>Ga0189278_10334_pt1 | contig 23708 bp, 29 predicted proteins | sample N26A9minimetaG_FD_130326 | JGI IMG/M metagenome (GOLD analysis project Ga0189278, IMG submission 130326) | Marine microbial communities from the Costa Rica Dome - N26 A9 mini metaG | ecosystem: Environmental > Aquatic > Marine > Oceanic > Photic zone | place: Costa Rica: the Eastern Pacific...
CCCTTGCCTATCTACCGCCCCGGGCGAGGTCCTTCTCGACACTAAGCCACGTCATATTGCAACCGTTGGTTACCAAAGTGACGGCACACCAGTTGCCTGGCTGAACGGCGTATCGGGATGCATACCTATAGCCCAGCTCTCTCGCGTGACTAACTCCAATGCCGATCACGGCAGCGCCCTGATGGGCGGTAGTGCAGCATGAGCATTCCAAGGGAAGTCATTGACGAGACGATACACGAGACGCGCAAGTACTTTGACGAACTCTTTGACGAGGTCTTTGGGCGTGCAGAAGAACCAGCGCCAGCGGCGCCAACAACAGAGAAAGGACAACAACAATGCGACTGATTAAAAGCGCCTGGGTGTACGGCGCCCCTCTTCCAGCGAAGCCAACCGAATTGATGCTCGAGCAAGTGGAACAGCATGCGTTCGTGGATCCGGCATCAGTGCAAAAGTCAGCGATTGGGTTCGTTGCCAATACATCAACTGGCGAGCTGATTGCGGAGTTCGAAGGCGGGTGGGCGGTGACAGTGCGCCTGGATGAGAAAATATTGCCTGCGGCGGCTGTCAGTAAAGCGGTGGATGAGAAGGTTGCCGAAGTGGAAGCCCGGGACGGTCGCAAGGTTTATCGCAAAGAGAAATTAAGCATCAAAGATGATGTTGTTGCCACTATGCTGGGCCGCGCCTTCACCAAATCAACATACGTCCACGTTTTCTACTACAGCGCCAGCAGCCTGCTGGTGGTCGCTGCAGCGTCAAACAAGACCGCTATTGAGGTGCTGGGTTTGATGCGAGAGGCATTTGGCACTCTCAAGAGCCAGGCGCTAAGAATTGAGTCTCTCAGCGCGGTGCTGACTGCGGGCCTTCGCAGATATGTAGATGCGGGCGACGAAGACCTCGGACCATTCGCCCTGGGCGGATATCTCCAATTACAGAACGATCTGAATGAGGATCGTATGGCAGTAGCTGCAGGTGGCGACGAAACCATTGCACTGGACTCCATTTCAGAACCGCTCATGAACGGATACCGGGTGACAGCAATCTCTCTGCATGGTCCCGGCGCCAGCTTCAAGCTAACCGCAGACCAGGCTTTCAAGAAGATTGTTTTCGGGGAGCCGGGTGAAGAGCCGGACTATGAAGATATCGCGCAACTGTGGCGTCACGAGGCGGCTGTGCAGGTCATGTTGCTGTGTGACCAGGTGAAGCTACTCCTGGAACTGGCTGGCTCCATGTTCCCTGTGTTTGAGGAGCCGGCATGATGATCATAAACACTTATGACGGGTGGATAGAAAGCAAAATTCTTCAGCTGCGGGAAAACGCTGCGCAGGCAGGCGAAGCGCCGCAGTTGAAATGCACGCAGTGTTTTGGACTGGGCCATATCACTGACTTTGGAGAGTTGACGGGAGAAGAGTTTGATGCGTGCTGCCCTGAATGTGACGGCGCGGGTACTGTTGATTTCGAGCCCGCCGCCGTCGACATTGCCGTTGCGCGCAAAGTTCTGACTCGTAGGGATTACCACAATGAGCTCATCGCAGATCTGCGCCGAGTGGCGCGCTTCACTGGAAGGGATGAGTGGCTGTTTTTAGCCGAGCACGGCATCACTGTGTACAGCGACATCGCTACCCAAAAGCTGCGCGTTGTGGCCCGGCTCGATGGCGATTGGTATGACTCAGCTTTAGAGGTAATCCACTGATGCGCCCCATGTCACCTGAATTGATCGCCCACGATCGCGTAATGGGCCTGCTCTACTTGAGCGCGATCTCATTCTGCTCCGTGCTTTTGGAGGTATCCAGTGCTTATAGCTTTTGAAGGAATCGACGGGTGCGGCAAGACAACAGTGGTGAACGCTGTTGCAGCACATCTGCGCCAGCAGCGCTTTGATCCACTCGTTACGAGTGAGCTTGCGCGCCAGCACCATCCAGACCGCGGCGGTGATCTGGTCATGGCCGCGCGGATCAATGCAGCCTGGGCATATGCGGAGGAGGCACTGTCATGAAAAACACTCTACTTGATCTCAACAACCATCTGTTTGCTCAGATCGAACGTCTGGGCGATGAAAGCTTGAAGCCCGAAGAGCTTGAGCGGGAAGTGGAGCGTAGTCGCGCTATTGCTGGTCTTGCCGATCGGGTGATCAGCAACGCGTCTGTAGTTCTCAAGGCACATGAAGCCGCGCACAACTACGGCAAGATCGCAGGCGACCAGGGCAAAGTGCTGGGCTTGGAGTCCGACAAAAAATGAGGCGCGCTTTCTACACAACCGAGCAGCTGCAGTTCCTGCGCGACCATTATCCCAAGATGTGGCTCGTCGATCTGACTGATGCGTTTAACGCAAAGTTTGGCACGCAGAAAACCGAGCGCCAGATCAAATCGACTCTAAAGAATCACAAGATCCGTTGCGGCCGGCCGCCGGGTGGCGGTGTTAGGCACAACCATTTGCTGACACAGGAGCAGGATGCGTTTGTGCGCCAGCACTATGCTGCACTCGGGCGCAAAGGTTTGACCGCGGCTCTGAATGAGAGATTCGGACTCGAACTGAAAGTCTCGCAGCTGGTTTCCTATGTGAAAAATCACAAGATCAGTTCGGGCAGGACTGGCCACTTCAAAAAGGGGCAATCGCCGTTCAATGCCGGTACCAAAGGCTTTATGAAGCCCAACAAGACCTCTTTCCAAAAAGGCAATCGACCTCACACAGCCGTACCGGTTGGAACCATATCGGCAACCACCGGTGATGGCTATCTCAAGCGCAAAGTGGCTGAGCCAAACGAATGGGTGTTTGTGCACCTGGAGACATGGGAAAAGCATAACGGCCCTGTGCCAGACGGTTTCGCTGTGACGTTCATCGATGGCGATCGCACTAACTGCAGCATTGAGAATCTCGAGCTTATATCGCGCGCAGAGCTCGCCGTTCGAAACAAAAAAGGTTACTCAAACTTGCCGCAGGAATTGAAGCCGATCGCAGCCACTTCGGTCAGGCTGCGCCTGGCTGTGGGTGAGGCGCGCCGGCGGCACAGTAAATCCGTCAAGGGGGCGGCGTGAACATTCAACTACCAATCGCCCTGGACCCATGCTGCGGCAGCAAAATGATGTGGTTCAACAAGCATCATCCAGATGTCGTATTCGGAGATAAGCGACATGAATCTCTGACAGTTACTGACAGATCGCATGGCCGTGAAGACGGTACACGTGCGCTTTGTATAGAGCCGGATGCCCTAATGGATTTTCGCGCACTGCCTTACCCTGACTCGACGTTCCACCTGGTTGCGTTTGATCCGCCCCACCTTCTGCGCGCAGGTCCACGAAGCTGGCTGGCTGCGAAATACGGGAAACTCGGCACGGACTGGCGAGATGACCTGGGTAAAGGCTTTGCTGAGTGTTTCCGGGTGCTGAAACCGAACGGCACGTTGGTATTTAAGTGGAATGAAACCCAAATCAAATTGCGTGAAGTGCTGGCATTGACGCCACATCAGCCGCTATTCGGCAACACGGCCGGCAAGAAAAACGGCACTCACTGGATTGTCTTTATGAAGCTAGAAAGCTCGGAGGCGGTATGACACCAATACAGAAAGCCAGCGAATTTATCAGCGCGGTCAGAAGCATCAATTTCAGCAAGGCCAGTATGGTCAATGTCGCTGGAGACGATGAACCTCAATACGCGCAAAGGAAGGAATGGATCGAGTGGATCCTTAAGTTTGCGGATGAGCTTGAGAAGGACATCAAAGAACTGCAGGCATTGGAATCGGTGAACGAGCATGCTGCGCCGGATAAGCCATACCCTGTTGCCTATGCAGTATTTGCCGAGAATGGGAACTTGCGCATTTGGTGCACCGACCCAGTACAGGCGCAGACATTGCGCGAGATTCATGGCCGCGATTTAGTGGCTTTGGTGCCTCTACAGGATCCCGGCACTCCCGCTGCATGGTGGAGGGTAAAGGGTGAGGCTGATCCATTTGAAACTCGATACGACTGTGAACGCGCGAAACTTTTCATGGGTCAGTACACTGACGACGAGATTGCGAATAAGGCGTACATGCAGTTAAGCGGCCCAATCGCTGAGGGCGTGAAGGACCGCATTCGTTGGTTGTCACGCCAGCTGGTTGAGGCTGAGAACGCTAATAAATCCCTGCAGGGAGTCACTTGGGGTGTCGACTGGGGGCGGAATAGTGATCAGACTTGCGCCTCCATAATCAAAACTGACGCCGACGGACATATTGAAGTTGTCGCCAGAGAGTACGGTCCCAGCACGTTGCAGTCGCGCGTCCTGCCATGGTTGCTGGAATGCTTTGGCGCAGAGATAGCCAACGATCGCGCAGAGCGCAATCACCGCTTTTTGGAAGAAGCACTGGAACTGGTTCAGTCGACCGGGTGCACTGCTGACGAGGCGCACAAGCTGGTCGACTACGTTTACAGCAGGCCAACGGGTGAACCTTCGCAGGAAGTTGGTGGCGTGATGATCACACTCGCTGCGCTTTGTCTGGCCAACAATCTCGATATGCACAGCGCCGGCGAGAAAGAGCTGGCACGAATCAGTCAGTCTGAAATGGTGGTCAAGATCCGCGAGAAGCAAAAACGAAAACCTGCCATGTCTCCCCTTCCAGGCGCCTACCCGGAGCGCCAGCCAACTGCGGTGCAGGATGGGTGGATGCCAATCCTGGGCACTTGTCTTGGCATTCCCACCAAGCTGCTGAACGAACAACAAGCTAAGACCAACCACAATCAGTCGCTGGCCAAACTCAGGGAAAGAGGTGGCATCTCACTCGATGAAGCTCTTGCGATTGCAGAAAAGCGGAAATGGAGATCAATAGACGGGCAAAAATCACTGTTAACTTTGACAGCCATGCTCGCAGCAGCACAACAAGGGGGTGAGTGATGCACAATTTGACAGCGCCGGGTCAAATACAAAAAGGCGCGACGGTGGTCCTCGCGTTTAAAAACAAGGGGCAAGCGCATACGGTGGTAGATGTGCTAATGGCCGGCACCGATCGGGAAGAGATTCTGCTTTGCAGAAAGCGGAATCTTTACTTCATTACGTCGATGGCTGTTGATGGATCATCGTGGGCAAAGGAAGTGAAATACTTCAATAAGTCTGACTACCTAAAAGCACTTGGTCCTGCGGCGAATAACAGAAACTGTGTCGATTGCGGACGCTTCGTTGGCAAAGATCGGGTTGCAGCCCAGTCCGACAGCGCCAGGTATCCGATTTGCCATACGTGCGAAAGCACATATGAAGATGCGACCTGCATGTAATAGCGCCCAGGCGCGGGAGGAGTGATGAGCGAATACATCAAACAATACTACGGCGTACCTGCCGACATCGGTCGGCGCGTTGTGGTCAACGGCCGGCCCGGAATCATTGCCAAAGACTGTGGCAATTACATCGGAGTGAATTTTGACGACGACAAGCCCGGTGTGATCAGTAACTGCCATCCAACATGGAAAGTTGAATACCTGGACATGGGCAAGATCCGCCAAACCACTCGCAGCCAGGCCAGATATCAGCGCTTCCTGGATTACGGCGACGGATTCCACTCTTTCTTAGATTACTGTCGGTGGGACTGTGAGCCTGAGCGTCGCTGGAACGGTGGTCGCGAATGAGCTACCCCTGTCTGAAATGCAAAAAGCCTGTCCAGGCCTACGGCTGTCGCTTTTGCGACGCCTGTTACTACCCAGGTATTGACGAAGAGTACAACGAGTATCAAGCGCTGATGGCTGAAGGATACCGGCACGAAGATGCAGCGGTTAGATCGGGCTATATGGGCGCTGAGGAACTTGAGGGCGAATCATGAGAAAGGCGATACGGAAACAGCCCAGATCACCAAACAGAGAAACCAGGTCGATGCGCCGGCTGCGCATAAGAGTGTGGCTGACTGGCATGCGTCCAATGAGTATCAACCGAGCTTCGCAGGTGATTTGTGGAAAGCAGAATTGAAGAGATTGCAGTAGTGATGCAGCAGCTGCGGCTGCCAGTGCATGATGAAAAATCAGCACAGCAGCAGTTGGCTGATCACTTTGATGCGAAGGGTATCTCCTATCAGCGTGAAGTCAGACTCTCTCCCAGGGACATTGTGGACTTTGTGGTCGACGGAATAGCGATAGAACTGAAGGTTAAGGGTTCTCGCAGCGCGGCGTTGCGCCAGGTGGAACGTTATGCAAAACACTCGGAAGTGACCGGCGTAGTGCTGCTAACAAACCGCAGCTGCCTAATTCCTTCGGTGATTAACGGAAAGCCAGCGTGTGCTGTATCGATGGCAGGAGCGTGGTTATGAACAGGCGCACTTATGGAGATCTGAACTACAGCGCCAGCAATAATTCATGGGTGATGGCTGGCATCCCTCCCCACGTGGCGATCAGACTGAAACAGCTCTTCCCACGAATACCGAAACACAAGGTGTCAGTTTTTAATTTCGATAATGCTGACTCCATCTGTGCTGACTTGAAGTGGTTCATGGAGCGGTACCCGCTCAAGATGTGCAGCGCCGACGAATCGCGGTTGTCTGACTCGGTGGCAAGATTCAACGCTGACCAGGCTGAGCTGGAGCGCATCATGATCGGGGATTACACCCCACTTCCATTCGCAGGCCTGCGCGACGGTCAGGTCGTCCGACCTTATCAAGCGCAAGCGGTCGAGGTGGTGTATCGCAGCCAGACATTGATCCTGGGCGACGACCTGGGACTCGGCAAGACATACTCGGCAGCTGCCTTAATGCTCAAACCCGGCACGCTGCCAGTGGCCGTCGTGGTTCAAACCCACCTACCTGCACAATGGGAAGAGAAAATAACGCAGTTCACAACGCTGCGCGTGCACAAGATAAAGAAAACCACCCCTTACGATCTACCAGAAGCTGACGTCTATGTGTTTCGCTACACCCAGCTGTCCGGCTGGTCGGATATCTTTGCCACCGGTTTTTTCAGAAGCTGCGTTTACGACGAAGTCCAGGAACTGCGAACCGGAACCAATAGCCAGAAAGGGTGCGGGGCGCGGGTTCTATCCCAGCACACTCACTACCGGCTCGGCCTCAGCGCCACCCCGATTTACGGCTACGGCTCTGAGATGTGGAATATCTATCACTGTTTAGGGTCCGACGTCCTGGGCAGCTCAAACGATTTTAATCGAGAGTGGATTGGCGCTGACGCGAAAACGATCGCTGATCCCGATGCGCTTGGGTCGTATCTGCGCGAGCAGCATGTGTTCCTGCGCCGGACAAAGCGTGACGTAGGACAGCAAATGCCTCCCGTAAACGTCATTGTGGAAACGATCAGCAGCGACGGTGATGCAATACAGCGCGTTGAAGAGCTCGCCAAGTTGCTGGCCACAAGAGCAATTACGGGTAGTTTCATGCAGCGTGGGCAGGCAGCTCGTGAACTAGATATGTTGATGCGCCAGGCCACCGGCATCGGCAAGGCGCCCCATGTTGCAGCTTACGTCCGGATCCTGTTAGAAGTCGGCACGCCGGTCATATTGTGTGGCTGGCACCGGGAGGTGTATTCGATCTGGCTGGATGAATTGGCCGAGTTTAATCCTGTCATGTATACCGGATCTGAAAGCCCGAAACAGAAGCTGGAAGCGGAGCGGGCTTTCAAGGAAGGCGAAACAAATCTGTTTATATTGTCGCTTCGCTCAGGTGCAGGCCTCGATGGGCTTCAGCACCGATGCTCAACAGTAGTGTTTGGGGAATTGGACTGGTCGAAGAAGATCCACGAGCAGATTATCGGGAGGGTCGACCGAGAGGGGCAGCAGGATCAGGTGTTGGCCATCTATCTCAATTCGCTGGACGGTTCAGATCCACCCATTCTGGACGTGCTGGCACTCAAAGAATCGCAATCCATGCGGATCATTGATCCGGGCAAACCGTTCGAGGCATCCCATAGTGACATCTCACGCATCCAGGCACTGGCTAAAGCATGCCTTGGTAATCGCGAGTACAACAAACTGACCCAGCCCGGGAGCGCTGCAGCATGAACAGACGTAGCTTTTTGAAATCAGCCGTGGCCGTCATTGCAGCGCCAGCAATTGTGCACGCGGAGTCGCTGATGAAAATATGGGTGCCGCGGGACGAGAGCATATTTATCCCATCCAGCCGATTCCAAATCGTTTATTCCGAGCACGGTATCCGCATTGTTGATTTATCTCGCGTCGACATGGCCGCCGGTCTGGACCGCTCTGTTGTATTCAGTGTGTGCGCACGGACGGGCGACATGATGATAGTCGGTACGCCGGAGGTATTGCCGTGAGCTCCCTACCCCGCTTTATTCGTGCGAAATATGCCCCTGAATACCTGGGCATGAACCGCAACCAGTTCAACACCGAGGTAAAGCCCAAGCTGACCGTTATCGAGCTCAGCAAGCAGAACCGCGCATACGATCGTCTTGACCTTGACGCCATTGCCGACGATATTAAGCGTCGCAACGGGCGTCCTCCAGAAACATCTAGTGGGGATTCTCTATGGGTACGAAAAGAATGCCAGGGCTCACCTTCCGGAAGGGTACCTGGCACATCGATAAGAAAGTCAAAGACTACGGACGCCTTTGCGAAAGCACTGGCTGCAGTAGCATCGAAGCAGCAAACCAGTACCTCGCGGACCGGTTAGCTGAGATCAGGCAGGCACAGTTATCAGGGCGGCCACCCGTCATCTGGCGGCAAGCTGCCACGAAATACCTGCTTGATTACCAGGACAAGGCATCGATCTCGGATGATGCAAGGCATTTGGCGGCACTGGATTCCTATATAGGGGACTTGCGGCTTGAGCAAATCCATGACGACGCACTGCGTCCTTTCATTGATGCCAGACGCGCGGACGGCATCAGAACAGCCTCTATCAACCGCGCGTTGGCTGTCGTTCGAAGGGTGCTCAATCTGAGCGCTCGATCATGGCGACACCCATCAGGCAAGACCTGGTTGGAAACTGCACCACTGATTACGATGCAGAAGCCACCACAAGGGCGTAGCGACTCAAGAAAGCCCTACCCCCTTGACTGGGATGAGCAGGACCGGCTGGTGAACGCTCAGCATTCGAAGCTGGCACGTATGACGCTCTATGCTGCGAATACCGGATGCCGAGAGGCTGAGGTGTGCGGACTGCGCTGGAAGTGGGAATGGAAAACCGACAATGAAGCGCTGAAAGGTCGGGTTTTCATCATACCGGGTGATGCGGATCTGGTGGATGGTACCGGCGTTAAGAATCGCCAGGACAAACTGGTGGTGCTGAACGACATCGCTCATTCGGTAGTCGAAAGCTGCCGAGGCGAACATCCTGAATTCGTGTTTACGAACCAGGCAGGCAGACCGGTTAAAAAGATGCACACGACCGCATGGAAGTTTTCATGGCTACGTGCGGGACTGCCAGACAATGGTGTGTATCTGAAGGGCCCGCACAACCTGCGCCATACGTGCGGACAAAGGCTGCGCGCTGCAGGTGTATCAAACGAGACGCGTAAGACGATCCTGGGCCATAAGAACGGCGACATGACGAGTCACTATTCTGAAGCCGGGATTTTGGAGCTACTGGAAGCGGCAAACCGGCTCTGTAACGCGTCCCGCAAAACTCCCGCACTGACGTTGGTGAAGATAAGTGCGGGGGGATCGTAACAGGTAAAAGGCTGAATGTACTGCGAAAAAATGGCGCACCCGGCATGATTCGAACATGCGACCACCTGATTCGTAGTCAGGTACTCTATCCAGCTGAGCTACGGGTGCGTTGAGGGTGCGTATTATATATAACTGGCAGTATTTTCAAAGCCCTTTTTGATATTTTCTGTAGAAATTTCCAGGGTCGGGGTGGTCGTGCTAAGATCGGGAATCTTTTGTTTCGCTCTACTTATTGTCTAAGGGTCGCATTATGCCTATATCAATAAAACAAACGCTGGGCGCCGTTGGAATGGCTGGCCTGTTGATGGTCTCTGGGGCCGTGCTGGCTGATTTTGAGGCTGGGGTTCGGGCTTATGAGTCGGGGAATTACCGGGCTGCGATGATGGAGTTCACGCAGGAGGCCAATCAGGGGCATGTGCAGGCTCAGCGCCGCCTGGGGGAGATGTATCGTACGGGTCAGGGGGCTTCGGCGCCGGATCTGGTGCAGGCGGTTAAGTGGTTGACGCTGGCCTATGTGAATGGGGAGCGGGATCTGGCGCCTACGCTGGAGATGATTCGGGAGAGTCTGAGTGAGTCGGATGTGGTTCGGGGTGAGCAACTGGCGCTGGAGTGGCTGGAGGATGCCAACCGTGTGGTGTTTGCTGACGATGATACGGACAGTCTGTACGAGCAGTTCTGAGCGGTTTCGTTTGAATTCTTTTCGCTGGATGAGTTCTGCCCTGCCGGTGCGTGCCTTTAGGCGCGTGGCCTGCGGGGCAGTTTGCGTTTTGGGGTTGTGCTTTTGGGCGGCCGGGGCATTCGCTCAGTCGTCGGATGAGCTGGCTGCGCTGCAGGCTCGCGCTGAGGCTGGTGAGTCGGCGGCGCAGTTTGCGCTGGGCACTCGGTACCTGAATGGCGAGGGCGTGGCGGCGGATAATTTTGAGGCTTTGCGGTGGTTTACGCTGGCGGCGGATCAGGATAATGCCAATGCGCAGTACAACATTGCGGTGATGTATCTGAATGGCCTGGGTGTGATTCGGGATGAGGCTGAGGCGCTGGAGTGGTTCCTGAAGGCCGCGAATAATGGTGACCGGCAGTCGCAGTTCACGCTGGGTGTGGTGATGTTTAATGGCCGGATGGGTGCGCCGCAGAACACGGCGGAGGCCTATCGCTGGTTTACGCTGGCCGGTGCCGGTGGGCATCAGAGTGCGGCGGCCAATGCGGTGCTGATCCAGGAATTGCTGCCCCCTGCCGAGGTGGAGCGTGTTCAGCGGGAAGTGCAGCAGTGGATTGAAGAATTCAACAGCCAGCAGGCGGGCTCTCCCCCATCTTAGGGAAGGTCTTGAGTACGGTCTTGAGGAAGGTTTTTTGGTGATGTTTTCCAGTCGTTTTGTCTCGTGTCTGATGCTGGCCGCAGCCCTGCTCTGGCCGGCTGCTGCGCTGCAGGCGCAGGTGCAGGTGGTAGATGGGGATACCGAGCTGCCGGACTACAGTGTCTACTACGAGGGCGTTGAGGCGCGGGATGCGGGGGATATGGCGACGGCGGTCGCCCTGTTTACCGAGGCGGCGGAGAATGGGCTGGCGATTGCGCAGCACAATCTGGGCGTGCTGTATTTCAGTGGTGAGGGTGTGCCGCAGGACTATGAGCAGGCCTTTTTGTGGACGCAGCAGGCGGCTGAGCAGGGTTATGTGCGGTCGATGGTGAATCTGGGCGTGCTGTATTACAACCAGTTGGGGGTACAGCCGTCGTGGATGAGTGTCTGGCCGCTGTCACTGATCAATCGTGGCACACACTATGAACAGGCAGCGCGCTGGTACGGTGAGGCAGCGGGCTATGATGATGGTGAGGCGCAGTATTACCTGGCGACCATGTACCATCAGGGTCTCGGCGTGGAGCGGGACCTCGCGCAGGCCTATATGTGGGCGCGGCTGGCACAGGATAATGAGGTAGCGCTGGCTACCCAGTTTCTGAACACGCTGGAGACTGAGATGAGTGCCGCGCAGCGTTCGCAGGGGCAGCGTGATTATGCCAACTGGGTGCTGGAGAATCGCAGCTGAGGCGCGGGCCTCAGCTTAAGTCTAGGATCAAGCTCAGGCTCAGGCTGCCTGCGAGGCGATCTGCTGGATGCGGGCGACCATGGCCTGCAGGCCACTGCCTCTTGTAGGGCTGAGGTGACGCATCAGGTCGATGGATTCGAAGTAGGCCTGGATATCGAAGGCCAGAATCTCGTCGGCGGTTTTGCCGTTGTAGGCGGCCATGACAATGGCCAGCAGGCCCTTCACAATAAACGCGTCGCTGTCGACGTCGAAATACAGTTTGCCGTCCTGGCTGCCCTGCTCCTCGCGCGTGACCAGCCAGACCTGGCTCTGACAGCCGCGGATCAGGTTATCGTCCACCTTGTGTTCGTCGGCCATAGGAGGCAGTTCGCGGCCCAGGTCGATGATGTATTTGTAGCGATCGTCCCAGCTGTCAAAAAACGCCAGGGTGTCGACGATGTCTTCGCTGGTGATGTCGACGCCGAATTGCTTAGCCATCAGAAAAACATCCCCGTTTCCAGTTGGGCTTCCTCGCTCATCATCTCGCGGCTCCAGGGTGGATCAAACACCAGATCGACGTTGACCTTTTTGACGTTGGGCACCTTGCGCACGCGGTATTCGACATCACCCACCAGTACCGGACCCATGCCGCAGCCGGGGGCTGTCAGGGTCATGTCGATGTCGACGGTTTTGGCATCCTGGTCCACGTCCACTTTGTAGATCAGCCCCAGGTTTACCAGATCGACCGGGATCTCCGGATCAAACACGGTACCCAGCGCTTCCCAGACCTGCGACTCCTGAATCTGGTCGTCTTCAGCCGGCGGAAACGTCAGCGTCTCAGGCTTCAGCCCCAGCGCGCCCGCATCCGTGCCATCCACCCGCAGCATCTGCCCCTGGTGCACCACCGTGTAGTTGCCACCCAGCGCCTGCGTAATGCTGACAAAACTGTCCCTGGGAATGGTGACAGGCGTCCCATCCGGCACCCGCCGCGCCGGACAATCCTGCTGCGCCACCACCATTTTCCGTTCCATACCGAATTCCTGATACAAATAATTCAATCGAGGACCGACTGAGCGCACAGCGCTCCGTCGGTCCTAAGCAATGGAAAAACTCTCACCACAACCGCACTGATCTTTGACGTTTGGATTCTGGAAGCGAAGCTGGCGATTAACGCCTTCAGTAACCAGATCAATCTTCGTCCCCTTAACAACCCCCAGACTGCCACTGTCAATCAACAGCTCCAGGCCGTCTTCCAGCTGCTGGTGCAGGTCTTCGGCCTGGCCTTCCTGGACCAGGTCGACCACATACATAAAACCGGTGCAGCCGCTTTCCTTGACGCTCAGGCGCACGGCCCTGGCGTTAGTGTCTTTTTGCAGCTGCCTGCGAAAATGCGCCACCGCCGCCGGAGTGACCGACACCGGGGTGGAGGCAGCTTGCGGATCGAATGTCTCTACCGTCATTTGTGTTACCTCACGTTAATAACTGCCGCGCCTTGTCCAGGGCGGCGAATAATCTGTCTACATCGTCAAATGTATTATAAAAGCTGAAGCTGGCCCGCACCGTACCAGGTATCCCGTACTGCTGCATCAGTGGCTGCGCACAGTGGTGGCCGGTTCGCACGGCCACGCCCTGCTGGTCGAGCAGCATGCCCAGATCCGAGGGGTGCACCCCTTCCAGCACAAAACTCAAGACCGCGCATTTGTCGGTGGCCGTGCCAATCAGTTTCAGACCCGGCACCTGCGTTGCTTTTTCGGTCGCGTAGGCCAGCAGCGCATGCTCGTGCTCGGCAGCTGCTGCGCGATCCAGACTGTCGACGTAATCGATGGCCGCGGCCAGGCCAATGGCGCCAGCAATGTCTGGCGTGCCGGCTTCGAACTTGTAGGGCAGCTGGTTGTAGGTGGTGCCATCAAAGCTGACCGTTTCAATCATCTCACCACCGCCCTGATATGGCGGCATGGCGTTGAGCAGTTCTTCGCGGCCATACAACACACCGATACCGGTAGGGCCAAACAGTTTGTGGCCGGAGAACACATAAAAATCGCAGTCCATGGCCTGCACATCAACCGGCCAGTGCGCGATGGCCTGGGCACCGTCGATCAGCACCAGCGCACCGTGCTGGTGAGCCAGGCGGATGATGTCGGCAATCGGATTGATGCTGCCCAGGGCATTGGAGACCTGGTTGACCGACACCATACGCACGCGGTCATCCAGCATGTCCGTAAATGCCTGCAGGTCCAGCGTGCCGGTGTCGTCCACCGGAATGGCTTCGACACGGGCACCGGTTTTTTCGGCAACCATCTGCCAGGGCACGATATTGGAGTGGTGCTCCATGGCCGAGACCAGCACGCGGTCACCCTGCTTCAGATTCGCGCCACCCCAGCTGGAGGCGACCAGGTTGATACCTTCGGTAGTGCCACGGGTCCACAGCACCTGTTTGGCGGCCGGGGCATTGATAAACTGTGCGACGCGCTGCCGTGCCTGTTCAAACCTGGCGGTGGCGCGATCGGCCAGCGTATGGGCACCGCGGTGCACATTGCTGTTGTCGAACTGATAATAGTGGCTGATGGCGTCGATGACGGCCTGTGGCTTTTGGGTGGTCGCGGCATTGTCCAGGTAGACCAGTGGCTGGCCGTTCACCTGCTGATTCAGGATCGGAAAGTCCTGCTTGACGCGCCCGGCATCAAAGCCGTGCGCCTGCACTACTGTCTCCGCTGCCACGTCGGCCACCTTAAATCTCCTCAACAAACCGCTGTCGCAGGCGCTTCTGCAGCGCGGTACGGATACCCTCGTGCGGCAGGGTTTCCAGCACCTCGTTGATGAAGCCGTAGCTGAGCATCATGCGCGCCTGGGGCAGTTCAATGCCGCGGCTTTGCAGATAGTACAGCGCCGTCTCGTCCAGCTGACTGATGGTTGCACCGTGTGCACAGCGCACATCATCGGCGTAAATTTCCAGTTCCGGCTTGGTGTCCACCTCGGCAGTATTGGAGGTGAGCAGATTGCGGTTGTTCAGTTCTGCCAGGGTTTTCTGCGCATCCTGATGGATATGGATGCGGCCATTAAACACGGCTTTGGCCCTGTCACCAACAATGCCGCGGAAGACTTCCTGGCTGGTGCAGTTGGGCACGCGGTGCTCAATGGTGGTGTGATAATCAACGTGCTGCTGATGCCGGCCCAGATACAGGCCGTTGAGGTTAAGCTCGGCACCTTCGCCACAGTGGTTAATCTGGTAGTCCAGACGCTTGAGCTCGCCACCTTCAGCCAGTGTGAAACCATTGGCCACCGCGCTGCGCTGCAGGTTGATATGCACCGCGCCGACATGACTGCTGGCTTCGTGTTCCAGGTTAAGACGGGTATGGCTCAGTCTCGCGTTATCGCCGACGTGTATTTCAGTCAGCGTGTTCACAAAGCTGGCACTCGCATCGTCGGCGCTCAGATAGTGTTCGATCAGATCGGCACTGGCGCCCTGCTCCAGCACCACCAACAGTCGCTGATTGGCGACGCGCTCGGCCGCTTGCGCAGTCGACAGGTGCACCACATACAGTGGCTTTTCCAGTGTGGCATTTTTCGGCACATACACCAGCACACCGTCAGTCAACCACGCATCATTGAGTGCAGCAAACAGATTGCGGCGTGACGGATCAATATCCTTGGCGATCTTGCCCAGGTACTGGTCCAGCACCACGCGGGCCGCCTCGTCGGCCTGACTGAACAGGCGCACACCGTCGGGCAGTTCATCCGATGCGGCACCATCAAAGATGCCATCGACAAATACCAGACGTGTGGCATCCAGCTCGGGCAGTGACGCCAGCTGCTCGCCGTCGGCGGCGACATCGTCGGCCGGCCATTCGGCATTGGCAAAGGCTTCGACCGGACGCAAAGTGGTGTACTTCCACATTTCGGTCTTGCGACCGGGCCACTGAATCTGGCCGAATTCATCCAGGCCCTGCTGTCGCACCGTCTGCAGGAACGCAGGCGCGCTGCGCTGCTGTGCCAGCGTCAGGGCGCGTTTCTGAAAATCGCTTGGCTGAACGGGCTGTGTCATGTTCAGGCGACCTCACCTTCCAGCCAGCCATAACCTTTGGCTTCCAGTTCTTTGGCGAGTTCTTTGTCACCGGATTTGACGATTTTGCCACCTGCCAGCACGTGCACGTGATCAGGCACGATGTAGTCCAGCAGTCGCTGGTAGTGGGTCACGACGATAAAGCTGCGCTTGCCGTCACGCATGGCGTTGACGCCATTGGCAACCACCTGCAGGGCATCAATGTCCAGACCGGAATCGGTTTCATCCAAAATGCACAGCTGCGGTTCCAGCAGCATCATCTGCAGAATCTCGTTGCGCTTTTTCTCGCCACCGGAGAAGCCTTCGTTGACGCCGCGCTTCAGGAAAGCGGCATCCAGGCTGACCTTGGCACTGGTTTCGCGCGCCAGCTTCATGAAGTCGAAGGACGACAGCTCTTCCAGGCCCTGGTGTTTGCGCCGGGCATCCAGCGAGGCTTTGAGGAATTCCATATTGCTGACGCCGGGGATTTCCACCGGATACTGGAAGGCCAGGAACATGCCTTCACGGGCACGCTCTTCGATCTCCAGATCAAACAGGTTTTTGCCGTTGAACAGTACTTCGCCGGATTTGACCTCGTAGCCATCGCGGCCGGTCAGCACATTGCCCAGGGTACTTTTGCCTGCCCCGTTTGGGCCCATGATGGCGTGGACTTCGCCGTCGCCAATGGTCAGATTCAGGCCATTGAGAATCTGCTTGCCGTCGATTTCAGCAACCAGTTCTTTGATCTGTAACATAATGAAGTTCCGTTTGATAAAAAAAGAATCAGGTTCAGACTGCGGTGGTTTAACCGACCGAGCCTTCCAGGCTGACTTCCAGCAGCTTGCCGGCTTCCACCGCAAACTCCATGGGCAGCTCCTTGAACACCTCACGGCAGAAGCCGTTGACGATCATCGACACCGCTTTCTCCGCATCCAGGCCGCGCTGCTGACACAGGAACATCTGGTCATCACTGACCTTGGAGGTAGTCGCCTCGTGCTCGATGACGGCAGAGGCATTGCGGTTTTCGATATACGGGAAGGTGTGTGCACCGCAGCGATCACCGATCAGCAGTGAATCGCACTGGGTGAAGTTACGTGCACCCTCGGCAGCCGGATTGATACGCACCAGCCCGCGATAGGAGCTGTTGCTGCGACCGGCCGAGATACCCTTGGCAATAATTGTCGAACTGGTGTTCTTGCCCAGGTGAATCATCTTGGTGCCGGTATCGGCCTGCTGGAAATTATTGGTCAGCGCGACCGAGTAGAATTCGCCGACGCTGTTGTCACCCTTGAGTATGCAGCTGGGGTACTTCCAGGTGACGGCCGAACCGGTCTCGACCTGGGTCCAGGAGATACGGGCATTGGTGTGCGCGATACCGCGCTTGGTCACAAAGTTGTAGATACCGCCCTTGCCTTCTTTATCGCCGGGATACCAGTTCTGCACGGTCGAGTATTTGATCTGGGCATTGTCCAGCGCCACCAGTTCAACCACAGCCGCGTGCAACTGATTCTCGTCGCGCATCGGCGCAGTGCAGCCTTCCAGATAGCTGACGTGGGAGCCTTCATCGGCCACGATCAGGGTCCGTTCGAACTGTCCGGTGTTGAGCTCATTGATTCGGAAATAGGTGGACAGCTCCATCGGGCAGCGCACGCCCTTGGGGATGTAAACAAAGGAACCATCAGAGAACACCGCGGAATTGAGCGCGGCATAGTAGTTATCTTTTTGCGGGACCACAGAACCCAGGTACTTTTGAACCAGTTCTGGATACTCGCGAATTGCCTCGCTGATCGGGCAGAAAATCACGCCAGCTTCTGAGAGCTTTTTGCGGAAGGTGGTGACCACCGACACCGAGTCGAATACCGCATCCACCGCCACACCTGCCAGCGCTTCCTGCTCGTGCAGCGGGATACCCAGCTTTTTGTAGGTCTCCAGCAGCTCCGGATCCACCTCATCGAGGCTTTTCGGGCGGTTTTTCATGCTCTTGGGCGAGCTGTAATAGGAGATCGACTGAAAATCGATCTGCGGGTAGTGCACGTGCGCCCAGGTTGGTTCGCTCATCTGCTTCCAGGCCTCGAAGGCCTTCAGGCGCCAGTCCAGCATCCACTGCGGCTCTTCTTTCTGGGCCGAGATGTGGCGGATGACGTCTTCATTCAGGCCCGGCGGCAGCGTGTCGGACTCGATTGCTGAATGAAATCCGGCAGCATAGTCCTTACGGATCAGGCTTTCGACTTGTTCACTCATGGGCAACCTCGGCTCTAACGACGATTAAAAAAGCTTTCAGGAGCCGCAAATTATCGAGTATCCGACTATTTTAGTCAACTATTAGACCGGTTCTGACTGGGCTGGCTCGGGCTCGATAGTATAACAGGGGTTGTAGCGTTCCCTGGCCAGTTTCATGCGTCCATGTGCCACAAAATCACGCAATAAACCGTCCATCGCCGCCATTATGCTGACATCGCCGCGCAGCACAAAGGGCCCTTTCTCACGCACCAGCCTTACCCCATGGTCCTTCACATTGCCGGCTACAATGCCGGAAAACGCCCGGCGCAGGTTGATGGCCAGCTCCTGCGGAGGCAGTGAACGGGTCAGGCGCAGGCTGGCCATGCTCTCATGATTGACCTCAAAGGGGTGCTTCATCTCTTCCGGAATGTGCAGCAGCCAGTTATAGTAATAGGCGTCACGCGAGACACGGCGGCCCTTGCCCACCTGCTGCATGCCTTCGCGCATCACATGCGCCACCTCCACCGGGTCGTCTTCAATAATGCGATAGTGGCGGCGCACTTCTTCTCCCAGCGTGGCCACCAGGAACTCGTCAATGCGCTTGAAATAGCCATTGCTGCAGGCCGCTTCGGTGAAAATCAGTGGCAGTTGCTGGTCCTTGTTGGCCGGATCCATCAGTGTGCCGATTAGAAACAGAATCTCCTCCAGCGTCCCCACTCCGCCCGGGAACACGATGATGCCATGGGCCACGCGCACAAAGGCCTCAAGGCGTTTTTCAATGTCCGGCAGCACCACCAGATGATTCACAATCGGGTTAGGGGACTCAGCGGCGATGATACCGGGCTCGCTGATACCGATATAACGCCCGCCCTGGATGCGCTGCTTGGCATGCCCGATCGCAGCGCCTTTCATGGGGCCCTTCATGGCCCCTGGTCCACAGCCGGTACAGATGTCCAGATGGCGCAGGCCCAGTTCGTAACCAACCGATTTTGTGTAATCGTACTCGTCGCGGCTGATCGAATGACCGCCCCAGCACACCACCAGATTGGGCAGCATGCGTGGTTTCAGCAGACCGGCATTGCGCAGCAGCAGGAATACCAGGTTATTGATGGCGGCCGGGCTGAGCGGGCCACGATGCACCAGACGAATGGCCTCGAAGCCCTCCTCGACACTGGTTTCATCCTGACGATACAGCTCACTGGCCACAAACACGATATCGCGCAGCACGGCAAACAGATGCTCACGCACGCCGCTCATGATCTTGCCATCCACAAAGGCACAGGCCGGCGCATTTTTTAACTTCAGCTTGACGCCGCGGGTACGCTGCACAATCTCGACATCAAAGTCCGGGTAGCGCGCAAACACCTCTTCGGCACTGTCGGAGCTATCGTCGCAGTTAAGCACCGCCAGTGCGCAACGGCGGAACAGCTCGTGAATTTCCCCATGCCCTACCCGGCTAAGGCGTTCCACCTCCTGCTGGGAGAGCAGCTCGAGGCTGCCCGTAGGACTGATGGCGGCATTTACGGTCTGGTAACGGCAGTTTTCCTGAGTCATGCAAGGTCATCCTTTTTGCTGCAATAATATCGGTGGATACGATATCCTGACGTGGATAGAATACGCGACTTTCTTTGACCGGTCAGCCAGCCTGCGGAGCCTCGACGCCTATGAACACCCACACCGATGATGACAGCAACATTGAGACATTCGTAGAACAGGCGCTGCAACAGGGCCAGGTCTGGGGCCTGTATGGCGAGGATGGCTGGGCGCTGTGCGACTCCATCGAGTATGAAGATACCGATGTATTTCCGTTCTGGTCCAGCGAACAGGCCGCAGCGGCCATGTGTACGGATGAGTGGTCAGTGTATAAGCCGCGCGCCATCAGCCTGGATGATTTCCTGACCGAGTGGCTGCCGGGCATGCATGAAGACAATGCCATGGTGGGGACTGACTGGGATGCCGAGCTGACCGGTGGCGAAGTGGAACCGGCGGAACTGGCCAAAGCACTGGCGCCGTCAGACTTCGAAGCCTGACGGCGACCGCCGCACTTACTTCTTGCCGGAGTAGTCGTACCAGCCCTTGCCGGTTTTTTCGCCGTATTCGCCTTTCATGTAGTGTTCTACCAGGCGAGGGTTGGGCAGATCGGCGGGGTTGCCGGTCTCACGGAATTTTTCCATACGCATGATGTAGCTCAGATCCAGTCCGGTCAGGTCGTTCAGGCGGAACGGCCCCATCGGGTGACCAGCGCCGTAGACGCAGGCGTTATCAATATCTTCCACTTCGGCCACACCCATCTCCAGCAGCCAGCTGGCTTCGCGGGAAATCGCTGCAAAGATACGGTTGAGCAAAAAGCCATCCACTTCTTTTTTCAGCAGTACCGGCACTTTCTGGAAGACGCGGCACAGCTCCATGGTCAGATCAGCGCTTTCATCCGAGACATGTGGCCCCTTCACGACTTCCACCAGCTTCATCACCAGTGCCGGATTGAAGAAGTGCATGTTCAGCACTTTATCCTGACGCTGGGTGGCATCAGCAATTTTGGAGCTGACGATGGCAGACGAGTTGGTGGCCAGAATCGCGTGCTTGGGTGCGATGCGATCCAGGTCGGCAAAAATCTTGCGCTTCAGCGAAAGCACTTCGGTGGCTGCCTCAATGACAAAGTCGGCATCACCCGCCGCAGATTCCAGCGAGTCGACAAACTGAATATTGCCGCGCGCAGCCTGCGCCTGTTCGGTGGTCAGGCGGCCTTTCTCAACGCGGCCCGGCAGATAGGAATCAACGAAGGCATCGGCCTTTTTCAGCGTTTCCTGATTGACGTCAAAACATTTGACCTTGTATCCGCAAATGGCAGCCTGCAGGGCAATCTGATGACCCATATTGCCGGCGCCCACTACACATATATTCTTGATGTCTTCAAAGTTCATTGTTGCGTCCTGTGTTGTGTTTTCCTGTTTTGAGAATTTGCTACTGCTTTACATCAAATCGTTTGTCGACGGGTTGATACGGTGCCCGATTGTAACCGTATCACCCGCATGCAGACAAAGTGTTCCATAAACCCTGCCTTATTATGGACGTGCACTGTCAGACTCACTGTAATCACACACGCCCTGCGGGAATATGCTGCGCAGGCGTTGCTGTTGCGTCTGGTCCGGCTGCCAGCTGCCGTAGGTGCCATCGGCCAGCGCCTGATCAAGCGACTTCAGCTCGCATTTGAAGATACTGCCTTCAATTGGGCCACCTGCCACCATCCGCGAGGTCGAGTAAACCGGAAACTGCTGCGTACAGGCACCCTCTGGCTGCTCGTTGAGAATGCCGTTCCAGACATCGTCTCCCTGCGCGATCAGTTCGCCCTGGGTATTGAAGCAGGCATCCTGGGCGCTGTCCGGACGCGCCGCGGCGACACTTGCATCCGGATTGGCTTTGATATTGCTCACCCACTCGTGCAGCACTTCCAGCGCCTGCAGGGTCTGGTCGAAGGCAGGCTCGGGCCGTGCATCGGTGAACCAGATCAGCTGGTTGTTTCTGTGGCCCATCTGGTTCTCGATGCGCTGGCGCGCAGAGAAGGACTGATGTGAGTTGTGCATATCCAGCACGTGCTCCAGATAATGCCGCCAGTCAATGATGGGAATGTTCAGCTGGCCATCAAACACCATGCCGGACTCATACAGTGCGCTGATGGCCTGCGGATCGCCACTGGTGCGCGGCGCTGGCTCACCATTAGTGGACAGTTTCATATTGCGACTGCTCCAGGGATCAAAGTTCTCCGGGGTCATCTCACCCAGAAACGGGGCGCCTTCCTGCACCATGTCAGACGGATGTTTCCAGCCGCCGACTTTTTCGTTCAGGTCGAGGAATTCCTCAGGTGTGATGGCACCTTCTGTCAGTGCCTGCAGACCGTACTGCACACCAACATTGTCCCAGGGCGTGCGCGCCCAGCCATTTTCGTCGACGCCATAGATGTTCTTCAGATCGTCGTAGTGGGTCCACACCACGTCATCCATGATACCGGGCGGGTGCATCTTGTCCTGCTCCCGTACCTGCCCGTAGTGCGGATTCATGCTCAGCGGGGTCAGGCCGCGCCAGGCAGGGATGCATTCGTTGGCACCCGGGGCGGAGGCATAACCCAGCTGACGTTTGATGTCGGCCAGCGGATCAGGCACAGCATCAGTGGAGTTGAACCCCATAATCAGGCTGCGGTTCCCGGTGACCTGCCAGCGCGGGTTATTGCGATCAGTGACATCCATATAGTGTTCCAGCAGCTCACAGTCACCCACGTGGATGGTCTGTGTGACCATGTCCGGATAGGAGTACTGGGCCACACCGGCGTCAATCAGACCAGGATGATTCTGTTGATACACATACTGCTGGATGGCACCGCCTGATCCACCCACCGCGACGGTGTAATCGGGCACTCCAAAACGCTTGATAAAGTGCTCTTTGACCATCAGCGCGGTTTCGCCACCGACCTGCAGGTTGTAATGCTCACCGGTGCGATTGCCGGACGAGTAGATGACGGCGTAGCCCTGCCCCAGCGCCTCTGGCAAACGTGCACGGCTGGCACTGACGCGCCCCTGACTGTGGCCGACACCCACACCACCTTCAAAGTGGTATAACAGGCGACCATTCCAGTTGACGGGCCCAGGATCGATGACACTGCCGGTCATTGCATCTGGCTGTACCAGAGTGGCAAAGCTGTAAAGGAAGCGGTTGAGGGTGCCGCGTTCCCAGCGCACCACAAAGTCCACCTCAGTGCCGTCTGTCAGCGTGGTTGTTGCCAGGTCAGCCGGGCGCATGCCATCGGCTGGCCAGGGTTTGTAGCCGCCCTCTGTACTCATATAGTGGTATTCAACAAAGGGTTCGATCATGCAGTCCTTGCTGTATCCGATGGGCTCTGCATTCTCGGCAGTTGCGCCGGGGGCGTAAACAGGGAACCCCCACTCTTCATTGTGATCAATCAGTGGCTGCACACCCCACTCCAGCACACTGGTACAGACAAAGGGATATTGCTGCGGGCCGGAGAATATGGGACCACTGAGAGGATGGCTGGTCACCGGAATCGAGGCCAGCACCTGACCCTGGCTGTTCTGCACCGACAGTGCCTGACTCCCCTGCTCCAGCCCTGCCAGCAGCACATTAAATGAATTCCCGGCAGACATTGCGGTCTCTCTGACGGTTGCCAATGGCCGGTCATCAGCGAGGAAGGTCAGCCCCTGCAGCGAGTCAATCCCATTAATGGTCACCAGCACCGAGCTACCACTGATCTGGTCTGGTGCGCTGGAAGCAACAGCCAGGTCTACGGCTGCGCGAGCCGCGGCCAGGTCAGCCGCCGGATTGACGGAATTGGTGTCGGTATCTGGTTCACTGCAGGCCGCCAGCGCGGCGAGCAGGCTAACGGTCAGGGCTAGCTGGGGTACCTTGCGAATCATGATCTGCCTCTTCTCTTATTATTTTGCTGCTGTTCTGCTTTTATTGGACATCGATCGGTGTTCCGGCACTCATTGGCTGATGCGCCAATGACCTACCGCCGGACATTATCATGAATGCGTTCAGAAATGGAGTGTCACGAAAGATTCAGAAATATGACACAACATTGTCAATGTCTAATGGCAACATGCTGTCATTCGTGAAGCAAGTTGGTGCAGCCTGCATTAAAACAGCGCACCAGAAAATTTCTCGCGAATCGGCCTGTTTTGCTATGTTATTGTTTTTATTAAAAATAAAAAACTGGCACAGGCTTTGCTTTATTCCAAGTGCAAGTTAATCCAACCCCAAAATTCGAGGTGAAATAAATGAGTAAGTCAGCAGTAGTAAAAATCGCAGTTCTGGCCGGTGTTATTGGCAGCGCAGTTTCTGTAAG
>Ga0189278_10342_pt1 | contig 22970 bp, 26 predicted proteins | sample N26A9minimetaG_FD_130326 | JGI IMG/M metagenome (GOLD analysis project Ga0189278, IMG submission 130326) | Marine microbial communities from the Costa Rica Dome - N26 A9 mini metaG | ecosystem: Environmental > Aquatic > Marine > Oceanic > Photic zone | place: Costa Rica: the Eastern Pacific...
CGAGAGCTGGACATCACCATGGCGCTCTGCGGTGAGACGAAAGTAACCGACCTTGGCCGCCACAACCTGCTGATCCCCCGGGATTTCGGCGGCCTCTGGCAAGAGTGAGGGCCACCTGCTAAGTCTGGCCCATGCTGATCTTCCTGCGCCACCGCCTTGCCTTTCTGGCCACGCCCAAGACCGGAACCACCGCCGTGGAAATGGCGCTGCGGCCCCGCGCCGAGATCATCTTCGGCAAGAACCGCAAACATGTCACCGCCCTGCGCTTTTCCCGCAAGATCGCGCCGTTTCTGGAAGACACCTTTGGCGTGCGCCCCGACGCCGTGGCGATCATGCGCGACCCCACCGACCAGATCGCAAGCTGGTTCCGCTATCGCGGGGCTGACCGGCTGACCGGCACGGATCTCAGCACGCGGGGCATCAGTTTTGACACCTACGTGCGCGAAGTGATCAGCGACGCCCCCCCGCCGCGCGCCCAGATCGGCAGCCAGTTCAATTTCCTGACCGATGGTGACAGCAGGGTGATGGCAAAACATGTCTTTGCCTATGAAAACCAGTCCGGTTTCCGGCAGTTCATGGCCGACAGGCTGAAAACCGACGTGACGCTGAAGCCAAAGAACGTCTCCCCCGGCGCGGATACCGGGCTAAGCGCGGAAACACTGGCCCTGCTGCGCGCCGCCCGCGCGCCCGAGTTCGCGCTTTACGACCGCATCCTGGCCGCGCAAGGGCATCTGATCACGCCGCAGGGCTAACAATTGTTTGCGTCATGCTGCGCCGCGCCAGCGCGGGCAGCACGGCCAGGGCCGTCAGGCACAGGATCCCCGCCACCACCACAAAGGCCGCGCGCAGGCCGAAGCCTTCGGCCACCAGCCCCATCAGCGGCGGACCAAAGAAGAACGCGCCATACCCCAGGACAGAGGCGCGGCTGATCGCGGCCAGCCGCATGTCGGGGGGCACCAGACGGCCCAGCAGCCCCAGTGCCAGCGGGGCCACCACGGAAATGCCCAGGCCCCCGATGGCAAAACCCAACAGCGCGACCGGCACGCTTGGCGCCAGCCCGGCCAGCCCGATCCCGGCGGCCGAAAGCAGCGTTGCCAGCAGCATCAGCCGGGTGTCGCGGATGAACCGCGACAGGCCGTGGCCAAAGAGCCTGCCGATCCCCATCGTCAGCCCCAGCGCGGCGGGGCCCAGCGCCCCCTCGCCCGCGGTGCCGCCCAAGGTCCGTTCCAGATGCAGGGCCGACCAGCCTTCCGACGCGGCCTCGGCCAGAAAAGCAGTCAGCACCACCAGACCCACCAGCAGGACAACGCCATGGGGGATCTGACCGGGCAAATCGGGCAGCGCGGTCTCTTCCGCCTCGGCCACCCGGTCGCGGGCGGCATGGGCCAGGATCAGCAGCACGGCGAACAGCAGCAGAAACACCGCCCCCGTGGCGATGCGCGCCTCGCGCAGCGCGCCGGTGGCCAGCGCCGCCCCGGCATAGGCAAAGCTGTAGAGCGCATGGTTGAGGTTCATCAGGCTGCGCCCCTGCCGCGCCTCGATCTCGGAGACACGGGCATTGATCAGCACGTCCACGATCCCCGACCCGATGGAGGCCAGCGCAATGCCGACCACCAGCAGCATCAGTGTCGTCGATATGCCCGACATCAGCATGCCCAGCGCAAGGATCGCGATGCCCAGCGGCACCGCGACCCGGCTGAACGCGCGCTGGAACAGCGGCGCCAGCCACATGGCAACGACCGCACCCGACGACGCCAGCAGAATCGCCATACCATAGGCGCCGTCACTGGCCCCGACATGCGCCTTGATCACGGGCATCTGCGCAAAATAGGTGGCCCATGCCACGCCAATGGCGACAAACCCGGCCAGCGGCCTGCGCGACAGATAAAGATCCTGTTTCAAACCCATGCCCGCCCCTGCCATGCACCCGCCGCCTTGCCAAGGCCCCGGATGCGAATTTGCCCTTTTCATACGCGCTTTTCGCGTCTATACGCGCGGCTTCATGCGGGTGTCCCCCTTCAGGGGTCCCGTTTCTTGGGGACGACAGCCTTGGAGGCGTCCCGTAACATATTGGAGATTAAAATGGCCGGAGAGATTCCAGATCTTGAAGCCCAGGTACGGACGGGGACAGGCAAGGGCGCCGCTCGTCAGGCACGCCGTGATGGCATGGTACCGGGGATTGTTTTTGGTGGCGACGCAGACCCGCTGCCGATCAACATCCCGTTCAACAAACTGCTGACCATGCTGCGCAAGGGCCGCTTCAAGGCGACCCTGTTCAACATGAAGGTGGAAGGCCACGACGACGTGCGCGTCATCTGCCGCGACGTGCAGCGCCACGTGGTCAAGGACCTGCCGACACATGTCGACTTCATGCGTCTCAAGCGCACCACCAAGATCAACCTGTTCATCAACGTTCAGGTTGCGGGTGAAGACGTGTCTCCCGGTCTCAAGAAGGGCGGCGTTCTGACATTGGTCCGCCCCGAGGTGGAACTGGTCGTGACAGCTGCCGACATTCCCGAAAGCATCACCGTGGATGTGTCGGGCCTGGAAATCGGCGACAGCGCGACAATCGCTAACGTCAAGCTGCCCGAAGGCGCCAAGCCCGTGATCGACCGCGACTTCGTGATCGCTCAGGTCTCTGCGCCCTCCGGTCTTGCATCGCAGGATGACGACGAGGCAGAGGATGTGGCAGCAGACGAAGTGCCGACATCCGAAATGGGTGACGCCGAAGCCAGCGAAGATTGATCCATTCCTCAGCGGAACGGACAACGGGGTCGCCCATGGGCGGCCCCGTTTGCGTTTGGGGGGATGCGGAAATTCCCCAGGGCGGTTGAAAAAATGTGACCTGAGGCGCAGGCCGGGCCGGGGTGCTTCTGGCAAAGGCATCGCATCAACGAGACGACAGGTTGCCCCATTTCGTGCAGATCGCCGACCCGACAGTTGAATCTCGGCCTACCGGCCTGCCGAGATTCAGGACATGATCCGCGCCAACTGGGCACAGGCGCGGGCCGCACGACCGGTATCGCCCTCTTCGATGAACCCCTGCAACCGCGTCAAGGCGGCCCCCAGGCAGAGTGAATCGAACACATTGTCGTCACCCGGCGTCCGGCGGCGCGCCTCAAAGAACAGCACCTCGATGTCCTCCGCCCCATAGCTGTATTTGTAGGCCTCGTTGCCATGGCTGAAATCGTAGCAGCCGAACCCCTGTTCAATCGCCCAGGCGATGGAATGATAATGCAGCGCCGCCCCGACAAAAGGCTCCTCTGCCGATTGATCCCGGCCCACCAGGATGAAATGCACCATGCCCCGGCGCGGGTCCACCACATGACCCAGCCCGCCCAGCGGCCTGTCCCCCTGCCACAGCAGCGGCAGGAACAGGTTGCCGGTGCGCGCGGCGGCTGTCAGCATCCTGCGATATTGCGCCACGATCCCGGCGGTCTGGCGGCCCTTCTTTTCGCCCCATGTGTCGGCCCAGAAACCCATCAGACAATCCAGATCCGCCTCCAGCGTCTCTTCGGTGGCATGGGTGATCCGGTAGGTCTCCGTCTCCAGGTGATTACGGCGGAAGCGGTTGTATTGCTGGCGCTTGTTCCGGCTGACCCGGGTGCCAAGATAGGTGTCAAAATCAGCCGGCAGCGCCACCTGCGGGCATTTCAGATTATCCGTCTCGCCCCGGTTGATCATATAGGGCAGATAGCGCACAGCAATCCCCGCCGCCTCCAGCGCATCGGTAAAGATGCGGCAGCGCTCCTGCTGGGCGACATAGCGCATCGACAGCGAGATCCAGGGCATCGCGGCCAGATGGCGTGCCGCGGCCTCCAGCCCCGCCTGCGCACATTCGGGCGCGCAGAGAAATCCGGTATATTCGCTCCACAGCAGACGGCCCCCCGCCTGCAACTGGGTCTGGAACTCCTGTCGGCTGCCGCTCCAATGCACCCGGTATTTCAGCGGCACAAGACAGACCACAGCGCCGCCGCCGTCGCGGACCACCAGAACGCTCCAGCGATACAGCTGATCGGCAAAGGCCTCGCGCAGCCAGTCCCAGGACAGAAATACCGTGCCTTCCGGGTCGCGCTGCTCCAGCGCCTGCCAGGCCTCTTTCAGGGCCGCGAACCCCGCCTGGGTGTCGACAACTTCGACCCGCAGGTCAGCCCCCTGCGCCGTGCCTGCCGTGACGATATCATGCTTCATCAGATCAACTGCCCTGTTGCTTCCGCGGTCCCGCCTGTCGGAGCTTTCCGCGCAGGCGCATCCTGCCGTGCAAATCTGGCGGCAATGGGCGCAGAATAAGAAAAATCCTGGCCACGAAACGCCACCCGGCTTCCGGCGCCCGAGGTCCGGCCAGACAGCCGGCAAAGGGGCGTCTGTCCATTTTAACGAAGTCTATGTTACTATAATCCTTGATGATTCGCGCGTTTCGATAGGGAGCACACCATGGGTTCAATCGCCTTGCTGGCCTTGCTGTCCGGTTTGCTGCTCACCGCCACGTTGAGTTCGGACGACGACGACACGCCCATCGACACCCCCGAAGAACCGGAAACCCCGGTCGATCCCGATGATCCGGACACGCCCGTCGACCCCGAAGAACCGGAAACGCCACCCGACACCGGCGCAACCTTCGACGCCACCGAACAGGGCGTGCAGATCGAACTGGGCGAGGATGAGACCGGCTCGCTGGCCGTCATCTACTACACCGACACCGAAGATTCCGGGAACCCCGACGATTATCTGCAGGTCGACGAGGCGCGGTTCTACCTCGTGCCGGAGGGGGTCGACTGGTCATCGGCAAGCTGGGAAACCCAATTCGACATCCCCGGGGGGGACAGTTACGGTGGACCGCCGAGCGGGTACGAACTGGCGGATTTCGAAGAAGAAAACGGCCTCGAACTGCTGGGTGTGGTCGATCTGCTCGGGGTCCCTCATGTCAGCGAAGACCCCTCCGACCGCATCGGAGAGATCACCACCAATGCGCCTGTTGCCGGATACTACCTTGAGGCCAATACCGACGGCGACGAACTGGTCACTTTCCTGCCGCAGGATTACGTGGTCACCCGCGAAGGTGTGCCGGAACTGCCGGTGTTTGAAGATACGACCGGGACGGAAGAAACCGACTGGCTCTCTGCCGATGCCGATGGCATCACCGTCGATGGCGCGGATGGCGACGACATTCTTGAAACAGACAATGACGATGTGACCCTGATCGGCGGGCTGGGCGATGACACCATAGAGGCACGGGGCGACGATGCCATTATTCATGGCGGGGAAGGCAACGATATGGTTCAGGCCATTTCTGCCACGGTCGAGGGCGGCGCGGGTGACGATTCTCTCACGATTGTCGGCGGCACGGCCAACGGCGGCGACGGCAACGACCAGTTGAATGGCTACGGCGACGGACCAAACCTGCTGCGGGGCGAAGCCGGCGATGACCGCCTTTACGTCAGCGGCATCGGGTCAGAGGCCTTTGGCGGCGCGGGCAACGATTTTCTGAACGTGAACAATGGCACAACCGGCCATGGCGATGCCGGCAACGACACATTGCAGGTGGCGTCGGGCGGTACGGCCTTTGGCGGTGACGGCGACGACCATTTTACCCTGTGGAACCAGTTCCGCGACAGCGACGGCGCGGCAGTCATCACCGGTGGCGCCGGGGCCGATACCATCGACGCCCGCGTCTGGAATGCCGGTGGCGGAGAGGCCGATGATTTCTACCTGCGCATGACCGATTTCGACCCGGCAGAAGATGTGCTTCAGGTCGGCACCTTCCAGACCGGCAACGCGGTGGATGCGGTCGAACTGATCGAAGCGCCCGATGGCAGCCATACCGACGTGCGGATCACCTTCACGCCACGCAGCGGCGGATCGGTGCCCGGCATCGCCGTGATCCGGCTTGAAGGAACCACCGGCATGACGGCGGATCAGGTCATCATCACCAGCTGATCCAGGCCGGGGTCTTCACCCTTCTGCCAGCGATTGTCCCCACACATCTGCCGCCCCGTCGGCGCAGTGCCGGGCGCAGGCCTGCCGGTTGCCGTTGCGCGTTCCACTTCCAACCTGCCTTTGATAAGCTGCATCGGAACCACGCAGGAGACACGCATGAAACTTATCGTCGGCCTCGGCAACCCCGGTGCCAAATACGCCCGGAACCGTCACAACATCGGCTTCATGGCGCTGGACCGGATCGCCACCGACCACGGGTTTCCCGCCTGGAAGGGCAAGCACCAGGGCGCCATCAGCGAAGGCCGGTTCGGCAGCCTGCGCGCCGTGCTGCTCAAGCCCGAGACCTTCATGAACAACTCCGGCCAGTCGGTGCAGGCAGCGGCCAAGTTCTACAAGATCGAACCGCAGGATATCATTGTTCTGCATGATGAAATCGACCTCGCCCCCGGCAAGGTCAAATGCAAGTCAGGGGGCGGTCACGCGGGCCACAACGGTCTGCGCTCGCTGCACCAGCATATCGGGCCGGCGTACCACCGCGTCCGGCTGGGGGTGGGCCATCCGGGCCACAAGGACGCCGTGCCGGGCTATGTCCTGCGCGATTTTCCCAAGGCGGATGAGGATTGGCTCGACGATGTCCTGCGCGGCATCAGCGATGGCGCTGCGGAACTGGCGGCCTGGGACACGGCAAAGTTCCTGAACACGGTGGCGCTGCGGGTCAGCCCCGCGCGCTCCGGCACCGGCAGCAAGGGACCGCAAGGCACCAAACCAGCGCCTGAGCCTGCACCTGAATCCGCCCCGGCAGATGAACCGCAGACAGCGCAGAAATCGCCGCTGCAAAAACTGATGGAACGCTTTCGATGAACCTGCAGGAAGCCTTTGAATATCAAGCCGATACCTGCAGCCGCATGGGCTCCCCCTTTATGGGGAAACTGCTAACCATCCTGGCGGAAGACTGGCCTGCGGACAGCGCATTGGGCCGCAAGTTCGCGGCGTTTGAAGGCGACATCGGACCGGCAGGCCATTCGCTGCCCCTGCGCATCGCGGGCGGGTTGCACGCGCTGGTGCTGAACCGCGCCGCCCCCGATCTGGCAGCACTCTATCCGCCCCATGCCACCAGTGATGCGGCACTGCGCGAAGCCGTGCTGGCGGCCCTGTCCAGACATGAGACCTTCCTGCTCGACTGGACCAAAAGCGCACCGCAAACCAACGAGGTCCGCCGTTCCGCCGCCCTGATTGCAGGCGCGCATGTGGCGCTGCAGCATTTCGACCTGCCCATCCACCTCAGCGAGCTGGGGGCCAGCGGCGGTCTGAACCTCATGTGGGATCACTTCGCCCTTGAAATCGACGGCACACGCTTTGGCGCGCAGACCCCGGTGCTGACCCTCACGCCGGAATGGACGGGGCCGCTGCCCCCCGCGGCCCGGCCCCTTGTCGCATCCCGCGCCGGCGTTGATCTGAACCCGCTGGATCCCGGCCGCAGCGAAGACCTTTTGCGCCTGACGGCCTATCTCTGGGCCGACCAGCCCGAACGTCTGGTGCTGACGCGTGCAGCGGCTTCCGTGGCAACGACCCCGGTGGCCAGGGGCGACGCGATCGACTGGCTGGCCCGACGCCTGCCAAGCGCCCCGCAGGGCCGGCTGCACCTGATCCAGCATACCGTCGCCTGGCAGTATTTCCCGAAACCCGTCCGCGACCGGGGCCGCGCGATGATCGAGGCCGCAGGTGCCAAGGCCACGGCCAACCGCCCGCTGGCCTGGCTGTCGATGGAAAGCGACGGCGACACCACCGGCAAGATCGGTGCAGCCCTGTCCCTGCGGCTCTGGCCCGGTGACATCACCCTGGACCTGGGGCGCGCCGATTTCCATGGCCGCTGGATCAAATGGACCCATGGTTGAAATTGCGCCTGACGCTGGTGCCGCACGCGGCCCTGTGATTGGATAGCCGCAAACAAAGGGAACCACCCCATGCGCAGATTTCTGAAATGGACCTTCCGCGGCCTTTTGCTGCTGGGCGTTGTGATCCTCGCGGTCGGGCTCTGGAAACGCGAGGAGATTACCCGGCTGATGGCCGTCAACTCCCTGTTTTCAGAGGAAAAGATCGTCAACAACTTCAGCCATATGGATCAGGCCTTCCTGACGGTGGAAGTGCCGCGGGGGAATGGCCCGACCAGCCCGCTGCCCTATGGCCCTGACAAGGCGCTGCCCGAAGGCGCCGATGCCTGGACAGAGGAACGCAGCCTGACCTCTCTGCTGGTGCTCAAGGACGGCCAGATCGTGCATGAAAGCTATTACAAGGGAACCGGCGCAGAAGACCGCCGGATCAGCTGGTCGGTGGCCAAAAGCTATCTTTCCGCGCTGGTCGGGGTCCTGCTGGCGGAGGGCGCGATTGGCTCCATCGACGATCCGGTCACCAAATACGCCCCGCGGCTGGCCGGCGGGGCCTATGACGGGGCCAGCCTGCGGCAGGTGCTGAACATGGCCAGTGGCGTGACCTTTGACGAAGATTACCTGGATTTCAATTCGGACATCAACCGCATGGGCCGGGTGCTGGCCCTTGGCGGCAGGATGGATGACTTCGCCGCCGGTCTGACAGAAACATTCGCCCCGCCCGGAGAGACCTGGCAATATGTCTCCATCGACACCCATGTGGTGGGGATGGTGGTGCGCGGCGCGACCAACCGCACGGTGGCCGACCTGCTCAGCGAAAAGATCATCCAGCCGCTGGGGCTGGAATTTGCCCCCTATTACGTGAGTGACGGTGTCGGCACCGCCTTTGTGCTGGGCGGGCTGAACATCACCACAAGGGATTATGCCCGCTTTGGCCAGATGTTCGCCCAGCGCGGCACATGGCAGGGCCGGCAGGTGGTGCCCGCCGACTGGGTCGACGCCTCGACCAGGGCCAGCGCGCCGGGCGGGGCGGGCTATGGCTATCAATGGTGGATACCCGACGGATCAGCCCCCGGCGAATACATGGCCCGCGGCGTCTACGGGCAATATATCTACATCGACACCGCGCGGCAGGTTGTCATCGTCACCACCGCCGCAGACCGCCAGTTCCGCGAACCGGGGGCAAACCAGCAGAATGTGGACATGTTCCGCGCCATCGCCCAGGAGATGTGAAGCCAGATGGAACCAGAAGACAGCATCAACGTGACGGGCGGACCCCTGGCCATTTGCGGCACCGACCCGGTGACCGGCTTTTTCCGCGACGGCCGGTGCAACACCTGTGCCGCCGATCAGGGCAGCCACACGGTCTGTGCCGTGATGACCGCCGAATTTCTCGCCTATTCCAAATACGTCGGCAATGACCTGAGCACGCCCCGCCCCGAATACGGCTTTGCCGGGCTCAAACCCGGTGACCCCTGGTGCCTCTGCGCGGGCCGCTTCATGCAGGCCGCCGACGAAGGCTGCGCGCCGCAGGTCCACCTTGCCGCAACCCACCGCCGCGCGCTGGATATCGTGCCGCTGGAGGTGTTGCGCGCCCATGCCACCGGGACTGACTGAGGAGACCGCCGATGTTCGGCAATGACAAGCCCATCTGGCAATTCAACGGCCCCTGGGGCATCCCGGTACAGATCGGCGGCACCATCATCATCCTGCCGCTGATCTTCGTCTCCTTCAGCGGCGGCACGATCCTTTATGACCTGATCTTTGTCGGGATGCTGATCGGCTCGATCCTGCTGCACGAACTGGGCCACGCCTGGGGCTGCCGGGTGCAGGGCGTGCCGGTGCGGCGCATCATGATCCACGGCGGCGGCGGGTTCTGCGAACAATCCCGCTCTGCCAGTTTCCGCGAACAGGAACTGATCGTGGCGATGGGGCCCATCGTCAACCTGGTGATCTGGGCGGTGGCCGCGCTCATCGCGCCCTATTTCGCCTATGGGGTGGCCGCCTGGGCGATCTACTGGCTGGCGGTGATGAACCTGTTCCTGGCCCTGTTCAACCTGCTGCCGGTGCATCCGCTCGACGGCGGCAAGCTGTTCCAGCTTGTCCTGCTCCGCTTCCTGCCCGCCGCCACCGCCACAAGGATATCGGGTGCCGTCGGGCTGGTGATTGCCCTGCTCTGGCTGCCGGGGATGATCTGGCTCTATTTCAACGTCGGGCTGGTGCTGTTCTTCTTCCCGCCGATCCGGCGCCACCTCGACATGTTCAGGGTCAGACAATCATGAGGCGTCTCGCCGCTCTTCTGGCGCTGCTGGTCTGCAGTGGCGCGGCCTTGGCACAAGGCGATCTGCGGCCCGGCGATGCCGCGCGGCTCGACCGCTTCGATGCCTCGGCCGGAAGCGCGCTGTTGCAGGCGCTCTCCGGCGGCGCGCCGGAGGATGTGGCGGCCCTGACCAAGGCATTGTCGGGCACGGCGCAAGTGGCCTTCGATGAAACCCTGGCAGGTGACTGGTCCTGCCGGACCATGAAACTGGGCGGGCTGTCGCCACTGCTGGTCTATAGCGATTTCAAATGCCGCTTCACCCTCCGCCCGGACGGCAGCTTCGGTTTCGAGAAACTGACAGGCTCGCAACGCACCCGTGGCACGATCACCTTCCGCGAGGGGCGGGCGATCTATGCAGGCGTCGGCTATATCGCTGACGAAGACCCCGCCGATTACGCCGACCTGCCCGCCGATTTCACCTCAGACGGGCGCGTGCAGACCAATGTCGCGGTCTTCGAACGCGTCAGCCCTACCCGCGCAAGGCTGATGTTCGCCGCCCCCGCGGTGGAAAGTGACTTCGACATCCTCGAACTGACCAGATAGTCTCTTTTTGGCCCAAAATATCCCGAGAGCGCGAGAGCAGAGCTCTCGCATTCGCGTCTACGCGAATTCCCCCATCTCGAAGCCAAGCGCCTTGGCCACGGTAAAGATGTCCTTGTCGCCCCGCCCGCACATGTTCATGCAGATGATGTGATCCTTCGGCAGCTCCGGCGCGATCTTCATCACATGGGCCAGCGCATGGCTCGGCTCCAGCGCCGGGATGATCCCCTCCAGCTCACAGCACTTCTGGAAGGCCGCCAGCGCCTCGCGGTCGGTGATCGCGACATATTTGGCCCGCCCGATTTCATGCAGCCAGGCATGTTCCGGCCCGATGCCGGGATAATCCAGCCCGGCAGAGATCGAGAATCCTTCCAGGATCTGACCGTCCTCATCCTGCAGCAGATAGGTCCGGTTGCCATGCAGCACGCCGGGACGGCCGCCGGTCAGCGAGGCGCAATGTTCCATCTTCTCGTTCACGCCCTTGCCGCCGGCCTCGACCCCGATGATGTTCACCTCCTTGTCGTCAAGGAAGGGATAGAACAGCCCCATCGCATTGGACCCGCCGCCAATCGCGGCAACCAGCGTATCCGGCAGACGGCCCTCGGCCTCTTCCATCTGGCCGCGCACCTCCTTGCCGATGATGGCCTGGAAATCGCGCACCATCGCCGGATAGGGGTGCGGCCCGGCCACGGTGCCGATGCAGTAGAAGGTGTCGCGCACATTGGTCACCCAGTCGCGCAGCGCGTCGTTCATCGCATCCTTCAGCGTGCCGCGACCAGAGGTGACAGGCACCACCTCGGCGCCCAGCAGCTTCATGCGGAAAACGTTGGGGGCCTGCCGCTCCACGTCATGGGCGCCCATGTAGACCACACATTGCAGCCCGAACTTGGCGCAGACGGTGGCGGTGGCCACCCCGTGCTGGCCCGCACCGGTTTCCGCGATGATGCGCTTCTTGCCCATGCGGCGGGCCAGGATGATCTGGCCCAGCACATTGTTGATCTTATGCGCGCCGGTATGGTTCAGCTCGTCGCGCTTCATATAGACCTTGGCGCCGCCCAGCTCCTCGGTCAGCCGCTCGGCGAAATAGAGCGGACTGGGGCGGCCCACGTAATGTTTCCACAGGAAATCCATCTCGGCCCAGAAGCTCTCATCGGTCTTGGCGATCTCATATTGCTCTTCCAGCTCCAGGATCAGCGGCATCAGGGTTTCAGAAACGAAACGCCCCCCGAAATCGCCGAAACGGCCCTTTTCGTCGGGGCCGTTCATGAAGCTGTTGAATAGGTCGTTTGCCATGGGATGCTCCTGCGTCTGCGCGCAGCAGATGTAGCGCAGCGGCGCGGCGGGCGGAACCCCAAGACTTTTGCAAAAGTCTTGGCCATTTCCCTGCAGGGAAATGCCTCACTCGGCAGATGCAGAGGCTCACGATTGCAGAAGACGACATAGTCTTTCCCGTTGCGCACCGCACGAAAGCCGCGCCTGCGTATTTCATCCTCAAAGCGTGTACAGCCGACGATCCGCTCCACATCCCGCGCCGACCGGCGCACGACCCCGCCCCGCTGCGCCGCCCTGGAGGCGAACAGCTGGCCCAGCCAGCGATCGGGCGTCATATGCGGCGGCATGAAAGACATGCCCAGAACCTGCCAAGACATGCTTGCCAAAGGGTTAACCGGCCCCGGACCCAGAAACCGCTATTCCAGGATCTTCAGCAACCGCTTCTTCAGCTTGTCCTCGACCTTGTCCTTCACCGCATCCTCGATGGATTGGCCCCCCTGCGGGCTCAGGTCCAGTTCCTCCGCCAGCTTCTGCTTCACCTGATCCTCGATCTTCGCCTTCTCCTCGGCAAAGTTCAGATCGACCGCCGCTTTCAGGTCGGGCCGGATCGACGGGTCCGCCCAAGGGCCACTGATGCGCACCGGCACCGCCAGACCCCGGTCGCCGTTCACCCGCAGCGCCTTGGGGGTCACGGTATAATCCAGCATCTGCGCACCAAGGTTCACCTGCCCCGCCCCGGTCGCGTTGAAATTCGGCAAGAGCAGCAACAGGTCGTCATTGCGCAGCACGCCCCCGTCCATGGTGAATTTCGCCCCCAGCGAATCGAACACCGTGGTGCCGCCCTTCACGTCGAAAGACCCCAGCAGCGCATCCAGGTCGATCCCCTCGATGGTGCCGCGCCCGACCTTGACCGCGCCCTTGCCCGACAGCGACCGCATGATCGCATCCACGTTCTGCCCGACACCCAGGAAAGACACCTCGGCATCGCCCTGCCCGCTGAACCGGGTCAGCCCGGCCAGATCGCTCAGCAGCGGGTTCATCTGAACGCCCAGCGCCTGCACCGCGCCGCCCACCGACAGGCCGGAGCGGTTGTTGGCCACGAATTGCCCGGTCAGACGCCCGCCATAGGCCGCCACTTCGCGCATCTCGAAGACCATGCGCGAGCGGTCATTGGTCAGCAGGGTCCGCGAGGCCCCGAGCTTCAGCGCGCCCAGGTCGATGCTCTCTGCACTCAGCGCAATCGCCCCGTTGAAGGCGGCAAGGCCGGAGGCATCAATCGGTGCCTTTGACCAGCCCGCGCCGCTGTCATCAGAACCACCGGACCCGGCGCCCTCCGTACCGCCGGTCAGCCCCGAGAGGTCCAGCGCCCCGGCCGTCAGCTGCGCATTCACCTGCGGTGTGCCGTTCAGCCCCACATCCGCCGCACCGCGCAGGGTGTTGCCACCCAGATCCGCGACCAGTTCACGCAGGGACAACTGCCGTTCCGGCGTCAGCGTCAGCGCTGTCGTGACATTCAGGCGCTGGCCCAACCCCTGCGGCAGCGCCACACCCGGCTGGCCCAGGGCGGCCAGGAAGGCTTGGGTATCGCCTGTCTCAAGCGTGACCTTGCCCGCCACCGCACCGTTCAACGCCGCGCGTCCGTCAAGGCTGGCCTTGCCCGCCTGTGCGGTTAGTGTCGCCTTCACCGGCTGCACCTCTCCGGCCAGGAATTGCGAGAACGCGCCGATCCGTGCCGTCACCGTCACTGGCGCTGCCGCCGGGCGCAGCACCGCGCGCAGGTCCGCCGGGCCGCTGGCCTCGGGCCAGTCCAGCGAAAGGTCCACCCCGGAGTAAGACACCAGATCCGCCCCTTCGGCATCATAGATCAGCGTCGCATCGGTGATGTTCAGCTTTTCGATGGTCACCGGCCGCGCCGCGCGCTCCGGCGAGGTTGCGGTTTCGATCTGCGCATCCCCGCTGGCATCGGTAAACTGCCAGCTGGCCCGCCCGTCCTTGCGGCTTTCCAGCCGGATGGTGGGGCTTTCCGCCTCGATGTTGGTGATCCTGATCTCGCCCCGCAGCAGCGCCATGGCATCCACGCCGATGGCCGCATTCGTGGTGCTCAGCATCGCGCCTTCCTTGGCCCAGTCGGCATTGCCGACCTCAAGTTCGCCGGCCCTGACCCCAAGCACCGGCCAGAAGGTCATCGACACCCCGCCGCTGATGGTCACATCGCGCCCCGTCACCTTGCGCAGCTGATCCGCCGCTATCCCCGCGATCCGGTCGGCGGGCAGCATCAGCAGCCCCGCCACCACCAGAACCAGGATCAGCACCAATGCGCCGATGATCCGAACAATCCATTTCATAACCGCACTCCTCAAACCATGAGGCTTTCCCAGCCCCTTTGCATCCTCTATAGCGCAGATCATGAGCACAAACCCACCTGATCTTCGCCCCGATCTGGCCCCCCGCGCCCGGATCAGCGACCCCAGCCGCCCCGGCCAGCCGTCCATCGGCATGGTCAGCCTCGGCTGTCCCAAGGCGCTGGTGGATTCCGAACGCATCCTGACCCGCCTGCGCGCCGAAGGCTATGGCGTTTCGCCCGATTATGCCGGGGCCGATGCGGTGATCGTGAACACCTGCGGCTTTCTCGATTCGGCCAAGGCGGAAAGCCTGGAGGCCATCGGCGAGGCGTTGGCAGAGAACGGGCGCGTGATCGTCACCGGCTGCCTGGGGGCAGAGCCGGATTACATCCGCGAACACCACCCCCGCATCCTGGCGGTGACAGGCCCGCACCAATATGAACAGGTGCTGGATGCGGTCCATGCCGCCGTGCCGCCCGCGCCCGATCCCTTTGTCGACCTGCTGCCGGCGCAACAGGTCTCCCTGACCCCGCGCCACTACAGCTATCTCAAGATTTCAGAGGGCTGTAACCACAAGTGCAAGTTCTGCATCATCCCCGACATGCGCGGGCGGTTGCAATCGCGTCCGGCCCATGCGGTGCTGCGCGAGGCCGAGAAACTGGTCGCAAACGGCGTGAAGGAACTGCTGGTCATCAGCCAGGATACCTCCGCCTATGGCGTTGACATCAAACATGCCGAAGACCGGGGGCATCGCGCCCATATCACCGATCTGGCCCGTGATCTGGGATCGCTTGGGGCCTGGGTTCGGCTGCACTACGTCTATCCCTATCCGCATGTGCGCAACCTGATCCCGCTGATGGATGTGGTATCGGAATCGGGCGGGCTGGTGCTGCCCTATCTCGACATCCCGTTCCAGCACGCGCATCCGGATGTACTCAAACGCATGGCCCGCCCCGCCGCTGCGGCGAAAACCCTGGACGAAATCGCCGCCTGGCGCGCGCAATGCCCGGACATCACCCTGCGCTCCACCTTCATCGTCGGCTACCCCGGCGAGACGGAGGCGGAGTTCCAGACCCTGCTGGACTGGCTGGACGAGGCGCAGCTCGACCGCGTCGGCTGTTTTCAATACGAGAATGTCGCGGGCGCGCGGTCCAACGACCTGCCGGACCATGTGGCACCTGAGGTCAAACAGGACCGCTGGGACCGTTTCATGGAAAAGGCGCAGGCGATTTCCGAGGCGAAGCTGGCTGCCAAGGTGGGCCGCAGGTTGGAGGTCATCGTGGACGAGATCGACGAAGACGCCGCCACCTGCCGCACCAGGGCCGATGCGCCCGAGATCGACGGCAACCTCTTCATCGACGAGGATTTTTCCGAACTGTCCGTGGGCGATATCGTCACGGTCGAGGTCGAGGAAGCGGGCGAATACGATCTTTGGGGCCGGGTTGTTCCCGCCTGATACCCGTCACACAGAAGATGCCTGTCACAAACAAATGCCGGCCCCGATCACCCGGGGCCGGCAGCTGACTTCTGTCACCGCTGTCTAGGCCGGTGCGGCGGTCTCAGCACTTCCCGAAGGATTGCTTGACCACCGTCACGCCGGCAACGGAAACGTTGACTTCGACCCCGGTGGGAATGCCGAAGGTCGTGCAGATGTGCAGGCAGGCCTGGGCCGCCGTGCCGTTCGGGATCACACTGGGAATCGGCAGGCAGATCTTGCCGATGCCAAGCGGCAGGCTGAGGCAGACCTTGCCGTTCTCGACCGTCACCTTGATACAGCCACCCGACAACTGCATGTGGGTGTTGCCGGTGATGTCCGATGTCGCGGACATCTCGGCCAGGTTGTTTTCACTGAAATGCGCGCGGGCCGTTTCAATGGCCGCATTGATCTGGTCGTGGTCAAACTCATGATACGTCGTCATGTCAATTTCCTTTAAAAAATGTAGTTTGTATAAAAAATGCACTTAATACGTGCATCTCCTGCATATCAGGTGTCTGTCACCGGTCAAGGATTCTTTCTACCACAGATAGAAATGCGCCCCTCCGGCGGAGCGGAACAGCCACCTGCGCATCGGCGGGAAATGGCGCACATCTAGTTGAAAGCCCTGACCATGCACCTACATCTAGCCTCAAGATGGGGGATCGCAGAAAGGAACACTTGCAAATGTTCCCCCTATGTTCTACATGTTGAACAATACATCCCGCGAGGTACATGAAATGTCCCTACACACAGCCACCGCCGACCTCTTCGACAGCCAAAGGGCGCAGCCCGACCTGCCGCTGGATCAGCCGCTTCCCGCCACTGAAAAGCAGATGAGCTATGCGCGCATCCTGTCCTCGAAATCCGGCGTCGCCCTGCCCAAGGGGATCGAACGCGACCGCACGGCACTCTCAAGCTGGATCGAGGCGCATAAGGCTGCGCCACCTGCGGGCAGGTTCGCCAATTACCCGTCTTCCAAGCAGGTCGCCTTTGCCGAACGCATCGCACGGCTGAAACGCGGCAGCGTCCCGCCGGAGTGTTTCCGGGACAAGACGCTGATGTCGCGCTGGATCGACAGCAACAAGCCGCGCTAGGGCAAGGCCCGATACCGGCATATGCGCTGACGCCTTCGGCGTCGGCCAGGCTGAAATCACCCCCCGCGTCAGCGAAGCTGATATCACCCTCTGCGTCAGCAAAGCTGACATGACCCTCCGCGTCAGCGAAGCTGACGACAGGTCATCATGGAAAGTTTACGACGGCATGCTAGCCTTCGATCATGGCTTATCCATATTCCAGATCTGAAACTTGGGCGGACGGCGCGGTGCATGTCGCGGGCCTCTTGCTGGCCATTCCCGCCTCTGTCCTGCTGCTGGTTGAGGCTGCGGGTTCGCAGCGGCTGACCACCGCAGCCGCCCTTTACGCGGGCTGCATGATCTTTGCCTTTGCGGCATCGGCCATCTACCACCTGTCGCCCATCGACCGGACCCGCCCGCTGCTGAACCGGATCGACCATGCGGCGATCTATTTCAAGATCGCCGGCACCTATACCCCCTTCGTCGCCCTGATCGGCAGCGGCTTTGCCTATGCGGTGCTGGGCATCGTCTGGGCGCTGGCGCTTGTGGGCGCGGTGGCAAAACTGTGGTTCTGGGGCACCGACGGGCGCGGATCACTGGCGCTCTACCTCCTGATGGGCTGGCTGGCGGTGCTGCTGTTCTGGCCCATGTGGCAGGTGCTGCCCCCGGCGGCGCTGTTCCTCGTCAGCGTGGGCGGCATCATCTATTCGGTGGGGGCCTGGGTCTTTGCCAAACCGGCATTCCGCTTTCAGAACGCGATCTGGCACAGTTTCGTGCTCAGCGCCTCAACCTGTTTCTTTGCCGCCGTGGCCATCGCCCTCCAGGTAGGCTGACACACAGGTCTGGACGTGGCGAAACCGGTCGCCGCCCAGATGCTTGCCGCCATACCAGCGGGTCACGATGATCAGATGATCCTCCAGCCCGGCCCGTTCCAGCATCCGCAGGATCACCATGCCGGCCCCCGCCTCGCCATCGTCACCCTTGAGCGGGCCTGCCTCCGACAGCAGCACACCCCAGGTGTTATGCGTCGCCTTGGCATAGGCCTTGTCCCGCTTCAGCTCTTTCAGAACGGCATCGACCCCGGCCCGGTCCCGCACCGCCGCGCCGGAGACCGCGTATTTCGACCCCCGGTCCGTCAGGATGATCCCCAGCTTTCGGGTCATGCCCGGCCCGACGGTCAAAGTCCCGCGACGGTCCGCCGCACAACCTCGATGCGCGCAGCGTTCGGCGGATGCGTGCCCAGGAACTTGTCACCCGGATCGGGAATACGGGTAAAGAACTCGGCCCCCCGCAAGGGATCATAGCCCGCCCGCGCGGTGATGATCGTGCCCAGCGCATCCGCCTCCAGCTCGAAATCCTTGGAATAGCGGCGCGCGCCCACCTCGGCCCCCAGCCGCTGCGCGTTCTGCACCGCCTCGGCACTGCCGCCGCTCAGCGTCGCCAGCCCGGCAAAGATTACCGCCCCCGCCACCGCGTTCTGCTGCTGGCGGTTGATATGCCCCGCAATGTGATGCGCCGCCTCATGCCCCAGGACAAAGGCCAGTTCATCGGCATTGCGGGCATCCGCGATCAGGCCGAGGGTGAAAAAGATCACCGGGCGGCCCTGTTTGTCCAGCGTCTGATAGGCGTTGGCGGGCTGATCCGGCCGGTCATCCACCGCGATGTTGAAATCGCAGTTCACACCGCTGGTGCGCGCCCGGCATTCACGCTCCGCCACCGGCTCCACCGTCTTGATCACCTGGACAAAGCTGCGCGCGGCCTGGCTGCTGCTGATCCGCGGCGCGCTGGCAGCGCCGGTGCCGGAAGGCGCCGGAACAGGCTCGACCGGCACCACGTCGCAGGCCGACAGCATGGCAACGGCGGCCAGAACAAGGGCTGTCTTCTTGATCATCGGGGGGTGGTCCTCTGGGCTTTTCGGTCGCTCCCGTTTTAGCACAGCCCGCGACAGGAGCCACCCCGATCACACCACTTTAACGCGACCTCTTGCAATGGGCCGCCGAAAGGACCAGTTTCGCCTCATGTTTACGATTGAACACGAATTCGACGCCAGTGTGATCACCCTGGTCGACGAAGGCAGCGCCCCTCTGCGCGAGGATGTGACCGTACAGGCCTTCGATTCCGAGATCACATTCGAACAATGGGACCCGCGCACCGACCGGATCTCGAAAATCACGCTTTCGCCCGAGCAGCTGCGCGACCTCACCGCCGCGCTGAACCTGCCCGAAGGCATCTACCGAAGCACCCCGAAACCCTAGGAAGACAGCATGGCCACCGGCACCAACATCAAGACCTATTTCAACGGCCAGTGGCATGACGGCGACCGCATGATCATGAACGCGGCGGACCATGGCGCCTGGCTGGGCACCACCGTATTCGACGGCGCGCGGCTGTTCGACGGGATGTCGCCCGACCTCGACAAGCACTGCGCCCGCATCAACCGCTCTGCCGCCGCGCTGATGATCACCCCCACAGTGGAACCCGACACGATGGTCGCGCTGATCCGCGAAGGCCTGGAAAGCTATGGCAGGGACCAGTCGGTCTATATCCGGCCAATGTACTGGGCGCTGGAAGGCGACGACCTGGGCGTCGTGCCGCGCGCCGGTGCCACCGGCTTTGCCATCTCGCTTGAGGAAATTCCGATGGCCCCGCCGGAAGCGGCCACAACCCTCACCCGCACCCGGTTCCGCCGCCCCGTGCTGGAGGACAATGTGGTCAACGCCAAGGCGGGCTGTCTTTACCCCAACAATGCCCGGATGCTGAACGAGGCGCGCTCAAAAGGCTTTGGCAACGCGCTGGTCGCGGATGCGATGGGCAATGTCGCGGAAACCGCGACCGCCAATATCTTCATGGTCAGGGACGGCGAGGTCTTCACCCCCATCCCCAACGGCACCTTCCTGGCCGGGATCACCCGCGCGCGGCACATCTCCAACCTCAGGGCTGATGGCTTGAAAGTGCATGAAACCGTGCTGTCGTTCGAGGATTTCCATGCCGCCGACGAGGTATTCCTCTCGGGCAACATGATGAAGGTCACGCCGGTCAGCGCCTTTGATGACACCACCTATGAAATCGGCCCCAACGCCAACCCGGTCACCCGGCGCGCGCGGGCGCTGTATTGGGATTGGGCCGCGTCGCAGGCCTAGGCCGACAGGCACGACCTGATCCGACATGCCACAGTTTGCGATTGCCCTGTTCTGTCCCAGGGGTCATGATCGCGCCTGTAAGGGAGACCCAGATGCGCAAGTTCCTCGTGGTGCTGGACGACAGCACCGAATGCCTTAACGCGATGCGTTTCGCGGCGTTGCGCGCCGCGCGCACAGGTGGCGGTGTGACCGTTCTGGCGGTGATTCCGCCGGACGAGTTCAACCATTGGATCGGCGTGGGCGACATCATGCGTCAGGAAGCCCGCGAGCGGATCGAGGTCCATTTCGAGGTCTTTGCCAAATGGATGCGCGACAAGCAGGGCGTGGACCCTGACCTGGTCATCCGCGAGGGCGAGCCGACAGATGAGATCATCGCCCATATCGCCGAGGATTCCGACATCGGCGTCCTGGTCCTCGGGGCCTCTGCGGACAAGAAAAAGGGGCCCGGACCGCTGGTGACCCAGATGTCGCGCTCGGCGGGATCACTTCCGGTGCCGGTCACCATCGTCCCCGGCGACATGAGCAAGGAGCGGCTAGAAGAGATCAGCTGAGCCGCCCCTTTTCGCGATCAGGCCGCCGAACGCGCCTTGGTGGCGGCAGGGGCCCGATTGAGGTTCTGGCCCCTTGGTGCTGCGGGGCGTCTTGCGCTGCGCAACATCACAGGCCCGATCAGCGCCGCCAGCGCCATCAGCGCCAGCGCGACAAGTGCCGCTTCGAGGCTGAAGCTCTCCACCGCCCTGCCCGGCGCAAGCACTGCCCTGACAAACAGGCCCAGGCTGAGCGGGCCAAGCATGGTCAGCACCACACAGGTCAACATGCTGAGCCCCGGCAGACGGGTCCAGCGGGCCGGTTCCGCACGCCGATGCGCGCTGTAGGCCCAGCAAAACATCAAGACCGTCACGCTTGCCGCGCTCAGGCCCAGAATAATGTCCATTTCCTTCTCCATGAAAGGGGACAGTGCAGTGCGGGCGTGCCCGCGACTCATGTCCCGATGGGCATGGAAATACGCCTGTTCGGAGGGAACTCAAAACACTATTTCGGCACCGCCCGCCCCCTGATCGCGCAGCCCGCCGGGGCGGTGCACCCGATTTAGAATCATTCCAGACATCTTGACTTGGCGGCCCTCAACCCGCATATCTATGATAACCAGAGATAGGGAAAAACCATGTTTATCCAGACCGAATCCACGCCGAACCCCGCGACGCTGAAATTCCTGCCGGGCCAGTCCGTGCTTGAGATGGGCACAGCCGATTTCCCGACAGCGGATACGGCGCAGACCTCGCCGCTGGCAACACGGCTTTTTGCGGTCGACGGGGTGACCGGCGTCTTTTTCGGCACCGACTTCGTAACGGTGACAAAGGCGGACGCGGTGGAGTGGGATCATGTGAAACCCGCCCTGCTCGGCGCGATCATGGAACATTACCAATCCGGTGACAGCGTCATGGCCGAGGATCACAAGGCCACCTCCGGCCATGCGGATCACACCGGTGAAGACGGCGAAATCGTCGGCCAGATCAAAGAGTTGCTGGACAGCCGCGTGCGCCCTGCCGTGGCGCAGGACGGCGGCGACATCACCTTCCACGGCTTTGACCGGGGCGTGGTCTATCTGCACATGCAAGGCGCCTGCGCGGGCTGCCCCTCCTCCACCCTGACCCTCAAGATGGGGATCGAGAACCTGCTGCGCCATTACATCCCCGAAGTGACAGAGGTGCGTCCGGTTGCCTGACAACCACGGCGCAGGGCCTTTGGTACTGGCATTCGACACATCGGCCGCGCATTGCGCGGCCGCTTTGCTGTCGGGTGACCGGATCCTCGCCTCGGCGCATGAAGACATGGCCAAGGGCCAGGCAGAGCGCCTGATGGACCTCTGCGCCGGGGTGCTGGAAAGCGCAGGCTACAGCTACAGCGATCTGGACGCCATCGGCGTGGGCATCGGGCCGGGCAATTTCACCGGCATCCGCATCGGCGTTTCCGCCGCGCGGGGCCTTGCGCTGGGTCTGGGCATTCCGGCGGTCGGCGTGTCGAACTTTGACGCCCTGCGCCATGGCACAAGTGGCCCCTGCGCCTGTGCCGTCGATGCACGGCGCGGGCAGGTCTACCTGCAAATCCTTGAAAACCCTTCACTTTCTCAGACACCGGCGCTGTTCGACAGCACCGCATTGCCCGCATTCGACGGCCCCCTGATCGGCGCGGGCGGCCAGCCCCCGATCCACCCGGTGGCCGAGGCCATCGCCCATCTTGCGGCCCGCCGCCATGCCACCACCACGCAACGGCCCGCCCCGCTCTACCTGCGGCCTGCCGATGCCGCCCCGGCCCGCGACGCCCCGCCGACCATCCTGCCATGACCCCGGCACGGCTGGCAGAATTGCACGCGGCGGCCTTTACCCATGAGCGCCCCTGGTCCGCCACCGAAATGGCCAGCCTGCTGGACAGCCCGCATGTCACCCTGCTGCCCCATCCGCATGGCTTTGCCCTGACCCGGCTAATCCTGGACGAGGCCGAATTGCTGACCCTGGCGGTGGACCCCGCACACCAGCGCCAGGGCATCGGGGACAGCCTGATGCAAAGCTGGCTCGCCCGGCTTGAAAGCCGCGCCGCCACTGCCTTTCTTGAGGTTGCCGCCGACAACACCCCGGCCCGCGCGCTCTATCAGCGCCACGGCTTTGCGGTGATCAGCACGCGCCCGGGCTATTACCGCCGCACCCCCGGCCCGAATGCCGACGCCCTGATCATGCAGCGGCGCTTTCCGTATGGTAGGCTCTGGACCCATTAATCTTATGTGCTCAGTTTGACAGATTTTTTTGCAGGCCAGGAACATCTGCGCAAGAATAATGGTTCTATTTCAAGCAGATGTGACGCTGGCTGCGGGAAAATCCGTCAAACCCGTCACGCCAAAGGCGTGCCAACATGACTCGGCGCTCCTTCGGAGCGACGGGCGGCGATTTCACTTCATTTCAACGTCTTGGGTCGCTTGCAAATAGAA
>Ga0189278_10346_pt1 | contig 22631 bp, 15 predicted proteins | sample N26A9minimetaG_FD_130326 | JGI IMG/M metagenome (GOLD analysis project Ga0189278, IMG submission 130326) | Marine microbial communities from the Costa Rica Dome - N26 A9 mini metaG | ecosystem: Environmental > Aquatic > Marine > Oceanic > Photic zone | place: Costa Rica: the Eastern Pacific...
TACTGCAGTAAAATGTGGGAGAGTAGGTCGTTGCCAGACTTTATTATTAAGCCCATATCATAACTGGTATGGGCTTTTTTTATGACCTTACTTAAATTATATAAATCGGTATTAGGCCGTGTCGAAAGATCATATTACTTTAGCTCACTCAACGAGATTACATATTAGACAAAGAATTTAGTATTCAAGTCCATCCAACTTAAGAGAGGCAACAAAAAGAAAATTATATTACTTCGTGAGTCTAAGTTTGATCAATGGCAAGCAAAAAATAGCTAATCTAACTATTTGCTTAATTAAGTACTGAACTTTCATTTACCAAAAGGAAGAATGAACTGAGTGTTTCGCTGAGCTAATGGTAGAAGAATTAATGGAAATTATTTCAGCGATGACTCATGAGTGCAGAACATGTGATGAAGACCGAGAAGCTGGTTATAAACAACAGAACCAATAATTTCAGTCTAGATTTTATTACTGCTCTTTAAATTTATAGACCAAGTCAAGCTGTCAATAACAAGACGAAAGAGTGCTATTGCAAAGCAGAATGAATTAAAGAGGTGCGGTTTTAATATACCCTTTAACCATAAAGACTAGTTGTATAATGTTAGTCTGTTATTGATTCTTCTACTACAGAGCTTTTCTCAAAGTTAAATAGTAAGGAGAATCGCAGTGTTTCAGCAAGTGGGTGTTCTTGTTCTTGAGGAACTAAATAAGCAAAGTCAATTCCAAATCTTTGATACCTAAAACCTAATCCTAAAGTCAAATACTTTCTGTTTCCTTTTTCTTCAGCTTCATAAAAATATCCAATGCGACCGGCAAAAGTATTGTTGTACCAATACTCTACCCCACCCGAAATTGCAACTTCTTGTAACTCTTCGCTAAAGCCTCCTTCTGCATCACCAAAAGAGCCAAACATACCACTGAGTAATGATTTGTCATTTTCAGAACCATCTGCTTGAGGACTTGGTACCATGAGTTTATTGAAGTCTAAGCCAAATGTTAGCTTGTTATACGGATCTAGGCTTGTAGTAAAAGCTGCTCCTAGTCTCAGGTTGGTTGGAATAAAATCTTTATTGTTTTCGTCTGAATATGAAATTTTAGCACCGATATTAGAAATGACAGCCGCTAATGCTAAATTGGAATTGCTCCCTCGTAAAATATCTTTATTATAATAGACGCCAATATCTGCCGCGACACTATTTCCAGGCTTAGCTTCTAAATTGCCAGAGGATGACGTAAAATTTCCAATGAGATTGGAATGTATGTATTTACCATTTAATCCTATACTTAAGTTTTGACTTAACATCCTTGAATAACTTAAGGTAATTGCAAGTTCCTTTGGTTTAAAATCCCGGCCATTTACTCCATCTTCAGTGAGAAAAATTTCTCCTAAATCGAAATATCTAAATGAACCTGAAATAGCCTGTTCTTTTGATATTTTTCTATAATATGAGCCATAAAATATCCACATGTCATTTACAATCTTACCCAGCCATGGTGTATATGACAGTGCGAATGCTTGTTCTTCTTCGCTGAATACCGTTTTTGCAGGGTTCCAATAAGTGGAGTTAGCATCTGGAGATGTTGCTGCTCCTACATCACCCATACCACCAGCTCTAGCATCGGGTGTAATAGATAAAAATGGCACCGCTGTAGTGATGACTTTTCTGCCTGTAGCACCAGTTAAAGTTGTATCTTGCTGGCCGTAACTCAACGAAACAGTTACCAGTAGTACCAGAAATGATAAGAATGTGGATTTTGTATTTTTCATTAATAAAAACATTAGCTCCAAATATAATCAATTATATACTCAATTAATAAGGATGAGTTTGTGTTGACGGTGTTGGAGTGCACCATCCTTTTTCGAACGAACAGTTAGTTTATATAGGTATATCCCATTGTTTAATTTTTCACCGGACTCTGTATTACCAGTCCAGTTGGCAATAATTACATTGGACTTACTGTTCTCTACTTCTGTAACATATTGTCTAATTTTCTGACCTGAAGAATTAAGAATGTCTAATGAAACTTCTAGATCATCACCTGCACGATTATGTCTAAATGAAAATGTAGTGCTCTCTGAAAATGGGTTAGGGTAGTTGAGCAAAGAACTGATATTTAATTTATTAGGATCTGCAACAATAAAATTTATGACAGCTTCAGAGGAATTATTCTGTGTGTCCCATGCCTTGACAATAATTGAGTGTTCTCCTTTTTTAAGGCCTTTGATCGGGAAATTAACCCACCCCTTTTGGTAAGTATCGGTTTCAGCCTGATAATAATTATTCATGACATAGATAATACTATCATCGAGAGTGGCTGTAATATTGTTACCAACCCCATAGCCAGATAAATTTATACCATTATCGTCTTGTAGCTTAGCGATAAGCACAGTGCTAGAAGGGGTATCGACCAAACTTTGATTGAGTGTATCGCCCAAATATAAGGTAATGTTAGGTCCAATTTGATTTGTAGACGGTTTGTTACTACTACCACCTATATTAATGTAAGTTGCTCCTCCTGCATCTGACGTTTTATCATTATTTACAGCATACAAGCTTATTTTGCCTTGATCTATTTGGTATGAGATATTTTTAGGGACAATAAAATCAAAATCAAACATACCATTGGTTACAGTGGCCTTCCCTTTGAAGATTACATTTTCTTTAGCGTAGTAATTGAAGGGCGAGTTTTCATTTCCAAGTGTGGTAAAGGACACTTCTTTATCATAAACGATAGCATATAACGTCCCATTGAAACTGGTCGCTGTAGTACCATTATTTTCAACCTCACCTGAAACTCGCACGAGAGATAAGGCATGAATCGTATCTGTTTCGACTCCGTCTTTAGTAACAGAGTTAAATTTAATATTTTGTGAAGGGTAATTGAGCTTTAACGAAGGATCACCTAAAAGAGCAAAGTTTCTATTACCCACGGCATTAACATCAGGGTTATTTTTAGTCAGCCGGAATACGTCACCTAACCTTAAATAGTCATCATTTTCTCGTGTAAAGATATTATTATAAAACGCCTTATTTAACTCAAAGTTAGAGCTAGAGCTAACTGGCCTACAAGTGCTTACAATAGCAATCCCTCCTCCTTCTGGATTGGTAAGTACAAGCTCTCCTCCTGATACACGTCTGGGATCATCATGGCGGCTAAACTCGCAGGTGGCTGTAACAAAAAGTGGTAAATTGTCCTTATTTTCCCAATTTCTTATCGTGGTGAGGTCGAGTACTTGCTCCTGCATCCAGCCTGCTTCCCCTCCGTGACCTGTAAAATTGACAATCAGCGCGCCATCATTGACAGCGTTATCTAAGGCTTCACTTGCTGCTGGTGAAACTTCACCACTAGGCTTAGAAACCTGCTCGAATGCATCGAGGTATAGCTTGTCGGGATTGAATACCTGGTATGAGGTGTCAACTAATCGTGTGAGCTGATCACTCTGCCTTTGATGCAGGTTAAAGTCTCCATCATCAGCAACGAACGTTACAACATTCCTCCAATCGCCAAATGAATTTTTGTTTGTTGAGTAATTTATAATCTTATCAACTACTTCATTTGCCTCATTTATATTGGCTACAGGTAGTCTTCCTATGCCAATGTCTAGTGTATGAGTTACCGCTGGATCTTCATTCCATTCACCTTCCTCATCTTCTAAAAAGCCATAGAAATCGTCTGAACCATAAGTTTTTAATGGGTGTAATGAGTTTCTAGATTCGTATATGGGTACGAAGTTGGTGTTGTTATTAATGTTGTCAAGGTAATCATAAGACCCCCGACCTATGAGTAGCAAATACTTCAGTTTATTCGATTTGTCGAAGAGGTGTTTTGCATAATCTCTAATGGCTGATACATCTTGTTTACCACTTGAAAACTCATTGAATATTTGCTCTGTAGTTATAACTAGAGTGCTGAGGTTATCATTTGATTCCCGAAAAGCAGCTAATTTTTGAGCCGATGCAACAAATGAATTATGAGCTACAATTAGCAAATCAGGAGTAGTGAGGGCTTTAATATTTTGGTTTGCGACTTGCTTTACAAACTTGGGTGCTGGAATGTTGTTGACTTTGAATAGGACAAATTCCTTTAACTCTTCAGTGTTGGTTTGAAACCTTGCTATCTCCTTATTCAGGTTAAATTGTTGTGCTGAAACATTTGATTGATCTGTAATCTCCCAAATGTTTATATCTGAGACAGCATTTGTAATTGTAAATGTGCTTTCAGCGTTTTGCGCGCTTTCTAATGATCTAAATATTGTCGTTGCATTATACCATCTTAAGTCTCTTTCTACTTCTATAAGCAGATTATCCAGAAAGCCTATTGAGTGACTACCGGCACCTTTGTTATACCTGATTTTGAGCTCAATATTGTTAGGGTTGTTGATTTCACTGGCATTGACAACAAATCGTTCTGTGGTTTCACGACCTTTTATGGAGTATCTAAATGCCTTTTGATTGAAATCAGGAACACTTTCCACCTGTTGCTCACCAATACTTGTGTTGTTTATAAAAAGATCAAAGCTAGACTGGCTGAAAGCCTGAGCCATAACATTAGAAGTAACTTTTATAGGTTTGTCACTCTTAATGCCATCAAAATTGAAGTCTATTGTATGCTCTGTTGTTAAGTCGAATTTTTCTCCATACCAATCACGGCCTGAGATGAGTAAGTTGGTGGTACTTATTTCATGGTAAGCAAAGTCATTAAATGAGTTGATTATTGGCGCTGTTAAAGAACCTTGATTGGAAGACTCAATGCGTTTTCCTTCAGTATTACCAACATTGAGAAAATAGTAATTTTCACGGTCGTAAATATTGAACTCGTAAGCTAAACTGTCACCATTGTAAACATACTTGTCTGGTCCTTCAGCATAAAAAATAATAAGGTCGTTTTGATCAAATGAACCATCACTTTCTCCTTTTACTTCGATTGCATTTTCAATCAAATCGAATGGTCTGATTTCATTATTTGCCTGCGGAAGCATACCACCGCCATTACCAAATATTCTTATGTTTCTAGGATCCAGTGCGTTGACATCGATCCCAATGTTGGCGAGAAAATTACGATCTATTTTATAAACACCATTTTGAGTCACTGACAATTTGTACCAATCACCATTTGCCAGCACAGAATTATCTTGAGCAGATAATACATTGCTACCAGCAAATATAAAGCACAACACCGTAATCAGTTTCTTCATTCGAGCGATTTTACCTCGTAAAGAACAATATAAATGGGCTAAACGTTTCAGATCAATTTTTATTATTGAGCCTTTAATCGGGTAAGGTTATAAAAGGCAGAAAGTACTATATAAGCCAGAATGGTAAAAGGTAAACCGATAAAACCAAAAACCAGTATGAAAGACAAGGCAGTTGCAAGAAATATGAATCTAATTTTGTTTTCTCGCCACCCCATCGATTTAAATTTTAGTGAAAAGAGCCTTATCGGAGATACTAAAAGCAATGCAAATATGACACTTGTAATCGCCAGCACTTGCTCATTTAACATGAATGACAAATACCCTTCTGGGTTTATAAATACTAAAGAGGTAAGAAATAGTGCATTTGCTGGTGTTGGCAGCCCTATAAAATCGGTTTGTTGGTTGTCGTCAGTATTGAATTTAGCGAGTCGTAGTGCTGAGAAAATGGTGACTACGAAAGCAATTAAAGCAAATTGAGCCTCACCCATTAACTGATAAAGGACTACAGCTGGTACCACACCAAAACTGACCATATCTGCCAGCGAGTCTAGTTCTTTGCCAATTGGACTGCTTACTTTGAGAGCACGGGCAGCCAATCCATCAAAAAAATCGAATATCATGGCAAGCCATATTAAATAAACAGCCATTTCTTTCTGGCCTTCAAATGCAAGCACAATTGCCACGCACCCTGCTGCCAGATTACAAGAAGTTAAGAAATTAGGAATGTGTTTTTTCACCTGTAAAATCTGATTTAGTTATGCGATGGCACAAAAAGGGTTCGATACTTTCTCTTGCTTGATAGACGTTTTCGGTCCATGACCGCAGTAAACTATGTAGTCATCACCCAACGGAAAGAATTTTTCATGGATGCTTTTAATAAGCGTGTCAAAATCACCTCCAGGAAGATCCGTACGGCCGATGCTTCCTTGAAATAAGACATCTCCACCAATTATTGTCTTAGTTTCAGGATCGACAAAAGCTACATGCCCAGGTGCATGCCCAGGAACAAATAGAACCTGTAATTCTGACTTGCCAAAAGTCACTGCTTTGCCTTCTTCTAAATAATGATCTATCGAGGACTCTTCATAGCCAGTGAAACCATATGATGGAGCGTATGCCGTAACCGATTTTAAAGTCTCTTCGTCTTTTTTATGGACATATAGGTCAACATTAAAAGTGTTTTTCACATACTGATTGCCCAAAACATGATCAATGTGACAATGAGTATTTAAAAGCTTAACAACTTTCAATTCATTATCCTCAATAAACTTTTTCAGTTCATCTTTCTCATGTTGCTCGTAGCAACCCGGGTCAATTACGACACATTCTTTGGTTTCATCATAAAGTATAAATGTGTTTTCCATAAAAGGGTTAAACGTAAAAGACTTTACCTGAATCATATCGTTATATAATGGTTTATTGACAAATTTGTAAAACCCAAAATTACATTATTCTATTCAACTTACCTGAAAGCATGGGACAAGAGCAAATTGATTATATTATTGTAGGGGCAGGTTTAGCAGGTGTCACCCTTGCCACACATTTGCACAATGCTGGTAAGCGTGTTTTGATGTTTTCAGGGACTCAGAAAAATGTATCATCTTATGTAGCAGCGGGGCTGTATAACCCTGTTACTGGAAGGAAAATGGTGAAGACATGGAAGGCCGACCAATTATTTCCATATCTCGAAGATTATTATCGGAATTGTGAAGAGCTTTCCCGGAAAAAATTCCTTCATCTAAATGCAATATATAGGCCGTTTGTAGATGTCGAAGAGCAAAACGAATGGATGGGTAAAAGCACTGAGACTGGATATTCTGATTTTATTCAAAAAGTTTATACTCAGCCCACTACAAGTCAAGTGAATGATCCATATGGTGGTTTGCTTCTCAATTTGGCGGGTTATTTGGATATACCGGAGTACATAGAAGGGATGATGGCCTTTTTATCTCGTAACCATACTATTGTAAATGATGATTTCAAATATAACAAGTTAGTACAAGGAGAGGATTCGGTTTATTACGGAGCATACCAAGCTAAAGAGATTATATTTTGTGAAGGAATAGGGTTAAATAATAATCCATATTTTGATTGGCTACCCTTGAGACCTGTGAAAGGAGAAATTCTTTATATCAAATCTGAATTTGAACCTGACTATATCCTTAACCGAGGTGTTTTCGTATTACCCATAGGTGATGGTGTATATAAAGTAGGGTCTACTTATGACCATCATGATCAAACACTTGAACCTACTGAGAAGGCAAAAAATCAGATATTAGAGAAGTTGGATTTGATCTTTAATGAGAAATATGAAATAGTAGACCATATTGCAGGAATAAGACCTGCGACCAAAGACAGAAGACCCTTTGTAGGAATTCACCCAAAACATGAAACTATTGGGGTTTTTAATGGGTTAGGAACCAAGGGTGTTTCTCTTGCTCCATATTGGGCACAACATTTGGTGCAATTTTTAGAACACAATGAGAAACTTAGTGATGAGGTAAATATCAGTCGCTATTTTTCGTTATATTCGGAATCTCACGCGAGTTAAATGAAAAGATATTATTTACTTTTATTAGTCCTATTACTAGCCGCTAGTCAGCTTTTTGCACAACATACCGATGAAGAATTTGGTAGAAATCGCGTGCAGTATGAGGAATTTGAATGGCGCTTCTTAAGCTCAGAGAATTTTGATGTTTATTTCTATAGAGGGGGTGAGTCAATAGCTAAAGAAGTAGTCGAGTATTTAGAAGAAGAGTTTGATCGGATTACAGATCTTATTGGTTACCCACCTTATTCAAAAACCAAAGTATTTCTCTACAACTCAGTTTCTGACCTTCAGCAAAGCAATGTTGGTATTGATCAGGCTGGAGTGAGTCCTGGAGGAGAAACTCAATTTATCAGACCTTACATTGAAGTAGCCCACCCAGGAAGTATTGGTGCTTTGAAAGAAGAGTTACTTGTAAAAGTTTCTTCCCTCATGGTAAATGAAATGATGTTTGGCGGTAGCCTTAAAGACATGTTTCAAAGCTCGGTCTTACTTAACCTTCCGGAGTGGTTTATCAGTGGTGCAGCATTGTACGTTTCAAAAGGTTGGAGCAGTGAGATGGATGATTTTATCAGAGATTATATAAAAACCAGAAAACCAGAAAGACTCAACCGACTTACAGGTAAACAAGCAGCTTTGGCAGGTCAATCTGTTTGGAATTACATTGCTCAACAATATGGCAGAAGCAATATTTCCAACATACTTAATTATACCCGAATCATTAGAAATCAAGAGAAAAGTATAGCTATTACACTTGGCGTGCCTTTTGAACAAGTGATGTATAACTGGAAAGCTTACTATCTAAACATTGATGATCGCGTACGTGCTGACTATAAAGAAGCCGAGGGCGAATTAAAGATTGTTAAGTCAAAGAACAGAAGAGGTAAAACCTTTGAACACGTTGCCATAAATGCTACAGGAACGAAAGTAGCTTATACTGAAAATGAAAGAGGCCATTACACCGTAATGATTAAAGATCTAAACTCGGGTGAAGAGCAAGTGGCTTTACGTGGTGGGTTTAAACGAATCAATCAGGAGGTCAATTATAACTTGCCACTTATTGATTGGGTGGATAGTGCTACCGTAGGTATTATTCATGCTAAAAAGGGTAAACTATGGTTTGACCTGTATGACTTAAATACAAACAGCAGATTACCTCGTCCTCTGGATAAATTTGAGCAGGTACAGAGTATGAATTTTTCTGACAATGGAAGACTTCTGATAGTAAGTGCAATGGTAAATGGTCAGAATGACCTATACCTTTTGAGTACCAGAAGAGATAGGACAAAACGTTTGTCATTTGATGTCTATGATGATATTGATGCTTCCTTTGTTCCCAACACCAATACGGTGGTTTTTAGCTCCAACAGAACTTCAGATACCCTTAACCTTGATGAGAAAAGCTTCGAGGCTGTAAGTGATAACTACAATCTGTTTTTCTACAATCTGGATACAACGAAAATTATACTTAAACGCGTAACCAACACCATAAGCAAAGATACTCACCCGATAGCTTATGATGCCTCAACAATTTACTATTTGAGTGATCAAAAAGGAATCAGAAACATTTTTAAATACAACAGAAATGATCAAATATACTCTCAGGTGACAAATTATGAGAGCAGTGTCAATGACTTTGATATCCATTTTGGCACAAATGATTTGGCCTTTTCTATGAGTCAGCAGGGCTTAGATTATGTTTATTACAATGATAGCTTTGACCCTTCAAGCCAAATTTTCACACCCCTATCACCAAGACAGCAGGTGAAGCAGGCGATTGAGTTTCAGGCCAGAAGAAGTGAAACTGTAAAGGAAAAACTTACTATTCAGGATATAGTAGAATCACGACTAAAGGAACGCGAAGAGGCTTTAAAGGCTGAAAAATTAGACACAGGTCAAGTTGAACCAGACACAGTGGTTGTTGTAGATACGATCGATTTAGTGTCGGATAGCCTGGCAGTTGATAACCTTGCTCAAGAAGATATTGCTCAAGAAGATTCTATTCCGGAGTCGAATGATGAACCAGCTGATGAAATAATAAATACCGATGACTATAAATTTGAAACTGATGTAATCGAAGAAACCAGAGACACCCGGGATTCATTTTTGGCTCAATACAGGAAGTTAAGAAAGACAAATAGCATCACAGGCCCTTTCCCTTATGAACCACGTTTTAGTGCTAAAAATCTTGTAACGTCTTTTAGAATAGATCCGCTAAGAGGGTTTGGAATCTTTCTGGAAACCGAGATGTATGATATGTTGGAAAACCACAAATTTGAAGGGGGAGTACTAGCTACAACCGATTTGAGAAGTGGAGATATTTTCGCAGAGTATCATTACCTAAAGAGCAGATTAGACTATAATGCCAGGTTTGAGCGCAATGTTATACTTCGTGAAACGGGAGGAAATCTGAATAAGTACAGCAAGAATACATTGCAAGTTGGGGCAGCTTTACCCATTAATAATAAGGCGAGAATAGGCGTAAAACCATTTTTTGCATTTACACAATATGAGAACCTTAACCCAATTAATGGTACTGGTGGTGCGCCTCAATTTCAAGAAAGTGTCTCGGAAAAATATATCGGATCAACTGCAGAATTTGTATACGATAACTCAGTTGTAAATGGCATGAACCTTATTGAAGGCTCACGGGCGAAAATAACCTTCACGCATTATGAAGGCATTGATGATAAAGACCTAAGTTTCAGTAAGTTGAAAGTTGACCTGAGACATTATCAGAAGATTCATCGTGAAATTGTATTTGCTGCCCGTCTGCTTTATGGCTCTTACTTTGGCAGAGATCCGAAGCAATTCCTGCTGGGTGGTATGGATAATTGGATATTTAACAAGGAGAATGAATCTGGTGAAAACAATCCGCTCGATAGGGAGCGTGAAGGCAATAATAGCGACTTGCTCTTTGTGGACTATGCTACAAATCTTAGGGGTTTTGACTATGCCACTTTAGTTGGAGAAAATACATTGCTCCTTAATGCTGAGTTGCGCGTACCAATTATCAGATACCTGGCCAGCGGTCCTATTTCATCTAATTTCTTTAGGAACTTACAGTTTACAGGATTTTTTGACATTGGCTCAGCCTGGACGGGTAAATCACCTTTTAGCGAAGATAACACCATAAGTACAGAACGCATAAGGGAAGGTGCATTTGTTATAGATATAAAGACCTATCAAAACCCATGGCTGTATAGCTACGGTGCCGGCTTACGAACAATGCTACTCGGTTATTACATGAAGTTTGACCTGGCCTGGCCTGTAGAAGACTTTACTACAAAAAGCCCTCGTCTGTTTGTTACGCTAGGATACGACTTCTAAGTCAATTACATTTGCAACTGTAAAATCAAACATTTTCTTACATGCTCAAATCTATGACGGGCTACGGTTCGGCCAGTTATTCTAACGAAGGACTTAGTATCAACATTGAGATTAAAACCCTTAACTCTAAGTTTTTAGACCTCAACTTAAGACTTCCAAGGTCATTTAACGAAAAGGAAATAGAAGTACGCAATATGGTTTCCAAAAAGCTAGAGCGTGGTAAGGTTTCTATTTCTATTGACTTTTCTAATGAAAACGAAGTCGAGCAAAAACAAACCTACAACAAGGAGTTGTTCAAAAAATATTATGAAGAACTGAGGCGACTTGCGGATAGTGTAGTAGCTTCTGATCAGGATATATTTAGACTGGCCTTAGCATCTCCTGACGTAATTGTAAACACCGGTGATGAAAAAATTGATGAAACTGAGTGGCGAAGAATAAGTGGGCTGTTGGAAGAAGCTTTGCAAAGCTGTGATGATTTTAGAGCTAAAGAAGGGGCTGAAATACAGGAGAAGTTTAAAGGATATATAACCACCATAAAAGATGGGCTGAAGGCTGTAACCGATCTCGACCCAGCAAGAGTAGAGCGCGTAAAGTCAAGAATTAAAGGTAATCTACTCGATTATGTTGACGAGGAAGGCTTGGATAAAAACCGACTCGAGCAAGAAATCATATACTACATTGAAAAGCTTGACATTACTGAAGAGAAAGTACGGTTGGCGAGTCATTTGGAGCACTTCTCAGAAGTGCTAGAGGCAGACAAATCATTAGGCAAGAAGCTTGGGTTTATCTCTCAGGAAATCGGACGTGAGATCAATACGATTGGCTCTAAAGCCAATGATGCCGATATTCAAAAGCATGTAGTGACCATGAAGGAAGAGCTGGAAAAAATTAAAGAGCAAGTGCTAAACGTACTCTAAGATTGTTTCTAAGCCCATACTGCGTGACCCTTTGATAAGCAGCAATGTATCTTGAATATTTTCTTCTGTTATCAGCTTAGAAAGTTCCTTTTTGTCTATTGTATAAAAGGCATTTGGTAAATGCTGCAAAGCAGGCTCGAACTCAGGGCCGAACAAAAATATTTGATTAAGGCTCATTTTGCTTAGTATTTTCCCCACTTGGGCGTGTTCAGTAGCACTTGATTCCCCCAGTTCCTTCATGTCGCCAAGGATCACAGCTTTTTTGTTAGCGTCCATGGCAGCTAGATTTTCCAAAGCCTTTTCCATAGAACTTGGGTTGGCATTATAAGCATCTAAAATAATTGTATTAGATTCCTTTTTAATGATTTGAGACCTGTTGTTGGATGGGTTATACTCCTTTATGGCTTGTTCAGCATCAGGGGCAGGTACATCAAAAAACTTTCCAATGCATAAGGCTATAGCAATGTTTTCAAAGTTGTAACTCCCTACTAACTGTGTTTGCACGCTTTGGTTTTCGGTCTCAATAAGAACATAAGGGGCTGCTTCGACTAACCGGCAGTGATAGTAATCATCTTTAGCAGGATAGAAATATGGATTCTTAAATCGCTTAGCCATATTACTCAAAATTTCATTTTGCGAATTGATCCAAACCGTGCCGTTTGATTGAATGAGGTGCTGGTACAACTCACTCTTTCCTCTAATTATACCTTCAAAACCACCAAAACCTTCGATATGTGCTTTACCAATATTGGTTATAAAGCCATGTGTTGGTTGGGCTATTTTACACAAGGCTGCAATTTCACCTACATGATTTGCGCCCATTTCAACAATCGCTATTTCATGATCGCTATCTATAGAAAGCAGGGTTAAAGGCACGCCTATGTGATTGTTAAGGTTGCCTTTTGTGGCGCATATATTATATTTTTTGCTGAGTACGTTAGCCACAAGCTCCTTTGAGGTCGTTTTACCATTAGACCCTGTGAGGCCAATTATAGGGATGCTGAGTTGATGTCGATGGTGATTTGCAAGTGCCTGAAGCATTGACAGCACATCATCGACTAAGAAAAAACGGTCATCAGTATTATATTTTTCTTCATCTATAACAGCCAGCGAAGCACCTTTTTCTAACGCTTCGGCCGCAAATTCGTTAGCATTAAAGTTGGGACCTTTTAAAGCAAAGAAAATTGAGCCAGGTTCAATTTTTCTGGTATCAGTTGATATTTTTCTTGATTTGAGAAAGTGTTGATATAATGCTTCGACCATAACGTTGATTTATAGAATTGCTAAAATAGGTGAAATTTTAAATTTATATTTGATATAATCAATCCGGACTCAAACGTTTGATTTTTTTATAGCCTTTACAATTTATGCGAAGACTTTTTATCATTTTTATTTTGTGCTGCTCGAGTCCGGCTTTCTCACAGTTTGTTTACGACATAGACCAATCGATATCAGTAATCGATGGTGACACCCTTTTGATGCCATGGGCTGGTGGGCTAAACTCGCCACAATTTAGCAAGATGAACCTTGACCACTCCGGAGATGAAGACCTGGTAGTGTACGACCGTGCGACCTCTAAGCTGAGCACTTTTATTTCTCAAAATGGCCAATACGTTTATGCTCCAGTATATGAGCAATATTTCCCCTCTGAGTTGAGAAACTGGGTACTACTTAGGGATTATAACTGTGATGGCAAGAAAGATTTATTCGTGAGCGACCCGAGGGGAGTAGCCGTTTACGAGAACACAACTATGCCAGATGAGAAACCTTCCTGGCGCATTTTTAATTTTCGAGTGGGTCAGAATTTTAAGCATTTACTTACCCAGGGTTTTACATCTGTTATCAATCTGCAAATCAATGGCTCAGATATACCAGCCATTACCGATGTAGACAATGATGGTGATTTAGATATTTTGGCATATCGGTTTTCAGGAGCTTCTACTATTGAGTTTCATAAGAACCTCAGTATGGAGCGTGATGGAAATTGCGATAGCCTTCAATTTGAAAGAGTAACCCAAACCTGGGGTGAATTTGAAGAGTGTGAATGTGGGGTGTTTGCGTTTAACGGAGATGATTGTCCGCCAGGTAATGGTGGCAGAGTAAATCATCAGGGAGGTAAATCTATACTGCTTCAAGACCTTAACGGAGATAATATAAAGGATCTATTGCTTTCTGAAGAGCAATGTAGTGAGTTATATGCCCTTCGAAATACTGGGACGGCCGATAATGCACTAATATCCTCTGTTGATGCAAACTTTCCGAATACTGTAAATCCCGCCAGGCTATTTATATTTCCTGCAGCCTATGCTGAGGATGTTGATTTCGATGGAGTTAAAGATTTAATAGTCTCGCCAAACGTACCATCAAATGTCGGTAGCGCTGTGAATTTTGAATCTTCTGCCTGGTTCTATAAAAACACAGGCAGTGATAGCAACCCTGAATATTCGCTACAACAACGAGATTTTCTACAACAACAAATGATTGATTTAGGTGAAAACGCGGTTCCTTCTTTTTTTGATGTGGATGGAGATGGTGATCTGGATATGATTGTAGGAAGCTATTTACGACTTGAGTCTTTTGGTTTTCGATCGACTTTAAGTTTGTATGAAAACACAGGCAGTGTCGCTCAACCGGTATTTAGAAAATCTAACGAAGACTATCTCTTTTTATCAGCCTTTGGTTTCATCAACATAAAACCAAAGTTTTCAGATATCGATAATGATGGTAAAGTGGATCTGATATTTATAGCTACCCAGTTAAATAATGGTAGCACCAATGTTTATTATTACCTGAATCAGGTTAATAATGGGCTTTCTGTAAATTCCTCCCAAATACAAGTGCTTTTTAATATTGGTAATAGTTTTCCAAGTAATGAAAACTTTGAGATTAATGATATTGATGGAGATGGCCTTAAGGACATATTAATAGGCCGATCTACTGGTAAGCTGGAGTATCATAGAAATATTGGCACAAACTCAACCCCTGATTTTGAATTGATCGATGATACCTTTTATGATTTAGATTTTAGTGCTTTTAGACAAAGTCCTGCACCTATCATCAGTGACCTTGATGGCAATGGAAGTGAAGATATGCTCATAGGCGATGCTGGAGGTAATCTTGCTCTCTACCCGGATTTTAAATCAACAATAGATAACCCTTCAGAGGGGATTACCAAATTATTTAGAACTGAAGATATGGATAGTTTGTCAATCAGGCTAGGGAATCGATTGGTGCCGACAGTAGCAAATATTTTTAGTGCTGATAAGCCAGCCATTATTATTGGTAATGGCGGTGGAGGCTTAAGTGTACTGAAACATAACGATGCCATTGTTAATCCTGTCGTACGATTTAACAAAGAAATTGGTGTGTTTCCTAATCCGGTAAAAAGCGGAGAGTTAATCACGATTGGGGCTACAGAAAATACGTTTGTATCTATAGTTTCTATCACTGGTCAGACGATTTATAAAAACATAGAATTGAAAGCTGGTGAGGCAATACAACTTGAAACAGAAGGCCTGAAAGAAGGAATATATACTGTTGTTGGCGTCATAAATGTTGCCTATGTGAGTGTTCGATTTGTGGTAGTTGATTGATGCGACTATTTCTGCATATCATTATTTCCGAAAAAGCCCCATTGTTTAACTCGAAATGGTCAACATGGGTAAAAACGCAGCTGAATGATGTTAAATATTTCGATGTAGACCGACAATCTGATGCAGTGGTGGTAGAAACTGCCCTAAAAGCAATTGAGCAGGCTGAACAGTTATTTGTTTATATAGATTGTGACCAATCAACACCTGGCCACTTGTTTAAGGTTATAAAAAAGCTATCAACTCAGGAAGGATGTATGATTTATTGCAAAGGTGAAAATGCCATGCCCATGCTTCAGAAGCTTTCTAAAGTATTTGGATCCCGATGGCAAAGTGCTTTGAGTGATGATGCAATCGAGCAGGGAGCTAAAAATTATTTTAAAGCCTTAGGTTAAAGTTATCAGCATCGAGATGGGCCGGAAATTTTTTACAGTATTTAGACAGCGCCTCTCCTGAAAGTGTAACTGTTTCAATGGCCTCTCGGTCATGGAGCTGCAAAAGTTCTTCACCTTTAAAATTGATGGCTGCTGAATGGCCGTTATATTCAACATCACTACCATCACTGCCGATTCTGTTGAGCCCGATAGTGTAACAGAGGTTTTCAACAGCTCTGCCTTTCAATAAAATATCCCAGGCGTTAACTCTGGCTGCAGGCCAATTGGCTACATAGAGCAATAAGTCATAATTCATACGATGGAGGTCAGAAATAAAGGTATTACGACTCCAGACAGGGAATCTGAGATCATAACAGATCATCGGACATATTCTCCACCCTTTCCACTCCACAATAAGTTTTTGATCACCACCACTATAGTGGTCATGTTCATTGGCCATTCTAAAAAGATGTCTTTTATCATAGGTTTTATAATTCCCATCAGGTTGCATCCAAATGAGCCTGTTAAAATGCTTGTTATCTTCTTTAATAATTACACTACCCACAATTACAGCCTTAGTTTGAGCTGCCATTTGTTTCATCCATTTAAAAGCTTTGAAATTCATTGGCTCGGCAAGCTTTCCTGACTCCATACTGAAACCTGTGGTAAACATTTCAGGTAGTATAATAATGTCGGTTTGCTCTTCTATTTGCCAAATTTTTTCTTCAAACATGGCAAGGTTAGCATCAACATTTTGCCAATGCAATGGGCTTTGTATGAGTGTTACTTTCAGATCTTGCATAGTATGTCGGCTGCTTTAGAAATTGTTTCTTCTGATTTGGCAAAGCAAAAACGTAAGACCTTGTTATTCAATTCATCTTTATAAAAAGAAGAAGTTGGAATGGAGGCTACACCATGTTCTTTTGTTAAATGCTCAGCCATTTCGAATTCCGATTTATCATCAATTTCTTCATATGATAATAATTGAAAATAAGTGCCATAACAGGGCAGTACTTTAAATCTCGATGATTGTATCTTATTTGTAAAGTAATCTCTTTTCTTCTGATAGAAGTCTCCCAGTGAGATATAGTTTGCTTCATTTTCCATATAGGTGGCAATGGCATGCTGCATAGGTGTGCTTACGCTAAAGGTAAGGTACTGATGAATTTTTCTGATTTCCTTAGAAATATATTCCGGAGCTACAGCATAACCAGTTTTCCACCCCGTAGCATGAAAGGTCTTTCCGAAAGAAAAGATGGCAATACTTCTTTTAAACAGTTCTGGATATCTTAATACACTTTCATGCTGTTTGTTGTCAAAAATTATACGTTCATACACCTCATCACTAATTAAGAAAAGCTCATGCTCCACAACAATTTGCTGAAGTGCAAGCATATCTTCTTTGCTCATTACAGCACCTGTTGGGTTGTGCGGAGTGTTGATGATGATAAGCTTAGTTTTCTTATTCACCTTTTGCTTCACCTCATTCCAGTCAATAGAGTAGGTTGGGGCATTTAAATTAATGTGTACCGACTTGCCTCCCGCGAGGTGTATGGCAGGTGCATAGCTGTCGTATGCAGGGTCAAAAATGATGGCCTCATCATCTGCTTCAATTAAAGCAGTGATGCTGGCAAAGAGCGCTTCTGTTGCTCCAGAAGTTATAGTGATTTCGGATTCGGGGTCAATGTCGCTGTTGTAAGTCTTTTTTATCACATTTGAGATCACATTTCTAAGCTTAGGGAGACCCGGCATAGGTGCATATTGATTATGACCCAGACGCATATGCTCATTTACCAGATCAATAAGCTCTGTAGAAACGGGAAAGTCCGGAAACCCTTGCGATAAATTTATAGCGTCATAGTCTGCAGACATTTTACCCATGACGGCAAAAATTGAAGTATCTACTTGTGGTAATTTAGATTTAAGTGTGCTCAAGATGTGAGATTTTGATTGATAACAGAGTTAAGCAAAAAAAAGTACTTATTCAAGCTACCTATTTTAGGGGATAAACTCGAAATTATTGTGCCGTATATGTAAGATTTATACCGCTTATAACAGCGTTATTAGAACTGTAAGTGCCGTAATACTCAGAATTTAATTCTTGTACTTTGAAATTACACGTAAGTTTAGAGGCTATTTTGATTTATTATTTAAAATAAAATTCTGCAACTTGCGTGGCTGATGAGAGGATGTACTTAATGAACAAAGAGGGGTTTTGAGTACTATTTAAAATTTTCTCCTGTAAAATATGAATTTCAACCTAAACCTAACATATAAAAGGAGAAGTTGTCTGCACTATTGGTGTAGAAGAAAATGATCAGCAAACGAGCTGATCATGCGCTGAATTGCGCAACCTGTAAACCTGAAAAGGGAGCCTCTGGCTCCCTTTTCTAATTTATCACTTACCTTATTTTCTAGTCTTCGCTGGTTTGGAATGCAGCTTGCTCATACTCATCGATGAGCGTATTCACAATATCTTTTACCGGACGAATTTCTTTTACATACTCAATAGAAGGGCCAGCACACCATAAAGTCTTATAAGTGGCACTAAATGCAGCTTTTTCTAAAGATTTCATGCCTTTATAAAAGGTGAGCATTTTAGCATATTTCTTAAGCGTTTTGTTTTTATTGAGAATTCGCTCCAGCCAATTTTGCTTTGTGCCTATTTCCTGTACATAAGGTGTATTTATCACTGTACAAGGCGTGCCTGAGAGTTTGTTAGTCATTACGATGTCCTTAGCTCCATAGTCGACACAGGCTTGTTTGTACTCCTGTGAAACACCAGCTTCATGTGTGGCAATAAATGGAGAACCCATCGAAATGCCACATGCACCTAATTCCAACATTTGCTTTAATTGGTGTCCATTACCAACTCCACCTGCAGAAATAACCGGGATGTTGCAATTTTCTTTCAACATCGGGATAAGCTGGGCTGGCTTCATTGGTCCGGCATGGCCACCGGCTTCAGAGTTTACCGCAATCACAGCATCTGCACCTAAAGACTCCACTTTTTTGGCATATTTCACATCCGTTACATCACAAAAAACTTTGATGCCTACCTTGTGACACTCTTGTATGATTTTTTCAGGGCTGCCCAATGAGGTGATGATAAAGTCAACCTTCATTTCCACACAGGTTTTTAATTGCTCGTCTAACCTGAAGTTGGATTTGTTGGCAATGAGGTTGATGCCAAAAGGTCCATTGGCTTCATCTTTTATTTTTTTCAACGCCTCACGAAAAGCTTCATCGGTACGGTAGTTCAGTGCTGGTATGGCTCCTGTAATTCCCGATTTAATGGCCTCAATGGTCATTTCTGCATTAGACACTAGAAACATGGGTGCCATTATAATTGGGTATTTAATACCCAACATTTCTGTAAGGTCGGTTTTAATTGGAGTCATTGAATTATCTTCTTTTAGGTTTTCTGTGCTTCTTATTTCTGTGTTGTGGTTTTTTCTCTTTGCTAAACTTTACCTTCTTTTCATGAAAGGCGCCTTTAAAATCAGGGTCATTCTTACGCTTGATTTGGTCTAACTCAAAGTCTATATCTCTTTGCTCATTTCTACTTGTTGGAGCCACTTCTACAGCATCCGGCAGTTTTCTTTCCGGGATGGGTTGTTTGATGAGCTTTTCGATATTGCCAATATGATACATTTCAGCCTTGTTGGCAAAAGTAATGGCAATGCCATCGTTTTCAGCCCGTCCTGTTCTTCCGATACGATGTACATAATCTTCATAAATGATAGGCACATCAAAGTTGATCACATGTGTAACCATACTGATGTCGATGCCCCGTGCAGTTACGTCCGTAGAAACCAAAATTCTAATGTCTCCTTCTCTAAACTGATTGATGGCATTTATACGACTATTCTGACCTTTGTTGCCATGTATGACACGAGTTGGGCCAATAGACTTACGCTCTAAATACTTAAACACATTGTCGGCTGTGGCTTTAGTTTTGGTGAAGATCATTACCCGAGATAATGATTCATCTTCTAATAAATGTTCCAAAAAACGAATTTTGGTTTTAACATTTGGCACTTGATACAATACCTGATCGATAGCATCTACAGTTGAGGCTTGGGGCGTGACTTCAGCCACCTGAGGGAATTCCAGAAACTCCTCAGATAGTTTGATTACTTTTTCAGGCATGGTTGCCGAAAACAACAAGTTTTGTTTTTTGACAGGGATGACCTCTAATATTTTTCTGATTTGAGGCATAAAGCCCATGTCCATCATTTTGTCAGCTTCATCAAGTACCAGGGTTTTTATCTGCTTGGTGTTGATATGGCCTTTGAGGTAGATATCCATAAATCGGCCAGGTGTGGCCAGCAATAGGTCAATGCCAGCTTCAACTTGCTCAATCTGAGTCTTGGGTCCAATGCCACCGTAGATGGCCACATGTCTTAAATCAGTATATTTAGCTAACTCCTTTACGCTTTGCTCAATCTGCAATATCAATTCTCTCGTAGGTGCTATAATTAATGCGCGAGGGTCTTTGCCCTGCGCATATTTCACTTTCATAAGAATGGGAAGCACAAAAGCTGCGGTCTTCCCTGTGCCGGTTTGTGCGATGCCCATCACATCATGCCCGGCAGTAATTAGTGGAATTGCTTTCTCCTGAATGAGCGAGGGTTTTTGATATCCAAGATCATCGATAGCATTGAGTAACTGCTTGTTGAGCTTAAAATCCTGAAAGGTTGTAATTTTATCTGCCATAAAATGATCAGCAATATTTGTCCCTTGCTTTGGGAACTACGAAATTTGAAGATATGAAAATTATGGTTGTCCTGAATCTAAAATCTATATGAAAACCACATTAATCACCAACGCAAAGATAGTAAACGAGGGTAAGCAATTTGAGGGAGATGTATTAATCAAAGGCCAATACATTGAAAAGATTGGATCAGGGCTGTCATCTGATGGTGCAGATCGTATAATGGATGCTAAAGGTAAACTGCTATTGCCTGGCGTGATTGATGATCAGGTACATTTTAGAGAGCCAGGGCTAACGCATAAGGCAAATATATACACAGAAGCAAAAGCAGCCGTGGCTGGTGGAATTACTTCTTTTATGGAGATGCCCAACACAGTGCCCAATGCACTTACACAAGAGCTGTTAGAAGATAAATATAAGATTGCAGCAAAAGACGCTTTAGCCAACTATTCGTTTTTTATGGGGGCATCTAATGATAACCTTGATGAAGTATTGAAGACAGACCCTAAAAAAGTTTGTGGTGTAAAAGTATTTATGGGGTCTTCTACAGGAAATATGTTGGTTGATAATGCACAAACATTAGAGGGCATCTTCTCAAAAGTGCCGATGCTCATAGCAACTCATTGTGAAGATGAAGAAACCATAAGAAAGAATACAGCTGAATATAAAGAACGGTACGGTGAGGATGTACCCATTCGCTGTCACCCGGAGATCAGAAACGAAGAGGCATGTTACAAATCGTCTTCTATGGCTGTGGAGTTGGCGAAAAAACATGATGCCCGTCTGCATATACTGCATATATCCACAGCAAAGGAAATATCGCTTTTTGATAATAGTAAGCCTTTAGCCGAAAAGCGCATTACTGCTGAAGCGTGTATTCATCATCTGTGGTTTGACGACAGCCAGTATGATAACAAAGGCACTTTAATAAAATGGAATCCTGCGATAAAAACAGCTAAAGACAGAGATGCGATCTTTCAGGCGGTACTGGATGATAAAATTGATGTGATTGCAACGGACCATGCACCTCATACTATAGAAGAGAAAAAAAATAAGTATTTCAATGCTCCTTCCGGTGGGCCATTGGTACAGCATAGTTTAGTAGCTATGATGGAATTTGTAAAACAAGGCAAGATAACTATCGAAAGAGTTGTAGAAAAAATGTGTCACAATCCCGCCATCATGTTTGAGATCAATAAGCGTGGTTATATAAGAGAAGGCTATTTTGCTGATTTGGTATTGGTAGATACCGATGCTCCGTGGGAGGTTAAAAAAGAAAATGTATTAGCAAAATGTGGCTGGTCGCCATTTGAAGGGCATACTTTTAGTGCTGTAGTCACGCATACTTTTGTTTCAGGTCACCTGGCTTATGAGGAAGGTAATTTTGATGAGAGCAAGAAGGGAGAGCGTCTGACCTTTGATAGAGATTAACCTATTTGTTAAAAGGAGCTATAGATGTGGCGTTCCAATTGTGGAGGTTGTGTGCTGTAATTTTAACAGGTCGCTCCTGCGGAGCTAACACTTCCTTGTTACAGGCTATTAACAGTAGGCTCCTAGCGGAGCCATTCAAGCTACTGTTTGATTCGTAAGTATACGGGCAGATATTACTAGATTTTATATTAGACCCAGAGGGGCTGACTGTAAATTGGCTGATATGAAGACAATTTTGAGCTCCGTAGGTGCGACCTATATGGCAGCAATGCAGTTAAAAGCATTAACCATGTTTTATCCAATTGTATGATTTCTTCTCACTTCTTCACAATCTACTCTAGGCACACTGGCACACTGTCCTCACTCTTGAAAAGACCGTATGGAACGTACAAGCCTTTGTGCCCTCTCTATTCTTATGGATTAAACAAAAGGGTTAGTATAAATTTTTTCATATTTCCTATTTTGCTTTATGAGGGCAAAAATTCTAGCAATAAGTTTGGCACGAACAGCATTAACCACTGTCA
>Ga0189278_10350_pt1 | contig 22384 bp, 17 predicted proteins | sample N26A9minimetaG_FD_130326 | JGI IMG/M metagenome (GOLD analysis project Ga0189278, IMG submission 130326) | Marine microbial communities from the Costa Rica Dome - N26 A9 mini metaG | ecosystem: Environmental > Aquatic > Marine > Oceanic > Photic zone | place: Costa Rica: the Eastern Pacific...
GCTCGACCGGATCGACGCCGCCGCTCGCGACGATGTCATCGAGATCTGCATCAACCCTGATGGCACCTGCTGGGGCGAATTCCAGGGCGATCACTTCATGCGCGCGCTGGACCAGAGGCTGACGAGCGTTCAGGTCAGGGACCTCGGCAACCAGATCGCCTCCTCGGCCAATACCACGATGAGCAAGGACCGCCCTATCGTCTCGGTCTCGATCACCTATAAGGGTCGCCCGATCCGCGCGCAGGTCATCACCCCGCCCGCCGTGCTCTCGGCCATGTCGATCAGCCTGCGGTTCTTCTCAAGCCTACCGCTCGAGCGCATCGCACTCGATTTCGTCTACGGAAAAGAGCGCAAGCTCGAAGACCTGCGCGTCGAAAAAAAGCGCGCCTTGCGCGCCGTGGTGGCCGCGGGTTTGATCGATGATGCGCTGGCCTTCTGCGTCGAGAACAAACTCAACATGATCGTCTCGGGCGGCACCTCCACCGGCAAGACCGTAGCCGCGCGCAAGATCCTCTCTCACGTACCGGCCGAGGAACGCATCGTGACCATTGAGGAAGCCGCCGAGCTTCTGCCGACCCAGCCGAATGCTGTGACCCTGATCGCCAATCGCGACGCGGAATTCCAGACCGCCGATGTGCTTCTCACCGCCACGCTGCGTATGCGCCCCGACCGGATCATCCTGGGCGAGGTGCGCGGCAAGGAGGCCATGACCTTTCTGGAAGCCATCAACACCGGCCATGGCGGGTCCATGACCACGCTGCATGCCGAAACCCCGCAATTGGCCGTGCAGCGGCTCGCGATCGCTGCACTCAAGACCGAAATCCCGATGACCTATGCCGACATGATCCAGTACATCGAAAATTCCATTGACGTGATCATCCAGGCCGGTCGCCATGACGGCAAACGCGGCATCACCGAATTCTACCTCCCCGGCGCAACTGAGATTGGAACTTCCCCATGAAAACCTTTGAATATGACATCCTGTTCTTTCCGATGGACCGTAAGAACAGTCTGATCGAGATGCAGGCGGCATTGAATGCGAAGGGCCAGATCGGCTGGGAGGTGGTCTCAATCAGTTCGTCGGAGTTTGCCAATATCGGGCACACGGCTTTTCTGAAGCGTGAAACCTCCGACGGTGCCGATTTTGGAGACAACCGATGAAGCGTGGTGCAGCGCGTTTCTTGTTACTGTCAGTCGGTTTGGGCTTGATGGCATCGCCCCTAATGGCGGAGCGCAATCTCATCCCCAGTCTTGAGAGCATTCCAGATGTCTGCCCCGAACGCCCGAGCGAACCTGACTGGATGCAGAACATCGCCCTTCGAGACGCCTACCAGCGTGTCTTGGTCCAGGACATCTACCGGGCACAGAACATGGAGCGGATCGTTGAGACCGGATCCTGCGACTGCGGTCTTCGCTTCCCAGCATGGGATAACGCCGAAGTCACCTTCCAAGAAAACCACGCCAATGCGAACCGTTCAGAAATGCTACAAGCGTCAGACAGTTACAACCGCCGCGCAAGTGATCTTCGAACAGAAGCTCAAGCGATCTGCGAAGCAGTGGGTAAGTGGTAGGGGAACTCTGAAATGAGCGTTGTCACCTACTTCGTTGAAACCTCCCAAGGCTATCTCAACACCGCCGCCGAGACACAGTTCGGGTCTGTTGCTGCCACGGTGGGAACGCTTCTCGTTCTTGGAACAACGCTGGTGGTGATCCTCGTTTTCCTGAACATGATCTATCAGTACAAAGCGATGGACGGGCGAACGGCATTCTGGCTTGCGGTCAAGATTGGTCTCATCGGGATATTTGCAACCAATTGGGTGCAGTTTAACGCACTCTCGTCCGCAATCCTCGCGGGGATCGACAGTATTGCGGGCGCGCTGGTCGCCTCCGTCGGTGGTGGCGTTCCAGGTCCATCGGGGACATTTGCAGAAGAATTTGACCGGCTCATCGCCGAGCTTGGAGAATACCTTAACGCGGCCGGGTCTGAGCTCAACTGGATGGCCGGCGCGATGCTCGACATTGTTGGCGTGTTGATGTTGTCGATCTTGGGAGGGCTCGCTGCATTTATCTTGGTCGCGTCGCGTTTGATGATCGCGCTGCTCATTGGCATCGCACCCGTGATGATCTTCCTCACCCTTTTCGAAGTGACCAAGGATTACTTCGCGCGCTGGCTGTCAGCACTGGTCTCCTTTGCGCTCTACCCCATAGTCGTGGCAGGCGTATTCGCAACAATCACAGGTGTATCATCCGCCCTCATTGGTGAACTCGGCGACCCGGAAGGGGCCTCAAATATAGGCGCGCTCATCCCCTTCTTCATGATGGTCCTCATGGCCAAGGGCTTCATCATCGCCACGCCGTTCATCGTTCGCGCGATCTCAGGGAACATTATGATGCCAGCGCTGTCTGGGGGCTTGGCAGGAAGCTACAGCTTTGCGCGCGCTGCGATGGGCAATCAGCAGGCTTACAATCGGTATCTTGTTGGTGGTGCCAGTGGAGCCGAATATGCAGCACTCAGAGCACGGCAGTTCTTTGGTGCCCAACAAATGCCGCAACGGCCGGGAATGGCAAATGTGACACCTGCAGGGGGCAGTCCACCCACCGGAACCGGATCGCAAATGATGGCGCAGCTGGCTCGTTTGGGAAGGTTGGGGAGGCGTTGATGAGGTTTTTTTCTGCGACGCCGTTGAACAATGAATGAGCGAGGGTCCCATAAGCATTCGCCAGTAAAAACGGTACCATTGGAGCTGGTCCAAGCAGTCCTGCGCTCAGCAATCAATGGAAGATCTGTCGGGCTTGAAGAGGCAATACGGACCCTGGATTGCGATGCCCATCATGCTGACCTCATCTTGCGCCAGATGGCCGAGGCTGGGTACTTGGAGCCTGCCGACATCTTTGACAATTTGTTTTATTGGCAGCTAACGCCGAATGGGACTCGCCTCGCACTGGAACCCAAGCGAAAGCGTATCGGGCGCGATAAGGTTCAGACCATCATTTCTGAACTTCTCGCCCGGGCCAAGGTCATCAACGGTGATTCCGATCGCCTGCAGCGCATCACCTTGAAGCTATTCGGCAGCGCGCTTGAGGAGCGAGACGACTACGGTGACGTCGATGTTTCTATCGCGTATCTACGACGCCAGCTGAGCGATATCGAACGTGAGCGCATCGAAAACGCACTGAAAGCCCGCCAAAGCAATTCAGATCGGCAAACCTTTCAAGGGCGGCTCATGGGCGCGGAACGTCAGGATACGCGGGAAATCATGGCGTTCCTGAAAAAGGGTCTGCCACATCTTTCGCTCATGAATGATGATCCTATGGACCTCGGGACACCGTACCGTTGGCTCGTCGACCACGACGTGAAAACGGACAGACCAGTTGATGTTTCTGACGATATCGTTCGACCCAATGGGCCTTCGATCCTCGACCAACACCCGAGGAAACCGCTACCGCCCATCACACTGCTTGAAGCACGACACAGAGCGATTTCTGCGAATACCAAAGTTGCGATTCATGACTTACACATAGGTTTGGAGGACGCAGCCACGCTCGAGGAACAAATGTGGTCTCCGAAGGTCACGCGCGAAGGCGCTTTCGTTGCCAATGACATCAGAAGTGAGAAGCGGGTCAAATTCGCCGGGTTTCAGCACCTATGTCCAATCTGGATGAAAGACCTAGGCGGCGTAGCGATGTTAAATGAAGCCCTCGACTGGTGCGATGAGCATAATGTTTGGGTCAGGGACCTATTTCCGGGAGTTTCAATCCAACGGTCCGACCGGACACATATCATACGCCTCGGGTGGGGCCATGACCTGATCTATTTCAATGTCGGTGGCAAATCGACAACTGGAAGCCTGCTGCCTGGGAATCGAACACGCGTTTCCAAAATTGACTTGGCCGGAGCCTATGCGGTCGGAAGGGCACTTTCGAAGATGTATGATGAAAGCAGGTCCGCGAAAATGCCTTGGTTCAGCGCTGATATTTTGCTTCCGTTGGTCGAGGTAGACAGGCTTCCAGATTTCCCGCGGCTGCATAAAGCAGGCGCGTTCAGGGAAGGCGCGTTTCAAGGTCTGCAGGAGGTCACCTTCTTCTGAGCCGGGACCATGCGCCCTACCCCGATGGAACTGGTTTCAGTAGAAGAGCACGTCTAACTGCCCGGCTCCACCTTGACGATCAACTGACGTTGGCTGTCGTATCTGTACTCATGCAACCTGCGTTCTTGAATGAGCTGAACGGCTTGGCTGACATGCTCAGGGAGCACGTAGAACCATTCTCGAGGATGGACCGCCTTGCCGAACCGGTCGGTGATCACAAGACCCTGCGGCCGCGCCGCGTCAAAAAAGCGATGCAAGAGATCCTCGACCTTCATCCGCTCCAGATTATGTAACTCGTAGGTCGCAACAATTTCGACGGGCGCGAGCAGGAAAGTTGGGTCGTTCTTCGCATCAGCGATGCGCCGCCGGACATCCTGACTGGTCACACCAACTTTGTGCAGGATCTTTGATACTTCTGCGATTTCCGGGTCTCTGGACAGGCTTCGCGCCACATATACTGTGCCGGTGACCGCCATGCTATCCTGATCCCATTCCGGATCGAGCCGCCCAAACCCGGCCCTTTCGACGATCCGAGCAGTCTTATCTGCTGCGAGCGCCTTGCGAAATGACGACGACAGAGGATCGTTTTCCATGCCATTGGAAAAGATGATCCGTAAACGGTGATCCGGCTTACCGCTCCTGCGCGAAAGTTCCGTTTTTTCGGCGACATAGACCAGAAGGCCGCGATGGATAAAGAAGTCGCCTTCGTAGACCGTGATTTCGACGTTGTCCTGAACCGGGAGAACCTTTCGATCTCCGGACTCAAGCTTCGACTGCATCTCGGCAAAGCCGCCTTCGAAGTGTTCGAAATCCGGGCACGGGAACATGTCAGCCCGGTGGTCAGGCAACTGACGCTCTGAGGCTGGCGTCACGTTTCGGATGTTGAGAACTGCATCGTGCACGTCCAAGTCATCATCGCCGAAGATGTCGTCAAGGCTTGCCGGAACTTCCTCGTCGGCAACGTCTTCGCGCCAATCGGGTTCTGGCACAGCCAGAGACTCCGTTTCGGCAATGGTTGCGGTCGGTGCCACTGGATGACCATGCCCAAGAAGCCGGTTCCGGTCTGCCTCCATCATCGCAGCCGTTGGACTGGTCCGGATCGATCGCCAGATCGTCCCGAGTTTCATCTCTTCGAGGTCCAGGCTGTTGTCGTCCGGAATCCGGCCGTTCGACTCGTAAAAAGCATTCACCTGCGAGACGATCTCGGCATTGCGGGCGTCTGGCGTTGCCGCCGCGCCGCGGTTCCGCTCCTTGATTTCGAGCAGCCCGAACTCATCCGGCTCGTCGAAGATTTCATCGAGGGATCGGTAGCGCGGCATGTGGCTCAGGTTCCTGACTGAGCCGCTCGCTGGCGTTCAGCCTTTTTTGTCTTGATATATGCATGGGCTTCCGCGAGGCGCTTCTCCAATGGATCGGCCGAATGCGGGTTGGGTTCGCGGCCTTCCTGCGCCCGAAACCGCTTTATGCGCGGCCACAGTGTCAGCGCTTCTTTTTCAGTCATCTGGATGCGCTGTGAAACCATCGCGTCCTGGATGGTCTTCAGGAGTGGTGTGTCGAAGGCGCGCGAGGCGACGTCGAACCCTTCCTTAAACGGGTTCACGCTGTCGATCAGGTCGATATCCAGTTCGCGCACGTTCACGAACCGCTTCACCATGTTCATCAGGGACAGGTTTTCCGACGGCTCAGCGTCGTATTCCTCGCCCTCTTCAGCAAACCCGCCTTCTTGCGACGCGCGTTTCGCCATGCCGATCAGGTTCATCCGCGCCGCGAGGTCCTGGCGCACGGATTCTGTTTCGTCATCGGACAGGTTTTCGTAGGTCGTCTCGATGATATCTGTCAGCACCATCTGCGTGGCGACTTCCGGGGCCACATCATCCGCGACAACGCGCCGGTCCATGGCTTGGCAAGCCTTGGCCACGAGTTCGTTCATGTCGTTTTCGACAATCGCACGGGCGCGGGCCGTAGGCGGCTCCATCAAGCCCTTGATCCCGATATGCACGGTGCCGTCGTTCGTGGTCTCGACGGGTGCGCGGATATCCCCGTCTTCCCGACGATAGAACTTGAAGTTGGGTGCCAGCACCTGCTCCATCAGCATCGCGCCCGAAATCGCCTTCAGCATGTCGTTGACCGCGTCGGCGACGACTGTTGTTTCCACACCGGGCTCGGCGACCAGGTTGGTGAACTGGGCATGGGGCTTTCCAGGTGCATCACGAGTGGCCCGGCCGATGATCTGGACGATTTCCGTAAGCGAATTCCGATAGCCGATGGTCAGCGCATGTTCGCACCACGGCCAGTCAAACCCTTCTTTGGCCATCCCGAGCGCGATGATGATGTCGACCTTGGCCCGATCCGCTACGTCGTCCCGCCTTCCATCAGGGCCCTTCGCCTCTGCCTGCAACGCAGCCTTGATGCCGTCGCGCCCGTCGCCGTCGTCCACGAGGTCGGCGATCTTCAAAACCTTGCTGTCCGAGGCGCGTTTCACCAGATCGAACCCGGTGTCCGGATCGCGGCCGACGTGCTCACCGATCGCGCCCATGATCAGCCCGACCTCATCGTGCTTGTCGCCGAACGCCTCAGCAGACCCGCGGTGAGGGATGTGGATGATCGTTTTGCGGTCGGTGTCGAGGACATCAGGGATCGCCGAGATGTACCGCCCCCGATAGAACGAATAAGAAATTCCCAGCGACTTCAGATGCTCGTATCCCTCTAGCTGCTCGTAGTAGCTGTAGGTGATGGACTTGAACCGCGCCTCATCCTCGGGCCGCAGGACCGGCACGCTGTCGCCCCGGAAATAGGACCCGGTCATCGCCATCATGTGCGCTTTCTCGCGGGCCAGCAATTTCCGCAGGATCTCGCCCAGACGGTTGTCATCCGCCGCTGCAACGTGATGGAACTCATCGACTGCGATCAGGAAATCGTCAAACGCCTCCACCCCGCGTGCCTTCTCGATCGCGTCGAAGGCAAAGCGGAACGTCGCATGGGTGCAGACGATCACACGGGCGTCGCTGTCCATGAAGGCTTCGAACGCCTTCACCTTCTGAGACTTCGCAATGCCGTCTTCGCCAGACAGGCAAAGGTTCCATTGCGGGTCCACATCCCAATCGGCCCAGAAACCGTACGCGGTCAGGTCGGTCGAGCGGAACGAGCTGCCGATAGAGGTTTCGGGCACCGCCACGACCACCTTTTTCACGCCCTGGTTTTCGAGCTTGTCGAGCGCCAGGAACATCAAGGCACGGGATTTTCCCGCCGCCGGTGGCGCCTTCAACAGCAGGAACTGCGCGGCGCGCGCCTCATAGACGCGGGCCTGCATCGGGCGCTGGCCGAGGCTGTTCGTCTTGGAGCCCGCGCCGGAATGGCCATAGGTCATACGCACAAGATCAACCATTACTTTGTACCATTCTTTTGGGGGCCTCTTCCTTCTTCAGCTTCTCGATCCGCGCGGCATAGAGCTTGAACAGCCGCTCAAGCCGCTCGGTATCGTTGCGGAACGGACGCCCGATATACATCGTCTCAAGCAACTCGTCATTCTGGCGGTGCACCTCGCGCAGGTCGTCCGGCATATCGTCGGGATCGTACAGCTGCGCGATGGTCTTGGGATGATGCATGTAGCGCGTCTTGAGGATTGCGCGGGCGGACGCGTTCAGTGCTTGCAGCTGATCCAGGGTGAAGCGCGGTACCGGGAAGGTGTTCCAGCCAAGCGTGTTGGAATAGCGGAAATCTGATTTGAGCTTGCCGGAGACCGTGCCGATCCAGACCAAATGAAGACGCGAGGCGATGAGGGCGAGGCACCATTCGGGTGCGTCGGAGATGACGTTGTTGAGGTCTGACGAAATCGTGTCCGGACCAACCCTGTCTACAGGTAGATAAGGCCTGCGCTCAGACGTTACTCTCGGGACAAATAATGACGGACGACCCGGCCGAACTCGAATTTGATCGAATTCAAACGGACGTTCGGCCATCTTCTGTGTTGGAATCTTTGAACTTGCCAGTCTGAACTGTCGTACGCTTTCAATGCGATCTCGAATTGGCGGGATCTCCTTGGCGCGAGGATAGTCGGTTTCTGAAATCCACAGACAGTACCTTGTCTCGCCCCTGACGATTTCCTGAGAACCCATGTACTTGAAAATAAAGCGTTCGGCCTCTGGGTGTTCTCCCAGAATCTTTTCGCGATCTTCTATCGAGAGTATGAGACCACCGCCGTCAGCAGGCTTGTTGCCGTAGTCCATGAAAGGCAGATCGAACAGGCTTCGACTTGCGGTACCGACAAAAACCTCCGGCGCGGCAACAAGATATGAATTGATATTGGCGACTTCTGCGCCCAACCCGTCTACAAACAGGCGCTTAGCAGAGTTGGATCTCCGCTGAATGCCAATTACTGAACAAATCACAGCCGCGTTAGCGGCAGCGTTGTTGCGCCACTTGAAATCTTTATGAGCGAAAAAAATTTCCAGCTGATCTTTCAAGACATGCGGCCATAGCGCAGCAACCGAATATCCTTGGCAAAGTGAGTTGGTCGCCACGAAAGCCGCCCGCGCGTCTTTGTCTCCGAGGTATCGGGATGCTTTGAAGAACCACGCCGCAACGAAATCAAAGGCTGCAAAATTCTGGACATGGTCTGCGAAGACATAAGCCAGATCAGCCTTCTGTTCCTTGGTTTGGTATGTCGATCCAAGGAAAGGCGGATTGCCAGCTATGAAGACCTCTCCTTCCTCCCTCGGCGGCGGGCAAACCGCTTCCCAATCCAATCGCAGCGCATTGTCGCAAACGATGTTCCCGCCATCTCGCAGGGGCAGTGCCGGGGCTGTGTTCCCGAACATCTCGCCGAAGCGAGCATTGGCTTGGTACTCTGCGATAAAAAGCGCCAGCTTGGCCGTCTCCGCCGCGAAATCCGTGATCTCGATGCCGTAGAAATTCGCCAGCCGCACGCCTGAGAACATCTGCACAGAGGCCCCGCCATCCAACTGTGCCAGACGTTCCAGCACACGCATCTCGCGCGCACGGAGCTCGCGATAGGCGACGACGAGGAAGTTGCCCGATCCGCAGGCCGGGTCAAACACCCGGATCCCCTCGATCCGTTTCAACACCCGCGCCAGCGCCTTGCGACTATCGCCGGCCTTCTCGATCTGCTCATCCAGATCATCAAGGAACAGCGGACCCAGCACCTTGAGGATGTTCGGCACCGAAGTGTAGTGCATCCCCAGTTCGGACCGTTTGTCCGGATCGGCGACCGACTGGATCATGGACCCGAAGATGTCGGGGTTGATCTCTTGCCAATCGAGCTGGCAGGCGTCCTGAAGGTAGCGATAGGCCCCGCGGTCGAATTTCGGCACATCTAGCGCATCGGCGAAAAGTCCGCCGTTCACATATGGAAAGGCATAGGCCCAAGCCGGCAGGTTCTGACGCTGGCCCTCTGGGAGATTCATTGCGGCGAAGGCAGACGCGATGCAGGACTGCGCTTCTTCCCCCTTATCGCCCGCATGGGTGAAGATGAGACGTGAAAACAGGTTGTCTTCGAAGATCCCCACGTCTTCTGCGAACATGCAGAAGATCAGCCGCGTCATCAGCTGGTTCAGGTCATGCCGCCGTTCCGGTGTCTTCCAGTCCGGGTTCTTCTTGAGAAGCGCATCATAGAGCTTGGCCAGTCGCCCGGCCGCCTTGACGTCGACCTCGTTCTCCTCCGCCGCCTCATAGCGCGACATGCCAGCCGCTGGCAGGAAGAACCCGAAGTGATGATGCAGGTCGGCGAATTTGATGTGCAGACTGTCGCCCGAAGCGACATGTTCGGCCGACAGGTCAACACCGTCAGTTGCCAGAAGGATCGCCGGTTTGTGGGTCGTTGTCTTCTTGTCGGACCGGATCATCGACAGGCCCTGGTCCACAGCGCCCGGGTCGGTCACGATGGCATAGAACTTGCGGTTCATCAGGACCGCGCCGGGCACCTTCGATTTGTTGATTGTCCCACTGCGGAGCTTTGAAACCGTGGCTTGCGGACTTCCCATGGCGGCAGCGAACGCAAACGCGAACTCGCCGCCGTCGAACGGGCGGCTTGCGATTTCTTCCAGGGCGTCTGCGATTTCTGTCGGGTTCATTTAGGGTCCGTCGGTAAACTCATACGAATGCTACAGAAATTTTGGAGCGATGACGATAGCGACCGACGCCTCTGACAGCCCAATTCGGCTTTCGCCAATGAAAAAACGTGCGTTGATACTACGCAGCCATTTGAGCCAATCGGAAATCACTGGCGATTTTGGTCCAGCGCAGCATTGTGCAGCAACCATCGACAATGTCGCAAATGAATGATCGGCACACCGGACCTGAGGCTAAGCTGAAGAAAGTGACATCTTTAATCGGCCGGACATGACATCGATCACCACAGCCCCTTCCACTGCGGATGCCCACAAATACGGTGTGCTCTTCGTATTTGCGGCGGGTGTGCTGTGGTCGACGGTCGGCCTCGGTATTCGCCTGATCGAAGACGCCGTCGTGTGGCAGATACTGCTCTACCGGTCGATCAGCCTGTCGCTGTTTCTCTACGTGCTTATCCGCGTGCGGTCTGGCGAAAGCCCATTTGTTCAGATCCGCCGCATCGGCGCCCCCGCCGTAATTGCGGGGCTCTCACTGGTCGCGGCCTATTCCGGCGGCATCTACGCGATCCAGAACACCTCGGTCGCGAACGCCATGCTACTGTTTGCGACCGCACCGTTTATGGCCGCTGTGCTCGGATGGATCGTGCTACGAGAACCTGTCCGCGCCGCAACCTGGATAGCGATTGCCGTCGCAATCGGCGGGATCGGGATCATGGTCGCCGACAAGTCGGGAGGCGTCGCCCTGAAAGGCAGCCTTGCCGCGCTTGGATCGGCCTTTGGCTTCGCGGTCTTCACCGTGGCCCTGCGATGGGGGCGAACCGGTGAGATGCTGCCAGCGGTCTTTCTTTCGGGTCTCTTCGCGATCGCCATCACCTTGGCGATATGCCTTGGCCTTGGCCTCCCGCTGGTTCTGAGCCTCAATGACGGGGGCATCGCCATGGGCATGGGCGTGTTCCAAGTCGGGGCTGGCCTGATCCTCTACACACTGGGCTCGCGCAGCCTCCCCGCGGCAGAACTCGCCCTGTTGTCCCTTGCCGAAGTCCTGCTCGGTCCACTCTGGGTCTGGATGTTTCTGGGAGAAACCGCGACTGCGAACACACTGATCGGAGGTGCGGTTCTGCTCGTGGCTATTGCTGGCAATGCGCTTTCGGGCAAGCGAATAAAACCACCGCCAATCACGGCTCCTTAGAACCGCAACCTCGGCCCACTCCTACCGTTTACCGACCAATCAAGATGCTGCGGCCACATCCCGCTTTCCGGTCATTCGCTGCAGGTGCAAAATTCGGTGGAGGTCGAAGACAAAGCGGCCATACGCTGCGTCTTTACACCGGGTAGAAGTGCTGAACAGCCGTCTTCAGATTGCAGCATAGAGTCGAACAGCCTATTGTGGTAGTAATTCAATTCATCACAACCAATGGTATGCGGTCGCCTTGTCCGGCAAAAAGATCTCCCATTCTGATATCATAGGAGAACGCGGCGTTGCCCACGTTCGCAAAGTCGTCGCGGCTATGGGTTACCTCTTCTATGAAACCGGTGGCGTAGAAGCCGGCGTTGACGGATTCATTGAGATACGAAACCCAGACACTGGAGAGGTGGCGAACCAGACCATCCAATTCCAGAGCAAGGCGACGACTAAGAAGCTGCCAGGTGAAAGCGTCGATGGGTTTCACTGGAACTGCTCGGAGAAAGACATTCAATATTGGTCCTTTGGGACGATGCCAATGATCCTCATCGTCGTCGATCTTGAGCATGACAAAGCTTATTGGAAGGATTTGCGGACTTGGTTTGCTGAGGACGAGAACCGGGCTGGAAAAAAGGTTCATTTCGACAAGAACGCAGACTTGTTCACTGCCGATGCCGCTCTCTCAATCAGGCTTGTTTCTGAGAACGGGCGACCCGGTACATACTACTCCGCCCCTCGAAAACCGGAGTATCTGACGCCAAATCTTCTGCATGTCTCACGCTTGCCGGAAACCCTATATTGGGCTCCAACGGACGCAAAGAGCGTCAAACAGCTATGGTTCCAGGCGCGGGAGCTCGACCCCTACCCCAACCGTGAGGTCATTCTGAGAGAGAATGCTTTGCTCTCCCTGCGAAACCTCGACGCCCATCCGTGGCGCGAGGTGTGCGACGCAGGTGCGATGGAGGAGTTCGACGCTGAAGAATGGAGTCAGACGGATGATCCCGACAGAGAGCGCAATTTTGTCCAGTTGCTCAACCAAGCTCTTCAAGAAATGGTGGCCCGCGATCTTCGTTTCCACCCAAAACACCGCACCCTATTCTTCAAGCCACACAAGGGGCCCAAGAAACGTCGTTTCGGATACCGTGCGGAGCAAAAGCAGTCGGGCAGATGGGTAGCCTCGCCCTACTACAAGAAGGGAAGGCAGAACGAACTTGTCTATTGGAGGCACTCAGCGTTCTCGTGGCAGTTTCTTCGCATTGGTCGGGACTGGTTCCTCCAGATTACTCCGACCTATCACTACACCCGTGACGGGGCTGTCCCTGACAAGTTTGCGGCCGAACACCTCGCGGGAATAAAGCGGAAGGAATGGAACGATGCCGTCCGCGGTCAGTTTGTCATGTGGCGCGAATATCTCTGCGGCAAAGGCAAGACTGATCTCTTCGGAGACGGATACCCGTTCTTGGGCTTTTCTCCGGTTGATAAACTGCAGGCCAGTTTTGGCATCAATGATGCGTTCTGGAAATCCTCTGAGGGCCGCATAGGCAACGGCGAAGCGGATCTTCTCGGATGATGAAACTTTCGCATCTCGACGAGCCTGAGCTCGAGTTTGGTTTCGGCCAACGTCACGTCGATATACGGTACGGTCTCATGGACAATGGACCCTTCGACGCGGGGCAAGAAGGGGCGCCTGTCCAGGTGAGGTTGGGCCTGATCGGAAACGCAGAAACCGTCGAAGGGATCGAAGAATGGCTTGCTCGGTCGTCGGCTGGCATCGATGCCAAAGCCGACACGCGACTAACTAACCTCTACCCACCCTTTCCCGGGTTAGACAGAGAAGGCCCGTTTAGGATCCCATTCTTGCTCTCGGAGCAAGACACGCGGACTATTCCAACACGAAAGCTAAAAAAGCTGCAATCAAGCAACCCGATTGGGCTTTCAGACCGATACGCCGACCTGTTCATTGACGAGTTACGCGCTCTGACGGAAGCAAATGCCGCACCGGATGTCGTCATTATCGCATTGCCGCTGGAAGTCATCGCTTCGGTCAATGCTACTGGGGATGATGACTTAGTGGAGGATGACCGGCCCACCGCAGATGACGCTGCAGAAGCACCAACCGAACCGTCTGGAGTTGATTTCCGCGCCCGTCTGAAGATCGCTGCCATGCGCTACGGAGTCCCAATTCAAATTGTGTGGCCTGTGCTCTACGACCCCACCGCAAAGATCCCCCTTAAGACAAAGCCCGAAAATGTACGGGAGGTTCAAGAGGATGCAACCCGCGCGTGGAACTTCTATACGGCACTCTACTATAAGGCTGGTGGTCTACCGTGGCGGCTCGCTCGAGACGCACGGCAGCTTCGCTCCTGTTTCGTTGGGATTAGTTTTCACAAATCTCCCGATGGGCAGTATCTAAACACCAGTACCGCCCAGATGTTTGATGAACGTGGTGAGGGCCTCATTTTGCGCGGAGGTCGCGCCGCTGAGCTCTCTGGCGATCGGCGTCCTTACATGACCGAGGGACACGCCCATGATCTTCTGTCTCGTTCGTTGCGGAACTTTCGCGATCAACATTCGCACTATCCTGCGCGTGTGGTCCTTCACAAGTCCTCACCTTTTCATCCAGAGGAAATGGCTGGCTTCGAAGCTGCAATCGACGACTGTGATATCGACAACCTTGACTGTCTGGCCATCTCAAAATCGGCTTTACGTCTCTTCAGAGAAGGTCACTACCCTCCTTTGCGTGGTACGCTCTTGAGATTGGATGGAGACCGTGCGGTCATCTATACGCGCGGCGGCGTCGACTTCTTTCGGACTTATACAGGGATGTATGTTCCGCGCCCACTTTTGATTAGATCACAGGCGCCATCTCAACCCGTATCACATAATGCTGCTGAAATTCTTGCGCTGACGAAGATGAACTGGAACAACACACAGTTCGACAATGGTTTCCCCATAACACTGGCTGCTTCCAAAAAGGTGGGAAAGATCCTGAAGTTCGTAAGGGAAGACGATCCATTAAAGACCCGATATAGCTTCTTCATGTAGCTTAGGTTTCGGCGCTCCGACTGTACCGCCCAGACGAGTTCGAAGACGCGAAGAAGCAAATCTGCGTGCACCTTTTCGCGTCTCGCCACTTCAGTCCTCGCTCACTTCACACGCGCGCTTCAACGGCGCCCGCTTGAAAACCGCGCACATTATGCCGACGTTTGAAGAGGCTTGTAGGAGGTCACCCTCCGCTACGTAGGTGACCGTTTACTACGACCCCGGGGATGTGATGACTCCGGCCGCACTGCGAGCACTCATGCTTGGCGCGGGAAGAAATAGCGGAGGTAACTCGGAGATGAGGATCAACTCATGTCTAGAAACCTTCGCCGCATTCGGCGGTTTGGACTTGTTCTTGCAATGGTGACCGGACTTCTGGTGTCCATCTGGAACGGCCCTGAGGCATATGAAACCGGCTGCTATCATTGGCTCCGAATTTCAAAGGAGTCGGAAGTGATAGCTTTCATCTGCCAATACTCAGCCGCTGAATAAGCGGACATACCTGGCCCCGCTTCGGCGGGGCCTTTTTTGTCCTGCCGATGACTTCACTCTCGATGTTGCATCGCCCTTACATCCTCTCAACCGAAATTGTATAGCGAACCAAGCACAAGAATTTGAAAGATAAATCTCATTGGGTCAGCGGCAGCTCGTTAATCATCCAACAAACGGAACAACGTGTTTTGGCTACGTGCCGGAAGCGAAGCTTTCCGGCACTGTCATCCCAGCAGGACCGATTTATTTGCCGCACGGCCGCCATCGTGGTCCTCACAGTGGCTTTGGTGTCGTCCATATTTGGGCGGAGCACGCCGATGAGATGATCAAGCAAGGTTTTCCAGAGATAGACGACGTCCCCGCCTACGTGGCTTCGCTGATCTATGAAGGTGCCCCTATCCATTTTCCTGCGACACGCAGCATGCGTGCGACGCGGCTTCAAGTCATCGCCGGTATTCGTGGCATCGTGGTGCTTGAGGAAAGGCAAGATGGCGAGAACAACACGTTCTACTCCATCGTAACGGCAATTCCCGGTGGCCGCCGTGACGGTCCGAGAATTGGGAAAGTTTGGTTAGCGCCCCGGCAGTAGCAGCGTTTCCTTAGCACATGGGTCCGGAAACCACCATTACGTGTCCTGCCAATATCTCTCCTTCCAGAGATACCATCCACATGAGCAGGCCGATTGGAAGGTGAAGCCCGACTCAAATTGCTCTTTATGGAGCGCACGGGATAGATAAACGGGTCTAGACCGTTTGTCAAGAAATCTTGCGCATGGCATGGTTGCGGCAAAGTGAAAATGTAAAATAATTCAATAGATTACAGCCATGTACGTTGCTTTCTGTGTCGAAGCAAGTGGCTTCCTACCAGAAACATGGTAGATGCAGCTCCCGTCCTTCTAAAAAAGACGAAACATGACCTGCTTCCGCATTGATGAGAGTGGCTACACCGGATTTGACCTGCTCAACGCTGATCAGCGTTGGCAAGGCGCGAGCGCGATCGCCATCAGCGACGATGATGCCGCCCGTCTGATCAAAGCTCATTTTCCGCGCTTGCAGGCCGCTGAGCTCAAGTACCGTGCCTTGTCGCGCCGAAAGGCTAATCATCCTCGGCTCCTTGGTCTAATGAAGGATCTTCTCACTGAATTCGATTGCGTCACTTACGTCGCAGACAAGCGCTTCATGCTGACGTTGATGTTCGTCGATTTCGCCGCCGAACCGTTCTATTTTGAGCGTGGCATCGATTTCTATGAAGATGGCCAAAACTATGCGCTCGCGTCCTTGCTCCACATGGCGGGGCCTGCCCTTCTGGGGGAGACTGCCTTAGCGGACCTTATGGCGGCGTTTCAGCACGCCATGAAAGAGAAAAGCCCGGACTCGCTTCAGCAGCTGGTTGCGGCTGCGCGCGCTACCAACTGGCAACAGATGCCAGAGGCGCTCGGGCCGCTCGCACAATATGCCGACCGCGATTGCCTTTCCGCAATTGCAACACCGGGTGTCTCAACGGATCTCGCATTTGTGGTTCTGACGTCTCTCATCACTCGTATGGAGGTCATGGCAAAAGGCGCCTATCGCGTAGAGCATGACCAATCCAAGAACCTCTCGACCTACCATGATCTGCTGCAACGCTATATCGATCACGATGAAGAGGTGGAGTTTCGGGCCACTGAAATCACGTCACTACGGTTTCCCTTGAAGCTCACAGAAGTGATCCAGGTTGACTCGAAAAACAGCCCCGCTGTTCAGCTCGCTGACGTCATGATCGGCGCCGCCATTGAATCCGCCAACACCCTCACAGGCTCCCGCTCAAATGGGCTCGATCCGGAGACTTTGATGCCGCTTTATCGCGATGATCAATTCATTCATATGCTGCCAAACATCGATTTTGAGGAACAGCGAAGGTTTCGCTCAGGGAGCCAGGCTGGGAAGACCATTGACTACCTGGCGTCGAACATTGTTGGCGAGCCGGACTAGCAACTGAATCCCTCCCTTTGGCAACAATGTCCGCTTCGGTACCTCTTAATTGCGCCCTTCCACCCGCAGCGAATGACCGGAATCCGCCCGCCCCGGCAGAAAATCACGCACGCCACCTTATCGAGCAACCAGCATTTCGCCATCAGCCTCCTGCAGCATCGCTTCCATGTCGTCCAAGCCATCGACTGCAGAGCGCATCTGCGCCTCATCAACGACGCCCACAACCTCGGCATCCGCAACCTGGCCCTCAAAATCCATCTCCATCTGTCGCTGTTCCTCAGAGATAACAGCTTGAACGACGGGCGCGGTCTTCTTTTGGGCGACCTCGGTTTGCCCTGACGATTGACCGCTTTCCGCAACTTGGATTGCACTCGCCACAACCGCCTCAGTTTCAGACCCACCTGGCCCGGTCGAAGGCGGCGTCATCGGCATGGCGCGCATACTCAGCGGCAGGTTCCCCTGCGGCCCCCCTCCCCCCTGCTCCGGAAATGGCAACTCGCCCGTCTGCGCATCATGGATCGCCTTGAACAGGCGGTCGTCAAAATACTGGATCCGCTTCGCCCGGACCGGCATTTGCGCATCGATCACCATGACGATCTCGTCGAGCGGCAGGCGGCGCGCCTCGTCTTCCGGGAGCAAGGAGCTTTCTTCGGTCCGCGTGGATTGGCTGCGGCCCTCGAAGGGGTTCTTGCCGATGGACTGCGACCGCGTGACGACCGTCTTCGTTGTCTTGCCGACCGCCTTGCTCAGTTCCTCGACTGTCTTTTCATCGGAGGGCGTCAGATAGAGCTTCACGCCCGCGTTACCCTGCAGGGCGCGGCGGGTGTTCTCGCCGTAGATTTCATCGAGGGCGGGGATGGTTTGGGTGACCACGGCCAGATGGCCGCGATAGGTGCGCAGTGTCTCGATGCTTTCGACCACGATCGGCATCTTGCCCAAACGATTGAACTCATCGAGCATGATCATCACTGGCCACGGCTCGTCTGGCCCGGGATCCTTTTCCTGCATGGCGGAGAGAAGATCAGAGAAGAAGAGCCGTATTAACGGCGCCAGAGGCTTCACCATGAGAGGCTGGACGACGAGATAGACCGAAAAAGGCTTTTTGCGGATCGTCCGGAAGTCAAAGTCCGACACCGCCGTCGCCTCATCGATGGCCGGGTTCTGCCATTGATCGAGCCCCGAGGTCATCAGAAGCGAGACGTAAGACGTCAGCGTATCGTTGTTGGTCGAAGCGAGCCGCGTGAAGATCAGTTTGGCGGCCCTGTTGTCGACCTCGTGCCCCCGCGCGAAGTATTCCTTCTGCTTGTTCCCACCCGAGGCCGCGATGCGGTAGATCTCGCCCAAGGTGGGGCGCTTGCGCTGGAAGGCCAGCAGGCCTGCCGCCACGAAGAGATCGATCCCGCCTTTGAGCAGGCCTTGCACCCGGTCGTTGTCGCTTTGCAAAAAGAGCGTCGCCAGGAGCTGCAATTCCATCTGCTGGCGCGCGGGATCTTTCAGCTCAAAGATGCGCAGGAGCGGGTTGTAGCGATGCGTGCGCTTGCCCTCCCAATCGGTGGGGGCAAAGCGATAGACCTTGTCGCCTTGGGCGGCGCGGTGCCGGGCCGTGGCCTCGAAACACTCGCCCTTCACATCGAGCGTCACGGCGGAGCCTTGCCAGGTCAGCAGGTTCGGAATGACGAAGCCCGTGGTCTTGCCGCGGCCCGTGGGCGCAACGATCAGCGCATGCGGAAAAACCTTCGAGCAAATGTAATTGGCGCGGGAGCCGGGCGGCCCAAGCTTGCCGAGGATGAACCCGGTCCCGGGCGCCCCGAAGAACCCGTTGGCCTTCATCTCGCGCGCGGTCTGCCAATGGGTCTGGCCAAAGCGTGTCAGGGCGGACCCCGAGAGGGCGAGGCTCAGCATCAGGCCGGCGGCGGCGAAGCTGCCGATGATCAGGTGAATAAGTTGCGCGTCCTCCGGGCGACGATCGAGGATCGCCAGATAGTTCTGCGCGATGTAGGTAAAGTCGATCTCGGCCCCGAAGCCGAGATCCTGGTAAGTCAGCACCGCCGAGGCGATCGTATAGCCCATGGCGGCGGTCACCAGCGTCACCAGCAGGACACCGGTCGCGATCCGCGCCTTTCCCATGGGCGCGCTCAATGGACCTGACCCCGCTCGGTCTCGCCATCCACGTCTGTCGCGCGGTGTTTTTCATATTCGGTGTCGGCGAGATCATCGACCACCTGGCGCAAGGCCTCCGTGTTGGCCGTCGCTGCATCCGATTGCAGGTAGACCTTGGCGACATAGAGCCGGTCGAGGCGGTCCTCGAGAACCTTCTCCAGCGCATCGGCATCGCCGGATGTGAGCCTCTCAAGTTGACGGTCATCCAGCACCCGCGCGATCTCGTCGCGAAATGCGTCCCGCTCCGCCTCGGTCTCGAAGGGCGCGGACAACTCCCCCGCCCGCTCATGGTCCAGAACACGCGTAATCTCGTCTGCAAGGCGGTCGGCACGGTCAGACGGCGGCGCAGTTTCATCGCGGGCTGTGAGGATGTCGTCGCGCGTGCCAGACCCGAGCCTGTCGCGCATCTCGGTTTCGCGGCGGACCTGATTGATGCCCTCCGTGTCGCGTATCCGGGCGACGGCCGCATAGGTCGCGCCGAGCCCGCGGGCAAGGTGGGACGGCATGTCCGGATAGCGCGCGCGCAACTCATCTGCGACAGCATCTGCAACAGGCGTGCGGAGGTCGCGTCCCTCCATGATCCGGTCGACTTCTCGGGTGATCTCGCTGGCGCGGGCCGCATCGGTGATGGTCTCCCTGTAGGGCTCAGACCGGTCGATCACATCGCCAGGGCGTGCGAGCAGGTCCGGGTGTGCTGCGAGATACGCGCGCTGCTCGGTCTCGATCCGGCGCTCCGCCCGCGAGACAACCTCCCAATCCCGGTCCTCGATCTGCTGCGCGGTCAGGCCGTCTGCGCGCATCTCCTGACGGATTGTCCCTTCCATCTCCCGCACCGCGCCCTCATGATAATGGAACTGCTCGCTGACCGGTTCCGCTTCCATGACACCATCCCGGCGCAGCACGTTCTCCCGCTCCAAGAGCGTGCCAAGTTCGACATGCACATCGTTGAGAATGTCGCGCGCCTGTTCCAGATCGGCGCGGCGTTCGAGGTTCAGATCGCGCGTCTCGGCCACTTTGGAGAGATCATCGGCGATCCATTGATGCTCGAGTGCTGCGTTCTGGGCACCCGCCTCCATCCGGGCCACAACCTCCGTTGTGCTGATCCCGGTGCCGCGCAGGGCCGTATCGATCCGCGACCGCAATCGGGGCTCACTCAAACGCTCCAACTGGCTTTGCTGAATATTGACCTCGGAATAGATCCCGCCCTCCGAGGGGGTCTCTGACAGCGTGGATGATCGCAATCCGAGAGGCTGCATGTGCTGGACCTGCGTCTGGATCTCGATGAGGCGCTTTTCCAGCACGGGACGTTCCGCGTCAGACTTCTCGGCGATCATGCCCTGCACCCGTGCGAGCTTCTCCGCATAGAGGCTTCTCAGATCCTCGAAACTCTGATCCTCTGCCATATACACATCTCCTGTTCGGTCCATCTGTCCGCCATGCGCCAGCACCTCGCCCGCGCGGAAGAGTGCCGCGGCAATGTCTTCGCGGGCCCCGCGGACCTCGGAGGTCTCCCGGGTGGCCTCCACGGCAAGCGAATGGTAGACGGTTCTGGTGTTGGCGATCTCCGCCAGCGTCCGCGTCAGGTCCTGCCCAACACGTTCCCGCTCGCGGGGCGCGCGGCCCTCGTCTTTCGCCGCATAGACCTCGCTGGTTCGGGCGGGGTAATGCACGACGCCGCGATCCACCCGCCGCGTGGCCTCCAGGCGCACGCCGTACTTCTCCGCCTCCTCGATCATGGCGAGGCGGAAGTCGTCATAGTTGAAGCGATGGTTGCGCCCCAAGAAGAAGAACTCGCCTTCCTGCGAGCGGCGGTTCAGCACCAGATGCGCATGGGGGTGATCGCGGTCCTCATGCACCGCGATGATGTAGTCGAAATGCCCCGCGTCGGTCTGGAAGAACCGCTCCGCCACATCCGTCGCGATGTCGCGCACATCCTCGCCCCGCGTACCGATGGGGAAGGACATGAGCATGTGGGTGGTCTGTCCGAGCTTGGGCTTGAAGCCCGCATCCCACCGCTTGGCAAAGCGCTCGGTCAGGTCCTTGATGTCGCCCGCCTCGAGCTTCGCCTTGCCATCCAGGAAACCGCTACTGTCCACGATATGGGTGGACTTGGTGGTGAGGTAATCGAGCTGGTTTGAGAGCTGCGATTTGGTATGCGTGCCGCCGCCCCGGATCGCCTTGAAGACCGCTGGCCGATGCCCTGCTGCCGCGCGGGTAAGCTGGGTCTGCTTGGCCACGTGCAGACCTTGCATCGAGCCTCGGACGCGGCTCCAGCCATCCCGGAAGACCTCGCCCGTGACGGCATCAACCGCATCATTCAGCCGCATGGGCAAACTCCCTCAGAGCGGCCGTGGCCTGCAGCTGCATTGCGTCCCGACGGCGGCGCAGGAGCAGATCGATCTCGTCAGCGGAATCCAGGATGAACCGCGCCAGCCCGCGCATCTGCGCAAGGCGCAATTCGGTGAACTCCGAGTCGGCCCCCTGCCCTTGCCGATTGGCCTGCGTCATCTGCTTGGCGATCTGCGCGACCCCATTACCAACCTCGTGCAGAGAGGCGCGGTAGCGCGCCATCTCTGCCGCCATCTGCGCGTCCGGAACGAACACCCCACCCGCCGCCTGAATGAGCCGCCGCAGCCCCTCAGCCCGGCTCTCGATCCCCGCCTTCGCCAGAACCTCGTCGAAGGCTTCAAGCTCCACGGCCGTCACCTTCACACTGACCGCTGAGACCGGGATCGCGGCATCCGTCTGGCGCTCGGCATCGGCTTTGAGCGTGTACTGGATCGCCCGCACCGACACGCCAAACCGTTCCGCCAGCACTGAAGTGGAAACGCCTTCCGCAGCTTCGCGAACGATCTCCATGCGCTCCGCATCGATGAGGCGTTTTGAGCGAGACATGCGAAGAAAGACCCCCTATTTCCTGCCAACTTCCACCAAGGCTGCCCCTACCTTACGATAATATACCCAACTGTCAATTATATACTTACGTCGCCTTCAGTCTCAGGCAGCCTTGGTGTCCGCTTCACGCCGCGGCCCGCAGGGACGCGGCTCTGCCGCCCTCACCACCGGGCGACCCACCTGTCCTAGGGGTCCCGTCCGCCAGCCCCGCCCGAGGGTCTGGCCGAACACCACGTGTTCGGACGGAACCGCGGGCGGGCACAAACCCCACCGACAGGGCGGACAGGCAGGGTCAAGGAGGGCCAGATTTGGGCCCCCAAATCTCTGCCGCAAAAACCGGGAGGCCCTGGCCGATAGGTTTTTGTGGATGGCCCCCTTGAGGCTGACTGGCCGGTCTGTCGCGGCCTGATCATTCCGGGCGGAGTGCGTCCGTTGAACGCGCAGGGACCGGCATCCCTGGAACAGGGA
>Ga0189278_10352_pt1 | contig 22327 bp, 23 predicted proteins | sample N26A9minimetaG_FD_130326 | JGI IMG/M metagenome (GOLD analysis project Ga0189278, IMG submission 130326) | Marine microbial communities from the Costa Rica Dome - N26 A9 mini metaG | ecosystem: Environmental > Aquatic > Marine > Oceanic > Photic zone | place: Costa Rica: the Eastern Pacific...
AGGTGACGCAGTTCGCGATGGAGCATGGCGAGAGCTGCAGCGCCTCGGTGCGCTGCCTCGCCCCGCGCAAACCGCCGGGGTTCAAGCGCGCGACCGAGAATCTGTATTTCAACCTGGTTGACCAGACGGGTGACGAACGCGGCGACGCCGCGGCTTGAAGCCCCCGCAGGAAACCCCTTGGGCGATCTGATGCAAAGCTCGCCCTCCCCTTCCCTCAATTCCAAAGGATCGAAGACATGACACAAGTGAATGATTTTTACGCGCAGATGCTGGAAGCCCAGCAATGCGCCGCCGAGCAGAGGGTTGTGACCCGTGCCGCCCTTCTGACCGAACTGTGTGCCCTTGGCGTGACGAAGATCGAGGTGCAATACGAAGGCTACGGCGATTCCGGCAATGTCGAAGATGTCGCCGTGACGCCAGACACGATCGCTCTCTCAGAAGAGTTGCGCCGTCGGGTCGAAGATTTCGGCTGGGACTTCGCCTATGCGCTGAGCCCCGGCTTCGAGAACAATGAAGGCGGCTATGGCGAACTGACCTGGGTTCTCGAGACTGACAAGATCGATGTCAGTCATTCGAACCGGTACATCGAGACCAACACCAGCGAACATGAGGGGCTCTGACATGGCACACCCCCTCCACCACGCTGAAAGCTCGGCCCGAAAGTTTGGCGGTGTTCCAGATGATTACCAATATGTGCACGATTGGTTCGACTCATCTAAGGAACACCTCGCACTTTTCACCCACCGGGCACATCGGCACCACACGCTCGGGATCTTCGAAGCTGAGCGCTTGTTTGGGCGCAGCCTGACCAACAGCGCGGGCCGGGTCGTGCCCATCCGCTGGATCGGCGAACAGCATGTGCGCGAAGACTGCCAAGGGCGCATCCCGTCGCTGGCCGACTGGCTTGGACGCATCCAACCGGAACCGTGGATGGCCAACGGCCGGATCGACAACGACCCGACGCAGATCGGCAGCGATCCGCGCGCGGTCTGGAGCCACGCGGTGGCAAATCACCAGACCATTCTCGGCTTCGAGGAATGGCTGCTGAAGGTCTCGGTCGAACACGTTCAGCACCGCCAGAACCGCGCCGCCGCCTGATCCGCCGGGGGGCGACCTCACCAACCAACTCATCACAACCAGATCGACTCGCCTGCGCCCAATCGGCCTGGCGGGTCGTTTTCGTTCCAAGAAAGGACATCGACATGCACGACCCTGTCTATGAGGAGGCCTATCACGGCCATACCATCAAGATTTTCCATGACCCCGATCCCGAGAGCCCACGGGAGTGGTCCAACCTCGGCACGCTGATCTGCTGGCATCGGAGATACCGGCTGGGCGACAGCCACCATTTCGACAGCCCCGAGGCGTTCCTGCGTGATCTCGTGGGCGTCTCGGATCAGAGCGACCTCTCGATGGACCAGCTCCGCGACCGCGCCGAGCGCAAGGCAATCCTGCTGCCCGTGTTTCTCTACGATCATTCCGGTCTCGCGATGAACACCATCGGGTTTCACTGCCCGTGGGATTCCTGCCAAGTTGGGTATGTCTATGTGACGCTTGAGGCGGTTCGGAGGGAGTTCGGTGTGAAACGCGTCACCAAAGCAGTGCGCAAAAAGGCTGAAGACATCCTGCGCGGTGAAATCGTCACCTACGATGCTTATCTTGGCGGTCGGGTCTATGGCTATGTCATTGAGCAGGATGGCGAGGAGATCGACGCCTGCTGGGGATTCGTTGGCGACTATGAGACGGGCTGTTTGCCCGAGGCGCGGGAGGCGGTGCCCACATCTTTGCCGGGTCAAACACGCGATTCCGCTGCCGCTCAAGCGCAGGCTCTCCCTTAGAGGCTGGGACGAGTTGGAAATGACCGCATCTTTGCGCAGAGCCCAGGTGGATCCGCATTGCCGCAATGCAGAATTTTCATGGCGCAGCTATTGTGCGGTCGCAGCATGAGCACTATGTTTTGCATGTGACCGGTTCTCTCCTCCTCCCTGAACCGATCAAAGCTAATCGGCGGCATCCACCTCCTCCCGGATGCCGCCTTTTTCGTTTTCAGAGCTCTTTCTGAAGGTTGTCCACGGTTTGTCGGTCGCCGTTCGGTCAATGAGGTGCACACTAGTTGGAAGCCGAAGTGGCACCTTGCCCAAAACTTGGGCGCACCGATGAAGCTTCGAGCTGACAAGGACTTCCGCGACAGCGCCTACAGCACCATCCCCAGATTCTGGGGATAACTTTCCGAGGCTAAAGCGGAGATCAGCAATGCCATGAAAGAGCGAGAGACAGGGCGGGAGGGGTGACCCCTCCCGGGTGAGAGAGTGCGCTCGGGGCTTGGGGCCAACCCTCAACCCCGGAGATTGCCGATGAACGCTCACCCTAATTCCGTCCCTCTTGCGCCCGAAGCTCCTGCCCTGGCGGATTCCTCGGGTTCCGCCCAAAACCTGATGCAGGCTGCGACAATCCTCGTCCCCTTGTTCGAGGCAGGCAGAACCATCGACGCCGCCGTTCTCCGCACCGCAATGGAAGATGCCTTCGGCGCGAGCGACACCAGCGGTGCCTGGGTTTGGAAAGACGCCTATGAGGCTGCCGAGATCGCGCAGATCCTGATGCTTTCGCGCTACGGCGCATTGATGCAGCGTCAGGCCGCCTCACCGCAGGCCTTCCTCACCATGATCGAGCGCCTCGCCGGGCTGGCCCCGTCCCACACGCGGCGTTCTGAGGACAGCGTGCGCTTGCAACAATTCTCGACCCCTCTGCCCCTTGCGTCCATCGTGGCCCAGGCGGCGGGGTTTCGAGCCGACGATCTGGTGCTCGAGCCATCCGCTGGCACCGGCATGCTGGCGATATTTGGCCGGATTGCGGGCGCTCGCCTGGCGCTGAATGAACTCGCGGAGACCCGCCGCGCCCTGCTGAGGGAATTGTTCCCAGGTGCCGTCGTCACAGACCATGATGCCGCATCGATCGACGACCGGCTGGATAGGTCGATCACGCCCTCTGTCATCGTGATGAACCCGCCGTTTTCTGCGGCCAACCATGTCGAGGGTAAGTTCCGGCAGGCTACCAGCCAGCATGTCCTCTCCGCCCTGACGCGCCTCGCGCCGGGCGGGCGGCTTGTCGTCATCACGGGCGAGAGCTTCCGACCCTCGACGAAATCCTTCCAGTCGACGTTTCAGCGGATTGGCCAAAGCGCCGATGTGGTGTTCTCCGCCGCGATCGACGGCAAGGTCTTCGCGCGGCATGGCACCACGATCGACACGCGGCTGACGGTGATCGACAAGCGCGCGGCTGGTGAACAAGAGACAGCGCCGGGCGACATCGAGGCTGTCTACCGTCCGTTCGGCCCGGCCACGGGCGATCTCCTCGCGTCAGTTCTGACCCATTGCCCGGAGCGCCGCAGCCCCCCGCCCTGCCCTACTAGTTCGGCGTTGTCGGTTCCGTCTGGCCCGACGCGTACATACCTGCACGCCCTGCGCAACGCAGCACGCAAAGAAACCCGTGCCATTGCCGAAGAACGCGCGAAACATCCCTTTGACGACATCGAGACGGCCCCCCTCGACTACCAGCCGAAAGCCTGGAGTGAACCCGACGGTGCGCTGCAGGATACGGTCTACGAAGCCTATGATCTTCAGGCGATCCGGATCGACGGCGCGGCGGAACATCCGACAGCGCTGGTGCAGTCTGCCGCCATGGCCTCGGTGCCGCCGCCCGTGCCGACCTATCGTCCCATCCTGCCGAAGAGCCTTGTGGCGGACGGCCTTCTCTCCGCGCCGCAGCTCGAAAGCGTGATCTGCGCAGGCAATGCGCATGAGGCGCATCTCAAGGGCTGGTTCAAGCGCGGCGAGATCGAAGGCCAGTTGATGGCAGCGTCTGAGGGCGACAACGGTGCCTTCCGCCTGCGTAAGGGATGGTTCTTGGGCGATGGCACGGGCTGCGGCAAGGGGCGGCAGGTCGCGGGCATCATCCTCGACAATTGGCTGCAAGGACGCCGCCGCGCGGTCTGGATCTCGAAGAGCGACAAGCTCATCGAGGATGCGCGGCGCGACTGGATGGCGCTCGGGGGGCGCGAAAGCGATATCGTGCCGCTCTCAAAATTCCGCCAGGGGAGCGACATCCGCCTGACCGAAGGCATCCTTTTTGTCACCTACGCCACGCTGCGTTCGGCTGAACGCGAGGGCAAAGCCTCCCGCCTCGATCAGGTGACGTCCTGGCTCGGGGACGGGTTCGATGGAGTTATCGCCTTCGACGAAAGTCACGCCATGGCGAATGCCGCTGGCGAAAAGTCCGACCGCGGCGACAAGAAGGCGTCCCAGCAGGGCCTCGCTGGCCTCGCACTGCAGAACTCCGTGCCAGATGCCCGCGTCCTTTATGTCTCGGCCACTGGCGCGACGGTCGTTGGCAATCTCGCCTATGCCTCCCGGCTCGGGCTCTGGGGCACCGGGGATTTCCCCTTCGTGACACGGGCCGAATTCGTTGCCGCGATGGAAGCCGGGGGCATTGCCGCCATGGAGATGATCTCGCGCGATCTGAAGGCGCTCGGGCTTTATCTCGCGCGGTCCCTCTCCTATGCCGGGGTCGAATACGAGATGCTGGTGCATGAGCTGACCCTTGCCCAGGTCGCGATCTATGACAGCTACGCCGATGCCTATCAAATCATTCACAACAACCTTGAGGCCGCCCTTCAAGCCTCGGGAATTTCCTCCGAGACTGGTGCGCTGAATTCCCAGGCGAAATCCGCCGCCCGCTCGGCCTTCGAGAGCAACAAGCAGCGCTTCTTCAACCATCTCATCACGGCCATGAAATGCCCCTCGCTCATCCGCGCCATCGAAGCAGATCTGGCGGCAGGTCATTCGGCGGTGATCCAGGTGGTCTCGACCAGTGAGGCGGTGATGGAACGGCGCCTCGAGGAGATCCCTCCCTCGGAGTGGGACGACCTGCAGGTCGATTTTACGCCGCGCGAGAACATCATGGACTACCTGATGCACAGCTTCCCGACGCAGCTCTTCGAGCCCTACACCGACGAGAACGGCGATCTGCGCTCGCGCCCCGCCCTCGATGGCGATGGCAATCCCATCATCTGCCGCGAGGCGGAGCGGCGGCGGGATGATCTGATCGAGCATCTTGGGGCCCTCGCTCCGGTGCAGGGCGCGCTCGACCAGATCCTCTGGCATTTCGGCGGGGACGCTGTGGCTGAGGTCACTGGGCGCAAGCGGCGCATCGTGAAGACGCGCGAAGGGCGGCTCAAGGTCGAGAACCGCCCTGCCTCTTCCAATCTCGGGGAAACCCAAGCCTTCATGGATGATGCCAAGCGCATCCTGATTTTCTCTGATGCCGGTGGCACCGGGCGCAGCTACCACGCCGATCTGGGGGCCAAGAACCAGCGCCTGCGGGTGCATTACCTGCTGGAGCCCGGCTGGAAGGCTGACAATGCGATCCAGGGGCTGGGACGCACCAACCGCACCAACCAGGCGCAGCCACCACTCTTCCGCCCGGTTGCGACCAACGTGAAGGGCGAAAAGCGGTTTCTCTCCACCATCGCCCGCCGCCTCGACACACTTGGCGCCATTACCAAAGGGCAACGCGAGACCGGCGGGCAGAACATGTTCCGCGCGGAAGATAACCTCGAGAGCCCCTACGCCCGCGCAGCGCTGCGGCAGTTCTTCTACAAGCTGCGCGCAGGCAAGATCGAGGCCTGCTCTTATGCGAAGTTCCAGGAGATGACCGGGCTGACGCTTGATGAGGCGGATGGCACCATGAAAGAAAACCTGCCGCCGATCCAGCAGTTCCTGAACCGCTGCCTCGCGCTCCGGATCGACATGCAGGACGCGATCTTCGAGGCCTTCGGCGGGTTCCTTTTGGCCATCATTGAAGACGCACGCCAGGCTGGCACGCTGGATGTCGGCCTTGAGACCCTGCGCGCCGAGAAATTCGAGATTGTCGATCGGAAGGTCATCTTCGAGCATGAGGCGACGGGGGCAACGGCCACCGCGCTCACCGTCGAGCGGACTGATCGCAACGATCCGCTCACCCTGCCCCGCGTCAAAGCCATCTGCGCTGATACGAAGGGTGCGACGCTTTGCTGGAACACTTCCTCCAAACGCGCGGCGCTGATGGTGAAAGCGCCGGCCTTCATGGATGAAGACGGCGTGCCAATCCTGCGGGTGAAGCTCCTGCGGCCCATGGCGAACGAGATCCTCGCCCTTTCCGAGGTCTCGAAATCACACTGGGAAGAGGTCGACGATGCGATGTTCGAACAGCTCTGGCAGGCCGAGGTCGAAGCAGTGCCGGAGTTCACCACCTCCAAGATCACGCTGATCTGCGGGCTTCTTCTGCCGATCTGGGACCGGCTGCCCGCCGATAACATGCGCATCTATCGCCTTCAAACCGAAGACGGGGAACGCGCCATCGGTCGCTTGGTCAGCCAGGAACAGCTCTTGAACGTCTATGCGCGCCTTGGCCTCGAATGTCAGATCGATATGACGCCCCAGGAGGTCTTCGGCGCGGTCATGGACGCGAAGACGACCCTCAGCCTGCTTGGCGGCTACCAGTTGCGCCGGTCGTTGGTCATGGGACAGCCGAGGCTCGAGCTCATTGGTGCGTCGGGCGCGGCAATGCCAGGTCTGAAGGCCTTGGGCTGTTTCACCGAGGTGATCCAGTGGAAGACACGGGTGTTCATCCCGGTGGACGGCATTGACGTTCTTGCACGGGTTCTTGCCGAGCATCCGGTTGGCGCCAGCACAGCGGATACAGCCGCATGAGCACGCGGCGCAGCATCGCAGACCTCTCGGCCGATCTGGCAGACCGGGCCGAGAGTTTCTGCCGCCAGTATTTCCCCGAGGGGTGCAAGCAGGGCAACTATTGGCAGGTTGGCGATACCTCTGGCTCCAAGGGGCAGAGCCTCGCCATCCGGCTCCACGCGCAGGGTGGGCGCAAGGCCGGGTTCTGGACCGATTACGCGACGGGGCAATATGGCGACCTGATTGACCTGCTGCAGGAACGGCTTGGGTCGGTCACGCTGAAGGAAACGCTGAGGGAGGCCCGGTCCTTCCTCGGCGAGGCCCCCTGCCCCGCCTTACCTCGTGAAACCCAAAGGGCTGAGCGCCCGGATGCAGCCCCCAGCAAACGCATCGCTCAGGCGCGCAAACTCTTTGCCGCAGGCAAGCCGGTGTTTGGCACCTTGGCCGCCACCTATCTGCAGGGGCGCGGGATAACACAGCTTGGACCTGCCCTGCGCTATCACCCCCGGGTTTTTTTGTGGCAAGGCGAGGACGACTCCGATCTGCCGCAAAAGGCCCCTGCCCTGCTCGCGAAGATCACCGATAATCGGGGCCAGATCACCGGATGCGCAAGGGTCTATCTCGACCCGTCCACCGGCGGTCTGGCCGCGATCGAGAGCCCGAAACGGATCCTCGGGCAGCTGCATGGCCATGCCATCCGGTTCTGGTCTGGCACGAGCCGCAACGATCTCATCGTCGGCGAAGGTCTCGAGAATACCCTCTCGGTCGGCACGGCTCTCCCGGAGTTCGACCTCGCCTCCTGTCTCACCGCCACCCATCTCGGCCTCTTCATCCCGCCGCCGAGGATCAAGCGCATCTGGATCGCGCGGGACAATGACGAAGTTGGACGGAGCGCATCAAAGAGATTGCGTAACCAACTGGAGTCGCAAGGAATTACCTGTGGTGAACTCGTATCGCATTTGGGCGATTTCAACGACGATCTGAGGGCCTTTGGCAAGGATGTGCTGCGCCGGTCCCTGCTCGAGGCCATGAAAGAGCAAGGTCTGGAGATCGAGGACGGGTGAGCGCCAGCCTCCTCTCGTGGTGACTGAGGGGGCAAAGGTTCCGCTGGTTCGATCTGATCCCGTTTGGAAAAGGGGAGCGATGGACCGGCGGGTCGGAGCAGAGTGCTCCTCGCCCGGGCAGCAATGCGCCCCGAACCAGAAAATTCCCCTGCCCCACCACATGACCGTGGCGGGGCATTCCTCGCGGAACAATTTTCCGGCCCGCGGCGCATTCTCCGCTGCGCTCCGATCCTCACGGATGCGGCCCGGTCGCCGCCGGTCCTGTTATCGCCCCATCCAAATCGGGTCAGATCAAACAGAGGAACCAGACCATGCCCCATCAGACATACATCCAAGAGGAAACCGGCGTGACCTCCGCCATCCTCGACCACCTCGCACTTCATGGCGCAACGCCAGGCCCCGGCGAGACCGATCATCGCCCCCTGCCCCAGCCCGACGAGGTCGAGCTTGCCATGGCGACCCTCTTTGACACCACCATCGGCCTCCTCACCGGCAGCCAGTTGGAAGACAATCTCGAAGAGATGCTTTGGTCCCTGACCTCGATCTTCCATCGTCGGCTGACCCATATCCAGAAGCTCCTCGACGACAACGAGTTCGAGGTTCGGGAAAGTCTGGCCATCCAGGACGGCTCCGAGGTCGCCTCGGTCGAGCTCGAGCGCCACCAGATGATCGGGCTCAAGCTCTGGGACCATCGCGACGCCTTCGAGCAGATGCGCGATCTGGCCGTGGACCACTTCTCGGCCGCCACCGGGTCGCCCTGGCTGCCCCGCACCGGGTCCAAGGTCTCGCATCGCGGTCTCACCTCCGCCGTGGTGGACAGCCGGGCCTATCTATCGGCCAAGCGGCGCAAGGAGACAGAGGTCCACTGCCCCGAAGGCACGCGGATCGCCTTCTCGGGCGGGGATTATCACGCCTACGATCTGATCTGGTCCGTCCTCGACGCCACCCACGCCAAATATCCCGACATGGTGCTCCTGCACGGCGGTACGCCCAAAGGTGCAGAAATGATCGCGGCCCGCTGGGCAGATACCCGTGGGGTCACACAAGTGGTCTTCAAGCCCGACTGGAAGAGCCACGGAAAGGCGGCTCCCTTCAAGCGCAACGACAAGATGCTCGAGACCATGCCACAGGGTCTGATCGCCACCCCCGGTTCGGGCATCACCGAGAACATCGTCGACAAGGCCCGCAAGCTCGGGATCCGCATCAAGAGGATCGGGGCCTGAGGCCCCGGTTCGTTCTCGGCTCGGTTCAAGTAAGCGGCCTTTGGCCCTGTTTTCGCGAAAGGTCTGCTCTGCGGGACGTACCTGACCTACGCTGCGGCAATCCCAATGGCAGCTACCGCAAACCTCAAATCACTTGGGAAAACCCGCCTTGAGTAAACGCTCACGTAGCGTTCTCATTTTCTCCGGATCTTTCAGGGGAACGCGATTCAGGTCTTCAACACGGAGCCCCGGCAAAGCACCCAGAGCGTCATCGACAGCAGAGGTCGCCTGCTCGTCGTGGCCAAGCGCGATGTGACTGGCCGCAAGAAGAAAATGTGCGAAGAACCAACTCGGCCTGCGGTGTTTCGCACGCTCGGCCCAGTCTATTGCGGTTTCGAAGCGACCCGCCATGTAATTTGCCAGCGCAAGGCCAGAGAAGCGGAAGAAAATGCTCGGGTCCAGAGGGTTGGAGCGGATGGCGATATCCTGATTGGCAATGGCCTCATCTGACCGTCCCAAAATACCGAGTAACGTGCCAAGGCTGCCATAGGCGAGTGAACAATTTGGGTTCAAAGCGACCGCGCGTTCCAGGGCCGCCAGCGATTCCTCGTATTTGAACAGGCCCCAACAGCTGATCCCCAACGCCCAATGTGCGTATTCGTTGCGGTCGTCCAACTGGGTCGCGCGCCGCGCCAGCGCATAGGCCGTTTCCATGGCGGGTTTGACGTCGGGGACAAAGCCCATGATGGCGATGTGATGGTTGATCAGCGAGAGCATCATGTTCGCTTCCGCGCTTTCCGGATCAAGCGCCAATGCGCGTTCCAGAAGTGTCTTGGCGTGGGCGTAGCTTTCCGGCGCGAAGTCATACAAAAGATGCCACGATCGCATTGTCAGTTCCCAGACCGTCAGGTCGGGGCGGGACGCGCGTTCAACCGGTTCGGGGACGGTGCTTAGTTGAACCGTGGTCTGGATGGAGGCCACCACATTGCGTGTGATCTCATCTTGCAGGTCGAAAACATCCTCAAGCTGGCCGTCATATCGCTCGGACCACAGATGCCCGCCTGTCGTGCCATCGATCAACTGTGCCGTGACCCGCACTCGGTCGCCGGACCGCCTGACGCTACCCTCTAGCACAAACCGGACGCCAAGGTCTTTTGCCACGCGCCGGACATCAATGCTCGACCCTTTGTAGGTAAAGGTCGTGTTCCGCGCGATAATGAACAGCCAGGGAGACCGCGACAGGGCCGTTATGATGTCGTCGCTGATCCCATCTGAGAAGTAGTCCTGTTCCGGATCGCCCGACATATTCTCAAAGGCAAGAACCGCAATGGAGGGTTTCTCTGGTTGTGTTGGAAACGCACCGTCCGGATCGCCTTTAGGGGCCTCTGCCGCGCTCAGCCTGTCGCGTAGGTCTAGTTTCGATGACACGCCCAGTTTCCGATAGATCGTCGCCAGATGCGTGCGCACTGTGGACGGCGCAAGACACAGACGGTCCGCGATTTGCTGATAGCTCTCGCCACCGGCATAATCTCGCGCGATTTGCCTTTCGCGATCACTAAGCCGGGTCACCTCCGACACCGCGCGGGTCATGGAGTGGCCTCCTGCATCGCTCTGATCATCCGCGCGTTTTCTAGTGCGATCACACTTTGGGCGGCGAACATCTGTGCGAGCCGGGTGGCGTCATCTGAAAAAGGACGGACCGTTTGCCGGTAAAGCGCGAAAGCCCCGACCAATTCATCTGCGGCCATCATCGGGATGGCGACAAAGGATCGTGCCCCGCCCAATTCGGCAGTGGCATAGCGCAAGGGATCGTCGGTTTTGTATATGCTCTCAGATTTGACGTCGAAGATATTGATCACCTCGCGTTGCGCATCCATGCGGCCAAGCCCTGTCTGAGGGCTGACAGTAAACCAGCCCTGATCTTCGAACCATGTCTTGAAGTCAGACGGTATCCCGAGCGTGAACGTCGCGTGAAATTTCCTGGACTGCCCGTATTCGAAGAGGATCCCATACTCGGCGTCACAAAGCTCTAACGCATAAGCCAGAATCAGGGGCATCACGGCGTCCAGGTCGCCTTTCGCCGCGCTGATAATCCGCAAAACCTCGCTCAGGGCTTTTTCGCGGCTGATCGCTTCTTCAAGGCTCAGCGCCAGTTCTGACATCACAGCTGTCATTTCGGACTGGTCGCGAGGTTGCGAAGCCTCTCCGCTAAGGTGTGTTGCCAGTTCCTGTTTCGAAGACACCTCGAGCTTTCGATAGATCGTCGCCAGATGCGTGCGCACCGTGGACGGGGCGATGCACAAGGTGTCGGCGATCGTCTGATAGGTCGCGCCACTGGCGTAGGATCGCGCAATCTGCAATTCCCGTGGGCTAAGTTCGACTTGCTCTGACACGAATTACGCCTCGCTGGAAATGATGTGGTTTCAGTGTGGGCACGGTCGGAGCGATACGCAATCCTGCAAGTGCTGTAATGCAGATACTGCATGAATGATGCACATTTTACAGCATCTGCACGATACCCGGCGTGTCTGTCGCTGACCTAAGATGATCCGCATATCATCAGCATGGAGGACCTCCCGATGTCACGTTTTGAAGCCGCAAAAGCTTTTTTCGAAGCCTGCGAAACCGGCAAGGGATGGGATGGGTGCAAATCTTTCTGCCAAGATGGCGCGACTTTTTCCTGCCAGGCAGATGCGCTTGCTGACACCAATACCATCTCAGACTATGCCGAATGGATGAAAGGCCTGCTGACGCCTGTGCCCGATGGGCGCTATGTGCTTAAGGCGTTTGCCTTTGACGAAACGCTTGGCACAGTTGTAGTGGCTGCCGAATTCCATGGGACCCAGACCGGCGACGGCGGGCCAATCCCGCCCACGGGCAAATCTGTCGTTTCCGACTACGCCTATGTGATGCATTTCGATGGCGACAAGATCAGCCATATGACCAAGATCTGGAATGATGTGCACGCCCTGCGCGGGCTTGGTTGGGCGTGATGCGCTGGCGCATTCTGGCACTTCTGTTTCTGGCCCGCATCGGACTTGGGTTTCAGTTTCAGACAGTGGCCTCCGTGGGCGATGATTTGGTTGTCGCCTTCGGGCTAGATTATGCGGGGATCGGTTTCCTGATCGGTCTCTTCATGGCCCCCGGACTGTTTCTGGCCATACCGGCCGGATATTGGGGCCGACATGTTTCGGATCGCATCATGGTAGTGATCGGTTTGGGCGCACTCGCATTGGGTGGGGCTGTATCGTCCTTGGCAACGGAAAGCTGGGCCATTGGGCTGGGTCGCATATTTGCCGGGGCAGGCTTTCTGTTTACCACGCTCTATTTCACGAAGATGGTCGCGGATTGGTTCGAAGGGCGCGAAATTGCGACCGCCATGAGCATCCTTGTCATGTCTTGGCCATTTGGCATCGCCATGGGTCAGGTCGGCCACGAGTGGCTTGCGCAGGCTTACGGTTGGCAGGTTCCGTTTCAGGTGGCTTCTGTTTACTGCCTGCTCGCGGCGCTCGGGGTGTTTCTGTATTACAGAGCGCCACATGATCTACCGCCAGTAAAAGGTGGTTCGGGCGCTGTCCTATCAGGTCAAGAATGGCGTTTGCTTCTTTGCGCCGCTGCTGCGTGGGGTGTGTTCAACGCCGCCTACGTCACCTATCTATCGTTCGGGCCGAAGGTTCTTGAAGACCTTGGCCAATCCGCCATCGCCGCAGCTAGCATCGTCAGCATCGGGAGTTGGTTGATGATCCTGTCAGGCGCCGCGTGCGGGCAGGTTGTGGACCGTTTCGGTGGACGAAATCTAGTACTGACCATTTGTATGGCAGGCGCCGTCGTTTCTCTCATGCTGCTTGGCGTCCAAGGGGGCGGGCTGGGAGCGAGCGTGCTGTTCGGACTGATAGGCATGGCGCCGGCGGGCGTCATCATGGCAATGGCGGGACAAGCCATGCGACCGCAGGTACGCGCGTTCGGAATGGGCATCTTTTTCACCGTCTATTACATGATCATGCTGGTTACGCCCCCGGCCGTTGGCGCAATCTTCGACGCGACGGGTAACGCGCAGGGGCCGATTTGGCTAGCCATCGTCCTATTTGCCTCGGTCATCCCACTAGGCCTGGCGTTTCAATATTTCGGAAGCACGCCTCTAGCAGGCGTGGGAAGGAAAGTTGGATGACGGATGTTCGCAAAACAGTTTTCTTCAGGGAAAATATCAACGCCGATGAAATGGGCAGGTCAAGTGATCCAATCACACGCGTCGCCGTCGCGGCCATCTTGAGAAACCCTTTTGCTGGAGTTGACCAACAAGACCTGTCGCAGCTGTTCGAGGTAAGTGCGGAACTTGGTCAATCCTTAGCAGACGAGCTTGTCAACATGCTGAGTGTGGCACCTGTTTGCTATGGCAAAGCGGCTCTAGTCGGATCATCCGGCGCGATGGAGCATGGTGCCGCTGTGCTTCATCCCGCCCTTGGCACGCCCGTTCGAGCAGCCATCGGTGGCGGCAAGGCCCTGATGCCCTCAAATCACAAGGTAGGCCCATTGGGCGGGTGCATTGACTTGCCGCTTGGGCATAAGGACGAGCCTTGGTCGTTTGATCATATCGATACAATGACGCTCTGCGTACCGGATGCACCGCGGGCAGACGAGATCGTGCTGTGCATTGGTCTCTCAGACGGAACCCGTGCAAACCCGAGAGTTGGAAAAGGCCCAACCCGATCTTAACATTTCAAATCATTCGCACTGGCACCGCATAGCGGTCATTTAAATAAGTCGCAGCAATGGTCAAAGTGGGCTCTAATCGGTCATTCGCGGCACTTCGCGTCAGCGTCCTCTAAGCGGACAAAGCACCATTTCGCTGCGGCTGCGCCGACGGCGGCTTTCAGTCCTTCGACGAAACCGTCGATTTTGTCACATGCAACTGAACTTTGCCTAGCTGCCAGATAAATCTGCGCTACGGTCCGGCCGACCATGCGCACCGATACAGAGCCGGTGATCCCCCAGAACCTCGATGACGCGACACTTTCCGGCATGGCCCGGATCATCCGCGTCGGCCATCCGCACCAGCTCTTCCCGAAGCTGCGCGAGAATGGTCATGCGCCGGTCCACGGCCGCGAGCTGCTTCCGCGCAATCTCGTGGGCAGGTGCGCAGTCCTTTGACGGGGCTTCGGCCAAGGCTATCAGGTCGGCGATGTCACCCAGACTGAAGCCCAATTCCCTTGCGTGGCGCAGGAAAGCGAGCCGTTCGAGCGCCGCTTCATCGTAGCGCCTCTGCCCGCCTGTCGTACGCGCCGGTGCCGGGATCAGACCCCGGCTTTCGTAGTAGCGGATTGTCGTGACCTTCACGCCCGTCCGGCGCGACATCTGCCCGATCGAGTATTCTTTCATTATTGCCTCTTGAACCTACAGTCGCTGTAGATCGTATCTATCCTGAAACGATACGAATCAAAAGGAGCCGCCGCTATGGGGCACGGCCACCATCATCACGTTGATCCCGAGGCAGGCGACCGCCGCGTCTTCGCCGCCATCGCGGTCAATATGGGCCTGACGGTCGCGCAGATCGTGGGCGGCATCATTTCCGGTTCGCTGGCGCTTATTGCCGATGCGCTGCACAACTTTTCCGACGCGATTTCACTCATCATCGCGTTCGGCGCGCGCAAGATCGCGCGGAGACCCCGGGATGCCGAAATGACCTTCGGCTATGGTCGGGTCGAGGTGGTGGCCGCCCTCATCAATTATACCACGCTGATCGTGATCGGCCTCTACTTGCTCTACGAAGCCGCGATGCGCTTTGCCGATCCGCAGCCGGTCGAGGGCTGGCTGATCGTCGTCATCGCCGGGATCGCGCTGATCGTGGACGCGGTGACGGCTGCGCTGACCTACGCCATGTCGAAATCCAGCGTGAACATCCGCGCCGCGTTTCTGCACAACGTGGCCGACGCGCTCGGCTCCGTCGCAGTCATTGTCGCTGGCACGCTGATCCTGCTTTACGATTGGCGTCTCATCGACCCGCTCGTGACGGTGCTGATTGCGGGTTACATCCTTTGGCAGTCGTTCCGCGAGATCGGCCCCGTAATCCGTATCCTGATGCTCGGCTCGCCGCCCGAGATCGAGACAGACGCGGTTCTTGATACCGTGCGGGAGATCGACGGCGTGACGGGCATCCACCACGCGCATTTCTGGCAGATGGACGAACACCGTGCAGCCTTGGACGCGCATGTCGTCATTGCCGAGGGCCGCTGGAACGACGCCGACGCAGTGAAAGATAGGATCAAAGCGGCGCTCTCCGACCGCTTCGACATCGAGCACACGACGCTGGAGCTGGAATGCGCGCGCCACGCCTGCTACGACCCGTCCGAGTTCGGCGGACGCGGGCATGGCGAGGAGCGGCACGGATGAGCAACTACTCTGTGTAGCGCTTGCAGTTGTCGAGTCCGGTGGCTGTCGCGGCAAGGAGCCGATCCGCATCTTTGATGAGACCGGCAATCCGTCCGTCAGCAAGCCGATATCGAACGAACCTGCCCTCGCTGCGGCGGCTAACCAGCCCGCAGTCGAGAAGGCAGCGCAGATGGTTCGAGACGTTCGGCTGACCCAACCCAGTATGTCCGACAATTTCCTGCACGTTGCGTTCGCCTGATACCAGCGCATCAAGGATCGCCAGACGGCTGGGATCGCCGAGACCCCGGAAGAGCTTTGCCCGCAGTTCCAAAGCGTCGGCTGCCAAAAGATCGCCTTGCGCGTCGTTCGTCATCATATCATTATCCACTGATACGTCAGCGGCGAACCCTTTCGCTTACCACCTCGAAGAGGATCGCACATGAGCCAGGCCGAGAACAGCACGTTGCCTACGGCATCCTCACCGATCCGGATGCGGGTGCAGGGCATGGACTGCGCCAAGGACGCCGCCGAGATCGAGCGCGCGGCCCGGTCTGCGGGCGTGGCGACCGGCGATGTGAAGGTGTCTGCCGCAACCCACGTCATGACATTGCGGATCGCGGAGGGTGACTTGTCGAAGGTGCGGCCCGCGCTCGATGCGACCGGCTACGGCTTTGAGAAGATCGAAGACGGCGATACATCCTCCGATCCGGCCTACAAGGACCCGAGTTATCGCCGCGCCCTCTGGATCGTGGTCCTGCTCAATCTCGGCTACGGCGTGGTCGAGATGTTCGGCGGGTTCCTGTCCGGGTCGCAGGCTTTGAAGGCGGACGCGCTCGATTTTCTCGGCGACGGGGCGATCACGTTTCTGGGCCTGCTCGCCATCGGCTGGAGGCTGACATGGCGAGCGCGGTCGGCGATGATCCAGGGTGTGTTTCTTGGACTTCTGGGTCTGGGCGTCGTCGGCAGCACGATCTGGCGCGTCTTGAACCAGACGACGCCCGAAGCCGGGTTGATGGGAGCGTTCGCCGTGGGCGCGCTGATCGTGAACATTCTCGCCGTCCTGCCGCTGCTGAAGCACCGAAAGGGTGACGCCAATATGCGCGCGGTTTGGCTGTTCTCCCGCAACGATGCTATCGGCAACGTCGCCGTAGTCATTGCGGCAGGGCTTGTCGCATGGCTCGGTAGCGCCTGGCCCGACCTCATCGTTGCCTTCGCCATTGCAGGGCTGTTCCTGCATTCGTCGTGGGTGATCATCCGGGATGCGAGGAACGACCTGAAGGAGGATCAGAGGGGCTTGCGTTAAAGCAACGACCCTAAATCCGATCCAACACTCGGATAGGCCGCCGTCATTGACTGAAGCTGCTTCGCGGTCAGACCCAGCTTGATCGCCAAGCCGAAGAAGTTGATCAGCTCGCCGTATCCCGGGCCGAACAGATGCGCGCCGAGGATCTTGCCGTTCGACCTGTCCACGAGGATCTTCGCAGCGGCAGAGGTCTCGCCGATCCGATAGTTTGAATACCAACCGCACGTATCGGTGAACCGGACATCTACGTCATGCCCGGCGTCTCTTGCCTCACTTTCCAACATGCCAACACGCGCCACTTCCGGGACGGTGAAGACAGCTGTAGGAATACCGGCATAATCCGGTGCGGTCTGAGTGCCCTTGAGCATGTTTGAGGCCGCGACCTTCCCTTCGATCACGGCGACCGGCGTCAGCGGCATGCCATCGGTGTCCGCGGAATCTCCGGCGGCATAGACCGCGCTGTTTGTCGTGCTTTGCAGATGGGGGGCTACAACGATGCCCGAGTCACTGTAGTCAACACCAGCCGCCTCAAGATTCAGGTCGGCCAGGGCTGCAACCCGGCCCGCGCCATGCACGACCAGATCGGTTTCGATTGTTCGGGTTTCATCGCCTGACTTCACTTCAACACTGAATGCTTCACTGGCTTCCGAGACCGACACGATTTCGGTTTCGCGCATCAGGTCCACGCCGATCCCGCCGCTGCGGTCGATCAGCATTTCGACCAGATCGGGGTCGAAGCCGCGTAAGGGCCGGGCGCCACGATCCACGATGATCGGGTTGGCTCCGGCCCGTGCGGCGATATGCGCAAACTCGAAGGACACGAAGCCGCCACCGATTAAAAGAACCCGTTCGGGAAGGGCCTCAAGGTCGAGGAAATCCGTGCTGTCGATCACGAGATTGGCTCCGGTGAAGCCGAGCGGCCTGGGCATGGCCCCGGCGGCCACGAGGAACCGTTCCGACTGATATGTCGTCCCATCAACCTCCAGCGTGTTGTCTCCCGTGAAGCGGGCGGCTCCATGCAGGGTTTCGACGCCGTTGCCCGATAGGCCTTTTTCCATCTTGTCCGGCACCGGGTCGGTGAAGCCACGCTTGTGTGCCATCAGATCGGCCCAGTTGATCGACAGATCACCGGGATCGATCCCCTTGCCCTGCATGAGTCGTACAGCGTCGATGATTTCCGCACCGCGCCGCAGGATTTTCTTCGGATCGCAGCCGCGCAATGCGCAGGTGCCGCCGTAGGGCAGCGCATCGACAATGGCGACACGCCATCCCGCTGCGCCACATTTGTTGGCTGCTGCAACTCCGGCCATACCTGCCCCGATGACGATCAGGTCGTAGTCTTCATTCATTTGCTGGTCCTTGTCCTGATCTTCATCCGGCGCAACAGCTCAGCTTCTCCACGTCCATGTCGAAGGTTTGCGCCGCCAGCTTCAGTCCTTCCACCGTTGTCAGATACGGGAAGATCGTCTCCCCGAGGGCCTTTGTGGTCATGCCGAACTTCAGCGCCATGACGAGGGTCTGGATCGTATCGGACCCCTCCGGTGCGATGATCTGGCCACCAAGTAAACGGTCGGACTTTCTGTCCGCCACCAGCTTGATCAATCCGCGCGTGTCACGTGCGGCCAGCGCACGAGGCACCTGATCAACCGGCACGATAGACGTCTTGACGTCGAAGCCCGCGTCCCGCGCTTGGGCTTCACTGAGACCAGCACCCGCGACTTGAGGGTCGGAAAACACCACCCATGGCATCGCAGCGTTGTCGTAGCGATGATCCTCGCCGAGAACCGCGTTTTTGGCCGCGAGCTTTGCACCATAGGCCGCCATATAGACGAACTGGTCAAGGTTGGTCACATCGCCCGCAGCATAGATGCCGGGCACCGATGTCTGCATGTCGTCGCCGACGACGATGGACCCGCGTGCATCGGTTTCCAAGCCGATTGCGTCCAGGCCCATATCTTCGGTATTTGCCCGCCTGCCAGCGGTTGATACGAGGTGATCCGCCGTCACTTCGACCGGCTTTCCGTCCTGGATCACGCGCAGTGTCACGCCCGCGCCGTCGCGGCGCACATTGTCGTAGCTCAATTCGGTCAGAAGGGTGATCCCTTCGGCCTCGAACGCCTCCGCCAGCGCCTCAGAGACTTCCGGCTCCGCGCCGGGCAGCACATGCGACCGGGCGACGAGCGTGACCTTCACGCCCATGCGGCTCATCATCTGGGCCAGCTCCGCGCCGATGTAGCCCGCGCCGATGAAGATCAGGCTTTTCGGCAGCACTTCGAGTTCCAGAAGGCTGGTGCTGTCGAGCGCGCCGATTTTCTCGATCCCGTCGATGGTCGGCAGGACGGGACGCCCGCCCGTGGCGATAATGATCTTCGGCGCTTTCAGGGTTCGCTCACCAACTGTCACGCCACCTTCGATCAGTCGCGCTGCACCGGCATCGATGTAATCGACACCCTCATATTCCGGCAGAAGGTCGGCGTATTTCTTCTGACGCAGGGTCGCGACCAGATCGTCTTTGGATTGAACGAGCGTCTGCCAGTCATCCACTTGTGCCTGTCCCGACAGGCCGGGGAACCTCTTGGCAGCCCGCGCACCGTGCACAGCCTCTGCCGCGCGGATCATCGCCTTGGAGGGCACGCATCCCACGTTGACGCATGTTCCGCCGATGGTGCCATATCCCACGAGGGCGACACGCTTTCCGGCATCCGCGCCTGTAATTGCGGCGGAGAACCCCGCCGACCCCGCCCCGAGGACGATCAGGTCATAGCCGCCTTGGCCGTCGCCGCCTTTGATTAAGTCTTTCATCTCAGCGTACCTCACCTGGTTCGTGATTTCTCGATTTAGCCGCGAGCAGATAGATGACCGCACCGAGGGCGAGCAGCGGTGTCAACATGCCTAGAAGGCCGAAGAACATACCAGTGGCGGTGCAACATCCCATCATCATGAGGGTGATCCTTTCCTTTGCGCGCGGTTCAGGAGAACCGCGTAGAGTGCTGTGGCAGCGAAAACGCCGATTGTGATCCGTATCGCGAACCTGAACTCAAAGAGAATGATCAGGATCGACAGGGCTGCCGCGAGGCCGGTGGCCCAGAGTTTCGGGGCAGGACCCGGTTTGCCAGCGCGAAGCCAAAGGGCCTGTGCCACCACGGCGAGGCTTAAAAAAAGCAGCGGGAACAGCGCGTAATCGAGCCAACCCGTGAGGGCCGACAATCCGACGCCAGCGACGATGACGACCAAAAGCGGCGTAAAGCAGCAGAGCGCGGCGAAGATCGCACCGCCAAGCCCCCATTTCAGCAGGCGGTCGGGATTTCCAGGTGTGTCAGTCAAGGGGCCATCTTTCTTTGTGATGGGTCGGGGCCGGAGGACCGTTTCATGTGTGAACAACGCAGTGCGCGGACGATCAGGTAGGTCAGACCCGCCAAAACCAGCACGGCAATGCCGTTTACCCCGGAAAGCCACGCACCAACCCCGCCGAACAAGGCCGCAAGCACGGCAGTTCCGCCGCCGCAGCAGACGACCGCGACCGGAGCTGATATTCCGAAGGCCAACAGCCCACCCATCAGATTGTCACGCATTGCAGGCGGCTCAGGAGGCTGTGTCGGGCAGCACCTGCGCCGGATAGCCATTGGCTGTCACCGCGCCGATGATGCTTTCGATGGAAGTTTCGGCGTCATCGTAGGTCACGCTGTAAACCCCCTGCCCGTATTCGGGGCCGTCCTCGAATGCGGCGATCTCGACCGACGGAACACCACGCATCGAGCTGGCGACGATGAATGAACAGGACGGGCATGTCAGTTCGCTGACGGCGATCTCGACCTGGCGCTCTTCAGCGAGGGCCGGAGTCGAGAGGGCGGCGATGGTCAGGGCGGATAGTAGAAGATGCTTCATGGTCTTGGTCCTCGTTCAGAATTTCAGGATGAAGGGGGTGATGTAGGGAAAGATCATGGCGACAGCGACAATCGCGGAAGCGGCCCAGAGGGTTGCGCGCATGATGCGGCGGTCGATGGGGCGGGCGCAGGTGCCATCGGCACAGGCCTCGGCATCTACAGGCTTGTAAGCCTTGTAGAAGCCGTATCCCAAAAACGCGGCGCTCAGCGCGAAGGTGTACCATTTGTAGGCATAGAGCGCCCCGAGCTGCGCGATGAACACGCCTGTCACGCCAAAGCTGACCAGCACCAATGGAAGGATGCAGCAAGAAGTCATCGCCAGCGCACCGAGGACGCCGAGGCCGGTCACGCCCCATCCCTTGGTGGTTTCGTCGCCAGTTTTCTGCGACTGAGATTGCGGCAGTTCTGCCAAATGTTGTTCCATCGAATCTTCCTTGAACAGATGTTTCCACCGTTCTAGGGTCTGTAGTTGATACAGGCTCAAGGGGTTTTTCGGCACAATGAGTAACAGAAGCGTGAGATCAATTCGGCGGGGCGATTTGGCCCGCGCAACGGGCTGCAACCTCGAAACCATTCGCTATTACGAAAAGATCGGGATTATGCCGGACCCGCCGCGCAATACGAAGGGCTACCGAAGCTACGATGATGCCCATGTTAGAAGGCTGAAATTCGTCATGCGGTCTCGTGATCTCGGCTTCACGCTCGAAGAGGTTCGCGGACTGCTTGGGCTGGTCGATGAACAGTCCCGGACCTGTGCCGAGGTTCAGGTCATCGCGGAAGATCATCTGACAGACGTTCGAGCCAAGATCGCGGACCTTAAGCGCATTGAGCGTGTCCTGTCGGACACCGTTGCACGATGCACCGGCGACGCTGCCCCGGAATGTGCCGTGATCGACGCGTTACTCGAGGCGTAAATGGGAGCGCCTTTAATCCGTGGCCACTGTGGTTCTAGGAAAGAGCTGCCGTTCGTCATCGCTGCAGCATGAGTTAGAATTGGGCTCCTAGCCGCCATTAGCTGCGCGGTCACCTAATGGCCGCTTCGGGGTCGGGGGTTTTCAATAGGCAATTTCTATTTACCGGTCCCCTGCCCCATGGCTCCTTCAAGATTGCTGGTAGCCTCACTTCTTCGGTTGGTTGGCCGGCGAGGTTGCGCTGAAGTTGGATTCTTGTTCCCGAAAATGCGGACTCTCGGCTTTACCGGACTAATAGGTCGGCTTCACAATAGATCGCCAATCGGCGGCATCTCTGTCTGCGGTTCACCATCCTTCCTTCGCGGCCACAGCACTTCTCCCGATGTCTGAGTTGCATGACATGCTGGTCGCAGCTGTCGTCCCGTCCACAAAGGTTGTCACCGATCTTTTTCCCCTGACCCTGCGGATCATTCCGCGCGGACCAAAAAGACTGGCGCCTGCCCCTCTCCGCTGCGCTCCGCCTTCGGTGTGGTCCGGCCTTGGCCAGCTGCAAGGTGACCATCATTGCAACGCAAACAAGGAGAAGAGCAATGACCACGAACTGGATCAAATTCACCAGCGCCGATATCGAAACCGCCAAGGGTGTCGGCTCCATCTCGACCCTGACCTTCGACCTCGACATTACGGTCGAACCCGTCGCGAGCGCGAACCCGATGGCCCCCACGCACCGCGTCCTCGGTCGCTCGCCCCGCGGCAAGCTGGTCGAGTGCGGCGGCATCTGGAAGAAGCAGAACAAGGAGACCGGCGCCGACTACTACACGCTGACCATCCGCGACCACGGCTTCAACGCCAACCTCGGCAAGGCCGCGAAC
>Ga0189278_10367_pt1 | contig 21374 bp, 15 predicted proteins | sample N26A9minimetaG_FD_130326 | JGI IMG/M metagenome (GOLD analysis project Ga0189278, IMG submission 130326) | Marine microbial communities from the Costa Rica Dome - N26 A9 mini metaG | ecosystem: Environmental > Aquatic > Marine > Oceanic > Photic zone | place: Costa Rica: the Eastern Pacific...
GCAAAATCTGCGTTTTCTGACAGGAATCCGTAACCGGGGTGAATTGCCACGGCGTCGGTGACTTCCGTGGCAGCGATAATCGCTGGCACATTGAGGTAACTTTGCGAGGCGCTTGCCGGGCCGATACAGACTGATTCGTCAGCCAGTCGGACGTGCATCAGGTCGCGGTCGGCACTTGAATGGACGGCCACGGTTTTAATGCCAAGCTCTTTGCACGCTCGCAGAATTCGCAGAGCTATCTCTCCGCGATTGGCGATCAGGACTTTTTCCAGCATAGCTATTGACCCTTAAACGATTGTGACCAGTGCCTGATCGAATTCAACGGGCTCGCCGTCCTGAGCCAGAATGGCTTCGACCACACCGGCGTGATCCGCCTCAATCTGGTTCATCATTTTCATCGCTTCAATAATACAGATGACATCGCCCACTTTTACGTGCTGGCCAACCTCAACAAAGGGCGGAGACGAAGGTGACGGCGCGCGATAGAAGGTACCAACCATAGGAGATTTGACAACATTGCCGCGAATTTTCTGGCTTTCTTTGCTGCCCGCGTCGGTATCAGCGGCAGCCGGAGCTGGCGCGGGTGCAGGAGCTGCTGGCTGGGGCGGCGGTGCTGCCTGGTACTGGATGGGGGCAGCGTTGACTGTGCTGCCGCGGCTGATGCGAACCGCCTCTTCACCTTCCTTGATCTCGATTTCCGCAACATCGGAAGATTCGAGCAGTTCGATGAGTTTTTTTACTTTTCTGATATCCATGATTTCTTCTCTTTTTGCCGGTAGTGGATCAACTTGATTAATGAGTGTCTGTCAGTCTCGTGAGCGCCGCCTGCAGCGCCAGGTCATAGCCCTGGGAGCCAAGCCCAACGATTGCGCCGCTGGCGATGTCCGTGAAATAGGAGTGATGCCGAAACGGTTCGCGTTTGTAGACGTTAGACAGGTGAACTTCGATAAAGGGAATGCCGGTGCCCAGCAGAGCATCGCGCAGGGCGACGCTGGTGTGCGTGAAGGCAGCCGGGTTAAAGATAATGAAATTAATGCCCTCGCGTCGCGCGTCGTGGATCCGCTCAATCAGCTCATATTCTGCATTGCTTTGCAGATGCAGCAGGTGGTGTCCAGCGGCCAGGCAGGTGCTGCTGAGGCGCGAGTTGATATCGTCCAGCGTCTCATTGCCGTATATCTCAGGCTCACGGGTGCCCAGCAGGTTCAGGTTGGGGCCGTGCAACACTAGGATTGTCGCCATATTCTTAATCCAGCTTGTGGTGCGCTATTGCGATCATTGAAGCGGGATTTTCGCAGATTTTTCTTAGATTTTCACCACTCAATTGTGGCTTTTCTCTGATCTTTTCTCGAAGGTGGTGTTAAGACCGCCGCCCCCGGTGTCGGGCGATGGGGTGAATCAGCGGTAAATCGGGATCTCGCGGGATTCTGGAGGGTAGCACAGGCCTGCCTCCGCACAGCCCTGGTAGTCCAGCTGCAGGACAATGTCTTCAGTGCTGGCAGTCAGTGTCTGCGGGAGCTGCAGCGATATACGCAGGCTGTCGTAAAAAACTGTAACGTCGCCAAAGTACTCGTCATGATGAGCGACCCCGGCGGGAAGCTCGAAGGCAAGCTCGCCCGAATCAGATTCCGGGCTGCTTACCGAAACGCTGAACTTGTCAGCATACAGGTAATATCCCGGAGCAATGGTCCAGTGAATGCTGATCTGCGAATCGCTGTCCAGGCTGGTGTAATAGCTGAAGGCCTGATCAACTGGCAGGAAGCGCGAGCCGCCGAACAGCGAACTGCCCGGCTGGGCATCAAGCCCGGCCGGCAGCATCAATGCCAGAAAGCAGCCTGCAAGCAGGGCCTGGCGTCTAGTCCGAATAACGCTCGAAGATGAGGGTTGCATTGGTACCACCAAAGCCAAAGCTGTTGGACATGATGCAGTTCAGGGTGACATCGTCCATGCGCTGAGTTGCGATGTTCAGACCATCGGCCTCTGGAACAAGTTCCTGAATATTGGCCGATGCGCTGACAAATCGGTTTTCCATCATCAGCAGGCTGTAGATCGCTTCCTGCGCGCCAGTAGCGCCCAGCGAGTGGCCAGTCAGGGATTTTGTGGAGTTGATGATGGGCGATTTGCCGTCAAACACCTGTTTGATGGCTTTCAGTTCGGTCACATCACCAACTGGGGTGCTGGTGCCGTGCGTGTTCAGGTAGTCAATTGGCTGTTTGCTGGTGGCCATGGCCATGTTCATGCAGCGAATCGCGCCTTCGCCGGATGGCGCGACCATGTCATAACCGTCTGATGTCGCACCGTAACCGGTGATCTCGGCGTAAATCTTGGCGCCACGTGCCAGTGCGTGGTCAAGTGCCTCGATAACCAGCACTGCGCCACCGCCGGCGATAACAAAGCCGTCGCGACTGACGTCGAATGGGCGTGATGCCTTGGTGGGTTCATCATTGTGGCTGGTTGTCAGCGCGCCCATGGCGTCGAACAGGTTGGTCAGCGTCCAGTGTTCAGATTCGCCGCCGCCTGCGAATACCATGTCCTGCTTGCCCATCTGAATCAGTTCCATGGCATTGCCGATGCAGTGCGCGCTGGTTGCGCAGGCTGATGAGATGGAGTAGTTCACACCTTTGATCTTGAACGGTGTAGCAAGACACGCAGAGACGGTGCTACCCATAGTGCGCGGTACACGATACGGCCCGATCTTGCGCAGACCCTTGGTGCGCAGAATGTCGGCTGCCTCCACCTGGTCTGCAGACGAAGAGCCGCCCGCGCCCATGATGATGCCAGTGCGCTCATTGGATACTTCGTTTTCGGAAAGGCCGGCGTCTTTGATGGCCTGTTCCATGGCGATATAGCCATAGGCTGCAGCATCGCCCATGAATCGCAGCACTTTGCGATCGATGTGCTCTTCGAAATTGATGTCTACCCGACCAGAAATATGAGCGCGCAGGCCCATTTCTTCATATACCGGGTTGTAGCTGATTCCGCTGCGGCCTTGCTTCAATGAATCAAGCACGGTCTGCTTGTCATTGCCGATGCAGGAAACAATACCGATGCCAGTTACAACAACGCGTCTCATAGGTACCTCTGTGTAGCGATCGTTCAGAATTTGGCGTCAGGCGTAAACAGGCCCACTTTCAGGTTCTTGGTGGTATAGATTACCTTGCCATCAACGGCGACGGTACCATCCGCAATCCCCATGACCAGTTTACGTTCAATGATGCGGCTGAGAGAAATCTCGTATGTGACTTTTTTGGCCGTGGGCAGAATTTCACCGCTGAATTTTACCTCGCCGGCACCCAGCGCCCTGCCTTTGCCAAGGTTGCCGCGCCATCCCAGATAAAAGCCCACCAGCTGCCACATCGCATCCAGCCCCAGGCAACCTGGCATGACGGGATCTTCCGGGAAATGACAGTCAAAAAACCACAGGTCCGGGCGAATATCGAGCTCAGCAACGATAAGACCTTTGCCGAACTCGCCGCCGTGATCGTTGATCTCGACGATTCTGTCCATCATCAGCATGTTGCCGACGGGCAGTCGTGCGTTGCCGGGGCCAAACATTTGACCATAACCGCACTGCAGAAGTTCTTCGCGGTCATAGGCATTTTTGGGAGTAAATATTGGATTCCCTGTATTCTTCATAGGCGGTTTGCATCACCAGTTTGCTGCAAAGCGTGCAATATTATCGCGAGCGGGCGAAATAATCGATAATATTTTGCCCCTCCTGACGAATCACGCGGATTTGGGATAGACTTGCGACCCAGGTTATTAAAAGGATTTGACATGATTATCCCCGTCATACTGGCCGGTGGCACCGGGTCCCGCCTGTGGCCACTGTCTCGACAACTTAATCCCAAGCAATTTGTTGATATTGCTACCCACGAAGGCGATCTGACCTTGTTTCAGGCGACACTGTCGCGATTGCAGGGTCTTGCGGACCTGGCTCCGCCGATAGTCATCTGCAACGAGGAGCACCGTTTCCTGGTCGCCGAGCAATTGAGACAGCTGGCTCAGCAGGGAGTCACTGGTGCGGACCAAGCAAGTCTGTTACTTGAGCCGGCAGGACGCAATACGGCTCCGGCATTGACGCTGGCAGCGTTGCTGGTTCAGCAGCAGAGCCATACAGATGCGGTAATGCTGGTCCTGCCCGCAGACCACCTGATTGCTGATACCGCTGCATTTCATGCCTGCGTGCTCACAGGGCAGCGACAGGCAACCAGTGGTGCCCTGGTGACCTTCGGGGTGACGCCGGGCTACCCGGAAACAGGTTACGGCTATATCCAGGCAGGTAGCCCGCTACCCGCGAGTGACGGCAATGCGTGCCAGGTGGCCCGTTTTGTGGAGAAGCCCGATGAGGCGACTGCACGCAGCTACCTGGAAGCAGGTGGCTATTACTGGAACAGCGGTATGTTCATGATGACGGCGGATACCTGGCTGGGTGAAGTGAATCGGTTGGCACCAGGGATCGCCAAAGCCTGTAGCCAGGCATTTCAGGTGCTGAATCGCGATGGTGACTTTCTGCGCGTCGACGAGGCCCGTTTCAGCGAGAGCCCGTCTGACTCGATTGACTACGCCGTCATGGAGAAAACACCGCTGGCAGCCGTCGTGCCAATGCAGGCGGGCTGGAGTGATCTGGGCGCCTGGAATGCGCTGTGGGAAGCCAGCCCCGCTCGCGACGACAACGGTAATGTCAGCCATGGTGACGTGTGTCTGAAGCACGTCAGCAACAGTTATGTGTATGCCGGGTCGCGCCTGGTTGCTGCGGTCGGCATGGATCATGCAGTTATCGTCGAAACAGCAGACGCCGTGCTGGTGGCGAACAAGGATCGGGTGCAGGATGTAAAAGGCGTCGTGCAGTGGCTGACACAGCAAAAGCGCAGCGAGGCGGTGTCCCATACGCTGGTATATCGACCCTGGGGTTCTTACGAGAGTCTGAGCACTGGACCCGGATTTCAGGTGAAACGGATACGCGTCAAGCCTGGTGCGTCGCTTTCATTGCAGATGCACCATCATAGGGCAGAGCACTGGGTCGTGATCAGTGGCAGTGCAACCGTCACCTGCGATGACCAGGTTTATGTGCTGGAGGCTAATGAATCAACATTCATTCCGCTGGGCAGCAAGCATCGCCTGCAGAATGAGGGAACAGATTGGGTTGAACTGATCGAAGTTCAAACCGGCAGTTATCTGGGAGAAGATGACATTGTCAGATTTGACGATGTCTACGGGCGCAGCTGATCAACAGAGGCCGCGCAATGACATGCATCATGGAGGCAACGATAGATGATTAAGAAATGTTTGTTCCCGGCCGCTGGTTATGGCACCCGCTTTTTGCCAGCCACCAAAGCGATGCCCAAGGAGATGTTGACACTGGTCAACAAGCCGCTGATCCAGTATGGCGTTGAAGAGGCTGTGGCGGCCGGTATCACGGGCATTGCGATCGTCACTGGCCGTGGCAAACGGGCGATCGAGGATCATTTTGATATCAGCTATGAACTCGAACACCAGATCAAGGGCACCTCCAAAGAAAAAGCTCTCGCGCCGATTCGACAGATCATCGACACCTGCACCTTTTCCTACACGCGTCAGATTGAAATGAAAGGTCTGGGGCATGCAATCCTGACTGGCGAGACACTGATTGGGTCTGAGCCTTTCGCCGTCATTCTAGCCGACGACTACTGTGTTGCCGAGCCGGATCCGGTGCTGCTGCAGATGGTGAAACTGTTCGAAAAATATCAGTGCAGTATCGTGGCCATCGAGGAAGTTCCGGCAGAAGAGACTTACAAGTACGGCGTGATAGATGGCGAAGAAGAGGAAGAAGGTGTATTCCGTATTCGCCAGATGGTGGAAAAGCCTGATCCCAGTGAGGCGCCTTCCAACCTTGCGATTATTGGTCGTTATATTCTGACACCCGACATTTTCGATATTTTGCGTGATACACCACCTGGTAGAAACGGTGAGTTGCAGATTACCGATGCGCTGATGACCCAGGCCAGCGAAGGTCGTGTACTGGGTTACCGGTTCAAAGGCCGTCGCTTCGATTGCGGCAGTGTTGAGGGGTTTGTTGAGGCAACCAATCACTGCTATACCAACTACTACAAAAAATAACGGCAAAGGATGCAATATCGTGCAGATTAATTGTTTCAAGGCCTATGACATAAGAGGGCGTGTGCCCGACCAGCTAAACGAAGATATCGCCTGGCGCATTGGTCGCGCCTGTGCGGAGTTTTTGTCAGTTGAAACCATGGTGGTAGGGCATGACATCCGCTTGAGCAGCCGCAGTCTGTGCGACGCCCTGACGCGCGGGCTGACAGAGGGTGGTGTTGATGTGATCGATATCGGGCAGTGCGGCACAGAGGAAGTGTACTTTGCGACCTCTCACCTGAAGGCAGGCGGCGGTATTGTGGTGACGGCCAGTCACAACCCAATGGATTACAACGGTATGAAGCTGGTGCGCGAGGAATCTCGCCCCATCAGCGGTGATACCGGACTTAACGATATCCGGCGACTCGCCGAGGCTGGCAACTTTGCCCCGGCAGCGCGCACAGGTTCGGTAACACAGCAGGATACCCGTCCTGCCTACATCGAGCATCTGCTGTCCTACATCAATGTCGGTGAGCTGCGGCCGCTTAAGCTGGTAGTCAATGCAGGCAATGGCGGTGCTGGACCCGTGGTCGATGCGCTGGCAGAAAAGCTGCCTTTTGAGCTGATTCGGGTTCATCACCAGCCTGACGGCCATTTTCCCAATGGCGTGCCCAACCCTCTGCTGGAGGAGAACCGCGCGCCGACCATCGAAGCGATTCGCGAAAATGGGGCCGATCTGGGTATTGCCTGGGACGGCGACTTTGATCGCTGCTTCTTCTTTGATGAGACGGGTTACTTTGTCGAGGGTTACTACATTGTGGGTCTGCTGGCGCAAAGCTTCCTGAGCAAACAGCCTGGGTCTGCCATCATCCACGACCCGCGTCTGACCTGGAATACCCAGGAAATCTGCGAGTCGATGGGCGGGCGCGCCATTCAGTGCAAGACCGGCCATGCCTTCATCAAGGAGCGCATGCGCAAGGAAGATGCTGTGTATGGCGGCGAAATGAGCGCGCATCATTATTTCAGGGACTTTGCCTACTGCGACAGTGGCATGATCCCGTGGCTGCTGGTCACAGAACTAATGTCCCAGACCGGCAAACCGCTGTCCGATCTGGTAGCCGAACGACAGGCCGCGTTCCCTGCCAGTGGCGAAATTAACCGGCAGGTGGAAGACGCAGCATTTCTGTTGAACCAGGTCGAGGACAGATACGGCAAAGACGCTGTGTCGATAGACCACACCGATGGTTTGAGTGTGGCCTTCGCTGACTGGCGCTTCAATTTGCGCATGTCCAACACGGAGCCGGTAGTGCGACTGAACGTGGAGTCGCGTGGTGATCCTGAGTTGATGCGACAAAAGACGCAGGAGTTGCTGGCGCTGTTTTAAGGCGTGTACAGCATCCTGTATCGATAACGGTCTTCAGACTCTATGGCCAGCCCCAGCTTGAGATAGAAATTGTAGGCAGGGTTGGCCTTGAGGACGTTCAGGCGCAACACTTTCTGTTGCTGCTGACTGGCAGAGAACAGTTTTTCCATCACGGCTGTGCCAACCCCATTGCGTTGCCAGTCGGGGTGGATCAACAGCATTTCCAGTCGAAGATAATCAGCCTCAGATTTCAGGCTGTAGCCACCAATATCCTTGTCATTGTGGCTGATCATGGTAAAGCTGGATGCGGGAATATTCTCTTCGAAACTGTGGCGCTGAAACAGTTCGTCCCAGCCCCAGGTGTCCGCAATGTACTGTCTCATAACGGTGCGAAACAGCTGGTAGGCCCAGTCCATATCTTTGGGGTCTGCTTTTTTAAAGTGCAGGGTGATCATGGGCGCGGCCTGTTCACCCTTCAGACTTCACAGAGCTGGCTAGCTGGCGCTTCCATCCCAACTGTTTTTCAACTGCGCTGACCATGGCGCCGGCCAGATCCTTGCCACATACCTCTTCCAGGTCTGCCAGTGCTGGTGAGCTAGTGATCTCCAGTATCAATGGTCCTTTGCGGGAGCGCAGCATATCCACGCCAGCGACTTTCAGGCCTATGCTGCGTGCGGCCTTGATGGCGAGGCGGCGCTCTTCGGTGCTGATGCGGGCCACTGTCTGACGCGCCAGTTGTTTTTTGTGGCGAAACTGCCCCGGAATGCCCTGGCGCTCGACCGCACAGACAACTTTTCCGTCGACAACCAGCAGCCGCAGAGATTTGCCCTCGGATTCGCGAATGTATTCCTGAACCAGCAGATTCGCCTGCAGCGATTTAAAGGCGTTGATCAGGCTTTCGCCAGCCGTGCGTGATTCAGCCAGCACAACGCCGCGTCGCTCCGGCCCCTCGAGCAGTTTGACGATCAGCGGGGCGCCATTGACCATGTCAATGAGCTCATCGGTATCCAGCGGGCTGTCAGCGAAGCCGGTGGTCGGGATGGGCAGCCCGTTCTGTAACAGGTGCTGCAGGGAATAAAGCTTGTCGCGTGAGTGGGCAATCGCTTCTGCACTATTCAAAGAATAGATGCCGAGGCTTTCAAACTGTCGCACCAGCGCACAGCCGTAAAACGTCAGGTCCGGTCGGATGCGGGGAATGACGGCATCCAGTTTGTTCAGCAACTTGCCGCCACGATAGTGTATTTCGGGGTGCTCGGCATCCAGCTTCATGTAGCACTGTCGCACATCGTAAAGCCGGATGCGGTGGCCACGCTCTTCTCCGGCTTCCAGGATGCGCTGATTACTGGCCAGTTCAGGATTGCTGGCCAGCAGTCCAATACGCAAGCCTGATGGAGTGCGTGAATGCGCCTGGTACAGTTCCTCGATCTGCTGGCTGGCGATGCGCCCGCACAGAAAGCTGGCCGCCGGGTCTACCAGAATACGCCCGTGCATGGCCTGGCGTCCCAGCAGCATTCGGTAGCCCATGGAGTCGCGATTGGTCAGCGTAAGCTCAACTGGCCAGGATTGCCCATGCAGCTGCAGTTCAGTCTGAATGACATAGCGTTTTTCGCCAATGCCACTTGAGCTTTTGACGATGCGTTTGTCCACCACTTCCGCCTCGCATCGGATAATGGTGCGCCGATTGTTCTGCAGAGGGTGTACCTCAAAGCTCACCCAGGGCTGGCCACCCTTGAAAAACGGACGAATATTAAAGGCGTGCAGCGAGGATGTCTTGGCGCCGGAGTCGACTCGCGCCTTGGTCGCCGGGATCCCAAGCGCAGGCATGGCGCACCATTCCTCGCTGCCGACTATGATCTTGTTGTGGAATACGTCTGACTTGCTCAATCCTTAACTCCGCCGCAGGCCTGCTGACGGCAGTATGCCACTAATGCAGCACTGGACGCATCCAGTTCGGACGAGCCGGCACCGGACTGCAGCGCATCGAACAAAGGCGTGCAAAGCTGTTTGCCAATCTCGACACCCCACTGATCAAATGCGTTGATATTCCAGATGACACTTTGCACAAACACTTTGTGCTCGTAGGCGGCCAGCAGGCAACCCAGGCTGAAGGCATTAAGTTTTTCCAGCACAATGGTCGTACTGGGTCGGTTGCCTGGTACCCGTTTATGGGGCGCCAGTCTGGCTGCCTCGGCGGCAGACAGCCCCTGCTTGATTAGCTCCTGCTCGGCCTGTGCAAGCGTTTTGCCGCACATCAGCGCGCGGCTCTGACTGAAGCAGTTGGCCAGCAGGTATTGGTGCTGGGTCTGGGCCTGCTCCGACGCCTGTGTGTCGGCCTGCGCCACAGCAATAAAGTCTGCAGGGATCATCTGCGTACCCTGATGCAGCAACTGATGAAAGGAGTGCTGTCCATTGGTACCGGCACTGCCCCAGATCACCGGGCCGCTTTGCAGGGCCAATACATTGCCGGCGAGGTCAACCGACTTGCCCAGGCTTTCCATGTCCAGCTGCTGCAGATAACCGGGCAACATGGCCAGGTCCTGCGCGTATGGCAGCACCACGTGAGATCCGGCATTCCAGTAGTTGCGGTACCAGACAGTCAGCAGGCCCATCAGTACAGGGATATTCTGCTCGAGCGGAGTGTCTGCAAAATGCTGGTCCATCAGTGCGGCGCCGCTAAGCAACTGTCGAAATGTGGCCATGCTGGTTGCCAGCGCAATCGGCAGCCCGATCGCGGACCACAGTGAAAAGCGGCCACCCACCCAGTCCCACATCGGGAAGATGTTTGACGCTGCTATGCCGAACTCAGTCGCAGCCTTGATGTTGCTGCTGACGGCGACAAAGTGACGGGATACATCGGCATCTGCATCGTCAGCCAATAGCCACTGTCTCGCGAACAGGGCGTTGTTGAGTGTCTCCAGAGTGCTGAATGATTTTGAAGCAACGATAAACAGGGTGCTGGCAGGATTCAGGGTGGCCAGACAGGCCTGCAAATGTGCCGGATCGATATTGGACACAAAGTGACAGCGTAACGATGGATGATGTTCCCGTCGGAGCGCAGCTGTGACCATGGCCGGACCGAGGTCGGACCCGCCGATACCAATGTTGACTACGTCGCTTATTTTTTTGCCCGATGAGCCGTGCCACTTTCCCGAATGGATTTGCTCGACAAAGGACTGCATCTGCCCCAGTACCTTCTCCACTTCACGGCCGGTCTCTGGCTGATTGGCGGCGCGATAACCACGCAGCGCTGTGTGCAGGGCGGCGCGTCGCTCAGTGGTATTGACGGTTTCACCATCCAGCAGGGCCTGGCGTCTGGCTGGCAGTTCGTGCTGTTCTGCCAATGACAGGAGTAACTGCAGGGCCCGCGCATCGAGCAGGTTCTTGGACAGATCAACCCGCATGGGCCCGCAGGCAAATGTGAGTTTGTTCGTTCGTTCAGGGTCTTTGAGGAATAGCGAAGCCAGCTGGTCGGGGGAGCTTGCCAGAAATGCCTGGTGGCTCGACAACTGTTGGTGAATCCCGGCGGGGTTATCCTCTGGAGTATTCCGTGTCATGAATGACGAGTCTCAACGGCTGCGGATTGCCTTAACTTAGCGGATTCCCCATTGCTGATCAATTGCTTTACCACGTACAAAAAAATGTTGATCAAATTCTGATTCGTTGGTAGGATGCGCGCCCTATACAGATAACACTGTAACGCCGACATAGCTCAGCTGTGGTAGAGCAACTGACTTGTAATCAGTAGGTCCCGGGTTCGACTCCTGGTGTCGGCACCAATCTAGATTTACCCCTCAGCATTAACTCTAGCTTTGAATATTGCAGCTAATTCAAAAAACGCAGAGCCCCATCCGTCAAAGATTTTCTCGTAATCTTTTACAGCAATGTCACGAGTCGTCACAAATAAGTTACAAATTTGCCATTATTTGGACATTTTTCGTTGATTTTCTGAATGCGTTCAGTTAAAACTGTCTCGTTGTCGTTTTTTGCTTATCCGATTTTTGATGAGTAACTTGCGCATTCTAAGATGAACTAAAAAGTAGAAAATATTGCGGTAATCTCAGTTTTACATCTCATGTAAAAGCTCCATTGAGCAAGTCATAAGTGGCTCGTTTTGAATTTCTCGCGACATGTTCGATAGTAAATTGGATATGTACACGAGTCGTTAAAAGCTTGTCACACGTACTCTATGCTTCTACAGATTGGCGCGAAAACTGCTATTGTTTAGGGGATATTTATGAAAAGAAATACACTCTCACTGGCTGTTGCCAGTGTGCTGGGTTTGGGTAGTGCAGCAATCTTGCCTACCTCAGCGTTGGCGCAGGAAGCTGCGGAAACACTCGAAGAAGTGGTTGTGACAGGTTCCCGTATTCGACGAGCTGACCTTGAAGGGTTTAACCCGGTCAGCGTCATTGACCGAAGCATGATAGAAACCCAAAGCCAGGTAAGTATTGGCGATATTCTGCAAAGAATGCCGTTCTCTGCAGGCGCCGCTGTGAACACTGGTGTCAATAATGGCGGCTCGGGTGCCGTCAACTTCTCGCTACGCGGATTGGGTTCCGAGCGCACGCTGGTCCTGATTAATGGTCGCCGTGCTGTGGCGTCCGGTCTCGGTGCCAACAGTGTCGTTGACCTGAACAACATCCCGCCGAGCATGATCGAGCGCGTTGAAGTGCTCAAAGATGGCGCATCAGCCGTGTACGGCTCTGATGCGGTGGCAGGTGTCGTCAACATCATTACTCGTCAGGATTACACAGGCGCGGAACTGAATGTGCAGACAGGCGTCACCAGTGAGAATGACGGTGACCAGACTACGGTAGACTTCAATCTGGGTACTTCCAGCGATCGCGGCAATTTTGTTGTATCTGGCTATTTCGCAGATCAGAAGCCAATCTGGGCAGGCGATCGCGATTACTCGAAAGAAGAGATCTGGTATCACCCATACTGGGATCCGACCGGCCAGGTACCTGGTGGATCATCAGCAACACCTTGGGGTAACCATGTCAGCCCGACATCAGTCGGCGGTGACGGCGTCCGCTACACTCGAGGTCCGGAATTTGGTGGCTGGAGGCCGTACAGTGGCGCTACTGACCCCTACAACTACGCCCCAGCCAACTACACCCAGACTCCCAATGAGCGATGGGGCCTGAGTGGCTTTGCAAACTACAACCTGGGTGACTTTGGTGCGATTCGTAACGTCGAGGCGAGTGCCGAGATGATGTACACGCATCGGTCGTCGCAGCGACTGATTGCTCCAGAGCCCCTGGCGCCGCTGGCATTTTTCGGAACTGCCGCGCCTTACTCCGCTCTGAACCACTACAACATCACGCAGGGGCCCAAGCACAGTGTCACTGGCGAAACCATGACGCTGACGGACTGGCGCCGTCGTATGGTCGAGACCGGAGGTCGCGATCAGATTCATGAAACCAATACACACCAGATCACACTGGCTCTCAGCGGGGAGGTCGGAACCTGGTTCTGGGATGCCTCAGCATTCTACGGTGAAAACGACGCCAGCGTGCTGGATGTGGGTTATTTCCAGCTGGAGCGTGTTGCTGAAGCTGTCGGCCCAACGTACATGGACGCCTCCGGAAACCTGTTCTGTAGTACTGACGGTACCGAAAGCGGTGTGATCGACGGTTGTGTGCCGCTTAACGTTTTCGGCCAGCCTGGCACTGAAAACGCGATAACTGACGAAATGTTGCAGTACATTTCAGGCAATTACGTGTCCATGACACTGGGTGGCAACGACATTTCAGGTGTCCAGTTCAACGCCTCAGGCCCTGTGATGGATTTGCCGGCGGGTGAGCTGGGCATGGCGGTCGGTCTGGAGCGCCGCAAAGTCAGTGGTTTCTCGCAACCCGACTCATTGCAGTTGCTCGGTGTGTCGACTGCTGGCTCTGCACTGGCGACCCGAGGCGGCTACAATGTCGATGAAGCCTATGTGGAATTTGCCGTACCGCTTGTCGCAGGTGTCACTGGTATTGATAACCTGGAGCTAAGTGTTGCGTCACGTTATTCGGACTACAATACGTTTGGTAGCACCACCAACTCCAAGCTGGGCCTGCGCTGGACAGTTAACGATGAGCTGACCTTGCGTGCCACAGTCTCGGAAGCGTTCCGGGCACCTTCAGTGCCAGAGCTGTTTGATGGCCAGTCAACCGGCTACCCTCAAGTCAGCGACCCCTGTGCGGCCAACCCATCACACTTCTGTGTGGCAGATGGTGTGCCAGCCGGTGGTTACGACAATACAGGTCTGATCCAGTTGCCGACACTGTATGGTGGCAGCACTGCACTGCAGCCTGAAGAAGCGGATATCCTGACAGCTGGCTTCGTCTACCAGCCCAGCTGGCTCCAGGATCTGTCTTTCACCCTAGACTACTGGGAAACTGAGATCGACGGTGCAATCTCAACGTTGGGACCACAGTTGATTCTGGATAGCTGTCAGCAAAGCGGTCAATACTGTGAGCTGATCGAGCGATGGGGCCCAGGCAGTGGCGCAACAGTCGGTGATGTCAAGCTGATTCGAAACCTGAACATCAACGTGGGTGGAACGGATGCCGCTGGTGTTGACCTGTCAACACGATACGCACTTGATACAGAGCGCTACGGCAGCGTGGACCTGGGTCTGGATGTGATTCACCTGATCGAGTACGACAAGCGCATGGCGGATGGCTCAATTATTCCTCACGCAGGTCGATTCGAAGATAACCACGATGGTAACTTCCCTGAGTGGCGCTGGAACTTCACCACTGACTGGTCGTACAACCAGTGGGCGGTGAACTACACTGCGCGTTATATCGGTGAAGTGACTGAGCCTCTGGTGAAGTGGTTCCACGTCGGCAATGAGGAAAATGTTGTGGAAGAGCAGCTGACTCACAGCATACAGGCAAGCTACGATCTGGAGTCCTACAATACTCGCTTTACGCTGGGTATTGAGAACCTGACAGACGAGCAACCGCCGTTTGCATACTCGGGTTTCAATGACAATACCGACCCGCGTACCTACGAGACTCGTGGTCGCTTCTACTATGGTCGAGTAAGCTTCCGCTTCTAATCGGTCGTAAACCGCCCACTCATGTGGCAGTAAAAAAAACCAGCCTGCAAAGGCTGGTTTTTTTTTGGCTGTGATAAATAAAAAAAAATGGGACAATGAACCACATGAGTAGTTTAAACGACATGCTGATGAATCTGGACGGCGCACTTAACGCAGGCAAGCTGTCGCTGGCGATTGAACTGGGCACCAGCTTGGTGGGTCAACACCCAGACAGTCAGCATGGCTGGTTATCATTCAGTGAGGCGTGTCGCCTCTCAGGGGATACGCAAAAAGCGCGAGATGCCGCAGAAAAAGCCTGGCTGCTGCAGCCGGTTGCACTTTTCGCGATAGCACAATATGCCCGCTGTTTGATTCCCTATGCCGATCACCGACTGATTTCGCGGCTGATCAACGATGCCATCAGCATTGAGGCTGACAATGAGTGGGCGTTCGGCACCCTGGCGTCATGTGCCGTCGCAATCGATGAATGGACAGTGGCATTGCAACTGTACGAGCGTCTTCTTGGCAGTAATCCGGCCAATCCGCATTATCGCTACATGCAAGGGCTCGCCCTCTCAGTCTTGGGTGAGTCTGATCAGGCTCTGGAGGCGCTGGAAAAAATCAGACAGGACCCGGATTTCGTAGGTAGGGTTCTTAATCTAATTCAGGATATTGACCCCGGAAAAATCAGCCAGCAAGAGCTTGAGAAGGCTATTGCCAGCCAGAGACCACGGGCCTCGAATGATGCAGTCTATGCTCTCCAGGCCTTGGGGCGATTGCACCACGCGCATCGGAGCTTTACGGACGCGTTTAGTTGCTGGCAGCGGGCGAATGATCTGAAGTGCGCGACTGTAAAATACAGGCCTGATGAGTGGCAGGTATTCGCTGATCAGATCATGAAACTGATTGAACCTGGCGGCAGGTCAGATACACGTCCTGAACTGGTCGACAAGGCACCGATCTTTATTGTCGGTTTGCCAAGATCCGGAACCACACTTCTTGAACGAATTTTGGTGAATTCTGGAAAAGTTGCAGCCTTAGGTGAATTAAGGGACTTTGAAGTCTTATTGCAGATGCATCAGGGGTTGCCTGTTACTCCCATGCCATTTGCCATCAAGCGCGATGCAGTCGAGCGGCTAGACTGGCAATTAATCGGGAAGGCCTACCAGGATCGAATAGCGTCGCGGGACGCTTCCAGCCGTCGACCCTGCGACAAAAACCCGTTCAATTTTTTGTTTAGTGGGCTGATTTTGAGCGCAATGCCCGAGGCTCAGATAATCCATATAAAAAAGCACCCAATGGACGCGGGCCTGGGAAATTTTCGTCATATCTTTGCAGCCGCAGCACCGTGGTCGTACCGCCTTGACGATATCGCTCATTTTTATTCGCTGTACGAAAAGGTCATGGCGTACTGGGCGGCAATGTTTCCAGATCAAATTTATCAAATCTATTACGATGACCTGGTCTCCGCGCCACCGGCACAGAGCGAGAAGCTTTTTGAGTGGCTGAATCTGCCTTGGAAAGAAGATGTGCTTAACACGTCGGGCCGAGGCGGTATCGTTCGCTCTGCCAGTGCCAACCAGGTGCGTGCACCGATTCATAAACAATCAGTCCAGGTGTGGCGCAATTATGTGCCTGAACTGACACCGTTGCATGATGCCCTGGTACGCGCCGGAATCATTCAGACCCAGGAATGATATTTTCCTGGAGAAGAGCTTTCATGCAGCCTTTTGCCCCATTGTTGACTTCATTCTGCTGACTGCGCAGTCCTTACTTCGCCTGCAACGCACCTCGTGATTGAGTTTCTTAAGTCGCATTTCGACGTGTGAACGACACGTGCTGTTACACTTTTTATACAAAACTGTAACTTTTGCGATATTAATCGTTGCTTTTGTGAATGTGTTCAGATAATACTTCCGGCGTTACGCAACTTTTTTCTGCTTTGTGCCGAAGAAGTTGACCAAAAACAAAAATATAAGTGTTTGAAATGACAACCAAAAGATGACGCAGGAACCTCTCCCCCTGAACACGGGACGGGCGTTTTTGTGTTGAATAAATCTATCTTTAAGGTGGGATAACTATGAACAAGAACTACAAACTCAGCCGTGCGATCAAATTCGCGATGCTGTCGGGTGTGTATGCTGTAGGCGCTGGAGTATTCTCCACTGCTCAGGCACAACAGGCCGAAGAGCAGATCGAAGAGATCACCGTTACCGGTAGCCGTATTGTCCGTCGTGACTTTGAAGGCACCAGCCCGGTATTCACGCTGGATTCCAGCTCCATCCAGGACGCTGGTACACCACAGATCGAACAGGTACTGAACGAGCTGCCACAGCTGGTTCCAACAATCACCACAACGTCCAACAACCCGTCTAACGGTGGTCAGGCACAAGTTGACCTGCGTGGTCTGGGCAGTAGCCGCACGCTGGTGCTGATGGATGGAATCCGTCTGCAGCCTTCTAACGTCTCTGGCATCATCGACCTGAATACAGTGCCCTCTGGTCTGATTGAGAGCGTTGAGATCGTGACCGGTGGTGGTTCTGCGGTCTACGGTTCCGACGCTATTGCTGGCGTTGTGAACATCAAGCTGCGTCAGGATTTTGAAGGTGTGCAGGTTCAGTCCACTTACGCACAGACTGGCGAAAGTGATGGCACCACACAGACCATCAGCCTGACCATGGGCGGTAACTTCGACGGTGGTCGAGGTAACGCGGTCATGTACATGAGCTACGACGATCGTGAAGCCGTATTCGCGGGTGATCGTGAATTCTCAGCGGTTGCGCTGGGGCCATCCCTGAACCCACTGGGTTCTGTGGCAATCCCTGATGGCTTCTTCGTCCCAGCTGGTGCGAACGCGCCGTCCCAAGCCGCTTACAACTCGGTTTTCGGCGCCGGCCGTGTGCCGAACACTGACTACATTGGTTTCAATACTGATGGCACGTTGTTCTCACGTACTGGCACGGTTAACTACAAGGGTGATACCAGTGATCCTGGCTTTAACCCGGCCAGCTACAGCTATAACTACTCGCCAGTGAACTACCTGCAGCTGCCCCTTGAGCGTCGCCAGGTTGCGGCCTTCGGCCACTATGAGCTGGCTGACAATGTCGAAGCCTATGCCAAGATGAGCTATACGACCTACAATGCGGCGCAGGAGCTGGCAGCGACACCAATCACCTCTGGTGTTGGTTCAACCATGCCGGTCACCAACCCGTTCATCCCGCAGGATCTGCGTACCATTCTGGCATCACGCCCAAATCCGACTGCCCCCTTCACGTTGTTCAAACGTACTACGGAAGTTGGTGGACGTAATGGTGACAACAACTACGACGTACTGCAGATGATCTACGGTACCCGTGGTGACTTCCAGTTGAGCGATTACACCTGGAACTGGGATATCTGGGGCAGCTGGGGTCGTACACAGCGCACAGAGATCCAGACCGGCAACGTCTCGCGCTCTGCGCTGAACCGCGCCTATAACGCGACTGCAGCGAATCCGGATCCACTGGGCTGTGGCGGTTTGAATCCCTTCGGTCTGGGCCAGATCTCTGACGCCTGTGCCGCCGCTATCGCTGTTCAGGCACAGAACACCACTGTGCTGACCAACACCATGGCGGGTGCCACCATGACCGGTGGCGTGTTCGAGCTGCCAGCAGGTACCTTCCAGGTGGCACTGGGTGTGGAATACCGTGAAAACGTTGCGGATTTCAAACCTGACCAGTTCCTGGCCAGCGGTGACGTAGTAGGCTTCAACGCCCAGCAGCCGACAACAGGCGCCATCGATGTGAAGGAATTCTTCGTTGAATTTGATGCTCCGCTGTTGAGCGGTGCGCCCATGGCTAACTACCTGGGTCTGAACGGTGCGGCGCGTCATTCTGACTACAACCTGGCCGGTGGCGTAGACACCTACTCACTGGGTCTGGACTACGAGCCGATTGATCAGTTGAAACTGCGTGGTTCTTACAACAAGGCGATTGCAGCACCTAACGTCAGTCAGCTGTTCCGTCCGCAGAACGAAGGCTTCCCGTCCTACACCGATCCATGCTGGAACGGCAGTGCCGAGCGTACTGGTCCAAACGCTTCGCAGGTCAACGCGCTGTGTGCGGCTCAGGGCGCCCCCGCCAACTTCCCGCAGGGTAACAGCCAGGTTCGTGCTCTGACCGGTGGTAACCCGGACCTCGCGCCGGAAGAAGCCGATACCTACACATTGGGTTCCGTATGGACGCCTGATATTCAGGACGTGAATCTGCGTGTTGCAGTGGACTGGTTCCGCTACGAGATCACTGAGCGTATTGGCAGTGTTGGTGCGTCATCAATCGTGTCTCGCTGCTTTAATGCGCAGGACTCCAACCCAACGTTCAGCCCCAGCAATCAGTGGTGTTCGTTCTTCGAGCGCAGCACATCTGGTGTCGCTGAAAACGTTCGAGCAACTGACCAGAACCTGGGCAAGATGAACATCGACGGTATCGACCTGCAGGTGGATGGCGCGATGCAGTTTGGCCCTGGCGAAATCACCGCCAACCTGGCCTGGACTCACCTTCTGAAGTGGCAGCAGCAGGAAGACCCTTCAGCTCCGCTGACTGATCAGGAAGGAACGATTGGTATCATCGTTGCTGAAACGCTGCCAGAGAACAAGGCACGTCTGTCGACTGGCTACGCGCTGGGTGACTATAGTGTTCAGTGGACCATGAACTTCATTGAAGGCATGGATGTGGTTAACTCGGACGCCCCCCGTTCGCCTGTGGCCAACGGTATCGTACCAACCGTTGGTTCCTACACGTACCATCGTTTGACGGGTACCTGGAACCCCAGCAATGTGGAAGGTCTGAGTCTGACAGCAGGTATCAACAACCTGTTCGACAAGGCGCCACCGATCTATACATCTGACTCACGTGCTGGCATCCAGGCCAACACTGATCCGTCAGTGTACGACGTGCTGGGTCGTCGCTACTTTGTGACCGCTTCTTACCGCTTCTGATACTTCAGATAAGGTAGAGCTGTTGTAAAGCAGCCCCAAAAACCACCGCCCGCTTCGTGCAGGCGGTGGTTTTTTTATGCCTGATGACAGGCATCGCGCACAAGCGCTATTATCCAGCGAATAAGTGAGCGACCGATCGATGACATGATGGAGAGATTAATGAACGCCAGCCAACTGGAAACCAGACCGCTGTTTGCTTCGCCGGTCGCCACGCGCTCCCTGCACCAAGCTGAGGGTCTCAACCAGGAACTTGCGCAGCTGATTTTGCAACGTGAAGCCGAACCGTACCGCAATCCGAATCCGACCCACATCCCGCAGCGTGAAGTGTTCGAAAGCAACTTCGATATGTTTCGCTGGCCAGAGCCCTGCGTGCAGTCTTTGCGTGGTTTCATGATGGAGTCCATTGCTCAGGTCGTGGCACAGCTCAATGGTTATTCGGCGGAGCAGATGCGGCAGTTCAATATTCACAATCACACCTGGTTCCATGTCACCCGGTTTGGTGGCTCGTTCGTGGCGCACAACCATCCAATGGCATCCTGGTCAGCCGTTTATTGTGTGACGCCCGGGGAAGAAGTGGCGGATAGAAGAGACAGTGGTGTGTTGCGTTTTCTTGATCACAGGCCTGGATCAAACATGTTTCTGGATCCGGCCAATGCCAGGCTGCAGGTTCCCTATAACTTTGGGCACTACTCCATGCGTCTGGCAGCAGGCCAGCTGGTTATTTTTCCTTCCTACCTGGTACATGAAGTGGCGCCGTTCCTTGGCAAGGATGTTCGCATTACGGTTGCCAGCAACTGCTGGTTTACCCAGCGCACCTGAAACGCAGCGCCCAGCCCAGAAGTTCGCCGGAACTTCTATTCAGCGGAGAATGCGACAGGTTTTCCAGGCCTGATTGAGCAGCGGTCTGAATCAGCTTTGAAATCGCCTGCTCATCGTGAGCTGCGTCAATGTTGGCTTGAATTCGTGCTGAGTGCGCAGCCATCTCCTGTTCCAGTACTTGCAGTACATGCTCCGTGTTCGCTCGCCCGGCGCGAGGGATGGCGTTCAGTGTGATCGCGAACTGAGTGCCAATATCGCGGGCAAAACCACAGTCAGGGTGTGTATGGCTAAAGTCGGTGATGCTGCTCAGCTGACGCTGAATGCGCTGCATAATTTCTTTTGCGCTTGGATCGCTGGCAATAAGCGAAGGGTTGCTGATCAGCCCTGATTTATCAAAGTGCTGAATCAACGCCCGAGAATCACCAAACAGATCCAACTGTTGATAGAAATAGTCGAAGAAGGCCAGTTCGTTGCGACTGACCGCAATGATATTGGCGTCCGTGTGGTGCACAATAAAACCTGCGATGCCACCTGGCACTAATACCCGGGCCACCTGGGCGAGTGACAGATCGACACGGGTATATTCGATGGCATACTGGCTTGTGACGAGGTTCACGCTGTTATCAGCATGATCGAGGTGCTCGCTTGACTGATTGCCTCTAAGTATCAGTGCGCACTGGCCCGAGTTTATTGGCGTTTCGGCGGACTGTATGTCAGCAGCGTCGATACCTTCAATCTGCCAGTTGAAGCTGCGACTCGCCGCAAAGTCTAGCGCCAGGCGGGCAATAGCGCCGTTGCCTGTGCCGATGTCCAGAACTCTGCCGTGCTCGTCGATCTCCGTGAAGGTGCTGTGCCAGAACTCCCTGATGCTGTCTTCGTAGTTACCCTGAAACGCTCCCGGGCAGGAGTGCAGGTGGCCTCTGCGCCAGTACTGGCTCCAGGCGGATTGTGAGGATGTTGCGGGTCTGCCATTGCTTGTATTATTCACGGTCCGGTGCCAAGCTTTCTTCTTAATCAAACCGCCATCATAGCAGACCTTGCTGAAAGTAGATGGCCGATAGCAACACGAATGGAAGGTATCATGGCCAGCTCTCCAGGATTTGAATGTCTCA
>Ga0189278_10369_pt1 | contig 21335 bp, 20 predicted proteins | sample N26A9minimetaG_FD_130326 | JGI IMG/M metagenome (GOLD analysis project Ga0189278, IMG submission 130326) | Marine microbial communities from the Costa Rica Dome - N26 A9 mini metaG | ecosystem: Environmental > Aquatic > Marine > Oceanic > Photic zone | place: Costa Rica: the Eastern Pacific...
CGTGCCAACATGACTCGGCGCTCCTTCGGAGCGACGGGCGGCGATTTCACTTCATTTCAACGTCTTGGGTCGCTTGCAAATAGAACCACTATTGGCTGCACGCCCCAAACCATTGAAATTTCGCGAAATCGCCGCTGAGCATATAAGATTAATGGGTCCAGAGCCTAAGCTCCGCGATTAAGCCCCCATGGTCACAGAAAGCTGTTGACCCTCCCCCCTGCCTGCGCCCTAAATTGATCCTGATCATCTGATCTTGGGCAGGGGGCCACAGGCGCCCCGCCCCAACATGGAAAACTGGGAGACTGATATGACCCTTATGACCAAATTCATGGGTGCCGTCGCCGCCACCGCGCTTTGCGCCGGTGCCGCACTGGCCGAACCCGCACTGATCTTTGACCTTGGCGGCAAATTCGACAAAAGCTTCAACGAAGCCGCTTTTGGCGGTGCGCAGCGTTGGGCCGAGGAAACCGGCGGCACCTTCCGCGAAATCGAACTGCAATCCGAAGCGCAGCGCGAACAGGCCCTGCGCCGTTTCGCCGAAGCGGGCAACAATCCCATCGTGATGACCGGCTTTGCCTTTGGTGACGTGCTCAGCCAGGTCGCGCCCGATTATCCCGAAACCGATTTCGCGATCATCGACATGGTGGTGGATCAGCCCAACGTCCGCTCCGTCGTGTTCAACGAACACGAAGGGTCCTATCTGGTCGGCATGATGGCGGCCATGGCCTCCGAATCGAATACCGTCGGCTTCATCGGCGGCATGGACATCCCGCTGATCCGCAAGTTCGCCTGCGGCTATGCGCAGGGCGTCAAGGCGGCCAATCCGGATGCGACCGTCGTCGCCAACATGACCGGCACCACACCCGCCGCCTGGAACGACCCGGTGAAAGGCTCCGAACTGACCAAGGCGCAGATCTCCCAGGGTGCCGACGTGGTCTATGCTGCTGCCGGCGGCACCGGCGTGGGCGTTCTGCAGACCGCCGCCGATGAGGGGATCCTCTCCATCGGTGTGGACAGCAACCAGAACCACCTGCACCCCGGCAAGGTCCTGACCTCCATGCTCAAGCGCGTCGACAACGCGGTCTACCAGGCCTTCACCGACGGCCCCGGCATGGAAAAGGGCTTTAACGTCATGGGCGTTGCCAATGGCGGCATCGGCTATGCGATGGACGAAAACAACGCCGACCTGGTGACCGAAGAGATGCAGACCGCCGTGGACGCAGCAGCGGCACAAATTGCGGATGGCTCGCTTCAGGTCCACGACTACATGTCCGACGACACCTGCCCGGCGCTGGACTTCTAAGCGCATGGAAGCGGACAAGAACACGGGGCAGCCGGAGACGGCTGCCCCGGCCATCGAGCTGAAGGGCATTTCCAAGGCTTTCGGCCCGGTCCAGGCAAACAAGGACATTTCCATCCGCGTGATGCCCGGCACGATCCACGGCATCATCGGCGAAAACGGCGCGGGCAAATCCACGCTGATGTCGATCCTCTACGGCTTCTACAAGGCTGACAGGGGCGAAATCTTCATCTCCGGCCGCAAGGCCAATATCACCGACAGCCAGGCGGCCATCGCCAGCGGCATCGGCATGGTGTTCCAGCACTTCAAACTGGTTGAAAATTTTACCGTCCTCGAAAACATCATTCTGGGGGCCGAAGACGGGCGCATGCTCAAACCCTCGCTGGCCAAGGCGCGCCGCGCGCTGGTGGAGCTGGCGGCGGATTACGGGCTGAACGTGGACCCGGACGCCCGCATCGAAGACATCGGCGTCGGCATGCAGCAGCGGGTGGAAATCCTCAAGGCGCTCTACCGGCAGGCCGATATCCTGATCCTGGACGAACCCACAGGCGTGCTGACCCCGGCAGAGGCGGATCAGCTGTTCCGCATCCTCGCCCGGCTGCGCGAAGAGGGCAAGACGATCATCCTGATCACCCACAAGCTGCGCGAGATCATGGAGATCACCGATACCGTCAGCGTCATGCGGCGCGGCGAAATGACCGCCACGGTCAAGACCGCGGAAACCTCCCCCGCTGAACTCGCCGAACTGATGGTGGGCCGCAAGGTCCTGTTGCGGGTGGATAAATCCCCCGCCACACCGGGTGAGGTCGTTCTGGATGTGCAGGGCCTGCGGGTCATCGACGAACACAAGGTGGAACGCCTGCGCGGCATCGACCTGCAGGTCCGCGCCGGAGAGATCGTCGGCATCGCGGGCGTCGCGGGCAACGGGCAGTCGGAACTGCTCGAAGTGCTGGGCGGCATGCAGACCGGTCAGGGCAAGGTCATGCTGAACGGCCAGCCACTGGACCTGACGGGCCGCCAGTCCGACGGCAAGACCCGGCGCAGGAACGGCATCGCCCATGTGCCAGAGGACCGCCAGCGCGAAGGGCTGATCATGGATTTCCAGGCCTGGGAAAACACCGCCTTCGGCTATCACGACGATCCCGCCTACCGCAGCGGCATCCTGATGAACAACGCCGCGATCCGCGCCGATACCGCCGAAAAAATGGAACGTTTCGACGTGCGCCCCCCGAACCCGCGGCTGGCGGCCAAGAATTTCTCCGGCGGCAACCAGCAAAAGGTCGTGCTCGCCCGCGAGATCGAGCGGAACCCCGACCTGCTGCTGATCGGCCAGCCCACGCGCGGCGTGGACATCGGCGCCATCGAATTCATCCACCAACAGGTCGTCGCCCTGCGCGATCAGGGCAAGGCGATCCTGCTGGTCTCGGTCGAGCTTGAGGAAATCCTCGCCCTGTCCGACCGCATCGCGGTGATGTTCGACGGCCGCATCATGGGCGAACGCCTGCCCGACCAGACCAATGAGGCGGAACTGGGCCTGCTGATGGCCGGCATCACCGACACAGAACACGCGCATTCCGTGGAAGAGATCGAAGCCAATCTCGCCCATGTCCACGCTGCGGAAAAGGGAATCTGACATGGACGTGATGCCAAAATGGGCCGAAGTGGTCCTTGTCCCACTGATCTCGCTCCTGCTGGCGGCGATCATCTCGGCGCTGGTGATCCTGGCCATCGGCGAAGACCCGGTGGCGGCGACCAAGCTGATGGTCGAAGGGGCCGTCGGATCGGTGCGCGGCTGGGGCTATACGCTTTATTACGCGACGAATTTCATCTTTACCGGGCTTGCGGTTGCCGTGGCCTTCCATGCGCGGCTGTTCAACATCGGCGGCGAGGGTCAGGCGATGCTGGGCGGTCTTGGCGTGGCGCTGGCGCTGCTGTTCATCCCCTGGCCGCACTGGACCATCGGTCTGATTGCCGCGGCGCTGGGGGCTGCGGTCTTTGGGGCCGCATGGGCCTTCATCCCGGCCTATCTGCAGGCCAGACGCGGCAGCCATATCGTGATCACGACGATCATGTTCAACTTCATCGCCTCCGCCCTGCTGATCTATCTGCTGAACGAATTCCTCAAGCCCGTGGGCCAGGCCGACCCTTCCAGCGCGCGCTTTGCCGACCATCTTGACCTGCCGACGCTGAATTCCGTGCTGACCGGCATGGGCATCAAGGCCTCCAAGGACGACAGCGTGAACGTCACCTTCCTGATCGCCCTGGCCAGTGCCGTGGCAGTCTGGGTGCTGATGTGGCGCACCAGGCTGGGCTATGAGATCCGCGCCTTCGGCCATTCGGAATCGGCAGCAAAATACGCGGGCATCAACCCGGTGCGCATCACCGTGATCACCATGCTGATCTCGGGCGGGCTGGCCGGGCTGATGGGGGTGAACACCGTCATGGGCGAAAGCGAGAAACTGCTGCTGAACTCGACCGAGGGGGCAGGTTTCATCGGCATCGCCGTGGCGCTGATGGGCCGCAGCCACCCGGTGGGCGTGGTGATCGCCGCGATCCTCTTTGGCTTTCTCTACCAGGGCGGTGCCGAACTGGCGCTCTGGACCAGCATCCCGCGCGAATTGATCGTGGTGATCCAGGCGCTGGTGATCCTGTTCACCGGGGCGCTGGACAACATGGTGCGGATGCCGCTTGAACGCATGTTCCTCGCCGCCCGCCTGCGCCGCGCGCCCGGCCCCGAACGCAAACCGGCGGAGCCTGCGAAATAATGGATTACACCACCCTCATCCAACTGCTCGATTCCACCGTGCGCTTTGCCACGCCGCTGCTGCTGGCCTGCCTTGCGGGCCTGTTCAGCGAACGCGCGGGCATCTTCGACATCGGACTGGAAGGCAAGATGCTGGCCGCCGCCTTCTTCACCGCCGCCGTCGCCTCGCTGACCGGATCGGCCTGGATCGGCCTGATGGGCGGCATCGCGGCCTCGCTGGTGCTGGCGGGCATCCACGGGGTCGCCTCCATCACCTTTCGCGGCAACCAGCTGATTTCCGGCGTGGCGATCAATGCGCTGGCCGCCGGCATGACGGTGCTGATCGCCCAGGACTGGTTCCGCCAGGGCGGACGCACCCCGCCGCTGGCCGGCAATGCCCGCTTCGAGGGGATCACCCTGCCCGGGGCCGAGGCCCTGGCCGATGTGCCGGTGATCGGCCCGCTTTATGCCGATCTGATCTCGGGCCATTCGGTGCTGGTCTATATCGCCTTCCTCGCCGTGCCGCTGACCTGGTGGGTGCTGTTCCGCACCCGCTTCGGGTTGCGCCTGCGCGCGGTGGGGGAAAACCCCGCCGCCGTCGATACCGCCGGTGTCTCGGTTGTCGGGCTGCGCTATGCCGCCGTGATGATCTGCGGCGTGCTCTGCGGCATTGCGGGCGCCTACCTCAGCACCGCGCTGCAGGCGGGCTTCGTCAAGGACATGTCCGCAGGCCGCGGTTTCATCGCCCTGGCCGCGCTGATCTTTGCCAAATGGCGGCCCTGGTACGCGCTCTGGGCAACCCTGCTCTTCGGGCTCTTCGGCGCGCTGGAAACCCGCCCCGACGTGATCCAGGCGGTGATCGGCCTCAAGGTGCCCGGCCCCCTGCTGGGCGGGCTGCCCTATGTCATGACGGTTGTCATCCTCGCCGGTTTCGTGGGCAAGGCGATCCCGCCGCGCGCCGGGGGCGAACCCTATGTCAAGGAACGCTGAGCCCCTGCTCTTTTTGGCCCCAAATATCCAATCCCGCCGTCCCTGCGCGCGCTGACACCTCGGGGTGCCGGAGTTTTGCAAAACTCCGGTCCGAATTATTCCAATAATTCGGCGCCGCCGCTCAAATGTCGATGTCGGCCCAGATCAGATGATGGTCCGACGCCGCGTGATGCCGCGCCGTCAGCTCCGCATAGACCTCCCAGCGCGGCGGGCGCGACCCGGGCCATGCGCCCTTGCGGAAAATCCCCCCGCCCGTCACCCGGTCAAACAGCGCGGGCGACAACAGCAGATAGTCGATCTTGTCATCGTCGTTGCCCAGGGCATAGGTCCCGATCCCGCGCTGCCCGTTGTTGGCATTGAAGGCGAAATCCGTGAAATTCGGATGTTCCGACACATCGCGCAGATCACTGGTCAGCAGCGGCGCCAGCTCCGCGCTGTCGGGCGTGTCGTTCAGATCCCCCAGCACCACGATATGTTCAAACCCCTCGTCGTGCAGCCGCCGGTAATAACCCGCCACCGCCTGCGCCTGCCCCAGCCGCCTGGCCCGCGAGGTGGGATCATTGCCGCCGAACTTGCTCTTGAAATGGTTGGCCAGCACCATGATCACCGCCCCCGACGGGGTCGTGACCTCGTATTCCGGGCAATCGCGGCTGAAAATCGCATTCCCGTCCGGCCTGCGGTCATCCGCATGGCTGCGCACCCGCCCGATGGGAAAACCCGCGCGGGTGGCAAGCCCCACGTCAATGCCGCGCTGGTCATTGCCGTCGATCAGCATCACATGGGCATAGGTCTCCGGCAGGTTCAGCTTCCTGGCCATGATCTCCTGAAAGGTCTTCAGCACCGGACGGCTCTCTGCCTCGATCATCGCCAGCACATCCGCCCCGGCATCAAAGATCACCCGGGCGGTCAGCAGGATCGCGGTGGCATCCACGGTTTCGGTCTTCAGCTCGACCCAGCCGATCCAGTCCTCGCGCCCCGCCGCCACGATCTCGCGCGGCTTGCTGCGGTCGCGCGGACGCCGGATCAACTGGCCGCGGATCTTGCGCAGGCGCACAAAGGGGCCCTCGTTGTCATTCAGCATCCCCAGCATGCTCAGCAGTTCCAGCATCCGCGCCTTGTCGGCCTCCGAATAGACCGGCTTTTCGAAAAGCGTGTTGATCTCGGCATGGGCATCCAGAACCTGCTGGTGGCTGCCACTGTCGTCGTTGAACACACGGGCGCGGTCGAACAGGTTCTCGACGTTATAGGCTGCAATACGCATCTGGATAATCCCTTGGCTTTGAATGGCCGCAGGATAGCACGAATCCGCACCAAACCTCAGGTTGAATTTCACCCCCCCCGCATAGGGCCAGATCGTTGCATTTCATCGGTCCTTATTGCTGCGCAGCAGCGAGGACAGTTGATTTTGTCAAATGACCTGCGCTAATGGAACGCATGCAAATCTACCTCCCCATTGCAGAAGTCTCGGTCAATGCTTTCCTCGTGCTGGGACTGGGCGGGCTGGTCGGCGTGCTCTCGGGCATGTTTGGTGTGGGGGGCGGTTTTCTCCTCACCCCGCTGCTGTTTTTCATCGGCATCCCCCCCGCCGTGGCGGTTGCCACCGGTGCCACGCAGATCGTCGCATCCTCCTTTTCCGGGGTACTGGCGCATTTCAGGCGACGCACGGTGGACCTGCGCATGGGATCGGTGCTGCTGATCGGCGGGCTGGTGGGGGCCGCGCTGGGGATCATCCTGTTCAACTATCTCAGGTCGCTTGGCCAGGTGGATCTGCTGGTCCGGCTGTTCTACGTCGTCTTTCTGGGGATCATCGGCGCGCTGATGTTCGCGGAATCCCTGCGCGCCCTGCGCAATGTCAGGAAAGGCAAACTTGCACCGCGCAAGAAACACAACTGGGTGCACGGGTTGCCCTTCAAGATGCGCTTCCGGATCTCGGGGCTGTATATCTCGGTGATTCCGCCGCTGATGGTGGGGGTTCTGGTTGGCATTCTCGCCGCGATCATGGGGGTCGGCGGCGGCTTCATCATGGTGCCTGCCATGATCTACCTGCTGGGCATGCCCACCAAGGTGGTGATCGGCACATCGCTGTTCCAGATCATCTTCGTCACCGCCTTCACCACCATGCTGCATGCCACCACCAACTATACCGTCGATGTGGTGCTGGCGGTGCTGCTGCTGATCGGCGGGGTGATCGGTGCCCAGGTCGGCACCCGCATCGGGGTCAAGATGAAAGCCGAACAATTGCGCATCCTGCTGGCCCTGCTGGTGCTGGTGGTCTGCGGCAAACTGGCGCTCGAACTGCTGCTGGAACCGGCAGAGCTTTACTCCATCTCGCCGGTGAAACTGACATGATGCGTCTGGTCGCCACCCTGGTGTCCCTGCTGATGCCCATGTCCCTCTCCGCCCAGGAAGAAGAGATCGTGCTGGGCCTCAGCCAGGCCGAAGTCTCCATCACCACCAATTTCGACGGCTCCGAAATCCTGGTCTATGGCGCGGTCAAACGCGACGCCCCGCCGCCGGACATCGGCCCGCTCGGGGTGGTCGTGACCGTCTCCGGCCCTTCTGTCCCGGTGCTGGTGCGGCGCAAGGAAAAGAAATTCGGCATCTGGCTCAACACCGATGCGGTCGAGGTCGACCGCGCGCCCAGCTACTATGCCGTTGTCACCTCCGGGCCGCTGAACCGCGTCCTGACCCGTGTCGAGGACCTGCGCCACAAGATCTCCATCCCCCGCGCGATCCGCTCTGTCGGCGCGCCGATGCATATCTCCAATGCCACGCTTTTTACCGAAGCGCTGATCCGCATCCGCACCCGCTCCGATCAGTACCAGGTGATCGAGGGCGGTGTGAAACTGGACGAAGACACGCTGTTCCGCGCCGCCGTGCGCCTGCCCGCCGCCCTGACAGAGGGCGATTATGCCGCCCGCATCTTCCTGACACGGGCCGGCAGGGTCGTGGCCAGATACGACACCGTCATCGACGTGCGCAAGGTCGGCCTGGAACGCTGGCTGTTCAACCTGTCGCGGGAAAACGCCCTGCTCTACGGGCTGATGTCGCTGGTCATCGCCATCGGCGCAGGCTGGGGCGCCTCCGCCATCTTCAACATGTTGCGCCGCTAAAGCGTCATGAGAAAAACCTAGCTCGGGTTACCTCATGCCTGGAGTTTCAGGTATTTCGACCGGGGCTATTGGGCATTTCGAAAATCTCTGAGGCCGCGTTTCTTGATTCAGCGAAACTTCCTCACCCGAGGATTGGAGCGCAGCCGCAGGTGAAACGCCTGTGCCCCGACACCGGCTTGCAGGCAACCCTGCCTTTTTCCCGACCGCGTATCTGCAAATGAAGACATGTCATTTTTGACATGTCTTCATTTGCAGAAGGATGATGTCGTTCCATCGCGACACCACAGAGCTCTCTCCTGCGCAAGGCACCGCAGAACGGCGGCACAAAGGGTGATACCCTTTGGTCGCCCCTAGCCGCGCCCGATAAAGGGCATGTTCGTCGCCATCACCGTCAGGAACTGCACATTCGCCTCCGGCGGCAGTTCCGCCATATGCAGGACCGAGGCCGCCGCATGCCGCACCTCCATCGTGTCCATCTGCGGATTATCCACCTTCAGCGCCGCCACCATATCGGTTTCCGCATTGCCGATGTCGATCTGGCCACAGGCGATGCCGAAGGGCCGCCCGTCCAGCGACAGCGACCGGGTCAGCCCGGTGATGGCGTGTTTCGTGGTGGTATAGCAGACCGATCCGGGGCGCGGCACATGGGCCGAGAGCGAGCCGTTGTTGATGATCCGCCCGCCGCCCTGCGCCCGCATCGCGCCAAAGGCCAGCCTTGCCGCGATGAACATGCCATGCAGGTTGACGCCCAGCACCTGCTCCCAGTTTTCCAGCGGGATCTCGTCAATCGGGCCTGCCTTGCCAAAGCTGCCCGCATTGTTGAACAGGACATCCAGCCTGCCGAAAGTGTCGAAGGCCGCGGCCATGGCACCGGCATCGGTGACATCCGCAGGCAGGGCCACCGCATTGGCATGGGCCTTCGCCATCTCCGCCAGCAGCTCCGCCCGCCGCGCGATCAGCCCCACGCGCCAGCCCTTTTCCAGGAACAGCTCCGCCGTGGCCCGGCCGATCCCGGAACTGGCGCCGGTGACAATGATGCTCTTCATCCGAAATCCTCCGTGGTGGTTTCAAGCGACAGGGGTGCCACAGGCTGGCTGCGCAGGTCGTCCACCACCAGCGGCCCGCCGGGTTTCGACAACCGGTTGCGCACCACCCAGATCAGCCGCTCCTGCGCGCGGGTGATGGCCACATAGGCCAGCCGCTTCCACAGCGGCTGCCCCGCCTCCATCCGGCCCATGCGCGCGGCGGCGTAAAGATCGGGGGCAAAGACCTGCACCGTTTCCCACTGGCTGCCCTGCGCCTTGTGAATGGTCACCGCGGCCCCATGCAGAAAGGTCGCCCCCATGCGCGCGGCAAAGGGGATGAAGGGTTCTTCCTCATCCGGTTTTTCGATCTTCACGATGCTGGCGGCGCTCACCTGCGGGTCCTCTGCCCCCATCACGTGCAACCGGCTGAAGCCGGGCTTGCGCCCCGCGCCGAGGTAGATCACCTGCGCCCCCTTGATCAGGCCCCGCGCCTCCAGGTCCAGCCGCTTCTTGCGGTGCTTGAGCGGCAGTTCCAACCCGTCGCAGATCAGCGGCTCCCCCTCCAGCAGCGCATCCTCCGGCGCGCCATGCACGTTGCGGAAAGCATTGATCAGCCGGATCCGCGTGGCATTGCGCCAGACCAGCACCGGGGACCGCGCCATCAGGTCAACCTCGACCCGCTGTCCCCAGACCACGCGATCGTCGCGGCGTGCGGTCTCTTCCACCATCCGTTCGAATTGTTCAAAGCCGAGGTCCGGATCGGCCAGCGCATGGGCCAGATCCAGGATCGGATTATCCGCATCCTGCCGGAAGATGCGGTTCAGGTTCATCACCCGCTTTTGCGGCAGCTTTTCGAATACCATGGTGCCGGACTGGTTCACCGGCGCCAGCTGCGCCGGATCCCCGAACAACAGCAGGGTCGGGAAAATCTCTTTCAGGTCCTCGAACTGCTTGTCATCCAGCATCGAAGCCTCATCGACAAAGCCGATGTCCAGCGGTTCCTCCCGCCGTTTCCAGCCGGTGATGAAATCCGAGCCGCGCAGCCCCGCCGCCGCCAATGCGCCGGGGATCGACTTGTTGCCCGCATAAAAGGCCGCGGCGCGGTCCAGCGCCAGTTCCGTCAGCCCCTCCACATCCACGGGCCGTTCGCCATTGCCCGCCAGCCATTCCGCGATCCGCTCGTATTCCGGGTCATAGACCGGGGTATAGAGGATGCGGTGAATCGTGGTCGCGGGCACACCGCGCAGCCGCAGCACCGAGGCCGCCTTGTTGGTGGGCGCGAGAATCGCCAGCGTGCGCTTGTCGCGGCGCTTGCGGCTCTCGTAATCGCCCGAGACCACCTCGACCCCGGCCTCTTCCAGCGCCTTGTAAAGCTCCGCCAGCAGCAGCGTCTTGCCCGATCCCGCCTTGCCGGTCACCGCCATCACCTGGTCGGCCCCGCCGGGCGGCGGCATCAGCAGGCTGTCTTCCAGGTCGATCCCGGCGCCGCGCAGCATCTCGGCCACACCGTCATAGGCGGTGGCCTGATCGTCGGAATATGTAAGGCTGGGCAGAGTCATGCGCCGACATTAGGCGAGCCCGCCAGCGGGGGCCAGCGGGTTCAGGCGCTTTGCTGCAAAACCACGGGCATCCGGCTGCCAAAAGCCTGATCGAACCAGAACCGCGATTGCTCCGGGCTGATCCCGGCACGCTGCGCCACCTGCGCCTGTGCCGCTTCGCAATAATGCCACAGACCCACGCTGATCCTGTCACGCCCCTGCCCGGCACTGCCCAGAATCTCGGGGCTGGAGCCGATCATCCGGTAAATCCGCACCATCCGCGCATCAAAGACCCCGACGAAATGCCGGATGTCAAAGCCGCGCATGATCTCGCCGCCGCCCAGCATCAGCGCCGCCGCCACATGGGCATCCGCCCTGCGCGCCAGACAGAACCGCGTACATTCCCAGATCAGCGGGCTGCGCAGCGGGCCCGACAGCAGATGCGCGAAATGATCGTTCACCATCACCGGCCCGGTGGTGGGCAGAAACCGCATCGACCCGCCATGGCTGCCATCCGCCTGTTCCCAGATCACATAAAGCGGGTTCATCGCATCGTAAGCATCCCGCTCCTCGCCCGCTGCATCGACCTGCACCTCCCAGCCCAGCCGGGTGCGAAACTGATCGGCCCGGTCCCGGAACATCTGCCGGGCCAGTTGGGGGTGATGGTGCAATTGATCGGCATAAAGGTAACGCAGCATGGGCTTCTCCGCTCTGACAAGATGCCAAAGCCCTAGCCGCAGGCCCGTTAATACTGTGTTGACGCTGCGCACACAGTTCACCGGACAGACGCAACACCTTTCACTCTTTTTGGCCTTAAATATTCCCGGGGGGGCAGCCGAAGGCTGCGGGGGCAGCGCCCCCTGCACCCACGCCCCCCAGGATCACACCACGATCAATCCCCGGCTCAACGCGCGGGCCACCGCATGGGTGGTATTCAGCGCCCCCAGCTTGAACCGCGCGCTTTCGATATAGACCCGCAGCGTATGTTCCGAGATCTGCAACTGGTCGGCCACCTGCGCGCGGCTCTGCCCGGCGGCAAGAAGGGTCATCGCATCCACCTCGCGCGGCGACAGGGCCTGCGCGGTTTCCGGCAGCCGGTCCGGTTCGAATTCCAGCGCCTTTTCGTTCAGGAAATGCGCAATCAGGATCAGCTCGTGCCGGTGCTCCGCGACAAAGGCCTCCCATTCCGCATCCATGCAGCTGTGGTTGATCGTGAACAGCGCGAACTGGCCATTCGGGCCGCGCAGCGGCACCGACAGCCCCTGATTGCCGACCCCATATTCCAGCGCTTCGGCGAAAAACGCCCTTGCGGTCTTGGACGACCAGTCCAGCTGTTTCCAGTCGACCGGGTGAAAGCGCTGGAAACAGCCCAGCACCACCGGATCAATGCGCAGATAATTCTGCGCGATGTAACGTTCCTGCCAGGCGACCGAATAGGTGCCGCAGCCGTATTGTTCGCCGGTTGAATCGACCCAGTGATACAGCACATGGTCAATGCCCAGCAGATCGCGCAGCGCCTCCGTCGCGCTTTGCAATCCGGCGTGGGAGTCAGCCTGCTCCAGCGCCTCCATTATGAAATCTATTTGCCGTGTCTTGACCATTCACCGTACCCTGCGTTCCCTGTTCCAGAGCGGCGATCTCGGCCATGGCCACAAGCGCCGCGTCATCCAGCTGCTCCGCAAGGGCGGGCAGGTTGCTTGACAAGGCAAAAGTCCTGAGGTCGGCAAGAACGTCCAAAATCCAGTCACTACGCATGCACAGCCTCGCTTCCAAATGGTTAATGGTAGGTTAATTCAATCATAGCATGTAGGAGATTTTGACGAAAATTCGCCGCTTTCCCCTCCCCAGAAATGGCGGGGGGCGGAAATGCCAACCCCCCGGAATGAAACAGGGCACCGCGCGGGGACGGAAAACGCCCGCGAATCGAGAGTGATTCGCGGGCGTCGGAAATGACGGAAATGGGGCGCGCGATCAGCCGCGGGCGTCCAGCGCGTCCTCCAGGGTGCGCAGCCCGGTGGTGGGCGCCTGCACCAGCACCGACATGTTGCCGGGTTTATGCTCGTTGCGCATCATCTTCATATGCGCCTCGGGCAGGTCGGCCCAGGTAAAGACCTCCGACATGCAGGGGTCCAGCCGCCGCTCCAGCATCAGCTTGTTGGCAGAGGCCGCCTGCTGCAGATGGGCAAAGTGGCTGCCCTGCAGGCGCTTCTGGTGCATCCACATGTAGCGCACGTCAAAGGTCAGGTTGAAACCGGAGGTGCCGGCGCAGATCACAACCATACCGCCCTTTTTCACCACGAATGTGGACACCGGGAAGGTCGCCTCGCCGGGGTGTTCGAACACCATGTCGACATTGTTGCCCTTGCCGGTGATCTCCCAGATCGCCGCGCCGAACTTGCGGGCCTCCTTGAACCAGGTGGCATATTCGGGGGTGTTCACCGTGGGCAATTGCCCCCAGCAGTTGAAATCCTTGCGGTTCAAGACGCCCTTGGCCCCCAGATCCATCACGAAGTCGCGTTTGGATTCATCCGAGATCACGCCAATCGCATTGGCACCGGCGGTGTTGATCAGCTGGATCGCATAGGAACCCAGACCGCCCGACGCCCCCCAGACCAGCACGTTCTGGCCCGGTTTCAGGTCATGCGGCTCATGGCCGAAGAGCATCCGGTAGGCGGTGGCCAGCGTCAGGGTATAGCAGGCCGATTCCTCCCAGGTCAGATGCTTGGGACGCGGCATCAGCTGCTGGGCCTGCACGCGGGTGAACTGGCTGAACGACCCGTCCGGTGTCTCGTATCCCCAGATCCGCTGGCTGGGCGAATACATCGGGTCGCCGCCGTTGCAATGTTCGTCATCGCCGTCGTCCTGGTTGCAGTGGATCACCACCTCATCCCCGACTTTCCAGCGCTTGACCTTGTCACCCACGGCCCAGACGATGCCGGAGGCATCCGACCCCGCGATGTGATAGGGCTGCTTGTGGCCGTCGAAGGGGCTGATCGGCACACCGCGCGCGGCCCAGACCCCGTTGTAGTTGATGCCCGCCGCCATCACCAGGACCAGCACGTCCTGACTGTCCAGCTTCGGCACATCGACCACTTCCTGAAGCATAGCCTTGTCCGGGTCGCCGTGACGTTCCCGGCGGATCGCCCAGGCATACATCTGTTTGGGAACATACCCCATCGGGGGCATTTCGCCCATCTCGTAGAGGTCCTTCTCAGGTGCGTCGTATTGCGCGATGGTCGTGTCGAGTGCCATGCGGGCCTCCTGTCCGTGAATCAATTGTGCCGCGATGCAGAATCGCCGGTTGTCAGGACGGAATATGACTGGTTGCGCAATTATGCAACCTCTCAGGGGTCATTTTTGTAATTTTATGACCTCGCAGTCGCAGAAAAATCCAATGCGGGCGCAGCATTCTCCGGCAGCAGATGGGCAATCGAATTGGCATAGAACCGCAGCACCGCCACTTCTTCCGGGTTGGCGCGCCAGGTCGATTGGTCACAAAGCACAACGCCGCGTGCGCGCAGCCCGTTCAGCGCCTGGCGCAATTCGGTTTCCAGCTCCGATGCATCCACCGCCCGGTTGGCCAGCGGCACCTGGCCGAGCACCTGGGCGGCCCGGTCCAGCAGAGCCTGCGTCTCCAGCGCCTGGCCCTCCAGCAGGACGGTGCTGATCAGCGGCACGCTCAGCACCGGCATGGCACCGGAGATCCGCGCCATCAGCTCGTCCGACAAGGCCTCGACCGTCGCATCCGCCCCCGCCTCGCGCAGCGACAGGGGCGCGCCGAATGCCACCGCTGCCGTGCCGAACCGGGTTTCCTGACGGGTCAGCCGCTGCCAGAGCTTGCGCAGGATGAACCCCACCACCACCGTGATCCGCGCGCCAAAGCGTCTGTCGCCGCGCTGGTCCGCCGCAATCAGCACCTTGTCCTCCAGCACCCGGTCATAGTTGATCGCCACCGGCATCAGCACCACGTCACGTTCGCTTTCGGGGTCGAACCCCTCCACCACATAGGACAGTAGCCCCATCTTCGGCGGTTGCAGCGCCCCGGTCAGGCTCAGCCCGCCTTCGGGATACATCGCCTGGTTGACGCCCCCTGCCGTGGCCAGCTGCACATAACGTGCCAGCACCTTGCGATAAAGCGCGCCGCGCGACCGGCGGCGGATGAAATATGCCCCCAGCGACTTGATCAGCCAGCTCAGCGGCCAGACCCGCGCCCATTCCCCCACCGCATAGGCCAGCGCCGAATCCCGCGCCGCAAGATAGGTCACCAGCACGTAATCCATGTTGGACCGGTGGTTCATCACGAAAACCACCGTCGCATCCTTGGGGATCGCATCGAAGGTCGCATCATTGCTGTCGGCGGTCTTGATCCGGTAGACCGAATTGGCCAGCAGCCGCGCCACCCGGATCCCGAAACTGAAATAGGCAAAGGCCGAGAAACTGGGCACGATCTCCCGCGCGTATTCACGGGCTTTCTGAAAGGCCACGTTTTCCGGCACCCGGTTCTTGGCCGCGTAATTGACGATCTCGCGGGTGACATCCGGGTCGTAGATCAGCCGCTGGATCATGTCGTGCCGCCGCGCCAGCTTGAACGGCTCGATGGGGCGTTTCAGCCGCCGGTTCAGCCGCTTGACCGCCCGTTCCAGCCGCAGGCGGAAAAACCAGCGGACAGAGGGCAGCAGCAGGTGGCTCAATGCCGTGACTGCGGCAAAAAGCAATATCAGGATAAAGAGCCACAGCGGCAGTTCGACAATCTGCGTCATGGGCGCACCCTTGCAGCGGCAGGGGGCAAGGACAATATGTAATTGGGGGACAGGAAAGGCAGCGCAATGGAATTCACCATATCGAAAAGCTTTTCGGAGGATGAGCGAAGCCGCGTCGCCGATCTCTACTGGGCCGCCTTTTCCGGCAAATTGCACTATGTCCTGGGCCCGCCCGCAAAGGCGCTTCGGTTCCTGTCCGACCAGTTGAACCCGGCATTTGCCCTGGTGGCGCGCGACTCCGGTCACAGGGTGCAGGGCGTTGCGGGCTTCAAGACCGCCGAAGGATCGCTGATCGGCGGCAACCTGCGGGACATCGCGCGCAGTTACGGTTTCCTCTCCGCCTGCTGGCGCGGTCCGTTGCTGGGCCTTGTCGAACGGGAATTGTCGGATGACACGCTGCTGATGGATGGGATCTGCGTCGCAGGTGAAGCGCGTGGTCAGGGGCTTGGCAGCGCGCTGCTGAATGCGATCAGGGAGACGGCAAAGGCGCAGGGCAAATCATCCATCCGGCTTGATGTCATCGACACCAACCCGCGCGCCCGCGCGCTTTATGAACGGTTCGGTTTTGAAGCCACGGGCCAGGAACACCTTGGTCCTTTCCGCCTGATCTTTGGTTTTCGCAGCGCGACACGGATGATCTGTCACATCTGACAGGGCCGGTCCGGGGTTTGAGGTGAGATGGAAATGCCGCAACGCAGCGAATTGACAGTTGCGCAAAGTTTCCTCTAGATACGGGTCAACGCAACAATATTGCCGAACCGATTCAAGGATGGACCGATGACCGAGACCCAGAAAGACCGCCCCTGGCTGATCCGGACCTATGCCGGCCACTCCACCGCCGCCGCCTCCAACGCGCTTTACCGCTCCAATCTTGAGCGGGGACAGACCGGACTTTCCGTGGCTTTCGATCTGCCCACGCAGACCGGCTATGACAGCGACCATGTGCTGAGCCGGGGCGAGGTCGGCAAGGTCGGCGTGCCGGTCAGCCACCTGGGCGACATGCGCGCGCTCTTTGACCAGATCCCGCTGGAACAGATGAACACCTCGATGACCATCAACGCGACCGCCCCCTGGCTGCTGGCGCTATATATCGCCGTGGCCGAGGAACAGGGCGCGGATGTTTCGCAACTGCAGGGCACGGTGCAGAACGACCTGATCAAGGAATACCTCAGCCGGGGCACCTATATCTGCCCCCCTGCCCCATCGCTCAAGATGATCGCGGATGTGGCCGAATACTGCTATACCCATGTGCCGAAATGGAACCCGATGAATGTCTGTTCCTATCACCTGCAAGAGGCCGGCGCGACGCCCGAACAGGAACTGGCATTTGCCCTGGCCACCGCCACCGCCGTGCTCGACCAATTGCGCCCCCGCGTGGCCGAAGAGGATTTCCCGAAACTCGTGGGCCGCATTTCATTCTTTGTGAATGCGGGCATCCGTTTTGTCACCGAAATGTGCAAGATGCGCGCCTTTGTCGATCTCTGGGATGAAATCTGCGCCGAACGCTATGGTGTCGAAGATCCGAAACACCGCCGTTTCCGCTATGGCGTGCAGGTCAATTCCCTGGGGCTGACCGAACAGCAGCCGGAAAACAACGTCTACCGCATTCTGATCGAAATGCTGGCAGTGACCCTGTCGAAAAAGGCCCGTGCGCGTGCCGTGCAATTGCCCGCCTGGAACGAGGCTTTGGGCCTGCCGCGCCCCTGGGATCAGCAATGGTCGATGCGGATGCAGCAGATCCTGGCCTATGAAACCGATCTGCTGGAATTCGACGATCTTTTCGACGGCAACCCGGCAGTCGATGCCAAGGTGGAATTGCTGAAACAGGGTGCGCGCGCCGAACTGGCCAATCTCGACGGCATGGGCGGGGCAATTTCTGCCATCGACTATATGAAAGGCCGGCTGGTCGAATCCAATTCCGAACGTCTTTCCCGGATCGAGGCCGGTGAAACCATCGTGGTCGGGGTGAACAAATGGCAAAAGGGTGAACCCTCGCCGCTGATGACCAGCGACGGCGGCATCATGGTGGTGGACCCGGCAACCGAGGCCGAACAGATCGAGCGGTTGAACGCCTGGCGCGCAGAGCGCAACGAGGGTGCGGTCAAGGCGGCACTGGCGGACCTGCGCGCCGCCGCAGCAGAAGGGCGCAACGTCATGCCCGCGTCGGTCGCAGCCGCCAAGGCCGGGGTGACCACCGGCGAATGGGCCGCACAGATGCGCGCCGTCCATGGCGAATACCGTGGCCCCACCGGCGTTGCAAAAGGCCAGTCGAACAAGACCGAAGGGCTGGACGACCTGCGCGCCGCGGTGGATTCCGTCAGCGACCGGCTGGGCCGCCGGTTGAAATTCCTGGTGGGCAAACCGGGGCTGGATGGCCATTCCAACGGTGCCGAACAGATCGCCGTGCGGGCCCGCGACTGCGGCATGGACATCGCCTATGAAGGCATTCGGCTGACTCCCGCCGAAATCGTCGAAGCCGCGCGCAACGACAAGGCGCATGTCATTGGCCTGTCGATCCTGTCGGGTTCTCATATTCCGCTGGTTGAGGACCTGCTGGGGCAGATGCGTCAAGCGGGCCTGGGCGAAATCCCCCTGATCGTGGGCGGCATCATTCCCGAGGAAGACGCAAAACGGCTCAAGGCGATGGGCGTTGCGCGGGTCTATACCCCGAAGGATTTCGAATTGAATACCATCATGGCCGATATCGTGACCCTGGTGGATCCCGCAGCGGTTGCAGCGCAATAGCTCTGACACAAATTTGAACTGGAATCCTCTGCCATTTGTATTACAGCCTTGAGGTCTAGACAGACTAAAAGGAAGAACCAATGGAATTGGATTTAAAATCAAAAAGCGCGAAGGAATTGGAGAAGATCCTTTCTGACGTAAAAAAGGCGCTGGCCAATGCGCAGGCTCGCGACCGTCGTGAAGCACGCAAGGCGGCAGAAAAGGCGGCTGCGGAATTCGGCTTCTCGCTGAGCGAATTGACCGATGACGAGAAACCGGCGCGCAAGGCAAAGAAGGCGGCAAAGCCGAAAGCAGCCTCCAAGCCGAAATTCGCAAATCCTGCGGACCGGTCGCAAACCTGGACAGGAAAAGGCCGTCAGCCGAATTGGTATCGCGCTGAAGTTGAAAAAGGCACCGACCCTGCGAAAATGAAAATCTGAGGTCAGCCCCCTGGTCCTGGCGGCTGCTGTATTCAAAGCGCAGCGGGAATTGGCGCAGGAACCGCCAATTCCCGGAAACCGGATCAGACTGCGAACCGCCATTGCAACTTGCCCCCGCCCTGCGGGTTCTGCATGCTTGTCCCCAGACAACACAGGAGAACGCCTTGACCATTCATATCGGCGCAAAGCCCGGAGATATTGCCGAAACTGTCCTGATGCCGGGCGATCCCTATCGCGCGAAATGGGCCGCCGAGACGTTTCTGAAAGACGCGCGGCTGGTCAATGAAGTGCGCGGGATGCTGGGGTTCACCGGCACCTGGCAGGGAAATCCCGTCACCATTCAGGGTTCCGGCATGGGCATGCCCTCGCTGTCGATCTATGCCAACGAGCTGATCCGCGATTACAATGCGCAGACCCTGATCCGCATCGGCTCCTGCGGCGGGATGCAGCCCCATGTGGGCATCCGCGATGTCATCATCGCGATGACGGCCACCACAATCACATCGCCCTCCTCCGGCATCTTCCGGGAGTTGAATTTCGCCCCCTGTGCCGACTGGACGCTGCTGCGCGCCGCCGTGGCCGCGGCGGAGGCCAAGGCGGTCACGACCCATGTCGGCGGGATCTATTCCTCGGATGTCTTTTATGCCGAACGTCCCGATCTGGACGAACAGATGGTGCGCCATGGCATCCTGGGGGTCGAGATGGAGGCGGCAGAGCTTTACACCCTCGCCGCACGTCACGGCCGCCGTGCGCTGGCGGTGCTGACGGTCTCGGACCACCTGCAAACCGGAGAGGCCCTGCCCGCCGCGGAGCGCGAGCGCAGTTTCGGCGACATGGTCGAGATTGCGCTGAAGGCGGCGTTTGACGGCGGTTAGGTGCAATGGGGACCGGTGCCGAGCGGCAGGGCATGGGCGGTTCAGGTTTGCCGCGACATGCCAGCCCCCCGGAACTTTACCTGCCCGCCCCCCCCGGTTCTTTGCAAATGAAGACATGTCATTTTTGACATGACTTCATTTGCGCCTCAGCACCGGGCGCATGGCGCAGGTTCATGGATGTCGCTGCGGAAGTCCGGAAAGAGCCCATATTGACCGTGCTACGTGGTGGCAGCGAAGGACGTCTTGGCACGTGGCGACGCATGGATCACACTTGAACGCGTCTCAGAGCTGACACGTGTTCCTTTATCCGATCCGCGCTCAAAGGCCCTCCATGGCCAAGGTAGAACGTCTTGCACCCGCGCTGTAACAAGTGCTCCAATGAGGCTGCCACCGCCAATTGGTCTTCTTCAAAAGGCGGGCGCTTGGGTTTGCTGCGCATCAAAATACCACCGAGCAGCACGCCGGATGCTGCCAAATCTCCCGCAATGACGCGGCCATCTTCCAACAGCACCGAAACCGATCCCGGCGTGTGCCCGGGAGTGTGAATGATTTTCAGTGGAAACCCGCGATCCTCAAGGCCCATCTCCCCTGCCGCCATGATCTCATCCGGTTTGAAATAGGAAAACGGTCTTTCAATCGCCCCGGTCTTTTGGAATGCCCTACCGAAGGGACCCGTTGCCGCAAGCCTGGGCGGCTGACCAGAACAATATGGAACTTCAAGCGCATGGGCGCAGATCGGAGCGGCGGTCAAAGCCTTTATCCCGATGGCAGACCCGGCATGATCAATATGCGCGTGCGTCAGAACGATCAATTTTACATTGAGCCAACTCAGGCCAAGTTTCTTCAACCTCTTGAAAATCTTTGCTTCGGACCCGGGTAGCCCGGTGTCCACAAGAATGGCATCCTCTCCGTGTATAATGAGGAAGGAATTAAGCATCCCCAAAGGCAGAATTGGGATAGTCTCGATCTGGGGCTTGGTCATGAGCGCGGTCCGCTGTTGCTAAGGTCAGGCGACATTGCCCTGAACCGAGGGGGCGCGAAATTGGGCACCTTTTTGTAACCGGAGATCAAAGATGAAAGACGCAACTCCAACGACCCGCCCATGGGCTGACCCGGTGACAGGGCAATGTCCGGTGGCAGACACTTTGCGCATTTTGGGCGGAAAGCACGGGCCAAAAATCCTTCATTGCCTCACCGCAGGAGAGCGTCACTTTCTTGAGCTTCAGCGGGAGATGGAAGGCGTCAGCCGAAAGGTGCTGCGGGCCCAGTTGAAAGACTTCGAGGAAAACGGGATGGTTGCGCGAACCCCCAAAGGTGACGCGCGTCAACGTGTCGGTTACTCCCTGACGCGCAAAGGATCCGCGCTTGGCGATATTCTCGGACAACTCTACGATTGGAAACAGACTTTCGGTTGACGGATTTCCACGCGGCTCCCTGCCTTGCCTTGGCGACCACAGCAGTGCTTTGGTTCGGTATGATCAATGTCCGGTCCGGGCCGGAAATGCCTGGCAGCCGGATCAGGATAGCCCGGCGCGGCCTGTTGACGGGATTAAGAAAATGCGTCGGGAAGCCTCCCAGTTACGCGACATGCCAGCCCCCGATGTTTTCCGCCTGCCCGCCCCCCCGGTACTTTGCAAATGATGACATGTCATTTTTGACATGTGAGGCTGCTGAAAAAGCACGTTCCTGCACCCGCTCCCCCCAAAACAACGAAATCGTTCTTCCACGACGCCAGCCACAAGCCTTGGCGCGGGCTGAAAGCCCGGGCCGCGCCCGACCCTCCCCCCGGGAGGGCGCTTTTGGTGACTTCTCGTATCACACTGACAA
>Ga0189278_10391_pt1 | contig 20260 bp, 17 predicted proteins | sample N26A9minimetaG_FD_130326 | JGI IMG/M metagenome (GOLD analysis project Ga0189278, IMG submission 130326) | Marine microbial communities from the Costa Rica Dome - N26 A9 mini metaG | ecosystem: Environmental > Aquatic > Marine > Oceanic > Photic zone | place: Costa Rica: the Eastern Pacific...
CCGCATTTTTGCGCGCCACCAGCTGCGCAACGCGGTGATGCCCGTCATTACAGTGCTGGGACCCGCCATCGCGGCCATCACTACCGGTGGATTTGTGGTAGAGCTGGTATTTGCCATTCCGGGCCTGGGACGCTACTTCGTTCAGGCGGTGCAACAACTCGACTACACCGTCATCATGGGAACCACCGTGTTTTATGGTGCTTTCCTGGTGTTCATGGTCATCATGGTGGATCTGGTCTACAGCTGGATTGATCCGCGCGTCAGACTGCAGTAAGGGGATCAGGTCACGGTATGGATCAACATTCAAAACACCCATCGGCAGCCGTTGTGCCCACCCTGCGTCCCACCGATTTTGAGGTGCTCGGCACCCAGTCGTCTGCGCCTGTGCTGGTGCGACCTTCACGTTCCTACTGGCAGGATGCCTGGCAACGACTGAAATCCAACAAACGTGCGCTTGTGTCACTGTATCTGGTTATAGGCCTGATTCTGTTCACTTTTGTGGGGCCGCTGGTGTGGCGGGTAGATCCAGCGCTGCAGGATATTGACCAGATCAGTCTGGCGCCTGGCGCAGATCGCCGTGCGCTGGTCGTTGAGCCATTCTCCGCCTGGGATGGGGTAACTGAGTGGCAGCAGTCGCAGGGGCAGAGCGGTCTGCGCGTAGCTGACAGTCCTAACACCCAGAGTGTCCGTCTGAAATGGGATGCGTCGCTAACTGCGGGCGGTTACCTCGTTTATCGCAATATCTACGAACCGGAAGGCATGGATTCGCTAGGGTTGCCATTGATGGAAATCGAGAACCCGTCACAGGCTTATTACGAAGATCGTCTCGACCTGCAACCCGACGTCTATTATTACTCGCTGGTAGAGCTCAATGACAACGGGCAGCCCATGGGTGACTATCAGATGGTGACAGCCGAGGTCAGGCGCGTCATTACTGTCGATGAGGTAATCGCCCGCAATCTGGTTGACGATCCTTCAGCATTAATGCCGGGTGATGAGGTCATGCTGGCCTGGCACCCGCTGGGTACGGACTACCTCGGTCGCGACATGCTGGCCCGCCTTATGGCAGGCGCTCAGGTATCCCTGTTTATTGGTCTGCTGGCGCCTCTGCTGTTCGTCAGTTTCGGTGTGGTCTATGGCGCTACTGCCGGATTCATCGGCGGTCGTCTGGATCAGCTGTTCATGCGTTTCGCCGACTTTGTGGTGGCGTTGCCCTTCCTGCTGTTCATGATTCTGTTCCAGGTCGTATTTGGGATTGGACCAGGCGAAAGCGGCATCATACCTATGCTGGTGGCGCTGGTGATATTGTCCTGGCCGGCCACTGCGCGCCTGGTGCGCGGGCAGATTCTGCAGATTCGAGAGGAAGCCTATGTCAGTGCCGCGAAGCTACTGGGCGCATCCAACAAGTATCTGATTACCCGCCATATGATTCCCAACACCCTGGGCGTCATTCTGGTTACCCTGACGTTTGCGGTGCCAACTGCCATCTTTACAGAGGCATTCCTGTCCTTTATTGGCATGGGTGTCGCGCCACCCACGGCGTCCTGGGGCAGTATGTGCAACGAGGGTCTGAAGACCATGCTGACGCATCCTCATGAACTTATCTTCCCGGCTGCCATGATCAGTATTACCGTGCTCGCCTTCAATCTGCTGGGCGACGGCCTGCGCGATGCCCTGGATGCGAGAATGAGGAGTTCCGAATGAGCGCGTTGTTGAGCGTTGACAATCTGCATGTTCAGTTTGCCACTTACGGCGGCATTGTGCAGGCCGTGCGCGGGATCAGTTTCAGTGTGAATGCCGGCGAGACTCTGGCGATTGTTGGCGAGTCTGGCTGCGGCAAGTCCGTGACCATGCAGGCTGTGATGGGGCTGATTCCGATGCCACCGGGCAAAATCACCGCCGGCACCGCGCATTTGCGGGGTGAACCGTTTCTGGGTCGTTCGCATTTGAACGGCAAGGCGATCTGCGGCGATGAAATCGGCATGATTTTTCAGGACCCGATGTCCTCGCTGAATCCAACCATGCGCATCGGCGACCAGATTGCCGAGACACTGGAAGTGCATCGCGGATACAGCCGTAGTGAGGCATTTGCCCGCGCCATTGAGCTGCTGGAGCTGGTTCGCATACCCGAAGCCGCCAAGCGCGCCAGGCAGTATCCGTTTGAATTCTCGGGTGGCATGCTGCAGCGCGCCATGATTGCGATGGCCGTCGCCTGCAAGCCATCTGTGCTGATTGCCGATGAACCAACAACGGCGCTGGATGTGACCATTCAGGCGCAGATTCTCGATCTGCTGAAGGACATTCAGCGCGAGACCGGCATGGCCATTATTCTGATCACGCACGACCTTGCCGTTGTGGCACGCATGGCTGACAAAGTAGCCGTTATGTACGCCGGGCAGGTAGTGGAGTATGCCAACGTGGATGACCTGTTCGCCAAGTCCTCTCATCCCTACACATTGGGGCTGAAGCTTGCGATGCCGAGTAAGGAATCCGACGAGACGCATACCCTGCAACCGATACCCGGCAGCCCGCCCGATCTGTTTTCGCCGCCCAAGGGTTGCGCTTACTGTGCTCGCTGCCCGTTTGCCATGCAGGTTTGCCAGCGTGAGGATCCGCCGGCATTCACCATCGCCAGCGATCATCGGTCGCGTTGCTGGCTGCAGCATCCGCAGCAGTCCAGGCCTGTCGCTGGTCTGTATCGCCGCACAGATGAGGTAACCTCATGAGCGCTTTAGTCAAACTTGACCAGCTCACCAAACACTTTGATCTGGGGCGCGGGCAGCGCGTGCATGCTGTTGATGGTATCTCGCTGGAAATTCAGCGCGGTGAGACGCTGGGGCTGGTAGGAGAGAGCGGTTCTGGCAAGTCCTCACTTGGCAAGACGCTGATGGGCCTGCACGACAAGACATCTGGAAGTGTAATCTACGATGGTGAGGAGCTGCCCAAACACTACAGGGCTGCTGACTTTCAGCGCATGGCCAGTCGCATGCAGATGATATTCCAGGATCCGTATTCGTCGCTGAATCCACGGATGACAGTAGGCGAAATCATCAGTGAAGGCCTGCGCGGCAAACCACTGAGCAAAGCGCAGAAGCAGAAGACAGTGGGCGAGTGGCTGGAAAAAGTCGGCCTTAACGCGGCTCACGCTTCGCGCTACCCACATGAGTTTTCCGGTGGCCAGCGGCAACGTATAGGCATAGCCCGCGCGCTGATCATGTCGCCAGAATTTGTTGTCTGTGACGAACCGATATCTGCCCTGGATGTGTCTGTGCAGGCTCAGGTGGTCAATCTGCTGAACGATCTAAAGACTTCGATGGGGCTGACCATGCTGTTTATTGCCCATGACCTGTCCATGGTTCGCTACATCAGTGACCGTATGGCCGTCATGTACCTGGGTGCTCTGGTCGAGCTCGGCAATGCCAAGGATGTCTACTTCCAGCCGCGCCACCCCTATACTGAAGTGCTGATTGCCTCCAATCCCGAGCCTGATCCAGTGACAGAGCGCGAACGCGCCTCGACGACGATTCAGGGCGAGATACCAAGCCCTGTGAATGTGCCGGCAGGGTGCCGATTTGCCGGCCGTTGCCCCAAAGTGATGCAGGTCTGCCGGGAGCAGACACCTGCTTTGTTGCCCCTGGTGGACGAGGATCGTCTGGTTGCCTGCCATCTGTACAGTCAATAGCATTTAACGTAAAAATCGGCATGGTCGGCGGGTTGTTTTCGTCAGGCCATCTGATTTACTATGTGGGTCTCCAACGAGGAAGAATAATTATGAAGTCCCTGCATTACTTTTCCAGGTCCACCGTTTTGGGACCTGTCGCTGCAGCCGCGATCACTCTGGCTGCCCTGAGCACGCCAGTTAGCGCGCAAACCGTCCAGGAACAGTTCAACCAGGCGAATGCCCAGTTGGTAGCTCTGGTCGAGATGAATGAGCAGCTGCGTCAGCGTATTGCCCGTCAGGAGCAGCTGATCGGCGAAATGGCAGAGTCTATTGAACATGCAGCCCTGCTGGCGAACGAAGAAAGCTCACCGCTGAATGACCTGATCGAACGCATGATGAGCAGCATCGAGCAGTTTGTTGAGGCAGATCTGCCCTTCGAGCTGGATGAGCGTCGCGAGCAGGTGGCACGTATTCGCAGTCTGGTTGATAATCCCGAAGCACCTTTGGCGCAAAAGCTGAGCCTGCTTATTTCCCTGTATCAGGCAGAGGGCGGTTACGGCCGAACGCTGGACACCTACGAAACCACCATGGAAATCGACGGTGTTGAGACTGAGGTGACGATTACCCGTGTTGGCCGCATCATGCTGGCGTATCAGACAGCAGACCGCACGGTCACAGCAGTCTGGGACAACAATCAGGATCAGTGGGTCGAGCTGGCTCCGGGTGAATACCGCACCGCTGTGACGCGCGCCATGAATGTTGCTAATGGCACACTGGCACCTGAGCTGATCAACATCCCGATACACGCTCCGGTAGACGCCGAGTAAGTAAGTTTTGACCGGCGCCGCAATTCACCCGCGGCGCCCCAAAAAAAGCCATCAGAACTTCGGTCCTGATGGCTTTTTTGTTTCTATCCCTTGCCTTTCATTTTGTTCGGGCCTTTCAGCGAATCTTTCTCGATATACTCAATAATCGCACCCGCGATATTCATGCCAGTCGCTCTCTCAATGCCTTCCAGACCTGGCGAGGAGTTCACCTCCAGCACCAGCGGGCCATGATTGGAGCGAATGATATCGACGCCGGCAACATCCAGACCCATCACCTGCGCCGCCTTGGTGGCCAGTTTGCGCTCGTCGGGCCGTAGCTTGACGACCTCGGCAGAACCACCCCGGTGCAGGTTGGAGCGATACTCGCCAGCTGCTGCGGTACGCTGCATCGCTGCTACAACCTTGTCGCCGACGACAAAACAGCGGATGTCCGAGCCGGCAGCTTCCCTGATGAACTCCTGCACCAGAAAATCAGCTTCCAGGCCACGGAAGGCATTGATCAGGCTCTCCGCGGCCTTTTTGGTTTCGGCCAGCACCACACCATTACCCTGGGTACTCTTTAAGACCTTGACCAGCAGCGGCGCGCCGCCAACCGACTGAATAAGATCCGCCGTGGCGTCAGCAGAGTGTGCATAGCTGGTAATGGGCTGGCCAATGCCTCGGCGCGCGAGCAATTGATGGGCGCGCAGCTTGTCTCGAGAGCGGGTAATTGCAATGGATTCATTGACTGAATAGGTGCCACTCACCTCGAACTGTCGCAGTACGGCCGCGCCATACAGCGTGACACTGGCGCCAATGCGCGGTATCACGGCGTCAAACTCCAGCGCTTCTGGCGCACCACTGCCCTTGTAGAACACAGTCGGATTATTGGCAGTAATGTTCATGTAGCACTTCAACACGTCAACGACGCGTGCATCATGGCCGCGTTCCCTGGCTGCTTCGACCAGACGTCGTGTTGAGTAGAGCTTGGAATTGCGCGACAGAACGCCAATTTTCATGACGGAGAACCTTTGTGACTGGTGCAAGAGTTAAGTGGGCGTTTGTATATCTAGAATATCAGAGCCGATGCCAATACCCAATGAGGCGTGCCATGACACAAAACCATGGCCTTTGGGCTGGGTGGGCCCGGAAAGGCGGCATAAGGTACCACAAATCCGGCATCTTACAACTGGTGTGTGCTTACTTTGGCTTGCTGCCAGTGCGGGCAGCATGCGAAGATTCGGCAATAACATAACAGGATAATGGTGCGGATGCCCAGAACAATGCAATACCTGCTGGCTGCCATCGGATTTGTGCTGCTGGCGCTGCTCATCAATTTCGGCGTGCTTGATGGCAGCTGGCGCTGGGATGACAGCCAGATTCTGCTGCATGCGCACCAGTTCAACTGGCTGCAGGATTTCACGAACCCCGAAGTATGGCAGCAGTTTTCTCCCGCCAACCTGACTCCGCTGCTCATTCTCAGCTTCGAAGTCGACCTCATTCTGTTTGGCCTGACCCCCTCGATGTTTTATCTGCATCAGCTGCTGGCGCTGGCGGCCGCCGCCTGGATGATGTTCCTGTGTCTCAAGTTCTGGTGTCGGGGCGGATTCGCGGTGCTGGGCGGTGTACTGTTTTTGATTGGCACGCCAACCTTGCTGGTTGCGCAGCAGTTGATGACGCGCCACTACGCAGAGGGCCTGGTGCTGGCGCTGGTGGCGCTTTACGGTTTCGTTCGCTTTGTTCGTGGTGGTGCAGTGCTGTGGCTGGTGCTTGCCCTGGTCAGCTACGCCCTGGCCTGCATGGCAAAAGAAGTCTACGTGCCATTACCGCTGATCCTGCTCTGCATTCCTGATGGGGCGTTTGCAAAGCGTCTGCGCGCAGCCGCTCCGTTTTTTCTGCTCACCTTGCTCTATGCAATCTGGCGCAGCTGGATGCTGGAAAGCGTGACGGGTGGTTATGCCTCAACCGCAAGCTTTTTTTCAGGCGCGTTTATTCAGCAGGTTGTGATTACGTTTGCCGGATTCCCGCGCCTGCTGGGTGGTGGATGGTGGCCTGTGTTAACGCTGGCCGCTGTGCTGGTGCTTGTGACATACCTCTACATTAAGCGCCATGTGCCCTGGCGAATGCTGATCGTGGCAGCCATGGTGTTGCTGCCTCTGGCGCCATTGGTGCAGTCACCAGGTATTGTGCTGGCAGACCGCTATCTGCTGGTGGTGTGGGCGGCTACAAGCTTTGCCATAGCCTGCATGCTCAGCCAGGTCTGGCAGGCGACTACAGAGTCGATGGGCTGGGCGGGCACAGGCACGGTGGCGCTGACTGGTCTGCTGGCGCTGGCGGCGGCCGTGCAGGGATTCAGCGTCCGCAGTGCCCTGGCAGCGGTTGGCAAAGAATTCGACGTGCAGGGACAATTTCTCTGGCAGCAGGATGATTCAGTGGCCATGATTCCATCAGGGAACGTGGTGCCTGCGTTCTGGTTCGTCACCGGGCTAAGAGACTTCAAACAGGGCCTGGGACTGGGCTCGTCACCAGTCACTGTCGTCGACGATATCTATCTGCAGCAGTCTGGAGTGGATCAGCTCTACGGCTGGCAGCAGGATTGTCAGTGCATGGTGGACATTTCCGAACAGGTCCCGGGTCGGCTGGCAGCCTACGAGGACAGTCTGCGGCCGCAGGCGCCGCTGAACCTGCGTTATGGCTACCAGGGGGGATATTTCACCTGGCAGTTCGGGCCCTACAGTGATGGGCAGTACCATCTGGTATCTGACGTCATTGGCGTGATTCCGGCGCCTGCAGCTGGTCAATTGCGCGCGACGTTGACAGATGGAGCGCCATTTTATATTCGATACACATCGCCAGAAGGATGGATGACCTACTCCGCGCAGCAGCGGGTAGTTCGCGACGGGCCTGAAACAGCCTGGTCCAGGGAGTAAAAACATGAAGCAGGTCGTTATCATCATTCCGGCGCTGAATGAGGCAGCCAATATTGTTGCCAATCTGAAAACCATTCAGGGCCACCTGGCATCTGTGGCAGATGTCAGTTTCGACTTGATGGTGGTTGACGATGGCTCTACGGACGATACGGCGGCACTGGTCCGTAATCTGGCGGAGAGCGAGCCACAAGTTAAACTGCTGAGTCTCAGTCGACACTTTGGCAAGGAGTCGGCGATTACCGCTGGCCTGAGAGCGGCCCGGGATTATGACGCGGCGATTGTCATGGACAGCGATCTGCAGCATCCGCCAAAAATGATCCCGGACATGATTGCGCACTGGCAGCAGGGAGCATCGGTCGTCGAAGCTGTAAAGGAATCACGCGGTAATGAAACCCGCATGCGTGGAACCCTGGTCAAGCTGTACTATGCGCTTTTTAATTATCTGACACGACTGAGTATCTCTGGCGACACCGATTTTAAATTGCTGGACCAGTCGGTCGTACAGGCCTACTGCTCGTTGCCCGAGCATGGACGTTTCTTCCGCGGGCTCATCAAGTGGATGAATTTTCCATCGGTGCAATTGAGTTTTGATGTGCCGGAATCCACACGCAAACGCTCTGCCTGGGGCAATGGAGCCCTGTTCCGCTACGCCATTGCGTCCATCACGTCCTTCACGGCCTTCCCGCTGCAGATTGTCACGCTGCTGGGCGGCATGACCTTCCTGCTGAGCCTGGTAATTGGTGGCATGGCGCTGGCAGACAAGCTGGCTGGCCGGGCTGTTGATGGTTTTACCACCGTCATTCTGCTGATTCTGTTGATCGGCAGCGTGTTGATGTTCAGCGTCGGCCTGATCGGAATTTACATTGGCAGAATTTACGATGAGGTCAAACGGCGACCAAACTATCTGGTGGATCAGCAAAAGAGTCTGTTGCCCGAGCGCAGACCGTCGACTGGCAAAAGCCCGCAGCAGGAGAACGAAACACCATGATGGCAGGCAAATATCTTTCTGTGCTGACTCATGCACTGCTGCTGGCAACCTTGCTCGCCACCTCGCACGCCGTGCTCAAATGGGTGTCCGTGCAGCAGCACGATAACTATATTCAGCTGTTGCAGACGCAGTGGAAAGGCGTTTTTCTGGCGCTGTCTCTGTATGGCTTTATATTTTTTTACTACATCGTCGTGCTGCGCAGCAGCCCGGTGTCTATACTCTATCCTGTATACACTGGTTTATCGGTACTGTTTGTGTTGCTGGCCGGCCGTTTTATTTTCAGCGAGCCCATCAGTGTGACACAGGTATTCGGTGCGATCTGCATTCTTGCCGGTATCGTGCTGATGGGCAGCGGACGTTAGTTCAGTAACATGCAATTGAAAAGAACATGGCGAAACGAGGGAAAGGTATGACTGACTCAATCAGCCAATGGCGACATCGACTGACAGCGGGCATTCTGGCGCTGTCCATGCTGACTGCGATCAGCGCCAGTGCTCAGGATATTGAAGCGCTGGCAGAAAGGGTAAGCGAGTTCACACTGAATAACGGCCTGCATTTTATTATTATTGAACGGCCGGTTGCACCGATTGCCACGTTTGTCACCTTTGTTAATGTCGGCGGTGCAGATGAGCCTGTCAACAACACTGGTGTTGCCCATATTTTTGAGCACATGGCCTTTAAGGGCACACGCACCATAGGCACCAGTGACTACGAAGCCGAGCAGCTGGCACTGGATAAAATGGATGCCGCCTATACGGCGTGGATGGAGGCAGGGTATCGGGACAATGCCAGCGAAGAGGAGCGACAGGCTCTGTGGCAGGAATTTGAGCACTGGCAGGAGCAGGCTGGTCAGTATATTCAAAGTGAAGAGTTCTCCCAGATTATCGAGCGAGAGGGCGGCGTGGGGCTGAACGCTTTCACCAGTGCTGATGCCACTGGCTACTTCTATTCGCTGCCTCAGAACAAGGCTGAACTGTGGTTCTACCTTGAGTCACAACGTTTTCGATTTCCCGTATTCCGCGAATTCTACGTGGAAAAAGATGTGATCATGGAAGAGCGGCGCATGCGCACCGACTCCAGTCCACAGGGCAGGTTGCTGGAAGAATTCCTGAGCGTGGCGTACTCGGCCCACCCCTATCGCAATCCGGTGGTGGGTTGGGAGTCCGACATCATTGCCACAACCATCGCCGACACACAGCGCTTTTATGAGACCTATTATGTTCCTTCCAACATGACCATCGCGATTGCCGGTGATGTCGATCCGGCTCGCATGCGCGAGCTGGCGGAGCAGTACTTTGGTCCCATGCCGGCCGCACCACACCCGCCCAGCGTCAAGACTATTGAGCCCGAGCAGCGCGGAGAACGACGCTTTGTCATCGAAGATACCAGTCAGCCCCTGTTCATCGCGGGCTACAAAACGGTTGCCGCCGATCACCCGGATGCGGCAGCGCTTGAACTGTTAAGCCAGATTCTGTCGTCTGGGCGCACATCACGCCTTTATCGACGTATGGTGCAGGACGAACGTCTGGCGCTGGGTGTTCAGGCTCTCACCGGTTTCCCGGGCGTGCGTTTCCCTGCTTTGTTTGTAACCTTCGCTGTGCCCAATATGGGTGTGCCGCTGGAAGACATCGAGCGTGTGCTTAACGAAGAAATCGAAAAGGCCAAGCAGGGTGATATCCGCCAGGAAGAACTGGATCGGGCGGTCACCAATTCGCGCGCTTCGGTCGTGCGGGGTCTTAACTCGAACATGGGGCTGGCGCTCAATCTTGCCCAGGCTCACGCTCAGCTCGGCAGCTGGCAGGATGCTTTCTCCTATCTCGAGGAGCTGGAGCAGGTCACACTTGAAGATCTGCAGCGAGTCGCCAATGAATATCTGGTCGAAACCAGCCGCACGGTTGGCATGGTTCGCAATGCGATGGCAGGAGGTGCTGAATGAAACAGCGTATTCAACAGCAGATCTGGATCGCGGTGCTGGCTGTCACTTTCAGCATCGGGGTTCATGCCCAGCAGGATGTCTGGGAGTCGTTCGACTACCCTGAGCTGAACAGTTTTGACATGCCGGAGCTGGAGATATTTGAAATCGACAATGGTGTGCGCTTCTACCTGGTTCAGGATGCCGAACTGCCACTGATCGATGTGACAGTTCTTATCCGCGCCGGTGGAGTCAACATTCCGGATGATAAAGTTGGCCTGAACAGCCTGGTTGGCACCGTCATGCGCAGCGGGGGAACCAACGAATATCCAGGTGACGCATTGAACGAATTGCTGGAAAATCGTGCGGCGATTATTGAAACGCAGTTCGGTTTTACGTCCGGCAGTGCCACCATGAATGTGCTAAGCGAGGACTTCGAACGACTGTTGCCCGTGTTCATGGACGTGTTGCGTCAGCCGGCATTTCCCGAGCCTCGTATTGAGCTGGCAAAAACCCAGCAGGCCAGTCTGATTGCCCGCCGCAATGACGAACAGGGCAGTGTTGCCAATCGTGAATTCCAGCGCATCATCTACGGCGAGGACAGTCGGTATTCCCGCCGAGTTGAGTATGCCACGCTTGACAATATCACTCGCGAAGACATGATCGACTTCCATGCACAGGCCGTTGTTGGCAGTAACCTGATGGTAGGTGTTACTGGTAACTTTGATATGGAGGAAATGAAGACGCTGCTGGAACAGGCGTTTGGTGATTTACCGGCCGGCGAGCAGAACGAGCTGAAGTTCCCCGAGGTCGATTACGAGTTTGAACCCGGGATTTATTTTGTCGACAAACCCGATGTCAATCAAAGTTATATCCTGATGGGACACATCGGCGGCATGCGAGACAACCCCGACTATGCCGCGCTGCAGGTGATGAATCGCGTGCTCAGCGGCGGCTTTTCCAGCCGTCTCATGCAGGTGGTGCGCAGCGAGATGGGTCTGGCCTATTCTGTATTTGGCAGCTACGGCAGTGGCGTATATTTCCCAGGCACGTTCTCCGCAGGAGTGATGACACAGAGTGAAACCACCAGTGAGGCAATCAACGCCATCATTGCGCAGATCGAACGAATTCAACAGGAACCTATCAGCGAAGAAGAACTGAGCCAGACCAAGGAACAGTTCCTTAACACGCTGGTCTTTCAATATCCCAGCATCAGTTCTGTGCTGCGCGAAAGAATGAGCAATGACTACGCCGGCTTGCCGCCCGATACCTTTGAGCGACTGGTTGAAGAGGTACGGCAGGTGACAGTGGCCGATGTACAGTCGGTGGCGCAGCGTTATCTGCGCCCCGACAGCCTGCGCATTCTGGTTGTGGGTAATCAGGCCGAGCTGGGTGATCAATTGCAGCAATACGGCGAAGTGCAGCCGATTGATATCACTATTCCTGAATGAGCGCGGCCTGACCATGATCCTGCGGCTCGGGAAATTACACATCACGATCAACTGGCTGGTTCTGCTGTGTTTTATATCCAGTCTGGGCATGTTTATCAGTCTGGCGTTCTGGCAACTCGATCGCGCCGAAGAAAAACGGGCGATGGCACAGGCACTGGAACAGCGCGCTTTGGCGGATCCATTGCCTCTGGAGCAGGCCGAACAGACTGCGCTGTTTGGCAATCAGAGCCGAGTTGTAGTGCAGGGTGAATATGAAACCAGCATTTCGTTTCTGGTGACTTTTCAGTTTTATCGTGGCCAGGCCGGGTTTGAGGTTGTTACGCCTTTTCGACTGAGCGATGGATCGCTGGCACTGGTCAGTCGGGGCTGGCTGGCCCCAGCCGATGACGGTGGTGAGCCGCAGGTACCTGAGGTCAGTGGACTGCAGAGCGTGGTGGCCGAAGTCTATCTGCCAGATGAGGAAATTCCGCCTGCGACAGTGACAGACCAGAGCTGGCCAGTCAGTCTGTCACGCCTGAATGTAGCGCAGGCCGAGCGTCTGCTGGGTGAGCCGGTCTACCCGTATCTATTGCGCCTGGAAGCAGATCAGCCAGGTGTGCTGGCCCGCCATTGGCAGGCTCCCAGCGTCTCAACCCGGACACATATTGGCTATGCTATTCAGTGGTTTGTCATTACCATAGTGGTATCGATACTGGCGCTGATGTATGCCAGCAATATTCTTGAACTGTGGCGTCAGCGACGTCACGGTCAACCCGGTTAATGACGAGGTTAGCATGTCACAGCTCTATCTGGTGGTTGATGATATCGAAGGCTGGGAACACCAGCTGCAGGGTCAGGCGGTCATCAGTTTTGAAACCTATCTGACGGAACATCCCGTCAAAGGCGAAAAGAAAACCCGCATCATCAATCTTTGCAATACCGATCAGTACCTCAGTAAAGGCTACTACTGCTCGCTGCTTGCAGAAGCGCGTGGGCATAAGGTCATGCCTCCCATCAACACACTGACGGATCTCAGCAGCCAGCAGTTGACGCTGGTCATGGCCAGTGAAGTGCTGGAGGAAATCGACACCGATGAACTGGTGCAGACAGATGATGGCTATCGCCTGCGTGTCTACTTTGGCAGAACTGAGTATCCACAGTTAAAAATCCTGGCGCGCCGCCTGTTCGAGCGCTTTCCCTGTCCGATTCTTGAGGCAGTGTTGATGCATGCCGGTGACGGGTGGCAGGTTCGCTCGATTCGTGCTGTTGCCTACGCCGAACTCGAAACGGACGAGATGCCGGTGTTTGTAGATGCGCTGGAACGTTTCACCAAAAGTCTGTGGCGTAAACCTCGCAGCAGTAAATCGGCTCGCTGGGACATGGCGATACTGGTCAATCCGGAGGAGCAACTGCCGCCCAGCGACAAAAGCGCCATCAAACGCATGACACGTGCTGCCGAAAAAATCGGCTTTGCAGTAGAGATCATCGGCCCGCAGGACTACGCCCGTCTGAATGAGTTCGACGCATTGTTTCTGCGCGAAACAACCGCCATTGATCACCATACCTATCGCTTTGCGCGCAAGGCAGAGATAGAAGGCCTGGTGGTCATAGATGATCCCACATCCATCCTGCGCTGCTGCAATAAAGTGTTTCTGCAGGATGCCTTTACCTATAGTGGTGTGCCAACGCCCAAGACGCGAATTGTGTCTTCGAGCAATGACGTCGCTCTGGACGAGCTGGAGGCCGCTTTTGAATACCCGATCGTGCTGAAGATCCCTAACAGCGCATTTTCCGTTGGTGTCATGAAAGCAGAGGATCGTGAATCGCTGCGTCAAAAACTGTCAGAGCTACTGAAGAAATCGGCGCTGATTCTCGCCCAGGAATACCTCTACACAGAGTACGACTGGCGAATTGGTGTTTTGAACAATCGGCCACTTTTTGCCTGTCGCTATTTCATGGCAAAAGGGCACTGGCAGATATACAAGCATGGCGAGGGACGTGTTGGCAGTGGTGGCTGGGAGACTCTGCCAACCTATGAGGTCCCCAAGGCGGTACTGGATGCCGCCATGAAATCTGCTCGCATCATTGGTGATGGTCTCTACGGCATCGACATCAAGCAGCAGGGGAATAAGGTCTATGTGATCGAGGTTAATGACAACCCCAGCCTTGAACACGGTGTTGAGGATGAGTTCATTGGCGATGAGCTTTATATGCAGATCATGGCGGAGTTTGCCCGCCGTCTGGAGAACCGCGGCCGCTAACGCGCCGCTGTTTTCTTTCTGGATATACTCTTTCTGGAAATAATAAGGGCCGCCCGCAATCTGTCCTTGCCAAACTGGGACATGCGGGCAAAGTCTGACCTGGCAATTGGCAGGTCTTCGCAGTCCAGGCCTGTCTGTTCCTCAAATGACGGGTCAGGGTCGTGTATGTAAAAGCAGGCATCGTCGAAAGCAGTAATTGTCACCCAGTGAGGCGCTTTCTTGCGATCCAGCCTGTAGCTGCTGATCAATGCCAGCACAACTGATCCGTTTTTGATGGCGTGTTCTATATCATCCTGACTTACGTCACGTCGCTCCACATGAATTTCTTTCTTGGCGACGCGTTGCTCAAACTGCTCATGAACCAGCGCCATGATGGTTTTCTTTTCCGGGTCACGAACCCCCTCCAGAAATAGCGGGCCACTCTGATTAACAAAAACAGTTGGTTTGAACCCGCGTTTCGCAGCCGCCAGCGCCAGTCCAAGTGGATGACAGCCGCCATGCCCTGATGTCATGAAGATGGTGGTAGCCTCGCGCCATATATCGAGCTCTGTGGCCTGATTGGGTACGCGTTTTCTATCCAGTGCGGCCATCGCCATCATAAGGGCTGCCGGGCCGCAGGTGAATGCAGTTGACTGCTGATACCAGGGCACATCATTACCGCGGCGACGCTTGGGCGCATAACGAATGATCTTCTGCATGCGCAGGGCATCGCCATGATCCTCGTAATAATCGGTCAGGGTATCGAAGGCAACATAGCCAGAAGACTGGTAGAGGTGTATGGCGGATGGGTTATCTGTGGCAACCTCCAGCCTCATGAAAAAGCGATCGCGATTCGCGGCAGCGGTTTCCAGTGCCTGCAGAAGCGCGCGGCCTACACCCTGCCCGCGGGCATCGGGTGAAATGGCTATCGAATACAGGCGGGCGAGATGGGTGGCGCCGTGGAACAGCACCAGCCCATAGCCGAGAATTTGTTGCTGGTTTTCAGCAACCATAAATTCGCGGTTGCTCGCCAGGATCCAGTGACGCAGCCGACGGCGGCTCAATCTGTCAGTGTCAAAGCAGACATTCTCGAGAGCGTGGAGTGCGTCAAGATCTTCCAGTCTGGCGTTGCGTATCGTTAAAGCAGCGCCCTTGGTCACCGACATTTTGTCACCGCCATCCCGTCTTCTGGATCATGGATATCTTCAGTTCTGAATGGCCACGATCTGTAATTCAACGCGGCGGTTCATGGCGCGACCTGATTCAGTGTCGTTGCTGGCAATTGGCTGATCCGGACCCACACCCTGAGTGATCAGTCGGCCCTGGTCTATGCCGTTTGCGGCGAGATAATTGGCCACGCTATTGGCGCGGCGATCCGACAGGTTGTAGTTGTAATCGCGCGAGCCGGTGGAGTCGGTATGGCCTGTTACGCGTAAACGTGTGTCTACATACTTGGCGAGAACCTGAGAAACGGAATCCAGCACCGAGTGGAAATTTGGGCGAATTGAGTATTCATTGGTATTAAAGGTGATGTTACCAGGCATGATCAATTCCAGTTGATCGCCATTGCGTTGTACCTGCACCCCGCTACCCTGTAGCTCCTGGCGCAACTCTGCTTCCTGGGCGTCCATATAAGCGCCCACGCCAGCGCCAATTGCGCCACAACCGAGAGCAGCATTGCGGGCTCGCGTGCCGCTTTCAGCGGCGCCGATCAGTCCACACACAACACCACCGATCGCACCATAGGTCGCGGCGCGGCTGGTCTGCTGTTCGCCTGTGTAGGGATTGATCGTGGTGCATGCAGCAAGCGCTGCGGTCATGACTGCTGTACCAATAAGTTTGCCAGTGGTAGACATAATATACTCCTTTTGCGTCCTGGGTTAATCAGTAAACGACTGTCCGGGTTGAATTATTCCGCTTCAACCGGCGCATCTGACTTATGCTCGACAAAAATCAGCTCATCGGTGGCAAAGCCGGCCTGTTCCGCCATCGACACAAGGCGAGCCTGTGTATCTGCCGCCAGATCTTTCTGCCTGGCCAGTATCCACAGGTAGTTGTAGTTGTTGCCAGTTATCAGCGCCCATTCATAAGCATCCTGATCCAGTGCAACGATATTGTAGGATGCGTAGAAAGGGCCGAAGAAGCTGACTTCCAGCGCCCCCTGAGATGACTCTCCGGCGAATCGTGCCCGGCCTGTCGCCTGTTCCCACTCACCGTTCTCGGCATTATAGCCGCGGTTGATCACGGCGATGCTGCCGTTCGGGTTTTCTGAATACTCCGCTGTCACATGGCTGAGCCCGCGCTCGAAGCGATGGTCCAGTCTGGCGATCTCATACCACTGTCCCAGATAGCGCTGCAGCTGAAAGTCGTCGACGACGCTCAACTCGCCTGGCGGCGCGCCCGTGCAGGCCCCCAGCATGCCCACGGCAGCTGCAATCAAGGTGGTATGCAGAACCCGTTTGTACACGACCATAAGGCTGTCCACGGTCTCACAGCGCATCAATGTGCTCCAGAACAAAGTCACCGCGTTTTTTCAGTGCCCGCTTTTTGTCATCGGACATTTTATCGAGATTACGATAAATCATACTCATGCGCGGATTGTCTCTCAATAGCGTGTCATGTCGCATGATGAAATGCCAGTAAAGACTGTTGAAGGGACAGCTGTCATCATCCACCGCTGTTTTTACCGAGTAATGGCAGTGTTTGCAGTAGTCCGACATCCGGTTGATGTACGAACCGGACGCGGCATAGGGTTTGCTGGCCATCAGGCCGCCATCGGCGTGCATGACCATGCCCAGCGTGTTGGGCAGCTCCACCCAGTCGTAGGCGTCTGCGTAAACCGCCAGATACCAGTCGCAGATCTGCGTTGGCTCAACGCCGGTCAGCAATGCAAAATTGCCGGTAACCATAAGGCGTTGAATGTGGTGTGCGTAGGCATTGTCGAAGGTGTTTTTCAGACTCTGTGCCATACAGTTCATGCGCGTGTCACCGGTCCAGTAACACGCTGGAAGATTGCGCTGATTCCTGAAGTGGTTGTGTTCGGCATAGTCTGGCATCAGCCACCAGTAAAGCCCGCGCACGTATTCGCGCCAGCCGATGATCTGTCGTATGAATCCTTCGGCGGCGTTGATGGGCACATCACCTTTTTGCCAGGCACGTTCCGCTGCCTTGCACACTTCGACAGGGGACAGGAGGCCCATATTCAGACTGGTGGCCAGCAGGCTATGAAACAGGAAGGGCTGCCGGTGGCTCATGGCATCCTGGTACTGGCCAAAATCGGGCAGGCAGTGTTTGACGAAAAAGCGTAACGCAGACTGCGCCTGCTTGCGTGTTCTTGGCCACTGAAACTGATCAGCGTCCGCATCCAGATGACCTGGATGGTCAGAAAAGTTCTCAGCGACAAGCTTGATGACTTCACGATCAACACTGTCCACATCAAAGCCTTTGCGATCCGGTATGTCTACGTCATCACGCAGCGACTTGCGGTTTTCAGTATCGTAGTTCCACTCACCTCCAGCTGGCTGGTCGTCCTCCATCAGTAATCCGGTTTTGCGCCGCATCTGCCGATAGAAATATTCCATGCGTAACTGTTTTTTGCCTTGCGCCCACTCGGCAAATTCTTTTTTGTCGCAAATGAATCGGCAGTCACCCAGAACGGAGACCTCAATATCAAGCTCTGATGACCAGTTGTCGATCTGCTGTTGCAGGCGATGCTCGCCGCACTCGGTAACAACCCAGCTGTCGACCCTGTGTTTGCCAGCAACTTCTTTGATGACATCCGCAAACTTTTTCAGTCGGCTGTCAGGCTCATATTTGTAATAGTGAACACGCCAGCCATCGGCTTCCAGCTCGCTGGCAAAATGTCGCATGCCACTGAATAGCAGGGCAATCTTTTGTTTGTGGTGTTTGACATAGGTGGCTTCTTCATAAAGCTCTGCCATGACAACGAGATCCTTCCCGCGGTCAAGCGCCTCCAGTGTAGGCAGGTCTCTGTCCAGTTGATCGCCCAGTATCAGTCCAGCTCGCACCAATCAGCCCTTTCGGCCTGAATCAAAGCGCGATAACTGATGCTGCAACGAATCGCTCAGCTGGTGCAGAGAGTCGCTGATGCCAGACAGTTCGCGCGCCTTTTTAAGATTCTGGGAGGCGATTTCATTGACTGACTGCAGATTGTTGACGACCTGATCTCCCGACACTGACTGCTGTTGCGCTGAGGCAGCAATCATGTCGTTCTGACTGGCCATTTGCGAAATCTCATGTGTCAGCTGCTGGAGGGTGCTGGTACCTTCATTTGCTGATACCAGACACTCACCCACAGCTTCCTGGCTGCGCGTCATGGCCTGGCGGGCTGAGTCAGAGGTCTGCTGAAGTCGTTTGACCAGTTGCTGAATCTCCTTGGTCGATTCAGAGCTGCGTCGAGACAGCGACCGCACCTGATCTGCCACTACAGCAAAGCCGCGCCCGTGGTCTCCAGCGCGGGCTGCTTCGATGGCCGCATTCAGCGCCAGAAGGTTGGTCTGTTCGGCGATGTCCTTGATGATGTCTACCACTTTATCGATGTCGTTCGCCTGACTGGCAGTGTCGCCTACCGCTTTGCTGGTGATGTCGATATCGCTCTTCAGAGTGTTGATGCTGCTGCTGATACGCTGCACAGCGGAACCACTGTCGGCCGCGAGTTCATTGGCAGTATTGGCACCGTTAGCTGCATATTGAGCATACTGGGCTACCGTTGCAGTCGCAGTGCTCATCTCCTGCATGGCATCAATCATCTGTTGATTGACCGATGTCTGCCGCTCGGCGCCCTGTTCGACATCGGCAGCATTGCGCGTCAATGCCTCGCCCATCTGCTGAAGAGTCCTGAGTCGATCCTGTACATCAATGACCAGCGTTCGCAGTTGCCCCAGGAAGCGGTCGAAAGATTGTCCAGCTTCCGTGTCGTGATTGACCTTCAGGGTCAAGTCCATGCGATCGTCGTCGCGCGTCAGCTGTTCGCACGCTGAGGCCAGTGCCTGCCCTTCCGCGGCATCCGCCGCTGCCAGTTTGGCCAGGTAGAACAATGCTGCGGCCTCGACCAGTACATAGCCGGCATGAACAAATATCATGCTCCAGTGAGCATGTTCGGTCACCCAGACAGGGAAGCCGTTGATTTGCATGTAAAAGAACAGGAAGTGGTGTGCTGCGATCACAATTGTTGCGACGGCGATAGGCCGCCAGTCGCGATATGCAATCAGAAGCGCCAGTAACACGAAAATCGAGAAGTGCATCTCGATGGTTCCATGGCTCTGGTGAATGTGCAGTGCTGACATGACCATGAAGGCAGCAGCAATAAGGCTCGGTAAATGCCTCCCCAGCAGCTGCCCCTTCCAGGCGATGATGGTTGCAGTCAGAGTGCCACCACCCACCAACAGCGCTACCCCCCAGGTGCCATGCCACGGTGCCAGCGCCAGTGCGTACAACTGGCAGCCGATCAGTACACCAATCATGATGCGGTTGGTCTTTTCGAGATACCAGTGACTGTTGTGACTGACTGCGGCGCCTGATGTATGTCTCGACGCGGGAGTTGAGGAACGGTCTGACGGCGCGGCGGAAATGGGCGACGATAGTGATATAGCCATAATACTGATTCGCTTAATGATGAAGAATTAACTTGGACGAAAGACCTACTACTGCGATCGCACCGTGAATTGATACGCGATCCTTGTCGTTTCGGTTCATGGCGCAGTATTGTTATTTTCCTGTCACATGCTTGTGCTGAAATTGCCGGCCTGATCAAGTGATAAATAATGAATCTGGTGAATCACACAATGACCAACTCAAAATTCAATTCCAAGCGTGAGCGACCCAATACTGTTATCGGCTCGCGCCGCAATTTCCTTAGGGGTAGTGCCATGACAGCAGCCCTTGTGTCCTCTCCTTTAGTTCAGGCATTCCAGTCTTTGTCGACACGTCAGGTCTCTGCAGGCGGCCCCGCATCTCGACGCATGGACAGCCCTTATGGACCAATACGTCCGGTCAAGGATGAAGTGACGGGCCTGGAGCTGCTGCAGTTGCCAGAAGGTTTCTCCTACGCCAGTCTGTCCTGGGCGGGCGACGCCATGGCGGATGGCAACCCTGTACCGGCACGGCACGATGGCATGGGTGTAATTGCAGTTGATGATGACACCATCATTCTGGTGCGCAATCACGAGGTGGGCTCTGGTCGTCCGATATCAGCTGCCACCGTATATGATGAAGGTATGGTGTCGGAGAGCGCCCGCGCGGGTGGCGGCAATACCACGATTCATTTCTCGCGC
>Ga0189278_10395_pt1 | contig 20114 bp, 18 predicted proteins | sample N26A9minimetaG_FD_130326 | JGI IMG/M metagenome (GOLD analysis project Ga0189278, IMG submission 130326) | Marine microbial communities from the Costa Rica Dome - N26 A9 mini metaG | ecosystem: Environmental > Aquatic > Marine > Oceanic > Photic zone | place: Costa Rica: the Eastern Pacific...
CCCATCCAGGCCCGCTACCGGGAGCTGATGCAGGACCCCACAGAGCTCGATCAGGTGCTGAGAACAGGCCGTGAGAAGGCCGAAACCGTGGCCAACGCCACGCTTGAACGGGTTCGGGATGCCTTGGGTTTCGCCCGGCCAGCCTGATCAGCAACAAAGAGAAGCATTAGCTGCTCTGATCAATGCGACGGCCATGGGCTCAAGCCATGGCCCCTGAGGCTTGAGGGAGACAACGTCAGCCGTAGAGGCGAGTCTCGCAAGACTCTCAGCCTTCTCTCAGCTGCAAATACACAGCACAGACAACGCGTCAACCCCTAAGGCGCCGATCTCGCGTCCAGGCCTCGTGGGCCAGCACTGTGATCGTCCACCTGATTGTTCTGCGTGCATCGCCTTTTTTCTGCGTTCAGCCCAGCCACACGTTGGAGTCGGCCTGTCGTCGGTGCAGCCCTGACCGCAGGATTGGTGCTGTCCGCAGGAGCCAAACAGCCTCTCCAGAACACAGAGGCGCCCGCAGAACAGGTTGAGCAAAGCGCCACCAGCAGCCGCAACACCAGCAGCCGCGCCACCCTGTCCTCCGGCAAAGAGGGTGGTCGTTACGAGCTGACACCCGAGCGACGCGCCCTGCTCAACACCATTCGCTATGCCGAGGGCACCTGGAAAGACGGTGAAGACAAGGGCTACCGGATCATTTATGGCGGCGGGCAGTTTCAGGACCTCTCACGTCATCCCGAGCGGGTGATCGTGAAGCGCTACACCAGCGCCGCAGCGGGGGCCTATCAATTCCTGCCCAAGACCTGGAAGGGCGTGGCGAAGGAGCTCAAGCTGTCCAGCTTCGAGCCCAGGCACCAGGATCAAGCCGCTCTGCACCTTGTTGAGCGTCGCGGTGCTCTCAAGGAAATTGACCGGAAAGGGCTGACCAGAAACGCCATGGCGAAGCTGGCTCCCGAATGGGCATCTTTCCCCACCTGGACCGGCCGCTCCGCCTACGGTCAACCGGTGAAGAGCCCTCAGGACCTGGCGAGCTTCTACAGCAGCAACCTGCGCCAGCTGCGCAATCAGCTCGGGGCCTGAGGCGAACGGTTCGACCCCAACCTCGCGGCCAGGCCCCACACCTCGGTGACCAAGCCGTGCCAAGGGTTCATCACCTCCATCGAGACCGCCATGGGCTGCGTTGATGCAGCCACAAGGGAGCGTGTTGCAGCAATGGCCTTCTTGCCCTCCTGCAGCCGCTCCTGCATGCGTCGGCGCTCCTGAAACGGCATCACCTCCTCCGGACAGGCCTGCAGAAGCTCCTCACCGCGCTGAAACCAATGCTCGAAGTCATCGAGCAGGGATGCCAGCAACTCATCCAACAGCGCGCCAGCTTCCTGATTGGTTGACTCACCCACCTGATGTCCTCGGGTCTCGCCCATAGGATGGCGGGCCCTGAACCTGAACCGGTGAGCAGCGCTGCAGCAACCACCCCAGCCCCTTCAGCACCGGTGGTTCTGCCCAAGACCAGCGAGAGCGATCAACTGCTGAAGATTCGGCACTCCATGAGCCATGTGATGGCCATGGCTGTGCAGCAGTTGTTTCCCAAGGCGCGCGTCACCATCGGCCCCTGGACGGAAACAGGTTTCTATTACGACTTCGACAATCCCGATCCCTTCAACGAGGCCGACCTGAAGGCCATCAAGAAGGGGATGATCAAGATCATCAACAAGAAGCTGCCTCTCGAACGCGTTGAGGTGAGCCGCAACGAGGCCGAGGAAAAAATCAAAGCCCAGAACGAGCCCTACAAGCTCGAGATTCTTGAAGGATTGCAGGAGCCGATCACCCTTTACACCCTTGGTGAGGACTGGTGGGACCTCTGTGCTGGCCCCCACGTGGATCACACCGGCCAACTCAATGCCAAGGCCTTCGAGCTGGAAAGCGTGGCAGGCGCTTACTGGCGAGGCGATGAAACCAAAGCGCAGCTGCAACGCATCTACGGCACGGCCTGGGAAACCCCGGAACAGCTGGCGGAACACAAACGTCGCAAGGAAGAAGCGCTTCGCCGCGACCATCGCCGCATCGGCAAAGACCTCGACCTCTTCTCGATCGAGGATGAGGCCGGGGCTGGTCTGGTGTTCTGGCACCCCCGCGGTGCTCGCATGCGCCTGTTGATCGAGGAGTTCTGGCGCCAGGCCCACTTCGAGGGCGGATACGAGCTCCTCTACACCCCCCACGTGGCGGACATCAGCCTCTGGAAGACCTCAGGCCACCTCGACTTCTACGCCGAGAGCATGTTCGGCCCGATGGAGGTGGATGAACGGGAGTACCAGCTCAAGCCGATGAACTGCCCGTTCCACGTGCTCACCTACGCCAGCAAACTGCGCAGCTACCGGGAACTGCCCATCCGCTGGGCGGAGCTTGGAACGGTGTATCGCTACGAGCGGCCCGGTGTGATGCACGGTCTGATGCGGGTGCGGGGCTTCACCCAAGACGATGCCCATGTGTTCTGCCTGCCGGAGCAGATCAGCGACGAGATTCTGAAGATCCTCGATCTCACCGAACGGATTCTCTCCGCCTTCGATTTCAGCAATTACGAGATCAACCTCTCAACCCGCCCCGAGAAGTCCATCGGCGATGACGCCGTCTGGGACCTGGCCACCAAGGGACTGATTGAAGCCCTGGAGCGCAAGGGTTGGGCCTACAAAATCGATGAGGGCGGCGGTGCGTTCTACGGCCCGAAAATCGACCTCAAGATCGAAGACGCCATCGGCCGGATGTGGCAGTGCTCCACGATCCAACTGGATTTCAATCTGCCGGAACGGTTCGAGCTCGACTACATCGCCGCCGACGGCAGCAAGCAGCGGCCGATCATGATCCACCGCGCCATCTTCGGTTCGCTGGAGCGGTTCTTCGGGATCATGACCGAGAACTACGCCGGCGATTACCCCTTCTGGCTGGCCCCCGAGCAGGTGCGTCTGCTGCCGGTCACCGACGAGGTGCAGCCCTACGCCGAACAGGTGTTGGACCAACTCACCAAAGCTGGTGTTCGCGCCACGATCGACCGCAGCGGTGAGCGCCTCGGCAAGCTGATCCGCACCGGCGAACAGATGAAGATCCCCGTGCTGGCGGTCATCGGTGCCAAGGAAGCGGAGCAGAACGCCGTGAGCCTTCGCAGCCGACGGGACGGTGACCTCGGGGTCACAGCGGTTGCCGACCTTCTCAGTGCTGCCCAGATGGCCAACAGCGAGCGCGCCGCGGGCCTGGAGCTGAACCGATGACGGATACCCCTGTGCAGCACCTGGCCGATCTCGCGCGTCTGCGGGGAGCGCCGGAGCTGCCTCCCCAGATCAGAAACGAGCTGCGAGGAGAACTCGATCAGGCGATGGCCCAGGCCAGCTGGTTCACCATCGGAGTCATGGCCCCGTCCAGGGAGCAGGCCCTCACAGCGCTGCGCAGCCTCGAGCAAAGCCAACAGTGGGAGCCGCTGGAGCTCGTCGACAGCCCCGAGGAGCAGGGCCCTGTTTTCCTGAAAGCCAATCAGAAGGGAGGCACGATCCGCATTCGGATCGAACACGGCCTTGGCGAAGGAATTCTGATCAGTGGCCACGGTGACGACGACACCACGCCAAGCACCACCTGGGGACCACTCCCACTGGACTTCTTTTCCTGAGCCAACCACGCTGGTAGGAGTTGCCGCAGCCCTGGATGGCCACCAGCACACTCCTGGCGGGGGACATGGGAGGCACCAAGACTCTGCTTGCTCTCTACGGGAGTGAGGCGGGCCAGCTGCGCCTGCTGCATCAGGAACGATTCCGTTCGGGAGAATGGCCATCCCTTGAGCCGATGCTCGAGGCCTTCCTCAACAATCGCCCCGCCGATCTCCCGGCTCCAGCGCATGCCTGCATCGCCGTTGCCGGTCCGGTGCGACACAGGGAGGCCAGGATCACCAACCTGCCCTGGCGGCTGCGGGAGGCCGACCTGGCGCGGGCTGCGGGCATGGAACAGCTCGAGCTGGTGAATGATTTCGGCGTGCTGATTTACGGGCTGCCCCATTTCGACAGCCATCAGCAGGTGATCCTTCAAAAAGGCCACCAAGACAAGGGCCCCCTGGCCATTCTTGGGGCAGGCACCGGTCTCGGCATGGCGCGAGGCCTGCAGAGCGAACAGGGACTGGTGGCCCTGGCGAGCGAAGGAGGGCACCGCGAATTTGCTCCGCGCAACGAAGCGGAATGGGAGCTGGCCTGCTGGCTCAAACAAGACCTCGGCGTCAGCCGCCTTTCGATCGAACGCATCGTGAGTGGCACCGGCCTGGGCATGTGGCCCACTGGCTGCTTCAGAAACCCGATGCCGCCATGCACCCCCTGCGCAGCGTGGCTGAGGCTTGGCGGCGCAACAGCTCCAACGATCTTCCCGCTCAGGTGAGCGTTGCCGCTGAAGGGGGTGATCCCTTGATGCAACGCGCCCTACAGCTTTGGCTGGAGGCCTATGGCTCAGCGGCAGGCGATCTTGCCCTTCAGGAACTCTGCACAGGAGGCCTCTGGGTTGGCGGGGGGACCGCATCAAAACAACTGAAAGGACTGCAATCCGCCAGCTTTCTCAATGCGATGCGCGCCAAGGGACGCTTCCGCGAACTGATCGAAGGGATGCAGGTCACAGCGGTGATCGATCCCGATGCCGGACTATTCAGTGCAGCCTGTCGCGCCCGGATGCTGGCGGAGTCAGGTGGGACACTGGCCTGAGCAGAGGATCAGCGATGGCGCAGCCGCGCATCGGTCAGAAAGTGGTCGTGGACGTCCCGGCAACCACCGCCAATCTCGGCCCTGGATTTGACTGCCTCGGTGCAGCCCTTGATCTGAACAACCGCTTCGCGATGCGGCGGATCGAAGGGGGCGGTGAACGATTTGAGCTGATTATTGAGGGAACTGAAGGCAGTCACCTCCGGGGTGGGCCTGAGAACCTCGTTTACCGAGCGGCCCAACGGGTGTGGAAAGCGGCTGGGCTGGAACCCGTCGCCCTTGAGGCACGGGTGCGTCTTGCCGTGCCGCCGGCACGGGGGCTGGGCAGCAGTGCCACGGCGATCGTGGCGGGATTGATGGGAGCCAATGCCCTCGTCGGTGAGCCTCTCTCCAAGGAGAAGCTGCTGGAGCTGGCCATCGATATCGAAGGTCACCCGGACAACGTTGTGCCCTCCCTTCTGGGGGGCCTCTGCATGACCGCCAAGGCCGCGTCTCAGCGCTGGCGCGTGGTGCGTTGCGAATGGACGCCGAGCGTGAAGGCCGTCGTGGCGATTCCATCGATTCGCCTGAGCACAAGCGAAGCCCGCCGGGCCATGCCCAAGGCCATCCCCGTTGGCGACGCTGTGGTCAACCTGGGTGCCCTGACACTGCTGCTGCAAGGGCTGCGCACCGGCAATGGTGATCTGATCTCCGACGGCATGCACGATCGCTTGCACGAGCCTTACCGCTGGCGCCTGATCAAAGGCGGCGACCAGGTCAAACAGGCCGCCATGGACGCGGGAGCCTGGGGTTGCGCCATCAGCGGGGCCGGACCAAGCGTTCTGGCTCTGTGCGAGGAAGACAAAGGCCCAGCCGTCAGCCGAGCCATGGTCAAAGCCTGGGAAGCTGCCGGGGTCGCCAGCCGTGCGCCGGTGCTGAATTTGCAGACCTCAGGCAGCCACTGGCAACCGGCCGACGATGAGTAGATCCACCTAAACAGGGCATTCAGCCCTGTTAGCTTTGTTAAAGATTGCAGACACAGAATGGATGCTGGGTTAGCAGAGCTTGCTGTCTCGGGCAGTCCCTTCCCTTGGTTGTCGCTGATTGTGCTGTTGCCGGCGGCAGCAGCTCTGGTGCTGCCACTGGTTCCGAGCAGCGAAGAGAAGCCTTCCCCCGCGCCCAAAATCATCACCCTGGTCGTCCTTCTGGTCGATCTTCTTTTGATGATGGGGGTGTTTGCCACCCGCTTCGACCCCAGCACTGAAGGGCTGCAGCTGGTGGAGCGGGTGAGCTGGCTCCCAGCACTCGGGCTCGAATGGTCCCTTGGTGTGGACGGTCTTTCAGCACCTCTTGTGGTGCTCAGCGGCCTGGTCACTTTCCTGTCTGTCGCGGCCAGCTGGTCGGTTCAGCGCAAATCAAGGCTGTACTTCGCCCTGATGCTTGTTCAGGCCTCGGCCCAGGGCCTGGTGTTTCTGTCGCAGGACTTCCTGCTCTTCTTCCTGGCCTGGGAGCTGGAACTGGTTCCCGTCTACCTGCTGATTGCCATCTGGGGCGGACAAAACCGCCAGTACGCCGCGACCAAATTCATCCTCTACACGGCCCTGGCCTCTCTGCTGATCCTGATCAGCGGCTTGGCACTGGCCCTCTCCGGTGACACGTTCACCTTCAACATCACGGAACTGGCGGCCCGTTCTCCCGGCGGCAGCTTCGGCCTGTTGTGTTACGTGGGTTTCTTGATTGGCTTCGGCGTGAAACTGCCGATGTTCCCGCTCCACACCTGGCTGCCCGATGCCCACGGTGAGGCCAACGCTCCGGTGTCGATGCTGCTGGCAGGGGTGCTCCTCAAGATGGGCGGCTACGCCCTGCTGCGCTTCAACGTGCAGATGCTTCCTGAAGCGCACGCCACCCTGGCGCCAGCCCTGGTGATCCTTGGGATCGTGAACATCGTTTACGGCGCGCTCAACGCCTTCGCCCAGGACAACGTCAAACGCAGGATTGCCTGCAGTTCCGTGAGCCACATGGGCTTTGTACTGGTGGGGATCGGTGCCGTTGATGCCCTGGGAATCAGCGGAGCCATGCTCCAGATGGTGAGCCATGGCCTGATCGCAGCCGCGATGTTCTTCGTGACGGGCGTGTTCTACGAGCGAACCAAGACCCTCTCGATCCCCAACATGGGCGGTCTGGCCAAGGCGCTGCCCATCACCTTTGCCTTCTTCCTGGCCAGCTCCCTGGCGTCGCTGGCGCTGCCGGGCATGAGTGGCTTCATCAGTGAAATCACCGTGTTCCTCGGCATCACCAGCCAGGAAGCCTTCACGTCCGTGTTCCGATCGATCACCGTTCTGCTGGCCGCCATCGGACTGGTGCTCACACCGATTTATCTGCTCTCCATGTGCCGACGGGTGTTCTTCGGCCCCAGGATTCCGGCCCTGGCCAGCGTCGCTGACATGCGCCCCAGGGAGCTGGTGATTGGCCTGAGCCTGCTGGTGCCAACCCTGGTGATCGGCATCTGGCCCCGCATTGCCATGGACCTCTACGAAGCTTCCACCAACGCTCTGGCCCTGCAGTTCATTGCCAGCTGAGATGTCGACTGTTTCCCCCCTCCTGCGCGGCCAAGGGCTTCCCGAGTTCCGGGCCATTTCCCCTGAGCTCGTCAGCACAGACATCCCGGTTTTGCTCGCACAGCTGGATCAGGACTTCACTGCGCTCGAGCAGGCTCTTGAGACAGCTCTCGCCGGACCCTCGAAGCTGTCCTGGAATCGGGTGATGCAACCGCTGCAGGCCATCGGCGAACGGCTGCGTTGGAGCTGGGGTGTGGTGGCACACCTCAATGGCGTCTGCAATTCCCCTGAGCTGCGCGATGCCCATGCCGCCCAGCAACCGGATGTTGTACGCCTCAGCAACCGGCTTGGCCAAAGCCAGATTCTTCATCGGGCCTTGATGGCCCTCCAAAGCGATCCCTCCGAACCGCTCAACCCAACCCAGGAGCGGATCCTGAAATCCGAGCTGCTCTCGATGCAGCAGCGCGGTGTTGGCCTCAGTGGCGAGGAGAAGGCAGCCTTCAACAGCACCAGTGAACGCCTGGCTGCTCTCTCCACCCAGTTCGGCAACCACGTGCTCGATGCCACGCAGCAGTGGACCCTGAAACTCAGCCAGCCCCATGAGGTGGAAGGCCTGCCGCAACGGGCCTTGGAGGCACTGGCCGCCGCAGCGCGTGAAGCAGGGGATGCTGATGCGTCTGCGGAGTCCGGCCCGTGGCTGCTGGGACTGGACATGCCCCGCTATCTGCCCTTCCTCACACACGCCAACAACCGATCCCTGCGGGAGAAGGCCTATCGCGCCCATGTGGGGCGAGCCAGTGAAGGCGAACTCGACAACCGGGCACTGATCGAGGAGATCCTGACCCTGAGGCGCGAGCAAGCGTCCCGCCTGGGCTATGCCCATTGGGCTGACCTCAGCCTCAGCGCCAAGATGGCTGACGATGTTCCGGCGGTGGAAGCACTGCTGGAAGAACTGCGCGCTGCGGCATACCCAGCAGCTGAGCAAGAACTGCAGGATCTCCAAGCCATCGCCAGGGAGCACAAGGCCCCCGAAGCCGATGAGCTGGCCCCTTGGGACATCGCCTACTGGTCGGAGAAGTTGCGCCAATCCCGGTTCGATCTGGACCAAGAGGCGCTGCGTCCCTGGTTCCCGCTGCCGCAGGTGCTCGAAGGACTGTTCAGCCTTTGTACGCGTCTGTTCGACGTCGAGATCGTTGCCGCCGACGGCGAGGCACCGACCTGGAACGACGATGTGCGCTTCTTCCGGGTGAAGCGCTCCGATGGCACACCGATTGCCGGCTTCTACCTCGACCCTTACAGCAGGCCCGCCAGCAAACGCGGCGGAGCCTGGATGGATGAATGCCTGGGCCTGAGCAAGAAACCTGATGGCTCTGTGGTGCTGCCGGTGGCCTACCTGGTCTGCAACCAGACCCCACCTGTGGGCGACACGCCCAGCCTGATGAGCTTTGAGGAAGTTGAGACCCTCTTCCATGAATTCGGCCATGGGCTCCAGCACATGCTCACCACCGTTGAGGAACCGGAAGCCGCCGGCATCAGCAACGTGGAATGGGATGCCGTGGAACTCCCCAGCCAGTTCATGGAGAACTGGTGCCTTGATCACGCCACCTTGATGGGCATGGCGCGCCACTGGCAAACCGGTGAACCCCTGCCTGAATCGGAATTCAACAAGCTGCGCAGCAGCCGCACCTTCAATGCAGGCCTCGCCACCCTGCGGCAGGTTCACTTTGCCTTGAGTGACCTTCGTCTCCACAGCCAGTGGACCCCTGAACTCGGCGTCAGCCCAGATGGACTGCGCCGTGAGATCGCCGCCACCACCACGGTGATGGATCCCATCCCGGAGGATCAGTTCCTCTGCGCCTTCGGCCACATCTTCGCGGGGGGCTACTCCGCCGGGTACTACTCCTACAAGTGGGCTGAGGTGCTCAGCGCAGATGCCTTCTCCGCTTTTGAGGAGGTGGGTCTGGATCAGGAGGATCAGGTTCGTGAAACGGGAGCCCGCTTCCGCGACACCGTGCTCAGCCTCGGTGGCAGCCGCTCCCCGTCTGAGGTGTTTGAAGCCTTCCGAGGCCGTCCTGCCAGCACCGAAGCCCTGATTCGCCATTCCGGCTTGGTGGCCGCGGCCTGAATTCAGGCGCGCAAGCTGCTGCAGAGCCGTCGAATCGCGGCGGGGTGGCTGATCAGTTGCTGATGGGTCCAGACCGGCATTTCCTCACACCGGCCCATGGGCAGAACAGCCCTCCAGCCGGGGCAGACCATCAGATCCCAGCGGCAAAAGAAACTGGAGCACTCGACCCCAGCCAGGGCATCGGGTTGGCGATTCAGCTCGCGCAGCAGGCGACTTCCCACTTTCATATCTGCCGCACCGGCGAGGAGCGGGCGGGGAATCATCTGAGCAGCCAGGGTGCCCTGCTGCGGGCTGCCCACACTTAGGAAACGCCGGGTGCGCTGCACCCCCCCCAGTTCCTGCAGCCAGATCCTGCCGATCACGCCCCCCATCGAAAACCCCAGAAGATCGACCCTGGTGTCAGCACCAAAGCGCTGCTGGATGTGCTGATCGAGGCGAGAGGCCAGCTGCCGCAGGGGAATCCAACCCAGACCATGTGGCAGATGCGGCGCCAGCAGCGAGCGATCGGGCTGGTCCAACCCCTGAATTAATCGATGAAACAGGCGGGGCGTGTCCCAGAGACCATGGACCAGCACCAACGGGATGCTCACAGGGCTGATCTACCGCCATGGCGGGAGCGTTCCACGAAAACGCGGCCGTTAAATCCTGGAACCGGTGCAGCACATTTGGTCAATCGCAGCCAGACCGGGATGGGCCCATACAACGTTTCCAGCCGATCCAGCATCTGCTCGCTGAAGTGCTCGATCGTGAGGCAACGAACCTGCCGGGACAAGCCTTGCAGGGCCTGAATGGCCACGCCGTAGTCCAGGCTCCGGCTCAGGTCGTCGGCCACGGCAGCAGCCTTCAGATCGAGCTGAACACTGAAATCAAGGCTGAACCATTGGCCATCCCGACGTTCGTGTTCCAACACCCCGACGTGGGCCCACAACCGCAGGTCCCTCACACCGATGCAATCCATCAGAGCGGCCGATCGATGTGGGTGAAGACGCGGCTGCCGTTGGCGTAGTCGGCAGCGATGTGGCCCTCGCCGCGCAACCGATAGCGGTAGGTCACCAACCCTTCCAGACCAACGGGTCCGCGGGGCGGCAGGGTCTGGGTGCTGATGCCCACCTCAGCGCCGAATCCGTAACGGAAGCCATCTGCGAAGCGGCTGGAGCAGTTGTGATAGACGCCTGCGCTATCCACCGCCGCAAGGAAACGATCAGCCGCCTGGGCATCCTCCGTCAGGATCACTTCGGTGTGACGCGAGCCATAGGAGCGGATGTGATCGGTGGCTGCCTCGAGATCGTCCACCAGCTTCACCGCCAGGATCAGATCCAGATACTCCGTGCTCCAGTCCTCTTCCGTGGCCGCTTCCGCCACCCCGAGAGCCACGCTCTCGGCATCGCCCCGCAGCTGCACCCCGACAGCAGCGAAGGCCGGCAGCGCAGCGGCGAGAAAAGGCTGCGCAATCGAGCGGTGCACCAACAAGGTCTCAATGGCATTGCAAGCGGCGGGGTACTGGCTCTTGCTGTCCACCGCCACCCGAACGGCTTTGTCGACGTCGGCAGCCGCATCCACGTAGAGGTGGCACACCCCATCGGCATGGCCAAGCACCGGAATGCGGGTGTTGTCCTGGATGAAGCGCACCAGTTCGTTGCTTCCCCTGGGAATGATCAGGTCCACGAGGCCATCGAGACGCAACAAGGCCAGGCTTTCTTGACGGGTGGTGAGCAGAGCCAGGGCATCGGCAGACACCGGACTGGCCGCCAGGCCTGCCTGCAGGGCATCCATCACAGCCTCATTGGTGCAGCGAGCCTCACTGCCCCCTTTCAACAGAGCACCATTGCCCGAACGGATCGCCAGCGAGGCGATCTGCATCACCGCATCCGGCCTGGCTTCAAAGATCACACCCACCACCCCGAGCGGAACGGAGACCCGTTCCAGCACCAGGCCCTGATCCAGCTCCCGATGCAACTGACGACAACCCAGCGGGTCACTGAGGCTGGCCACTTTGCGGACGCCATCAATGGCCGCCGCCAACTTGCTGTCATCCAGCTTCAGCCGCGCCATCAAAGCCGGCGCCAACCCCTCGGCTGCAGAGCGTTGAAGGTCTTCACGGTTGGCCGCGAGGATGCTTTCCGCACGGTCGGTCAGCGCGTCCGCCATCGCCTGAAGAGCCTGAGCTCTCTGGCCGTCATCGGTCTGCCCCAGATCAACAGCAGCACGGCGGACAGCCGCGGCACGCTGCAGCAACGCAGCAGAAGGCTCTGGAACGCTGGACATCAAGGCAATCAATCTGGAGCCATCATCCCGTTCAGCCGCTGCAGAGCGAGTCGCGCAGCCCCCAGGCGTCCAGCGCCGTTCCCCAGACAGGCTGCTTCGATCCGCAACCCCTCCCTTGAGACGGCCTGAACCCGCGACTCCACCTCGCGGCGCACCGCTGGCAAAAAGTGGCGGGCGGCACCCGCCAGACCGCCACCCAGCAACACCAACTGCGGCGTGAACACGTACACCAGAGAAGCAACGCCACAGCCCAGGCGCTCGCCGTAACGGCTCCAAACTTCCAGGGCCTCCGGATCACCACCATCTGCCTTTGCACTGAGCTCGCGGGGATCGCGATCACACAAGCGCCGCAGACCTGTGATGCTGGCGAACTGCTCCAGGGAGCCACGGTTACCGCTGTTGCAGGCCGGACCATCGGGCTGAACCCCGATCAGACCAGGTTCCGCTGCAGCGCCGTTATGGCCAGTAAACAGCTCACCCCTTAGAAGCACCCCCCCTCCAACCCCGGTTCCGAGGGTCAGCAGCACAACATCATCAACACCACGGGCTGCGCCGAGCCAGGCCTCACCAACCACCGCACAGTTGCCGTCATTAGCGAGGGTGACCCGGCGGTTGAGCCTGGACTCCAGCCAATCCGCCAGCGGCACGTCCTCCCAGCCGGGCAAGTTAATGCAAACCCGGGCCACCCGAGCCGCCGCATCCATTGGGCCGGGGAGGCCGATGCCGACCGCCTCAGCTGCATGCTCAGGATCAATCTGTTCAATGGCTTCACACAGGGCCATCGTCACGGCGCCAGGTACAGCGGGCTGTGGTGTGGGCCACTGCGCCTCTGCCAGCACAGTTCCATCAGCACGAATCCGGGACAGCTTGATCGCCGTGCCCCCGAGATCCACTCCAATCACCTGCGCGGTAGGCATGGCTCAGAACCGGAAGAACACCTGCAACTGGCTCTGCCAGGTGCGATTGGCATCCATGGCCGCGGAGACTGACGTGGTCGGTGTCAGCCGATAGGAAACAGTTCCTTGTGGAGGAACATCAACATCGGTTGTGTTCGGTGCCATCAGTAGGGAGAGGTCGAGCTGATCAGTCAGAGCAACACCAAATTCCGTGACCCACGTAAGTGTTGGTGCAACCTGGCCGGAGGTGCGTTCCTTCTCTGATTTCACAACGGGGGTGACATAGGTGGGGAAAATTGCCACCTGCAGCCGCTGACCCATGGCATCGGTCAAGGTACCCAGCACAGGTGAGAGCAATGATTGGCTCAGCATCGTGGCCAACGTGGCTCCACCAGTACTGCCTAAAGAAGACAGGGAATTGCCACCGATCAAGCCCAGCAATTGCTGCTCGCTCATCGGAGGTGAGCTCCGTAAAACAAGATTGTTTTTGTCACCCAGACGGTTGGCCGGGCCAGTGGCCTGAACCATGACCTTCACCAGTCGAAGCTGGCCAACCGCGGCGTGAGCGCTGCCAGTGCCATTTGAAGCAAAAAGGTTGGCGCTTGTGAGCTGATCGCTGTTGCCCGCGCTGACGGTGTCGGAGACCCTGGCTTGCAAAGCGACATCCACGTAGGGAATCAGTCCCAACGAGGGCGTGAACACAGCAACATTCTCCTCCTGCGGATCCAAACGGAGGGGAGCGAGAGGGGGAATCCAGATCCTGCCGGCATTAAGCCGGATCACCCCTCTTGCCTGCAGAGAGGGGTCGAGAGGGCCATTCAACGTCACCACACCACCCCCTTGGAAACTGATCGAAGGCATCAGCACCCTGGTGTCCGGCCCGAGGGCTAGCCGAAGGTTCTCAAAGCGGATGGCGGGCAGCGTTGGCATGAACCGCTGCGGCTGATCTGGGCCATTGATGGGTGTGTTTGGTCCCATCAGGACCAGAGGATCCTTGAAATCCCACTCCTCCTCCAGAAGGGTTTTGAAAGATTGAGTACCTTGCACAGCAGCAGAAGGAGCCTTTTCAACGCTGGGGATCAATCCTTGAGGTTGCTTTCTCCGAGCACGTCCGGAAGAACCTGACTGGGGTCGAAGCGTGCCCCGCGACAGTTCCAGATTTCCGGAGAGGACGGGCTGCACCACAGCTCCAGAAACCTGCAGTTCGCCATCGGCATGGAACTGCACGATCGGCTGTCGAATCTGAGCTTGGCTGAGTTGCAGGGTGAGCGGTGAAGCGCCGCTCTGGGGGGTGAACAAGCCAAGGGTTCCTGAACCGCGCAGCGAGCCGCCGCGGCCCACTTCAGCTTCAAGGCGTTGCACCAAGACGCGATCGAAATCGAACAGGATCGAGGCGTTGATCCGACTCAGCTCCTGTTCACCGATGCTGAGATCTCCATTGCTGACCACCACAAAGCCATTGGCTTGCGGTTGGCTCAACGGCCCGCGCAGCAACAGCCGCAGATTGGTGCTCCCCCGCTTCACGGCCAAAGAATCCCCGACAAGAGGCGTCAAAACGCCAAGTGCATCCCCATGGCTTTCCAGCTTCAGGTTCAAATCCGAATCGGGGTTGAAGGGAACCGTTCCTGACACGGTGACGGCTTCCTTGCTCTCGCCTCCCTTCAGGGCCAGGTTCAGGCGGATCAAATCACGCTCAACGACAACCGATTGCTGCTCCAGCTGCAGAGGCTGGCCCGCCAGACTGGCGGAGTCGAGTTTCAGATCGGAAACCAGCAGTGGAGCCGTTCCGCTGAGGTCATAGCGGCCGCGGATACCAACACTGCCGCGGAGCTGCTGCGGCACAGGAGCCAACAACACCAGCAGAGAGATCGGAACCTGCAGCAGGGAGAGTTCACCGGAACCACCGAGCAGCGGGCCGCGAAGCGTGGCGACCATCGGTTCAAGCTGGAGTGCCTTGGCCGGGTCATCCCCCTCAACCCAAAGATAGGCCTTGGCGATCAGATCGGCCTTCAGGCGCTTTGGATCAGGACCGTCGATCGTTCCCGACAGATTGACCCGCCCCTCCAGACGCTCCAGCTCAGGGCCCTTGCGGGGATGAGCCAGGGCATAGGCCTCAAGCGCCCGCCGCGATGCCGCCAGAGCTCGCAACTGACCATCAAGCGATCCACCAAAGGTGTTGATGAACAGGGTTCCGAGATCCTCGGCACGGCCTGGGGCCAAGCCCGGATGGAGATCGCTCCCTCTCAACTGACGGGCCAGAAGCGTCAGCCAGGTCACATCCAGACCTTCGGCCTCGATGCCGCTGTGCATCCAGCCACCCAGATCGCCATGGGCCTTCAGCCGAATGCTGCCCTGCAGTGGCGTCAGTGCTGCATCGGCCTGAAAACGCCCATCCCCGAGGGAACCCTCCAGCTCGAGGCTCTGCACGGCAACCCCCGCCATCGAGGCGTCCGAAATGGCGGCAGATCCACGGATCGCGAGGGGGCCCATGGCAAGGCTCCCTAAAGCCGAGAGCTGACCTGCCACCGCTTTGGGCTGGTTGACCGGCGGCACGATGAAACGAAGTCCATCGATGTTGAGGTCCGCTGCACGCCAGCGGTAGCGGCGTTGCTCTCCAGCCGGAGCCAGCTCGTGCAACCGCAACTGCCCCTCCCCCCGGCGCAAGAGCACGGTCTTGGGCCAAGCATCGGCATCGAGTTCAGCCACGAGCGAGCCGGGCACGACAGGCTGCTGGGCCGCCATCGCAAGACGAGCACCACGGCCCAGTTCACCGTTGAGGCTGCCTTGCCAGCGTTCGGGAACCTGCAAGGCACCAACCCGGGGTTGATTCAGCATCAGGCTGATGTCGGGCTGAAGCCCCGACAGGGGACCCTTCACGCGACCCCGCGCCGCCAGCTGCCCGCCCAGCGGCGTACCGATCAAGGGGGTTAAACGGCTGAGGCTGAAAGGTTGGAGGTCAAAGCCGCTCTGAAGCTCACCGGTTTGCAACCGCCCCTGTGCCAGTTGCACAGGAAGGCGCGCTTCCGCCCGCAACAGCGGACTGGTGAAGTGATCCAGCACCAGAGCGGAATCCTGCGAGGACCATCGGGTCTGAAACGACCACTCATCCAGCAACGGGTTGGACGCCTGGCCAAGCTTCAGGCTCAGCTCCGGTGACGCCAACCCACCACTGACGTCGACGCTTCCAAGGAGCGGAGCGGTTTGGCCCAGTCCGGCCTGCAGCGTCGGCAGCGCAGACCAGAAGCGGGGATCGATCTGCAGCTCCGTGCTGAGCAGATCCAATTGGGATCCAATCGTCCCGGCCAGCCCGAAGCGCAGTCCCGGGGCACTGAGGCGGAGTCTGTCCACGGCAACAGACGGTTGCTGGTCTTGCAACCAGGGGGTGCGCAACTGAGCGTCCAGCCTCAGGGCTGTGTTGAGCCCTGTGGCCTCAGGCAGCTGGATCTCACCATCGGCATTCCACCGGGGCTCCCCCCAGGGGCCCTGGATCCTGAGCTTCAACCGGTCCCGGTTTGCAGGGCTGAGGTCTGTATGGCGAACGTCAGCCTGGAGATCAAAGCTCCTGTTCAAGGCAACGGATCCTGAGGCCCGCGCCTCAAAGGCTCCAAAACGCAATGTTGCGGGCTGCAGCGTGAGTTGATCGCCCTTGCAAGCGACCCTGAGGCGATTGCTGTTCAGCGCAGCAAGTTCGAGACGCTTGAGGCTGAGCCCACCTCGACAGCTCAACGACCCATCGGCCCAGCCGATCTGAACATCTCCCTCCAAGGTTCCAGAGGCATCCAGATCCTGAGCAGGGGCGATGACGGCCCCTAGCGGTTTCAGGTTGAGCCGATCCAGCCGCGTTCGAAGCCTGAAGCGAGGGCGATCCCAATGCCCTTGTCCATCGAGCCGCAGCACCCCTTCAGCGTCGAGCCAGCGAAGTTCCGATGCGGTGCTGAAAAAAGCCTCCCCGAGCCGCACTGCGCCCCGACTGCGGAGTTCAAGGGTCTGCTGCTCAGGACCGAAACGGAGCAATGCAGGATCGGCCAACCGGTACTGCACGCCAAGTCGCGGCAGGGTGCCGTCACCGCTCAGTGGCCCAAAGGTCCAGTACCGACCAGCCTCATTGGCCTGAAACTGACCGCGCAGCCTGTGCACCGTGATCTGCAGAACCGGCTGCAGACGCCGAAGACTCGCCAAGGGGGCCAGGCCCACCTCCAGCCCCGCCAGGCTCAGCTCAGAACGATCCGCCGCCGACGGCAAGATTCGACTCGGCCCGATGGCGATCCCCAGGCCCAAGGGGCGAAGTCCTTCGTAAGGGCCAAGATCCACGTCGTGGCCCAGAGGACCCGACAACGTGCGCTCCAAGCTGGGGCGCGCCCGGCTCAGGATGCCTTCGGCAGCGCGGTCAAGGGCGATCAAGCCTGCTGCTCCAGCCCCGACCAGAACAAACAACCAGGTCCTGCGCCGCGTTTTCCCCATCAGACGCGGCGGTCTCCCCGGAATCTCGCGCAATATAAGGAGACTGTTTTCAGTCCACCAGCCCCCATGGCCTTCGATCAGCTGCTGCTTACTGCCGCTCCCTGGCTGGGTTGGTCTGGGCTTGGGCTTGGAGCGCTAACGGCAGTTGCCTTTCTCGCCAAGTGGGGCATTCGGTTTCGACTGGTCGGCGTGAGCAGCTTCACCCTGCTGCTGGCCGTGAGTTGCTGGGCATTCGGCGTGAGCTACACACCGCCAGTGGTGGTGGAGGGTGCGGTGCGGGCACCGATCGTGTTCGATAACGGCAACGACCTGGTGGTCGCACAGGTTCCTGCCGACCTGGCCCCAACAACAGTTCAAGCCACCCTGGAGCAATTGGAGGGCAACCTGCGCGGCTCAGGTCGCTCCAGCAGCACCGTGCTGGTGCGGTTGCGGGGCATCAAGGCGGAGGGCGATGGGCTGGGACGCCCCGTCATCCTGGGCGAGGCGAGCAAGACCTTGCGTTGATGACGAACTTCAACGATGCGATCGAGGAGCTCCCCCAGTCGTTTCGCAGGGAACAACAGGAACTGGATCGGGCCGGTATCCAGCGCTGGTCCAGCATTCGTGATCTAACGGATCTGCAACTGAGCCAACTCGCCCGCAGTGGCCAGGCTTCGGCCCGAAACCTCAAGCGGCTGCGAGGCATAGCCGATTTGGTCTGCCGCTTGGATTTGCCTCCCCAGGACGCCGCGCTGCTGATGCATGCGGGCATCGCCACGCCCGCCGCTCTGGCGGCATGCACCCCTGAACGTCTCGTGCGCCAGACCGGAAGGCTGGAGCGCAGCCTTGGAACCAAACGGCCTGCCGTGGTGGATCTGCGGGTGGCCGGCGATTGGATCCGCCGCGCCAGGCAACTGGCGAACTGACCCTAGTCACCCTGCCTTGGCATCCAATCCTGCGTATGAACCTGTTATGGGCTTGAAACTCCTACGCACAGCTTTGATCGCTCTGGCGCTCCTGGGCTCACCATTGCTCGTGGTTGCCGCTGACTCGGACTTGCTCAACAGCGTCAAACGCAATCCTGAAAAAGCAAAGGCCATGTGCCGTTCGTTCCGGCAAATGAACGCCAACGGCCGATCGCCATTCTCCAATCCCTACATCAATCAGGTCGCCGCCAGCGAGAAGCTGAGTTTTCAGGATGCGGAAATCCTCATGACCTACATCGTGGGGATGCATTGCGCCGATGTCCGCTGAGACCAGCGGAATTGTCTGCCGGTCTGCAGCGCTGAGGACGGCCGATGGCGTCGAGCTGCGTTCACGGTTGTGGCATCCCAGCGGCGAAGGCCCCTGGCCTGCCCTGCTGATGCGGCAGCCCTACGGGAGCCGCATCGCCTCAACCGTCACCTACGCCCACCCCAGTTGGTGGGCGTCCCATGGCTTCCTGGTGGTTGTTCAGGACGTCCGAGGACAAGGAGAGTCGGAAGGACGTTTCCGGGGGTTTGGTCAGGAAGCAGCCGACACCCCCGCCACCCATGCCTGGGTGCGCCAGCTACCGGAATGCAATGGACGCCTGGGGGTCTACGGGTTTTCGTATCAGGGTCTGACCCAGCTCACCGCAGCGGAATCGGCCCCACCGCCGGAGTGCACCGCTCCGGCGATGACCGGCCTGGACGAACGACGCCATTGGAGTTGTGAAGGCGGTGCCCACTGGTGGCACCTCGGCCTGGGATGGGGGCTGCAGCTGGCGGCCCTCCAGGCCCTGCGACGCGGAGATGCAACGGCCTGGCTGGAGATCCGCCGCAGCCTTGAAGACAACCGCTATTTGCGGGACGGACCAACCCTGCTGGAGCGCCATGACCCCGAAGGCATGGCCTGGAGCTGGTTGAACAACGACCCCAGCAACGATCAGCAGTGGACGGTTCATCACGCCCCGGAGAGCTGGCTCCAGCGGCCGATGCTGTTGATCGGTGGATGGTGGGATCCGCATCTGGTGGGTCTGCTGGACCTCTGGCATCGCAGCCAAGCGGCCGGCGGGCAGCCATCCCTGCACATCGGGCCTGCCTCCCATCTGCAGTGGTGGCCGGAAACCCAGCAGCTGATGCTTCAGTTCTTCCAACAGCATCTGCAGGATCGCCCCCCGCAGGAACCGCAGCCCAGCCACCAGCTCTGGAACATCACCCAGCATCAGTGGGATGCGATCCCCGCACCGGACACGGGTAGATCAGCGTCATGGGGACTGCGCAGCCATGGACTGGGCTGCATCGACCCAAGCGACGGTGCCCTTGTGGCGGATGGAGAGGGAGTAGGAAGCGTGGTCATCGTTCATGACCCCTGGCGACCGGTTCCGGCCATAGGTGGACACCTCGGAACAACCCCTGGGCCGGCGGAGCGCACGGCCGTGGATCAACGCAGCGACGTTGCGACATTCACCACCGCACCCCTGGTTGATGAGCTGCTGCTGTCAGGTCAACCGCACCTCCTGCTGGACGCCGAAGCGGACCAGCCCGGGTTTGATCTCTGCATCAGCCTCTCGCGCCTGCCCGCGGAAACCCACAGCGTTGAACAACTGAGCACGGGAGTCGCACGGGTTCGCGGAGAGGAGGCGTTACAGCCAGCCAGGCGCAGCGTGACCCTCCAGCCGCTGCACGCGAGCCTGGCTTGTGGCGATCGACTGAGGATCTCCGTTGCCGCAGCAGCGTGGCCCGCCATTGGCGTCAACCCTGGCCACGATGCCGTTCCCTGCGGAGCACCAAGTCCAGAGCATCTTGTGGTGACGCTGACACTGAAACTTGCTGGCTCCACCCTGCAGCTGAACCCCTTTGATTCCGGCAGACTGAAGCTCGACTGACGTTTGTGCTTTGTAGCTCTCCGCTGCCCTTCTGGCCATCGCTCTGTCGGCTCCCATGGGGTTGATCAGTCCCGCAGCAGCGGAGCAACTCACCAGAACCGAACTCACCCCAGCCCAAGCAACAACGGCGGCTGAACTGCTGCTGGAGGCGCTCAAAAATCGCCAGGGAGACGTCATGCATGACGCTCTCGCAGCCCCGGTTCAGACCAGTGTTGATGTGAAGAGCGTCCAGGCACGCCTGAACCAACGCGCGGCCATTGATGCAGCCCGCGTTGTCAGCGTGACCCCTGGCTA
>Ga0189278_10396_pt1 | contig 20106 bp, 13 predicted proteins | sample N26A9minimetaG_FD_130326 | JGI IMG/M metagenome (GOLD analysis project Ga0189278, IMG submission 130326) | Marine microbial communities from the Costa Rica Dome - N26 A9 mini metaG | ecosystem: Environmental > Aquatic > Marine > Oceanic > Photic zone | place: Costa Rica: the Eastern Pacific...
CTCCTCACACACTCGAGCAACAAACGTTATGAATACGTCTATAGCATCCAACTGCTGTAGCCCAAATAACAAAGTGAGTTCACTGCGCTCCCCCTTTATTTGAGAGTCAATATGTATATCGAGACCTTTGATACTTGGTCGAATAAAACCAGCAGGCAAATAAGCCTTCCGTACAGGACCGACTTCTAATACAAGACCTCTGTCTGGTAGTGTCCTTGCAGCGTACAGCTTGATGGGGGAGTTCTGATCTATTCTTTTCCTCACACGTTGTCCCGCGCTGCCGGAGCCTGCGAGCAGGTCATCATAGATCTGCCGGATACTAATGCGTCGGCTAGTCATCCATCTGCCTCTGATAGACTGAGTTTACGAAGTATTTAACAGGTTTCGCTTTCTTGTTTCCTGGAAAGCTTATGGCAAACCCTATATAGGGGTGACTCGAACCCAGCGGCGAGGTATAGGGCTGAGAATCTAGCGGATAGATAATCAATATTGCCTGACTCTTATGTCTCGCCACCCGTATCTCGGGTCCACCAGGTCTGGGCCTTTCCTTATCTTCAATTAATCTGACTGCAGCCTGATATTGTTCTTCGGTAAGATCCCAAGACTCATCTCTTGGGCTCACCAGTCGCCGGATTCGGTAAGCGTTCGGTTCAGTCGCCGGGGCTTCATCGAAAGGCGGGTGGTTGGCACGTTCTATCAGTCCCGTGGTGACAGGCCCAATCTTTAGTTCATTCGCATCATCCTTACTGTTACCCGAAAGCATGACCGACCAGTTCAATAGATCACCGGCATCCAATTGTTTCTCGATATATTCTGCCAGCAACGCGGTATTCACCTTTCTGGCATGTTGGGAAGGGGAGGTATAGCGACGCAAAAATTCGATCACATCATCCGCCTTGACGCCTGACCAGAGATACTTTCTCTTTATAGTAGCTAATTCATCTTTACGACGGGGGTGCTGTTGTCTGGGTGCGTAGCTATCTACTCGCTCCAACAATAGCGATGCTGCTTCCCAGTTACTGTCCACATCAGCTTTTTTTCGGGAAAACACGATCGTCTCGGAAATTGCGCCTTGGTAGCTGATTGTTAAGGCTATTCCGTGTCGCATTTTGACCTGAGAAGTGATCATCAACACTGGGTGAGACTGTACGCGCTGACCGTACGTTGCAGGAGTATCACCCATCTCGCACATCAAAAGGAATTCCCTGCGCAACTCATCGCTCGCGTCTGTAATGTGCTGAAACCAGTCAATCAAGCCATGAGGTGCGTAAAGTCGGCATACATCGATAAAGCCGTCTCGGTATCCGAACCACCGGCCCATTTGCATTAGGGTATCGTACATCCGGCTGGGGCGAGTAAAGTAACTTACGGTTAGCCCCTCAAGGGTCAAGCCGCGAGAAAGTTTGTCCCCGCCAATCGCGATGACATTTAGCCCGTTAGTCTTGTGCTGTTCGTAATCGAGGACGTCACCTGCGGTACCATTAATTCGGCGGACTTGAATCGACTGTGTCGCCGGGAGAATCTTGGCGCTGACTTCAGCCCAAGCGTGTTTGGGGCATTGATCATCACCGATTGCGTTATTAGATGGCACGAAATCTATATCCCAGAGTGATTTAAGTTCGTTAAAGAGTTCGGCGCTCGACCCTTCCTCACCGTAAGAAAGTGTTTCTTTGAAGTCGCGCATCAAGCGGCTCACCTGCTCGTAAACACGCTCTTGTACATCGATAAAGCGAGTGACGTGAACAAGCATGGAGCTGTGTTTTCCTCCTTGCCCGCGTAAAGATCGAACCGCGCAGCTGAGTATGAATGCCATCACTGCCTCACGAAGTGATGGAGGTACAGCTTTAACACCCTCATACATAGGTACGTGAGTCTTTTCGTGCTTTGGGGGCATCCATCCAATTTTCTCGTTGAGAGAATTGCTCGCTGCATAGTCAGAGATGCCACGTGTTATAGGCAGACCTGGCTGTCGGTTTTCCCCATCATCGTCGTCATTCTCACCTGCGAGACCAAACACCTTTTCTGGGCCGATATAGTTACTTGGTGTAGGTATTGTTGTGATAAAACTGCGCGGGAAAAGGTCTTGGCCATACTCCACTGATTCGGCTTCATTATGAATAAAGATGTTGGCGAATGGAGTGGCCGTGTAGCCAACATACGCAGATTGAGAAAATATGCGAAGTACCTTGCGAATTAGCCGGTTCAATGTCGTGGGTTCATGCTCGGGATCCGGGTCGCCCTCGACATCGAAGTCCATTTTGGCGGTATCTACAGATCCTTGATCTGCCTCATCGTCAATTAGTAATAGTGGTACCTTGCTGATGTGTGGGCTTCCGCTGCTGTCCTTGTCATTTGCGACATACTCCAGATACTTGACAAGGTTTTTTAGTACAGAGGCATTCTTTTTTATTACAAAGACAAGTGGTCTTCCGCCCGGGTTGATGCTGAAATTGTTCGCGACTGAACGATTAAAATCACCGTTCTCTGATCGGTTGGTAATGGTGTCAACACGTAAATCTGGATTGGAGCTGATTTTACCCACACCCACTGGAATACGGGCGCGAGCTTCCTCTGAGGCGGTTATATCATAACCAACGAACGCTTCTTCCAGTCTTATCTGAGTTTGTGTGCGCAGGTTGTTGTGAAACCCTGTTAGTACAATGATGACCTTATAACCAGCGTCCGCTGCCTTGCAAATTAACCCCGCGTAGTTTGTTGTCTTGCCGGACTGCACATGGCCAACCACCATTCCTCTTCTATCCCAAGGCCCTTCTAGAGCCGGATTCTGCAGGTTGTTAAGTGTTTCATCGGTAATCTCATCTATCCTATCGACAACCGGCTTGGGATAGTTCTCGTTCTGTAGCAGGTGGGTGCGGTATCTCGCCCAATACTTCCATTTGATATCTGCTTTGCTCTTTCCAAGCCAAGGCTCCCATCCATCTTCATCATTCTGAAGTGTAAGTGCCTCGCCGACATAGGTATGATAGTCGCGTTCAAACTCTGCGATCATCTCGTCGGGGCTGAGCTTTTCGGCGGCGCCGGGAGTTACTGAAATTGCCCAGTGCACTTTTTCTTTGATCATATCTAAGGTGAGCTGCCCACCCGCTTGATTTTTCGCTTCCTCGATCTGACCTGTAGCGATCATTTTTACATTCATGTAAGTACTCATCGCTTTACTCCCTGGTACTTCGCTTTAATTACATCGGCTACGCCGACAAAGCCTTCCAAGTTACAAACGTAGTCAATGCTATGTTCGTCCGGTGTCCTCCCTGTCCCGACTAGCGTTACCAGTGTTGTTTCAACCAGGTCCATTACCTGTTTCTCAGTCAGACCGCCCATCGGCTCATTGCTTTGCTCTGGACGCTCCGCCATATCAAGCCATATTTGTTGAACTGGCACTGTTTCCTCGAGAAGGCGCAGAAGGGTTTCTATATTAGGCTTTAATCCTCCCGCTTGCGCCAACAAGGATTTAACCAAGTCAGAATTTCTATCTATCCTGTAAACCTGCGCTCCATTTCGGTTAGCCGGCTTCCAGAGCTTAGTAAGTTCTGCACGTGCCCCCCGGTTGCCATACTTTCCCCGGTGCGAAAACACCTCGCGAGCCTCTTTTCTGACATGTGAAGCGTAGTCTTCAAGCCATTCTGAAACGAGCGGTGGGGGTACCGCAGAAGACTTCTTGACGTCTATCTGCCAAGCTGAGTCCATGCTGTTGGGGATGTCAACTCTGATTCTGGCAAGTTTGTAATGTTCTTCCTTGGTCCAACCGTTACGTCTCCCGCCTAGGCCTAGCCAAGACCCCGGCACCAGGAGGCGCTTGTTACGGTAAACATAAAATCCTTGCTGTTCGTTCCATCCACGTGGCCCGGCGGCAGCTTCATGATCCGCTGTACCCAGTTTGTCTTTGTGGGGCAATACATAGCCTTTTACTTTAACCGCACCATCATGAAATTTCTTGCTCTGTTGAGGTTGCGGACTCGTCGCATTCTGAGACGTTAGGAACGGATCCCAAGGATGAAGTTTGTGGTCGTCCCCGTGACCATTGATATACACATTTAATCCGGATCGGCCTTCCAAAAATCTGTGAAAGACCATAGAAATATGCTGAGAAAGACTATCAATTCGGGAAAAAAAGTTTCCTCGCTGAGATATATCTCCGGCTTTTTGTCGAGCACAAAGCCGATCAAGATTCTCCAAGAGTACTACTGTCCCATGTTCTAGGTTTTGTAGTTCCGAAAATCGCTCTTCCGAGCCTTCTCGTGATTCTCTCAATAAACGCCACTCGTTATGCTTGCCTACATAGTCAAGGTCCCACCGGCGCAAGCACACATTCGAACCAGTAACCTTAGAACCGACAGTCAAGCTTCTACACTGGGAAAACGAAGCTGTTTTTAATCCTAGTCCGAATCGACCGAGATCAGACTGTGAGCGTTCTTCCAATGGGTTGTTTGATCCCGGTCTCATTGCATTTTTTAGCCTTTCTTCGTCCATGCCGCGTCCATCATCCGTAATGGATATCCACGAATGGCTTCCCGCCCAGTAGAGATGTATCCAGATATTACTAGCGTCCGCAGATATGCTGTTGTCAATTAGGTCAGCAATAGCCGTATTCAGCGAATATCCATAGGCTCGCAATGACTCGATCATGGCTGCGGCACTTGGATTGACGATATCGTACTGTTGGTCCATGTCTATGGTTTTCTTTGCTCTCTGCATGGTCATTGCCTAAACTTGACGCCACGCAGGATACTAACCAATATCCACCCATGACAACAAATAAAAACTACAAGCCCTGTCCCTTCTGCAACTCAACTGGTCGTGCACTTCTGGTCAGCAATGCCAGCGGCTTAGCTTTCTTGGACAATTACCCCATCTCACCAGGTCACGCGTTGGTTATCCCTGTCCGTCACGTGGGTTCGTACTTCGAGCTGTCCCGCTGCGAACGTGAGGATCTCTGGGATCTGATCGAACAGGCCAAAATGAAACTTGACGAGCAGTTCGCGCCCGACAGCTACAACATCGGCATGAACGATGGGCCCGCGGCCGGCCAGACCATTAATCACTGCCACATCCACCTGATCCCACGTTATGTTGGCGACGTGGCTGATCCGAGAGGTGGTTTGCGCTGGATTATGCCGCACAAAGCTGACTATTGGTCTGATAAATGAGCACTTTATCTGCACGCGCGCAGCTGGCGTTTCTTGAGAAGATCCAACGCCTATTTGACGAGGGCGAGTTTTCGGCCACATACAAATTCGCCCTTATGCTGACGCTGGCAGAGCTGGCAATTGAGTATGGTGCGGATGACAACACCCGGTTGGCATTGCCACTCGATCTGGTGGCGGAGCGTTTTGCGCTTTGGTACTGGCGGCAGGCAAGCGCTTATGGCCCGGCGTCTGCTGACTCTGAAGACGGTATTCTTGTTCAGAACCTCGGCAAACAGGCGGCTGTGATAAATCGAATACGTGGTGTTTACAATGATGTTCAAGGCAATCCTGCCCGCGCCCCCGGCCATCCACATTGGAAGCGTGTAATTTCAGACATCCGGGCTATCGTCCACAACATGCCGTTACGCCATCTACAGGTAATTGGTGGCGAGACAGATCGATTTCTTTATGACTATCCGTGTGTGAACAAAATATTGGTTCTCAAGCGGGGTATCAGTCATAACCTTCGACGTTTCAGTCCTCTTATTCAGCAACTGGCAAAGGCAGGTTGGCTTGAACACATTCGCAGTAATCGCCGCAATTCTGAGCTACTTGGGAAAAAGGATGATCTCGAGTCATTTATGTTCGGGACGCCAAGAGCGCAGTTGGCAAAGGTCTCGCCAATTCTGGCCGACATGCAGGACAGACGTTGCTTCTATTGTCAGGGGAAGTTGCACAGCCAGGTTGAGGTTGACCACTTCATCCCGTGGTCTCGCTATCCAAGGGATACTGCCCACAACTTCGTTGTGGCGCATCGAAGCTGTAATAACGACAAACGCGATATGTTAGCGGCCAAATCGCACCTGGAACGCTGGCTGGATAGGAACGAACGCATCGGCCGAGAGCTGGGGGAACAAATGCAAGACCAGGGCTTCGTCTCGAATTTGGCCAGCACGACTGAAGTGGCGAAATGGGCATATGGTGAAGCACTCAGGATGCAGGGTTATGCCTGGATCGCAACACGCCGTCAGACTGAAATGATAAATGAGCAGTACACTGCGCTTTTTTCAGTAAATCAGTCTGTTAGCACCCGCACAAACACCCCAACTACCCGATAACTCTCAACCTCATCTGCACCCAGCACAATCGGCTCAAACTCCGGATTGCTGGATCTAGGCTTCAACACAATCTGTTCATGAGCCCAACCATCCTCGCTCTCGCTTTTCACACTGGCGTATTCTTTAACCGTATAGTGTGATCCGCTTTCTTCATCAATACTGTTCAGCATCTCGACCAGCACGATCTTGCCATTGCGGCTGCCGCCGGGGTCGGTGCGGAACAGGCACATGGCGCCATTGGGGATGATGTTGTTCATTGATTCGCCCTGCACCTTGCAGGCGAAATAGCTTTGGTCGATTCTTTCGCCTTCCGGCACCGGTTGCCAGTCCTTGTGCTCGACCTGTTGTTGTTCACTGAAAGTGCCGGCGGCGGCAACCAGGTCATAGACAGGGACGGCATTGATGAAGGGCTTGACCGGGACTGGAGTGATGTCTGTAACATCTGCAACGGCGGGTGGTTCCGAAGCGATATGTTGCGCCAGGTAATCGCGCAGATCCGGGTCGCAGGCATAAATGAATGTGCCGTGGATGCCACGAAGCAGAATGGTCTGGTAAATGTTCAGGATATACCGTTTCAGTTCTTCGGAATCTTTAATGGACTGTTTGCCGTTGCGGTCAAAGTACAGCTCCGGGCGTATGACGATTTCCTTGCGGGCTTTGTCGTAGCCGATTTCCCGCCCGAAGATGATGCCGGCATAGTTCAGGTCGTAGCCTTGTGTGGTATGAATGCAGCCCACTTCATTCACCGAGTTGGGGGTGTTGATCCAGTCAGTATTGGTGCTGTTCCATCTCAGTTGAATGTCTTCAATCTCAATGTCGAAAAGCTCAGGTTTCTTGTTGGATTGCCAGGGCCACGCGTAGCCGGCAATCATTCTTGAGAGGCCATGCTTGCGGTCGCGTTCCTGTACTGTCTTGAAAAAGTCACTAAAGGAGTCAAACAGTCGCAGTTCGTAGTGTTTCGAACGGTAAGGCACCTTACTGGCCAATTGACCATTCAGCAGTCGGTTAACAAACTGCACGTACGGGTTGCCGCCCCGAACCCGGAACTGCGACACCAGTTGTTGAGTCTGCGTGCTAGGTGACTTCTTGAGCTTCCTGAATACATCGGTAGCGGCGTCCGAGGGCTTGATGGTCTGGTTCAGGTCGTAGAAAAACACGGCCTTTTTCGACTGCTGGATTACCCAGTCCACCTCGCTGCAGCTTGTTGGATCCAGGCCAAGCGTGTTTGCGGTTTTGTCGAACGAGCCGTAATAGGCGCCCAGGTTTTGTCTGCGGCGCAGCCGGTGTGCTTCATCGACAATGACAATGTCGTATTGCTGTTTCGCAAGTTGTGAGGGGCTGATCACCATTTTCCGCGACAGGCCCGCAACATTGGCGAAGGCTTTTTCAACGGTGGCGCGAAACGAGGCCATCGGCACTACCAGGGCCATTTTGGGTCTGGGACCAAACCTGTCTCGCAACTGCGACAGCAGCTTCCTGAATTCATCCTCATCGGAGGAAAGACTGCTGAACCGGAAGTCACCCAGATCACTCTGCAGCAGCTTGAACAGAAATATCGCCAGCACCGATTTGCCGGTGCCAGCGCCACCCTCGACGATCAGGGATTTCACCTGCTCATCCAGAAGGGCGTACATGATGCCCAGCAATCCCTGGCGCTGGTCTGCTGACAGCGTTTTGTACGGTGAGTATTTGAACAGGTCAGAGTTGTCGAGATGCTCAATGGAATGTTGAGCCAGGCCTTCTGCTCTCAACTTGTCCCAGAGGTGTCTGAACATTCCCGAGTAAAGCTGTTCTTTCTGATAGTAATTGTGATCGACCAGCCCAAGGTTGCCATTTAGCAGTGCGAACTTGCCATCGGCTGCCATGTATTTGATGAGATTCGATTCGATATCCAGCGTGGCAGACTTGTTGAACTTGTCGCTCTGAATCAGGTGCACGACGGTCAGTCTGCTTTTGTCGTTGTGCTTGAGGTGTGTCTCCATTCGCGTGAGAGTATCAGCGGTCTCCCCGACGTAGGCTCGACCTTTGTGCGAATTGCTCAGCACATATACCAGCGGCCAGTGCGCCTGGGTCAGACGGTTCGAGCGGATCTGCTCGAGAGCATCCTTTTTAAAGTCAAAGCAGCTGATCTCAAGCGGGTGGGCGTCGCTCATAGCTCATTGTATTTCCTGGCGGTGCCCCTCGCCTTGTCGACAGGGTACTTTTCCTCATTCTGTTTGATTTTCGCCAGCACGATGTCTTTGACATCCAGGTCACAGGCATCGGCCAGCAGGAAAGCGAACGAGAACACATCGGCCAGCTCTTCCTTGATCTTTTCGGGGTCGGCATCTTCCGGCTGTTTCCACAGGAAGGCTTCCAGCAGCTCGGCGGCTTCAATGCTCAGCGCCAGTGACAGGTCTTTGGGATTGTGGAACTGCTGCCAGTCGCGCTCGTCGCGGAATTTCTTCAGGGCGTCGATGATTTCATTCATGGTTATTTTCTGTCGATGGCCAGGGTTATTGAGTCCTATGATTCCATGTACCGTTGCAACAGGCAATAGCGTATGCTGCTCACAAACAGTCTATTCTGGAGGAGTTATGGAAGCCAATCATGTCGAGATTCGCCATCTGACGATTGATGATATGAGGGCGCTGCGAGAAGCGTCCGAGCAAGTCTATGACGTTGGCCCGCTGCTGACCTGGACTGAAGAGGTTGTCAATGCCTTGTTGACGCGATTCCCCGAGGGGCAAATTTGTGTCTGTGTTGATGACAAAGTGGTGGGTTGTGCCTTCTCGTTGATAATCGACTACGCGAAGTTTGGCGATGATCATACTTACGATGAAATCGTAACTGACTTTTCTTTTCGCAATCATGACCCTGATGGCGATGTGCTGTATGGTATCGAGGTCTTCATCCATCCAGACTTTAGGGGTTTGAGGTTGGCAAGACGACTTTACGATGCCCGTAAGGAGTTGTGTGAAAATCTGAATCTGCGAGCCATTATGGCCGGTGGCAGGATGCCAAACTATGGCAAGTATGCTGATGAACTGACTGCGAAACAATATATTGAAAAAGTAACAAACAAAGAACTGTACGACCCGGTACTGAGCTTTCAGCTGGCCAATGGATTTCACGTTCGCAAATTGCTTAAAGGGTATATTCCGGGCGATGTCGAGTCTAAGGATTATGCCACCTTGCTTGAATGGTCCAATATTTTTTATACCAAATCGGTTAAGTTGATCAATGCCCCAAAATCCCAGGTTCGTCTGGGTCTTGTGCAGTGGCAAATGCGCAGTATGGCAGGCATTGACGAACTTTTTGACCAGATGGAGTTTTTTGTTGATGCGGTTTCGGACTACGGCAGTGATTTTGTCCTGTTCCCAGAACTGTTTGCAGCTCCACTCATGGCACAATACAACCACTTGAGTGTCACCCAGAGCATTCGCGAGCTGGCCAAGTACACCGAAAGTATCCGCGATAAATTTATCGATTTCGCGATCAGCTACAACATCAATATTATCACCGGCAGTATGCCATACCTCATAAAAGGAAAACTGTATAACAGTGGTTTTCTGTGTCGACGTGATGGAAGCTGGGAGAGATATGACAAAGTGCATGTGACGCCGGCGGAGCGAAGGAACTGGGCGATGTCGGGCGGCAATCAGGTCAAAGTGTTTGATACCGATTGCGGTAAAATAGGCATTATGATCTGTTACGACGTTGAGTTTCCGGAATATGTACGGTTGCTCTCCGATCAGGGAATGAATATTTTGTTTGTGCCATTTCTGACCGACACTCAAAATGGTTATACCCGCGTGCGGCATTGTGCCATGGCGCGCGCTATCGAAAATGAATGTTATGTCGCTATTGCAGGGGCCGTTGGCAATCTGGCGCGAGTTAATAATATGGATATTCAGTATGCCCAGTCCGCCTTGTTCACGCCGTCGGATTTCGCCTTTCCAACCACAGGTATCAAGGCAGAAGCGACACCCAACTCTGAGATGCTGCTGATCGTTGATGTTGACCTGGATGCGTTAAAAGAACTGCATACGCATGGCAGTGTTCAGACCATGAAAGACCGGCGGCATGATGTTTACCGGCTGTCGCTGGTGATGTCGGACAATGACGGGCAGTGAGTCCATGGCGGGGATGTAGTTGCCCCTGCTAAATCTAACACACTGATACATTGAGGTTTTTATGCGTGGCGCGTTAATGGTTGTCTTGCCTTTTATGCTTGTCGCCTGCGAGCGGGCCACAACGCCCATGATGGACGGATCCGGTGAACAACTGACCATTGAGCGACTCTACGGCTCGCCAGATCTGACCGGCCCGACTGCCCGCAATGTGCGGTTCTCACCCGACGGCAGTCGCATCAGCTTTCTGCGCGCAAAAGACGATGACCGCACGGTGCAGGATCTGTGGGCTATGGATGTTGCCACTGGCGAGGCTTATGTGCTGGTCGATGCGCGCCAGCTGGCACCCGAAGAGCGCGAGCTGACGGAGGCTGAAATTCAGTTCCGCGAGCGATCGCGCATCACGTCCTCCGGGGTGGTGACCTATCAATGGGACGAAACCGGCGCAGCAGTCCTGGTGCCTCTGGACGGTGATGTGTTCTACGTCAATGTGGAAAGCGCGCAGACCCGCCGCCTGACAGAAACAGAGGCGTTTGAAACCGACGCCAAGGTCAGCCCAGACGGCGGCTTCGTCTCCTTTATCCGCGACCAGAATCTATGGGTATATGATCTCTCTACCGGGGAAGAGCGTGCCCTGACGACCGAAGGCGGCGGTGTCATCAGCTGGGGCATGGCCGAGTTTGTTGCCCAGGAGGAGATGCAACGCTACACCGGTTACTGGTGGTCGCCCGATGACAGCCGCATTGCGGTGGCACGCGTTGATGAAAGCCCGGTGATGGTGGTGGATCGCTTCGGCATTTCTGCCGATGCCGTTTCGGTGTCAGAACAGCGGTATCCGCGGGCCGGCACGCCCAACGCCCTGGTGACACTGCACGTCATCGACCTGGCCTCTGGTGAAATTGCCGAGATGGATCTGGGCAGCGATATCGACATCTACCTCAGTCGCGTCAACTGGAGCGGGTCAGGTGAAACCTTATGGGTGCAGCGACAGAATAGGGCGCAGACGCAGTGGGACCTGCTGGCACTTGATCCGCGCACGGGTGCTGAAGACACAACACGACGTATCACAGAGCAGGCAGATACCTGGATCAATCTGGCGCACGATCTGCGAACACTGGCCGGCGGCGGTCTGCTTTATCTTAGCGAACAATCCGGCTTTCGCCATATCCGTCATGTCAGCGCAGATGGCGTAGCCCGCGATATCACATCGGGAGACTGGGTGGTCGATAGCCTGGAAGCCGTTGACGCGGACGCGGGTATTGTCTGGTTCTCCGGCTGGCGGGACACACCACTGGAGCGCCACCTGTATTCAGTGAACCTGAATGGCGGTGAACCGCAGCGGATTACGTCTGGCGAAGGACGCTGGAACGTAACGGTCGGTTCTGGCGGGTCAGGCTTTATCGGCACCTACTCCGACATCGACACCCCGCCCCACACCGGGCTGTACTCCATGGCAGGTGAACGCATTGCCTGGGTGGAGGAAAACCCGCTGAACCAGGATCATCCTTACGCGCCTTATCTGACGGCTCATGTCCGGCCCGAGTATGGCACGCTGACGGCCGCAGACGGGCAGACCGAATTGCACTGGCAGATGTACCGGCCGGACCACTGCACCGCAGCGTCGCCCTGTCCGGCCATTGTTCAGGTATATGGCGGGCCAGGCGTACAGTCTGTCACCAGGGGGTGGCAGTCACTGCGCGATCAGATTCTTGCCCAGTCCGGCTACGTGCTTTTTAAGGTCGATAACCGGGGCAGTTCAAACCGCGGCCATGCCTTTGAAGCGCCGCTGCATCTGCGCATGGGTATTCTTGAAGTTGAGGACCAACTGGCCGGACTGGACTGGTTGCAGGAGCGCAATTTTGTGGACGCCGGCAGGGTGGGTCTGTGGGGCTGGTCCTATGGAGGCTACATGACATTGATGACCACGCTGCAGGCGCCGGGCAGGTTTGCCGCGGGCATTGCCGGGGCACCAGTTACAGACTGGGCGCTATACGACACACACTACACCGAACGCTACATGTCGACCCCGCAGGACAATGCCGAAGGGTATGATGCCGGTTCGGTCTTTGCCCATCTTGATGGTTACCAGACCCCGCTGCTGATTATTCACGGCATGGCGGATGACAATGTGACCTTTGATCACTCCACCCGATTGTTCGCAAAGCTGCAGGAGCGCGGCGAGGTGTTTGAGATAATGACCTACCCAGGCCAACGCCACGGCATTCGTCCGCCCCCGCTGCAGACTCAACTGCTGAGAACGCAAATGGCGTTTTTCAACCGGCACTTGCGCGGCGAATGAAACTACCGCGCTGACGGCTGGGTTCTACAAAGTTATGCAGATTTGCGTGCAGCTTTTGCGGATTAAGCCAGGCGCCGCAGCTCAGGCGACATAAAAGTACACCGCCACAAAATGGCAGCAACTGCCGAGCAATACAAACAGGTGAAATATGGCGTGGTTAAGCGGCAGGCGCCGGATACTGTAAAGTACCGCGCCCAGGGTGTAGGAAACACCACCAGCAATCAGCCAGCTGAGGCCTGGACCGTCGAAAGCGGCCAGCAGGGGTTGGATCGCGAACAGGATAATCCAGCCCATGAAGACGTAGAGCAATGTTGACAGCAGACTGAACCTGCCGGTGTAAAACAGCTTCAGAACAATACCTGCCAGCGCCATAGACCAGGAGGCCGCAAAAATACTCCAGCCGATACTGCCCTGCAGCACAATGAGTGCAAAAGGGGAGTAGGTACCGGCAATCAGCACATAGATGCTGGCGTGGTCGGCCACGCGCAGGCGACTGCGCCGTCGCGGATTCTGCGTACTGTGGTAAAGGGTGGATATGCTGTAGAGGAGCACCAGGCTGACACCGAACAGGCCAAAGCTCACCAGCACCAGAGTCGAATCCAGGGCACTGGCACGCAGCAGCAGCGCAACCAGTGCCGCCACACTCAGCAGCAGACCGAGTGCGTGCAAACTGACGTTAAGTCGTTCTTCTCTCTGTGAGTATTGCGGATAGCCTGTCATGACAGATCCTTGGGGTTGTGGAACTGCTGCCAGTCGCGCTCGTCACGGAATTTCTTGAGTGCCTCGATGATTACATTAATGCTTATTCCGCCCCTTCTGCACCAGACACAATCATCGGTGCCGGCGTAAATGGGCGAATGCCAAACTCAGGATAGATATCGCTGGGGAAATAGACATCGCCATCTTTTACCACCATTGAAATTGTCTTGATGGCTTTAAGATCTGCTGTCGGGTCCCCTGGAATCAGGAAAAAGTCAGCCAGTTTGCCGGGTTCAATTGAACCCAGTCGGTCGCCTTCACCCAGGTACGTTGCCATGTCGAGCGTTGCCATTTTTAACACTTCGGCGGCTGTCATGCCAACCTCCTGATAAAGCTCCAGCTCGCGGTGATAGCTGAACGAACCACCCAGGTCAGTCCCCGGAATAATGATCACACCCTGATCGCGCATTTCGCGCACGGTTTCCAGAATTTTGGCGAAACCCTGACGATAGGCGATGTCATCCTCGGGTGAGGCGATTTCTGAACGCGCGGTTCTGGCATTGCGCTGAATGCCCACTGGCATATGATCGATGTAGTCCACCATGCCAGGTGCGACCTCGCCATTGCGGGACAGCATCAGATTCTCGTGGATGGCCAGCGTCGGGTCGATGCCCATGCCGCGCTCGGCCATGCTCGAAATCGTCTGCTGCACAGCGGGGGAGTTGATGTCGATGGCGGGGAATCGCTTCATGGCGGTCAGCCGCAACAAGGTGCGGGTGTCTTCGTCAGGTGCCAGCACCCAGCCCAGCATGACCTGATTGATGTGCGTCAGCTCATCGTAGCCGGCCGCAATCATGGCGTCGGCATTCGAGAAGGCGGGCACATGTCCTGCCACGCGCATGCCACGCGCGTGCGCCTCGGCCACCATGGCCGGCACCCATTCGGGGTTCATGCTGTTGTAGATTTTGATCTGATGAAAGTCGCCCTGATCGGCATACCATCTGACGGCGTCAAGTGCCTCTTCCTGAGTCGACACCAGGATGCCACTGTTGGAGTTGAACGGGCTTCTGCCTTCGATAAAGCCGCTGCGATGAATGCGCGGCCCGACCAGTCTGCCCGACTCGATTTTGCTAATCAGGTCGTCGAGTACCGCATTATTGTTGCCCATGTCACGAAAGCTGGTGACCCCTGCCGCAATATTCAGCAGCGCACTGCCCTGGCCTGCGTGCGCGTGCATTTCATACATGCCGGCAACCAGGGTGCCGCCCGCGCCGTCAATCAGAATCTCATTGGTGCCAGCCGTCTCTACCACGTCATCCACTGACGCGATCTGGTTGTCGGCCACCAGCACGGAGACCGGATCGGTGAGGCTCAGGCTGTTTGGATCAAACACTCTGACGTTATTGATGCGCACCGGTTTATCAAAAACACGGGTGACCTGTTCCTGTATGGATTCAAAGCGGCGGGTTGCGTATTCGGCCGCCAGATCACGCAAACGCTGCTCTTCCTGTTCGAAGCCCGTTCGCACCAGCGCGAAGCGCTCATTCATGGACGCAAACAGCATGCCGTCCTCATCCAGGGCAAAATAGCTCGGATTCAGGTCAATGCCCGACAGCGCATAGGTTGTGATGGCAGTGGACGCGCCATCGCTGCCCGTGACATCCAGTGTGTCGATAGCTTCCAGTTTCAGCTCGCCGGCCGGCAGCACCGCCAGGGTATTTCCCTCAGCCGCCAGCAACAGCCGCGCGTAAACCCACAAGGCATAGGGACTGGATTCCTGGGCCACATACAGATTGGCTTCCGCCAGATCGGATGCGCTGCTGCCGGTGGTATCTGTCCAGCTTGCTGTGCCGCCCTGCACCTCAAACTGCTCTTCGATGATATTGCCGAAAGTGGTGGCGCCGGTAATGCGCCAGCTTCGCGGTACACCCTCATCGGTAAACTCAATGACTTCTTCAACGGAAGGGCCACGACCGTTGTTGCGGTACTCATAACCCACCTCGGTGACGTCACCGTGCTGCACCTCCATCTGCCCAACCCGTGTGCCCGAGATGAGTGCGGTAAACGCTTCTGTCCCGGCAGGCCGTGCAAACGCAGCTTCCTCCGGCACGGCTACGGCAGGTGATGATGGTTCAGGCTGGCCGCAGGCGGCCAGTGACAGGACGGCAAAAATCAGCACAAGTGCTGCGCTGCGGCGGGCTTGAGAATTCATGAGGGGCTCCGTGATCTGGCGGCCCAGCCTTCTGGGGCGCCGCTCTGTAAAGGGGCAGGATACCGCAAATTGCGTTGGGGCAGTAATCCCGGCAAGACAGCCTGCTAGTCGTTCGTTGTGAGCCCCTGGAACTCCGAATAGGCTTCGGGATCAAATAGTCGGCAAGAGATAAGCCGTTCAGCAGGTAGCACTGTCGCAAAATGGTCGGTATCTAGGTGAGATAAAGAGTCGTTTGTCGATGCATAAAGCTGGTCGTAAAACGTCGTAAAAACGACTCTGTGTTCTTCATCTCTGAATCCTGTCATCACAGGAATGATACTGAAGTACTTGCGCGGATCTCTGGCCGGATCCGATATCCTAAACACCCAGCCCACATAGACTTTCTTATCTTCCAAGGTTGTCATGACCATGAAGTTGTTCTCCATCGCTGTCACTAGGAGGTGCTCGAATTCATTCTCTCCTAAAGCATCCAGGTAATATTCAAGGGCGTTGGTGAATAGGTTAAAAATATTTGCGACAAGAAAGGCGGTGAATGGAGCGACAATTAACACGGAAATCACGAGTGATTCGGTGTCGTCTACAGGGAGGCCTGGGTATTCTACCCAGCAGTTTTGAGCAATCCGATCGACTAGTAAAATGGGTGCTGCAGTGATTAGACAGACGACCAAGCCCCAAAATGCCGCTCGAAAATACAGTTTGTGACCATCTTCGCGAGCAAGCAAATACCGGGTGGCTTCCCATTCTTTGATGAAATTAAATCCCGCGACCAGTCCCAGCAGGAAGAGTGGAGAGTAGCCAAGTTCCATGTGCTACTGCCTATTTAAGAAGGTTTAAGTGCCGTGCTGCAACTGCTTCCGGAAAGCGGCTATTGTTTTGAGCTGATCTTGAGCAGTCGGAGACTTGATTATGGCTGCCGGATTTTTGTAGGCGCCGCCGGTCTTGGACACAGTCACGCCTGACTTTCTCAGCGATGCAGCCGCCGCTTCTCGTCGAGCTTTGCCGGAATCGGACATAACAACAGCCTGATAGAACTAATTAGAAGAAAGTTACTAATAACTATACATCCGGGCCGGATGATTTCAAGTTTTTCTAAAGGAAGGATAGCAGAAATTATGGTGCCCAGGAGAGGACTTGAACCTCCACGCCCTTTCGAGCACTAGCACCTGAAGCTAGCGTGTCTACCAATTCCACCACCTGGGCATTTAGGGATGGAGCAAATCAGAGCGCGCATTTTGCCGATCCGTAATGCCGCTGTCAACGGTCTTTTATAAATTCTTTAAGAATATTGGGGGCTGCGGGTGTATACTGGCGCGGAATATAGACGACAAGCGACTAAAGAGACTCAAAAGAGAACACAGAGCATCTATGCCAAGACAGAAAAAAAGCAGTAAACTGAATTCCCCCTCCTTTATACAAGACCCCCATGCTGCCCGCGAGGCTGAGAAATACGAAAACCCCATCCCCAGCCGCGAGTTCATTCTTGCCCGCATGGAGGAGATCGCCGAGCCCGTCAGTTACGAGGCACTGTGCGATGAATTTAATCTGGCCGACGATCCAGAGCAGGCCGAGGCCCTGCGCCGCCGCCTGATTGCCATGAGCCGCGACGGGCAGCTGATCAGTAACCGCCGGGGAGTGTATGGCCTGGTGGACAAGATGGAGCTGATCAAGGGCCGGGTGCAGGGCACCAAGGATGGCATGGGCTTCTTTATACCCAACGATGGCTCCGGCGATCTGGTGCTGCCACCTAATGAGATGATCAAGCTGTTTGATGGCGACATCGTGCTGGCGCGCGTGGCTGGCGTGGACCGCCGAGGCCGCAAAGAGGGCATGGTCGTTGAGATTCTGGAGCGACGCGTCACGCAGGTGGTGGGCCGCTTCTATAAAGATCAGGGATTTGGCCTGGTGGTGCCGGATAACCGGCGAATCAGCCATGAAGTAATCATCCCCGAGAAAGACACGCGCGGCGCCCAGGACGGGCAGTTTGTGGTAGCCGTCATCCGCAGTTACCCGGACAAGCGCCGCAAGGCCATTGGTGAAGTCACCGAGATTCTGGGAGATCACATGGCGCCCGGCATGGAGATTGACGTCGCGCTGCGCAGTCACGATATCCCGCACGAGTGGCCGCGTGAAGTGACCCAGGCCGTCAAGGGCCTGAAAGAAGAGGTGGCGAAAGAGGATATAAAAGGCCGCATCGACCTGCGCGAACTGCCCTTTGTCACCATTGATGGTGAAGACGCCAAGGACTTCGATGACGCGGTGTATTGTGAGCCGGGGCCGCGCGGCACGGCCAAACTGTTTGTGGCCATTGCCGATGTCTCGCACTACGTAAAACCGGATTCAGCACTGGACGAAGAAGCGCAGAATCGCGGCAATTCCGTCTACTTTCCGGGGCACGTGGTCCCGATGTTGCCCGAGGTTTTGTCCAACGGCCTGTGCTCGCTGAAACCTAAAGTGGATCGTCTTGTGATGGTCTGTGAGATGGACGTTGGCCGCACCGGCAAGATCAACGGCTACACCTTCTTTGAAGGCGTCATTCACTCACATGCGCGGCTTACTTATACGGAAGTGGCCGATATGCTGGAAGAGCCGGAGAGCGAGCTGCGTGAGCGCTCACGAACCCGGCTGCGCGGTAAATACGCCGATCTGGTGCCGCATCTGGAAGCGCTGTACGGTATGTATCAGAAGTTGTCTGATGCCCGGCAGAAGGCTGGTGCGCTGGATTTCTCCAGCAATGAAACACGCATTGTGTTTGGCGAAACCCGCAAGATTGCCGAGATTGTGCCGGTGGTACGCAACAGCGCGCATCGACTGATTGAAGAATGCATGCTGGCGGCCAATGTGTGCACTGCCAAGTTCCTGGAAGAGTCTGGCCTGCCGGTGCTGTACCGGGTTCATGAAGGCCCCAATGAGGACAAGCTGGAGAATCTGAAGCTGTTCCTGCGCGAGCTGGGCCTGATCCTGACTCGCTCGGGCAAGCCAACGCCGCAGGATTATCAGCGCGTGCTGCAGACTATTGAAGGGCGACCGGATGCGCATCTGATTCAGACCATGCTGATTCGCTCGATGATGCAGGCAGTGTATCAGCCCGACAATATAGGTCACTTTGGGTTAGGTTTTGAGTCCTACACCCACTTTACCTCGCCGATCCGCCGCTATCCGGACCTGCTGGTGCATCGTGCACTGCGCTATCTGATCCGCTCTGGCAAGCAGCGTTCGTTCATTCGCAAGCTGAAGGATGCGGTCAAGCTGAACAAGCGCGACATCTATCCCTATCAGGAAAAGGACATGGTGCACTTTGGTGAGCTGTGTTCGATGACCGAGCGCCGCGCCGATGCCGCCAGCTACGACGTGCTGGACTGGCTGAAGTGTGAATATGTACAGGATCGCGTGGGTGACGAGTTCGACGGTACCGTCAGCTCGGTGACCGGTTTTGGCCTGTTTGTGCAGCTCAACGACATCTATGTCGAAGGCCTGGTACATATTACGGCGCTGCGTAATGAGTACTACCAGTTTGATCCGGTACGCCAGTTGCTGCGCGGTGAGCGCAGTGGCGTGACCTACAAGCTGGGCGATGTGGTGCGTGTGCGCGTGGTACGTGTGGATCTGGATGATCGCAAGATTGACCTGCAGGTGGTGGATGGTGCCCGCAAAGCCGGGGGCGGCTCAGAACCTGGCGCGGATGAGCGTGGCGGCGACAAACCATCCGGTCGCGGTCGAAAATCTGCTGGCGGCAAGTCTGAAAAAGGCGGCGCTGGAAAATCTTCCGGGCGCGGCACCGGCAAGTCCGGCGCGCCCCGCAAGTCAAAATCTGCAGCAAAATCCGGTGCCGGAAAACCCGCCGCCAAAAAACGCGGTGGTCCGCGCGCCGCCAGCAAAACCAGCGGCAAACCGGCTGGTAAATCGCGGAGACGTTGATGGCCGGGCAACAGGACTGGATTGTCGGCATTCATGCCGTCACGGAGCTGCTCAAGCGTAACCCGCAGGACGTGCTGGAACTGTGGCTGCAGCAGGATCGCAACGACAAACGGCTGGACGAAGTGCGCACACTGGCTGCCGAGCTTGGTCTCAAGATCCGGCAGGTCGGTCGCGAGGAGCTGGAAAAGCAGCTGGGTGGCGCACCACGCAAAGGTGGCAAGCCGCGTAACGACCGGATGCCGGTGCATCAGGGCGTGATTGCTCTGTGTCAGTGGCGTGATACCACCAAAGACGAAGCCTTCCTTAACAAGCTATTGGAATCGCTGGAACATCCGCCGCTGTTGCTGGTGCTGGATGAGATCACCGATCCGCATAATCTGGGGGCCTGCCTGCGCACGGCCGATGCCGCCGGCGTGGATGCGGTGATTGTGCCCAAGGATAATTCTGCGCCAATGAACCTGACGGTGCGCAAGGTCGCCAGTGGCGCTGCCGAGAAAGTGCATCTGGTCGCGGTGACCAACCTCAGCCGTACCCTGTCAGCGTTGCAGCAGCGCGGTATCTGGATCTATGGTGCCGCCGGTGAGGCCACACAGAGTTTGTACGAGGC
>Ga0189278_10398_pt1 | contig 20051 bp, 14 predicted proteins | sample N26A9minimetaG_FD_130326 | JGI IMG/M metagenome (GOLD analysis project Ga0189278, IMG submission 130326) | Marine microbial communities from the Costa Rica Dome - N26 A9 mini metaG | ecosystem: Environmental > Aquatic > Marine > Oceanic > Photic zone | place: Costa Rica: the Eastern Pacific...
ACAAGATGAATCATATCAGTTTAAAGCAACCGTATGACCCTCTTTCGGAGATATCAATTTAGTTAAATCTTAAAATTTCTTCAAATTAGTTTGTTATTTAAGACAGTACCTGACGACTCATCAGCATCAGGGTTCAAATTGGCTTTTTGTAGTTTGTAACTACGAAAGAGAGGTGAATTTTATCTATGCCATCACTCCCCTAACCCCTAAAGGGGCAGCCTGACCTACAACTGGTAATTGCGAGGAAGCGTGACGAAGCAATCTTTCTGAGCTGAGGGCAAAGTGCATGGTGGCAAGAGCCAAAAGATATATTTCATTCTCTTCAGAGTTACTCGCAGAGAACTCTGAGGCATCTAACGGAATTAAGCCAAGGCCGATACCATAGGATCAATTGATTACTGATTGTATCCCCTTGAGGGGATTATAGGGGTGAATTTCATCTATACCTCCACTGTAACAACGAAAAATTCAAAGTACTCTCGTTATTTAATTTTCATTTTTTGTCTTGACACAAAAAAAGTCAAGGCTATGCCTGAATTCCTCGAATTTTGTCAGAGGCTACAAGGAATCCTAAACTCATCACGCTGGTGGCGTGATTCAAACAAAGGATTCCATCCAATATCATCATGGACAAAATTCTTTATCGGAATTAAGCCAAGGCCGATGTTTTACTTGTCACCCTGAACTTGTTTCAGTGTCTTGTTCAAATAGGTTCGAGTACCGCAGTTGCTTCAACTTAGCATTCATCACTGCCTTTTCTTAGTTTGTAATTTCGAAGAGGGGTGAATTTCATCTATGCCGTCACTCCCCTAACCCCTAAAGGGGCAGCCTGACCCACAACTGGTAATTGCGAGGAAGTATGACGAAGCAATCTTTTAGAAACGTGCGCACTGCGTCAGGCGACTCGGCATGCCCTAAAACAAAAAACCCAGAGCACCGGCTTTTCGTAGTTTGTAACTACGAAAGCGGGGTGAATTTCATCTATACCTCCACTGTAAATCTTTCATTTTTTGTCTTGACACAAAAAACAGCCTGTCCCGAAGAATTTCGGGAAAACAAAAAAAGTCAAGGCTATGCCTGAATTCCTCGAATTTTGTCAGAGGCTACAAGGAATCCTAAACTCATCACGCTGGTGGCGTGATTCAAACAAAGGATTCCATCCAATATTATCATTGGACAAAATTCTTTAACGGAATTAAGCCAAGGCCAGTCGTTTACCTGTCACCCTGAACTTGTTTCAGGGTCTTGTTAGTATTGCACTGTATCCCCTTGAGGGGATTATAGGGGTGAATTCTAGCCGGCATAAATAATGACACACCTGTTCTTCGTAGTTTCAAACTACGAAGAGTATTAGACGTCAAACCACTCAAGCATGCCCTAAAACAAAAAAACCAGAGCATTTGGCCCTGGTTTTTCATTTTCATTCAGCTATTAAGCTTATTCCATACTTGTTGAGTCAGACTCATCTTCAGCAGGATGCTCACCCTCTGGGTGTTCTGAGTCACCTTCTGGATGCTCGCCCTCTGGGTGCTCACCTGCTTCTTCTTCAGCTTCCATTTCAGTTGCTTCTTCAGTCTCTGTAGACTCATCAACCTCAGTACTGCCCTGTCCGCCACATGACACTAGCGCGCCAGTGAAACCCAACATAAACAATAAAGCCAAAGACAAAGCGTATTTTTTCAACGTGTTTTTAATTTTCATAGTATTTGTATTTTTCGGTTCAAAGGTAGAATGAATTTAGTTAATAATTGAGCGAGAAGCAAAGAATAGATTTATTGACAACGCTTATAAATAAAAAGTAAGCTGATTTTAGCATTCAATTTTAAAAATATTGTTTGTGTATTAGTGACCAAATATCTAATATTGCAATCCCAAAATGGATTCAGGATTCGCAATTCAAAATTTCAAATTAAGAATCTCGAATCTCAAATTAATCGGGCCCTTAGCTCAGTTGGTCACTGACGAAGCAGAGCTTGTCAGGACAAGGCTAAGGAATAAGATAAAAATTTTGGGGCCCTTAGCTCAGTTGGTTAGAGCACCTGACTCATAATCAGGTGGTCGCTGGTTCGAGCCCAGCAGGGCCCACATTGATAAGAAGCCACAGCGTGAAAACTGTGGCTTTTTTCATTTTAAGAATTCGAAAGAGCTGGGCGAGAAGCCTGTCCCGATGAGGTACGATATCGGGAAGCCCAGCAGGGCCCACATTGATAAGAAGCCGCAGCGTAAAAACTGCGGCTTTTTGCATTTTAAGAATTTGAAAAAGCTGGGCGAGAAGCCTATCCCGATTGGAGCGAAGCGGAACATCGGGAAGGCCCAGCAGGGCCCACAAACAGAAACCGGATTTCAGTAATGACATCCGGTTTTTTTATGTCCAATAAGTTCTAAATGCACATAGCACGAAGTTTTCCAGTATTTTAATTAAAGGTGCATCGTGAATATATTTTGCTAAACATTATTCGTATGTTGAGATTCAATTGAAGATCAGCAAATGAAATACACACCATCACAACCTAAGTATCGGTTAGCACTCATTGAAATCCATCAAGAAACGAACAGCTTTTCTACAGTGCCTACTGAACTTAGAAACTTTGAGTCTTTAGCCCTTCACTATGATGAGGATGTGCATACGGGTGGCGATAAGCACAAACTTCAGGTGGATGGTTTTCGTAAAGCGATAAAAAAATATGGCGAAGGTAGAGTGGAGTTCGTGCCTATCATTGCCGCATGGTCACACTCGGGTGGCAAAATCACAAAAGAAGTTTTTGAGCATTTCAAGGCGCATATTTTCAAACGGCTCAAAGAAAACAAACTCGATGGCATTTATTTTTCCGTGCATGGAGCCATGGGCGTTGACGGGCAACACGACCCGGAAGGCGATCTGTTGGAAGAAATCAGGACATTAACCGGGCACGACCTACCTATTGGGGTTTCTTGCGATTTGCACGCCAACATCACGAAAAAGCTGGTAACACATGCCACATTTATAAATGCCTACCGTACCAACCCTCATCGCGATCATAATCGCGTTGGCTTTAAAAGTGGTGAGCTATTAATCAAAACCGTTTTTGGTAAGGTTAAACCTACTATGGTATTCCAAAAGCTGCCTTTGTTAAAGGGTGGCGGATTAACTATTGATTTTCTGTCACCCATGAGCAAGGTTTTCAAAGCCATGAAAAGGATGGAAAAGGACCCTGAGGTACTGAGTGTTTCTAACTTTATGGTCCATATCTGGATTGATGCTCCGGAAGTTGGATGGAGCTGTGTAGTGGTAACAGATAATAATCCGGATCTTGCCAGGCAGCTGTGTGAAGAATTGTGCGAAATGAACTGGCAGGTAAAAGACCATTCACACCCAAAGCCATTGAGTCCTGAGCAGGCTATTGCTAAAGTTAAAAAAGCTCGTTGGAGATCCTGGCTGGGGACATCCGTCATTTCAGACCTTTCAGATTTAGTTGCTGCTGGGGCACCTGGTGAAAGTACGCTCATCTTACAAGCGCTATTGGCAGAAAAGAAAAAACTAAAAGCCTATGTACCCTTGTGTGATGAGGAAGCTGTAAGCAAGCTAAGCCCCTCAGATCTGGCACATGAAGTAACCATTACTGTTGGTGCGAAGCTGGAGAAAAAGTTTAACCAACGGGTTGAATTTAGAGGCCAGTTAAAATTTCTGGCAGATAGCCGTTATGGAAAAACCGCTGTAATAGTGCAGGATAAACTGCATCTCATTATTACCACACTGCCATGCCCAGTCTTTAAACCTTCTTTTTTCACCAAGCTTGGCTTAAATATCTGGAAGGCAGATGTTATTGTCGTTAAAAACCTATTTCCGTTTAGGCTATTTTTCTGGCTATATAACAGGCAGACTTTGTATGTAGAAACTGCGGGTGTTACGAATATTGACATATTCCAACTTGACTACAAACATATCCCACGACCTATATATCCGCTGGATGAAATAGACGACTGGCGAGTAATGGCACAGCATTAAACATACGTTTTTCATTTCAGTTGAAGTACTACACAGATGCTTCAGAGTGTTAACCTCTCTGTTCATCACACTTTGTTCTTTGTGCATTCTCTTACTATATTGAAGCTTTCAACCTCAAACCAATGGATCACTACTTTAAAGGTATTACCCGGGCAACCATCATTTGCACGATTTTAGGCTTTCTTATTTCCGGATCACTGATTGGGTTTAATATTAGAACAGAGCCTGTTTTACCTAAAGCACAGATCATTTTAAGTGAGGACAGCTTGCAACTGGATACCCTACAGTTTTTCCATCGTACATCGCTTGCCTATGACTCCAATCGCGTTGCCTCTGTTGTAGAAAATAATACAGAAATTGGGGCCAGCCATTTTTTCTTTCATTTCAATCCTGAGTTTCTGGTTTGGGTGGTACTGGTCACCATTATGATGTCGATTAGCCTGGGCATCTCTCCCTTGCTGCTAGACCGCTTGTATTATTTACAGTCGTGGTTTAAGGTGCAAAAGTCCACACTTTGGGGTATTGTAGCAGTAGGTGCGGGCTTTGGTCTGGTTTTTCTTTTGCTGTTGGTAAAAAACCCCTACCTCTATACCTACACAGATTGGATTGGCTACCTCGAAATACTCGTAGAGCACACCTGGGTGCTACAAGTAGTGATAGCGGTACCGACCATTACTGGTTTGATTGCGCTGGTGGGGATGATTTTCATTTCTAAAAGTATTGATCAGTTGAAGCCCGACAAGGCACACACTTTCAAGGAGCAGTTTACGCTGCTCAACAACTCATTACGCTTTTTCTTACTGGTATCTACCACACTCATCACTTTTGCAGTATTCACCAGTGGCGCCTTAAGGAAGGCCATTATGCAGGAGGTGGTAGCCAAAGGCATTGACATGATACCCATTGAGTTTGTATACTTATACGGACTGCAGTTTAGCATTGTGCTGGCCATATTTTATTTACCGATCTATTATCAGTTGCGCAACAGGGCACAAAAATATCTTAGTTCGGTAGATGATGACGAAGCACACCCTGGCATCTCAGCCTTTATGAACGAGTCTATTAGCGACTCACTCAAAATAGCACTATCTATACTCGCCCCATTGATCAGCGGCTTCTTACCGGATATGATTCATTTTTAGGTGGACAAGCAAAAGATCAAGGCCATTGGCCATGCGAAACTGTCTCCCCTTGAGGGGATTAGGGGTGAATTTATTGCTATACCGCCACTCCCCTAACCCCTAAAGGGGCATGCCTTACCCGCAGAAAATCGAAACTGTCACCCTGAACTTGATTTAGGGTCTGTTTAAACAGATTGCTTCGTGCCTCGCAATTACCAGAAATTTTAAATATGAATAATCCTCCGCTATGCTCCTGGCTCTTTGCACTACGCCTTTTTTGACTGACTTATCATACATTTAAGGTAATTATTAGCTTTTATGAATGACTTATCATACAAAGGGTTCCCCGAACTTAAATTATGTATCGGCATTATATTGCTGCTTCTAAAGATATTGACGGGCTAAGCTCCTATTTTGCTATATTCCGGCATCTTATTGCCGAATTTGCTCCTCTATGCCACCACTCCCCTAACCCCTAAGGGGGCATGCCTTACCCGCAGAAAGTTGTCACCCTGAACTTGATTCAGGGCCTCCTGGACGGAGCTCATAGTTCATAATTTGTTACTGCTGGAGATATATCAAGTAGATGTTTAATATTACAATATACTTACATTCAATTTCAATTGCGTAAAGACCTAAATTAAATACCTTTACAAATATGTCAAATCTAACATTTTCAGGACACGATACTTTCCACTGCAGGCAATTTTGGCTTAAGAAAGGGTACGATTTAACGGCCACAAACAAACCCTTTAATGATGATGCGGTTCTCGACTTAGGGGTCGGTAGAAACATGGTTACCGCCATTCGATATTGGCTCCGTGCTTTTGATATCCTTGATGAAAACGATAAACTTAATGACCTAGCCAAAAAATTATTTGATGATCAGGGCTGGGATCCTTTCTTGGAAGATGAGGGGACACTTTGGTTACTACATTATCTTGTAACAAAGAAACAACATGCTTCGATTTACAACATTATATTTTCTGAATTAAGAAAATTCAGACCTGAATTCACAGAGCAGCACTTCTTTGATTTTATTGATCGCGAAAAAGGCGACTATAATAAGAATACCTTAAAGAAAGACTTTCAGGTATTCCTAAGAACATATCTGACAATTAAAAATGAAAAAGATTTAGAAGAAAGTCTTTCTGGATTACTAACTGAATTAGGACTTGTTAGGGAGATAAAAAGAGAAAAAAAAACTTACTTAAATATTGAAAATAAGAAGCGTCCAGAATTGCCATATCAAATTGTACTCTATGCCATTTTAGATAATGAAAATTATGGAAATTCTATTAGCTTCAAGAGCTTTTATAATGAAAAAATTGGCATTGGAAACATCTTCGCTTTATCTGAAGAAGGACTTTTTGAAAAGATTACTCAAGTAACAGAGCATTATAAAGACATAACATTTGTAAATGAAGCTGGGATTAGAGAATTGCAATTCAAGAATAAGAAACCTGCTGCTATAAAAATATTGGAGGACTACTATGCTCAAAACTAAATTTTCTCCTTCAGTAAATATCATTCGTGATTCAGAAAAAAATCTGAAATATACCCCTACTCCCAATGCTCAAAAAATTGCCAAACAAATCTTCAGTGATTTCAATCATGGGATTCATTCATTTACACTGATTGGTTCTTATGGTACGGGGAAATCATCTTTCTTATGGGCATTTGAGCAAACACTCAAAGGGAATCATGACTTCTTCAAAACAGAACAAGAACATTCCCAATTCAAATTCATTCATTGGGTGGGAGAATATCAATCATTAATCAATTACTCGGCAGACCAATTACATGTTGAAAATGATTTAACAGGCAATCAAAGAGTTTTTGATGCACTCTACCAACAATATGACAAGCTGGGTAAAAATGGAATGTTGATCATTCAGATTGATGAGTTTGGTAAGTTCCTGGAATATGCAACAGAACACAATCCTGATCAAGAGCTTTACTTTATCCAGCAATTAGCTGAATTCGTAAATGATCCCGACCAAAACATTATATTACTTACTACACTCCACCAAAATTTTGAGTCTTATGGGTACATACTTGATGAATCACAAAGGCTGGAATGGAGAAAAGTAAAGGGGCGGTTCAAGGAGTTAACGTTCAATGAGCCTGTTGAGCAGTTAATTTATTTAGCAGCTGAACAATTTGATGGTAAAACTGGAAATGAAAAGCTTTCTAAGCAATTGGTAAAATTGATTAAGACGAACCATCTCTTTTCCATCAATATTGAATTCATAAATAAGGTAGCGAGTAAACTATATCCATTAGACCCAATCAGTGCTATTGTGTTAACAAAAGCCCTGCAGCACTATGGGCAAAATGAAAGGTCATTATTTACTTTTCTTCAGACATTCGAACATTCAGAAGAAAGTTATTTCCATCTGGCTGAGTTATGCCAATACTTGCACCACAATTTCTATTGGTATATAAATTCAAAGTATAATCCTGATTTTAAGCAATGGTCAGAAATACGATCTTCTATTGAAAGAGCCGAAGCATTATTTCCAAATAGATCAATAGAAGCTACAGCAATTATTCAGACGATTGGTTTATTACAAACCTTTACCGGTGACGCTGCAAATATTAATAAGGAATTGATCATCACTTATGGCAATTCAGTTTTAGGAATCGTAGACACTGACCAAATTCTTGAAAAACTAGAACGCAATAAAGTAGTACGCTATTCTAAACTAAAGGATTCTTATAAACTCTTTGAAGGAACTGATTTAGATATAGAAGAAGCATTATTGAATGCTGGGAAAAATGTAGGAGAGCAAATTGACATTGCCGCTAAACTTCGGAATCATTTTGATTTTCCCATCATTACCGCCAAATCAATCTCTTATACAAAAGGAACACCCAGACTTTTTGAATTTGTAATTAGTGAAGAACCTATTCATCAAAAACCTATCGATCAAATTGATGGATTTATCAATCTGATATTTAGTGAATCACTTCAGTCAAAAGACATCATTGAAGAGTCAAAGGATGAGGAGGAAGCCATCTTATACGGTCATTTCAAGAATTATGAAGGTATAAAAAACACACTTCTTGATATTGAACGAACAAAGAAAGTAATTGAAGAAAACGCTGAAGATCGAGTTGCTAAAAAGGAACTCGAAAGCATACTTCAAAGTCATGAACAACTGTTAAGTCATTATGTAGTTAATGCATTATATAGTGATAAAATAGATTGGTACTTCAAAGGAAAAAAAGAGACTGTCAAAAGTAAATCAAGCTTCAATAGATTACTTTCCATTAAATGCGATGAGGTGTATCCTTTTTGCCCCGAATTCAATAATGAGCTGGTTAATAAGCATAAAATATCAACTTCAATTCATACAGCAAGGAAGAATTATTTTGCACAATTGGTAGATCATTGGAATGAACCAGATTTTGGATTTGCTCAAAATAAATTTCCTCCTGAAAAAACGATTTATCAAAGTTTACTGAAGAAGACTGATTTACACATTACCAAAGGTGATTCAGCAGAATTAGTAGCGCCTGATCAAAAATCTAGTTTTTTTGAAGTTTGGAATGCCTGTGAACGCTTTTTGGGTGAAGCTAAGGAAGGTAGAAAAAAACTAACAGACTTAATTGAAATACTCAGCAGCAGACCCTATAAACTGAAACAAGGTTTAATTGATTTTTGGGTACCTACTTATCTCTTTATGAAAAGAGGTGATTATGCCCTTTATGGAGATAGCGGTTATATACCTGACATCAATGATTCTCTTTTGTATTTGATTACCAGAAACACCAAAGAATATCAGATCAAAGCATTTGAAATAAGTGGATTACGACTCAAACTTTTCAATAAATACCGTGACTTCCTACAACTGAAAAATCAAGAACGATTAAGTAATGAAGGATTTATTGAAAGTATTAAGCCCTTTTTAATATTTTACAGAAACCTACCTGAATATACTAAGCATACAGAAAGGCTTTCATCGGAAGCAGTAAAATTCAGAGATGCATTGGTTAGTGCTGAAGACCCTGAGGCTACATTCTTTGAGCACATACCCAAAGCTCTTAAGGTAGATATTAAAAAACTGACGGATTCTGACGATTATCTGTCTGAATATGCGCTTGCACTACAAGAAAAAGTAGAAGAGCTTAAAAATGCATATAAGAACCTATTAAACAGAATAGAAATATACCTGGCTAAGGATATTTTAGGAAATGATACCATAGACTTTGAAGTCTATAAAAGACAACTGCAAGAAAGGTTTAAGCACTTAAAAGAACATCAGCTCATTCAGGATGAAATCATATTCTTAAACCGGATAAATTCTCCTTTAGAAGACAGGGACAGTTGGATTGCTTCGATTGCCCATGCACTGATGAAAAAGCAACTGGAATCTATTACTGACAAAGATGAATTGATTTTAAAAGATAGAATGCAATTCATGATCCGAGCTTTGGATAATCAGGTGAAACTTGACAAGGAAGAAGACAAGGAAAGTGAAGAGCTGTTAAAACTTGATATCACAGCAAAGAATCAAGGGTTAAAAGAGCATACGGTTAGAATTCAACAGAAGAAAATAAAAGAAAAGGAAAAGACGATAAATTCCATAAAGGATTTATTAAATGAAGATAAATCTTCTAAAATTGCTATATTGACAAAACTATTGAAGGAGGAATTGGATAATGAGTAAGACAAAACATGTCATCGGAATTTCAGGAGGAAAAGATAGTGCAGCCTTAGCTATCTATTTACATGACAAGTATCCACATCTCGATTTGACTTATTATTTCTGTGACACAGGCAAAGAATTGGATGATACTTATCAGCTTATTGACAATCTCGAGCTTTATTTAGGGTCGAAAATATTAAAGCTGGAGAATGAAGAAGTTACCAAAAGCCCGGACGATCCTTTTGATCATTTTTTCAAAGCTTACAGAGGTTATATTCCTTCAGCTCAGGCCCGATGGTGTACTAAGAAATTAAAATTGGATCCCTTTGAAAAATTTGTTGGGGATACACCGACCATTTCATACGTGGGAATTCGTGGAGATGAAGACCGCGAAGGGTATATCTCAACCAAACCGAATATACAATCCATTTTTCCTTTCAGACGAAATATTTGGAGTGAAGATATAATCAACAAAGTGCTTTACAACAAGAACATTCAAATGGTGGCAGATTTATATAGCAATCATTTAAATGGCCGAACCTTAGATAAGGTACTTGAAATAGTATATGAACCTTTCGATGTTCATCCTAAGGAAAAAACTATTACCCGAAGGAATAGAATGGCGAAGCTTGAGAGAATATTGGATACTGGGATTGTTCCTTTTAATAAAGTAGTATTTGATTTTCTTAAAAGCACAGAATATCCGTTAGCTCAGGAAGACGATTTTCTCCTATTGGAAAATGAAGACATCTTAATTCGAGCTGATATATTTAAAATATTAGAAAATAGTGGTGTTGGAGTTCCTGGCTACTATCAGAAAAAAGAATATCAGGTCAATGACGAAAAAGGTGAATATGCCCGAAGCCGTTCTGGTTGTTTCTTCTGTTTCTTCCAGCAAAAGATAGAATGGGTTTGGCTTTATGAACAACATCCTGATCTGTTTGAAAAAGCGAAAACCTACGAAAACGAAGAAGAAGGCTTTACCTGGAACCAGTATGAAACGTTGGAAGACCTAGTGAAACCACGGAGAATGGAACAAATCAAAGAAGAGCACCTTAAACGCTCTAATAAAGAAAAATCTAAAGATTCTAAATTTTTAATCGACATCCTTGATGATACAGAAAGTGAAGGGTGTGCGGCTTGTTTTATTTAACTCTTAACCAATTAATTATGCAATATATAATCAGATCTATCAAGATAATTGAATTGTTAGATATGATTAAAAATGACACAATAGATCTTAAGCCATACTATCAAAGAAATGATATATGGTCAAGGAAAGATCAAGAACTTCTTATTGACTCAATATGTAAAGGTTTTCCACTTCCAAGTTTCTTTATATTTCAAAGAACAAAAGGCCATTTTGAAATGGTTGACGGTCAACAAAGAACTCGGACAATTATGCGATTTATAAATGAAAAAATTACGAATTCAGAAAAATCAAGCTTTTCAACCATAGATCGAGAGAATTTTTTAAACTATAAATTATGCATAACTGAAATTTATAATGTAGAAAATGATAAGGAGATTGAGTACTTCTATGTCCTAGTAAATAAAAGAGGCAAACATTTAACCACGCCTGAATTACACAAGGCAGAATTTGCTGGCACCAACTTTTTAGAGACTGTAGAAGGATTGCTCGAATATCAAAATTTAATGGATCTAAATCTCTTTACTGAAGCCACAACTAAAAGAATGAGTGATCGCAATTTTATCGAAGAGTTGGTGGCATATTTAATTTATGGCATTCAAGACAAGAAGAAAATAATTGAAAGAATTTACAAGGATGATATTACAGAAGATAAGAAGGAAATTGTTGAAAACGATTTTTGTAAAGTAATTGACAAAATTCATTTTTTAAACGAATTATTTCCCATTCACAAGACACGATACAAACAACGTAATGATTTTTATACACTTTTTAATTTTGTTTATGAGAACATAAATCAAAGCAACAAATTGTTTGAGGCTCAATATAATACACTCCTGGCTATTGCACCATATGTTAGTCCATCAAACAATAATTGTCCTCCTTTAAAAAATTATGCCCTCAACTGCGTCTCGCAATCTAATTCCAAAAATGCAAGAGAAGAAAGACTTAATTTTTTCAATGCAATCCTATTAAATAAAGAAGATGATATTTCCAAGAATGACATAGTCGCTGATATTGCTAATTATATAGATAGCTTTAACCTCTTTGAATTAAAATTTCAAAATGTAGATGGTTTGACTCTAATCTCTAATCAATAATGGATATCACCTTACCAGATACGTTAAGAATAGGAAATGGTAAAATTCAGTTTAATATTACTGACCCATATACCAACATATTTCAAATTAATAATACTGATTATATTCCATATTATCTTGATAACAACAACCCAGGAAATAAAGGGGGAAACAGTCACATTTTAAAATTAGTTAATGCCCAAGAATTTGATGAAGATGAAGGATATCCAGAAATTCCTGATTTAATTCTTAAAATATCAAAAATATGGATTGATAAGTATAGCGAAAAACCAAAAAGTTTAAGGTTCAAAAGAGAAATTGATGCTCTAATTGATTGTAATGAAAACAATTTATCTAATGTTGTTACGGTAGAAAATTCAGGTAAAGCTTCAATACTAAATGATCTGGGTTTTAGAAAAAATCATAGATATTACACAATGCCTTATGCAATGAATGACTTGCCGAGTTTTTTAGCCGACAATAACATATCATTAATAGATCGAGTAGGTTTATGTTTAGAGATTTGTGAATCATTAAAACAAATATGGACTAAAGGTTATTATCATCGAGACATTAAGCCTGATAATATCTTATTTATTGATGGGTACTGGGTTATTTCAGATTTAGGCTTAAACAAGAACAGAAATGAAGATGTTAGATTAGATTTAGATAAATTAGGTCAATGGATTGGTCCACGTGGATGGATGTCCCCTGAGGCGATGAATAAATTTCTATCAGAAAAATTCCCTTGGAAATCTATTCATGATTGCAACATAGATCATCAATCTGATCTTTATCAACTAGGTAAAGTTTTTTGGTATATTTTTCAAGGAAACTCACCAGAAGGTGGGATTAGAAGAAGTGACTTTCTTTGGAAAAATGAAGCTTTATATCAAATAATTAGAACAATGATAAATAATTCAAAAAATAGGAGGTATAACGAAATAACCAATGTTATCATTGATTTTAAAAGAGTTTATTCCAAACTAGAAAATAATGTATTAGAGGAGTCCTTGTATTAGTCTACTTTTACAATTGATATGCTTTTTATATTTAAGAAATAGAATGAATTACAAAAACAAAATTTACTTATCTGGTGGGCTAAATAGCAATTGGCAAGAGTCAATACTTCAAGATTTAGAAGAAGAATTCATTTTTTATAACCCTAGAAATCATGGTTTAAATGAAGCTAAGTTATATACAACATGGGATTTATATCATATAAAGATTGCAGATATTGTATTTGCTTATATGGAATCTGATAATCCCTCTGGATACGGTTTAACACTTGAGATTGGCTATGCTGCAGCATTAAATAAAACAATTATTTTAGTTGATGTAAGATCAGGTCAAGATGAATCTTTCGCAGATAAATTCAGAATTGTTAGAGAAAGTGCTTCAGTAGTATTTGACGATTTGGAAAAAGCCATTAATTATTTAAAAACTTTTAGTAATGCCTGAAGCAACCCAAACTGTAGACCTGTCTGATTTAGTTGCATTAGTTTCAGTATGTGTGGCAGCATTGACAATAATTGTTAATTACTTATTAAATAGGCTTCAGTTTAGGGATAAATTGCTAGAAGCAGAAAGGGATGAGATATATAAAAAGCTCAATGAATTTTATGGTCCATTTTTGCAGCTGCGACATACTAGTTCAATACTTCATGAAAGGTTCAAAAATGGTAGGGAATTTAGTACACTTGTTGCATTATTAGAAGGGAAAAGATTTACAGGGAATGATGCTATACTAATTAAAGAAATAATAAGGATTGGTAGAGAATGTCAACAATTAATTTATGATAAATCAGGACTGATTGATGAATATGAGTTAAGAGCCATACACTTGCCTATTGCTAATAGGCATTATTTTACATTACAGCAAGCAGCAGAAGGAAAGTTATCGGGAGAAGTCGAGAGGTTTAAGGTTGATAAGTTTCCTAAAGAAATTGATGACATTTTAGAAAAGAGAGTATCAGAATTGAACTCGAGGTTAGAAGAAATAAATAAGAAATCTAAATCCTTTTTTTAAATATCATTATTTGTTTAAAACTCATACACCTCTCTTTACCCTTTCCCACTCAGTTTTAAGGATTTTTTGTGTTGCCTCAGATATGTATAATTTGAGTTCATCGGGTGGCTGAGTAATAGCTTCTTTCGAGATGGCACGAGTATAATTCCTAATTAATTTCTTCAAGCGTTTTGAATCTTTTTCATCAGGATTGAGAAGCAGATTAATCTTCAGCTCAAGGTTCATAATCTCTTCAAATTTAGATGTTATTTTGTCATAGTTATCTTTTTCATAATTGACAATTAATTCATAAGCGTCAATTTTAGCCATATAAAGGCTTATTGAATTCCTTAAATCATTAATCCACTCCTGCCTATTACCAGAAATAACAGTTTTATTAAAATCAAGTTTAGCTATTTTCTGCATCGACTCAATTTGCAACTTAATAGTTCTTTCATTTGATTTTAACTGACGGTGGCCTAAATAAAGAGTTGTAATGCCAATAAATAAAGCCACCACCCATGGCATATTATTCCAAGGTTTGAAATTACTCATCTCATTTTGTTCAGTATTACTTGAATTGTCAGTATGCCGAGTTGAGTCAATATGCATTGTAGAAACTTGACCTTTAGAAGTCGCTCCATTTGAGACCATAACTAAAACAATTATAACAATGTATTTCATAGTAGACTAAATTTAATCCCCAACGCCCATCATCATTTCCTCCATCCCACCAAAATTTAGAATAAATGAAGAGTAATAATGGTCAAATAAATCTTTTAAATATTCCCCCAAGTCCACAGGGTCTGAATAGTTTTGTCCATCTTGTTTTTTGGCTATTTCATACCCTCTATTTTTAGTAATTGTGTACAAGAACAACACATGGAAATAGACTGATGAAATATATTTATTCTCTGCTAGTTTCAATTGATCTTCGCTAGGATGCTTCTGTTTAGATAGGAATGACTTAAAAACGTTACTATCCATATTTATATAAACCCTTTCAAGCTCGGCATCTCCCTTTCCTAATGGGTAGACCACAGTCTCCCAATTCATGGTAATTCCTTGAGATTCTACCTTGTCCCAAGTAATCACATCTTTGCCTTCTTTTTCTTCTTTATATACCAAACTAAACTCCGGCAGACCTAAAGGTTCCTCTGGCTCTTCTTTTTTCACTTTTTCTTTTTTGGCTTCTGGCTCCGTTATTTTCGCCCAAAATAAATCCTTCAAATCCTCCCCTGGAGCTGATAAGGTGGCTTGTATTTCAATCTCATCTCCAACCTTTACTTGCACCTTAGGACTTAAACTTACCCTGATCTTCCCATCCTTAGGGTTGCTTCTAGTTACTTCCATTACCTCAGATATATCTTTTGGTTCACCTTTATCCGTTCCACCTGTTTCATCATTCGATTTATAGCTAACCAAAGCAATTTGCATATCTCCAGGTTCTTCAATCCTATCGAAGTAATGGTTTTCAACATCCGTGTCGAAAGTAATAGTCTTGTCCGAACCTCTGGGGATATTCACCGCCTTCACTCCATTATTTTCAGTGGCTTTCAGATTAAAATGTGTTGGGAATCTTTCGGGTTTAAAAGGCTGTTGTTCTCTTTGCTGTTCCTTTTTATGCTGAGATTTTTGATCACTCTTTTTGTTATTTGACTTTTGGTCTAGCTTAAATGTTTGTGATAACATTTTCATCAATTCGCTATCCATAGGAAGGTTTTTTGTAAATGACCTAAGCAATTCTTTAGTGTCACCGCTATCTGCCGAAATAGAATCCTTACGTCTTTTTTCAATCTCGCTTAACGGGCTACCCTTTTTTGATAGTTGTCTGGCTAAAAACTTTCTTAATTCTTTAGTTTCTTCTCCATCTTTCAGCCTGTCACGAGAAGCCATAAATAACTCTTTCCGAAAGTTGTAATCCATATCCGTGCAATCCACATGAATTAACAAATGACCCTTTAAAAGATTTAGCTTCAGTGATCTGGTAATGAATTCAGTTGTAAAATGACCATGTACTTGTCCATTCAGCGAAAAGATCACCGCCATATCATTTTTGAAAAACCTATCCCTGATAATTTGTCTTGACTTCTTCGCGTCACGATCTTTTAACTTTGATTTGAAGACATAGGCAATCACTTTGCTTTTACCAAACAGCTCCGTTTGAAAATCCCATGAAAAATAATCTTCAACATAGTCATTTTCTGACTTTTCTAAGCGCCTCTGCAATCCATAAAGGTCCAGTTCAAGTACTTTGTTATTGGGGTAGCGTTCCTTTTTATCCACAGTATAAATAGGTAATGCAGGCCTAAAAAGGTACTCATTGATACTTTGATGCAAGTCCTGAGCAAACCCTGCATAACCAGAAGGAAATTGATAAGAATAGAGCTTAATTATCGTGCCTGTTTTAAACTTCCTATCAAAGAGTTTAAGGTCAATTTCATCTATCTCGAATGATGGTATTTCATCATTGATCTTCAAGTACTCATACCAGGTTTCTTTATTATCTTCCTGCTCTTCTTTGGAAAGTGGATGTTCCCTTACCAATGTAAATCCCAAATTACCAGAACCATCAAACCTCTTAGATGCAATCAGTTGATAGCGCATTTTTCCACAAAATACTAATGCGCCACTACCACCCATGTTATATTTACCTTGTACGAAGTGTATATTCTTCTTATTTCCGCTGACCAGTGAAAGAAATGTTTTCTCAAATTTTTCAGGTTGCTGCCCTTCTCCATTGTCATAGATGATTACAGATGTATTTCTAGGTGTTCCATCCGCCACGATTTGTATGTCCTTTGCTTGCTGTCGTCTAAAACTATCCAAATCCCACTGCTTGTGTTCACCAGCAAAGAATTGTTCTATAGCAGCATTAATTGACCTTGGAGCCTCGGGTGCTTTCGGGTCTATACCAGATTCTAGACATTTCTTGGTTAAGATTGCATCTATAGAATTGGTGATTTTTTCAATGAGAGCTGCTATTGGATTGGCTTGTTGATTTTTGACTATGCTATAATTGCTAGAATTTTGACCTAAAGGAGACCAATTTTCATTGTCAAATATCTCAGGATATTTTTTGATGATCCTATAAAGTTCATCCTCGGTTCCTGCACCGTACAATAGTTCAAAAAGCTTTTTATTAGATACTAAATCTTTCAAGATGTTCATTAGTAAACGAATCGTAAAATATCATGTGAAACAAAATGAAATATTAAAGCTAACACACATTTCTATTAATAAAAAGAGAATTATTTGTATGGTTAGTTTAAGATACCAATGGTTGGTAATTGTTAAAAAACGTTAAATCCTGCTATTCTTCCCAGATTTTCGCCTTTCGCATAAAACATTTTAGTGAAAACGGGCGAATGTGCTAACTTCCTCATCAACAACTCAAAAACAACACACATTATGGTCAAAAACTATCTGAAGGTCGCTATGCGCGGCCTGTTAAAAAACAAGAGTGCAGCTTTTATCAACATTGCCGGGCTATCCATTGGTCTCGCCTGCTTTATAATGATCTTTTTGTACGTGCAAAAGGAGCTGAGCTATGACACCTTCCACCCTAATGCTTCCAACAAATACCGGCTTACTACCATAGATGAAGCGCTGGGGATTTCCAGCAACAATGTAGCGATTACCAATCCGTACATGCCTATCGGTGCACTGGAAGAACTGCCCGAAGTCATCAATGCCACACGTATGTTTAACCAGGGGCGCACACGCATGCAGCATAAGGAAGATGTCGTATATGCCGAAGACGCCAAGTATGTAGAGTCTACCTTTTTCGAAATGTTTGATTTTGGTCTTCGCAATGCAGCCAGCATCGAAAAATTCAACGCCCCGCGCAAGCTTATCATGAGTGAGGCGTTGGCTGAGAAAACCTTTAAAGCAGAAGACCCGATAGGCAAATCTTTCCAAATCGACTCAGAAGATTGGGAAGTAGTCGGCCTGTTTGACAACAACACGGGGCAGAGTCACCTCAAGCTCGACCTGCTCCTATCGATGTATCCGGTAGATGCCGACTCCAGTCTGGCGCAATACCTCAACAGCTGGCAGGGCCTCGGTATGATCGGCTATGTAGAACTTACCGAAGGGGCCGATGTGGCCACAGTAGAAACCAAACTCAAAGAGCTGGCCACCAAAAATGAAGTGCCGGAGTTTTGGATACCCAAACTGCAGGCCTTGGAAGACATCCACCTCAAATCGAGCAACATACTCTTTGATGGCCACAACGAAGGCAAAGGAGATATTGTGTATGTCTACTCGCTTTCGGCCATAGCCGTATTTGTGATACTTATTGCGGCTTTCAATTTTATGAACCTGTCTACGGCCAAGTCCTCCACACGGGCCAAAGAAGTGGGCATCAGAAAAGTCATGGGCTCGCCCAAAAGCAGCCTTATTGTGCAACACCTCGGTGAGTCCATCCTCATCAGTCTGATGGCACTGGTCGTGGCGCTCATTTTAGTATCTATCGCTACCAACTTTGCCAACCTTGGTTTGGGCACCCACGTGCTCAGCTACATCATCAGCAGCCCAATGGTAGCGCTTGCCATTCTGGGCATCACTTTGGTTATCGGCATCGTCTCCGGCCTCTACCCTGCTTTTGTGCTGTCACACTACAACCCGGTGGTGACCCTTCGCGGGAAATTTCAGACCAGCAAGAGCGGTATTTGGTTGAGAAAAGTACTGGTCGTGGCGCAGTTTACCGCTTCGATCACACTCATTATCTGCACGGTATTAATCACTTTTCAGCTCAAATTTTTAAAGAATAAAGATTTAGGCTTTGAGAAAGCGCAGGTCGTCAACTTTCAACTCAACGACCCGGGGTTGGGCGAACAGGTGGAAGCTTTTAAAGATAAGATTGCGCAATACGATAAGGTGCAGGCTGCGGCTTTCTCATCGAATATGCCGGGGCGTACATTTGGCCGCACGGGCGTAAGACCAGAGGGCGTCACCGAAGAGGAAGAACCCTGGATAGTGAGTGTCATGTCGATGAATGTCGACTACCTCGAGGTGATGGGTATGGAACTGGCCGAGGGTAGAAATTACTCTGAAGACTTCGGTACCGATCAGGAGGAAGCCATTATCGTCAACGAGGCCTTTATCAGAGAAGTCGGTTGGGATGAGGGCATTGGAAAGAAAGTCAGCCTGGGTAATAATAACCAGGAGCGCACCATCGTAGGCGTAGTCAAAGACTTTCATTTTGCCTCTATGCGTCATGCCATTGAGCCAGTGATGCTGTTCTATAATCCGGGGGCTAACAGCAACTTATCAGTTCGCATCACAGACGATATCAGCGGTACCATGAGCAACATCGCTGGGGTTTGGAATGAGATCTATCCCGACTATCCGTTTGAATATGAGTTTTTCGATGAGGAATTCGATCAGATCTTCAAGTCCGATGAAGACTTCTCTACTTTAGCTATGAATTTCACATGGTTGGCGATATTTATTGCCTGTCTGGGTTTATTTGGCCTGTCGGCTTACATGGCCGAGCAGCGCAGAAAAGAGATCGGCATCAGAAAGGTCTTGGGTTCTAAAATCTCGCAGGTAGTGATGCTCCTTTCCAAAGAGTTTATCCTGCTGATATTGATTGCCAACTTCATTGCCTGGCCGATTGCCTATTGGGCCACCAACAATTGGTTGAGCGATTTCCAGTACCGCATTGAGTTGCTGTCGTTCTCCTCGATCATGATTTTTATTGTGTCAGGTGTATTGGCATTGGTCATTGGGTTAATCACGGTAAGTTACCAGTCGATAGCGGCTTCAGTGGCTAATCCGGTGGATTCGTTGAGGGCAGAGTAGATGTGAGAGATTAGATTTTAGATGTGAGATTTGGGTGGAGAGCAAAGGGCGGAGGGCTAAGAGCAAGGAGCTTAGGACAGGGCGTAGAGAGTGGAGAGTGAAAAGAGGAGAGCTTTGAGTCATGATGAGTCGTCAGGTACTGTCTTAAATAACAAACTAATTTGAAGAAATTTTAAGATTTAACTAAATTGATATCTCCGAAAGAGGGTCATACGGTTGCTTTAAACTGATATGATTCATCTTGT
>Ga0189278_10422_pt1 | contig 19062 bp, 18 predicted proteins | sample N26A9minimetaG_FD_130326 | JGI IMG/M metagenome (GOLD analysis project Ga0189278, IMG submission 130326) | Marine microbial communities from the Costa Rica Dome - N26 A9 mini metaG | ecosystem: Environmental > Aquatic > Marine > Oceanic > Photic zone | place: Costa Rica: the Eastern Pacific...
CGATGGAAAAACTTTTTCTCTGGCAATAGTGAACTCCTTACGCAGAGACGACAGACGGGTCTTTACGGGGAGCTTCACCTTATGCATCAACTTTACGAGGCCGAGCTCCCACTCGATAGGTTGGTCAAGGCGTGGACGGGTAGCAAGCGGACCAGCCAAGATTTCGAGTTTGGGAAGGCATCAATAGAAGTAAAATCAACCGGAGCAGTCGACGCCTCCACAGTAACTATTACGAATACACGCCAGCTTGATGATACAGGCCTAGAATTTCTACTCTTGAGCCGAGTCGTGCTCGACATCCGCCAAGGAACATTTTGCACATTGCCCGCGCTAGTTGCGCAGCTAAGAACCGCAATTCAGAGAACCGCACCGGACGTGTACCTAGAGTTTGAGGAGAAGCTTCTACTTGCTTGCTACAAGGAAGAGCACGCCGAATATTATTCGAACAAAACTTATGCCGAACGGGCTCTATCATTCTATGAAGTGATAACAGGATTTCCTCGATTGCTGGAAAGCGATTTACCGACCGGGGTCACAAATGCCAAATATGATCTTACAATTGAGGCTTGTGAACCATTCAATCGCCCTAGCGAGGAAGTATTAGCAAAGCTAAGAGACCTTATATGATTGAGAACCTCGAGTTTGAAGAATTTTATCAGTCGATTCGTTCGGAGATAAACGATGAGACCAACGACGAACTGAGCGATGGCTACAGGATAGATCGTTTCACTGAGTATTTTATCAATCAGCTAAGCGAATTCGGAATAACTAGTGATGCCACGGTTTGCGCTGTAGAAAAGGAACTTGGCAATGCTAAGGCGATGTCAAATGCGTGGAACGTCGACAACGACGAAGGGCGACTGTCGCTATTTATCTCGGATTTCCGCGATTCAGACACTATGGAGAGCGCAGGCAAACAAGAGGTGGAAACATCCGTGAGCCGAGCTGTCAGACTTTTTCGATATGTTCAAAAGAAGAGCTACGAAGAGCTCGATCCAGCTCACAAAGAGTACACAATGATTCGCACGATTCAGGAATCAATCTCTGATATAACACAGGTACGGATATATTATCTAACGGATGCGCAACTAAAAAATACCGACGATAAAACTGACGAGCTCGATGGTCGCCCAATCTATATAAGTTACTGGGATATTCAGCGCCTTTACAGACTTGTTTCGTCAGGTCGAGAATATGAACCTATCCATATTGATTTTCAGAAGAAATTTAGCCAACAAGTTACATGCTTGGCCATGCCATCAAATACGGATGAGTACCAAGGCTATCTTTCTATTTTTCCCGGCGACATCCTAGCTGCTCTGTATGACGAATACGGCTCTCGCTTGATGGAGCTCAATGTTCGATCCTTCCTACAGCAGAGAGGCAAAGTTAATAGAGGTATTCGGGAAACAATATTGAAGGAGCCTCACAGATTTCTTGCATTTAACAATGGCATCTCAGCGACAGCCGAGGAAATAGAAACAGAACGAACTGAGGAAGGTGACCTGACTATAAAAACTATCAAGGCATTCCAGATAGTCAATGGAGGTCAAACAGTCGCTTCGATTCACCGCTCACATAAAGTCGACCGTTGCAAACATTTGAATAGACTAGCAGTCCAAGCCAAGATAACTGTTGTTAAACCAAATTATTTAGAGGAACTGGTGCCTAAGATCAGTCGATATTCAAACACGCAGAATACGGTGAACGAAGCTGACTTTGCATCAAACGACCCTTTCCATATCACCATTGAAAAGCTTGCTGAATCGAACTGGGCACCTGGCGAACAGACTAGATGGTTCTACGAACGGGCTCGGGGTCAATATGAGGTAGCCCGAAATCGCATCGCAGGGACTTCAGCAGCCAAGCGGAGAAAATTTGATGAGCAAACACCAAAAAACCAAAAGTTCGCGAAAGTCGATCTCGCTAAATTTTACAATTGCTGGGATCAAAAGCCAGAGATTGTTGCTAGAGGGGCGCAAAAAAATTTCATCTATTTTATGACACACATCAGCAAGGATCACTCCGATTTCAAACCTGATAGCGACTTTTTTAAGGACCTAATTTCAAAAGCAATTATTTACAAGGCAGCAGAGAAAATAGCAAGAAAACTCAAGTTTGAAGCCTACAGGGCCAACGCCATCGCATATACGGTGGCGCTTCTCGCATTTAAGACGGTCGGCCGCGTTAATTTGCGTGCTGTTTGGGAAAGACAGTATGTGTCCAACTCTCTTTATGACACTATTAACAACTGGATGCCACTTGTCAGGGACGAAATCATAAGAACTGCTGGGACCCGAAACGTAACTGAGTGGGCAAAGAAGACTGAATGCTGGCATCACATCCAGTTACTGGATGTGACTATCCCAGCGGACTTAGAGGATGAGCTCAGAGAGGGGGATCCGTTACCGAATGTGGGAGGTCGAGCTAAAAAAGGAAGAGCAGAGCAACTATCTACATTAGACCGTCAGAATATTAATCGCGTGTTACAGCAGAACCCGGATTACCTCTTGAGGCTCGGCATGTGGGGACGAACAACTGGACAGCTCAAGGAGATACAAATAAGTATAGTCTTGACTGTCGCTACATATGCTGCCGGGGGATGGGAAAAAATTCCTTCACACAAGCAAGCCAAGCATGTTGTTGATGCACTCAACGTCGCCAAAGAACATGGATTTGCTGAAAATATTGAACTTGGGCTCAGCGACAGCGGCTCTGCATAGCAGAAATTCAACCTAGGCGCGATCAATCAAAAATCAACTTAGATTGGTCGTTGTAACTTTCATCAAGATCCGAATTACGATCGTTTATATTAGCTCCACCTACTCAAGCAACTGCCACACTATCTCTGCAAGTTGTACAGCAAGATACGGTGGCACAGCATTACCTACCTGCACATACTGCTGAGTCCGCCCTCCCTCGAAATAGTAGTTATCTGGAAAAGTCTGAATGCGCGCAGCTTCTCGAACTGTGAGACTTCTGCACTGACTGGGATCTGGATGAATAAAATAGTGGCCGTCTTTTGATATGTGACTTGTCACAGTCGTGGCCGGTCTTCCTTTAGCTTGCACCCTAAATCGGTCCGCGAAGTGGCCGCTATTCCAATTGCTGTGATCTGGAGCAAGACAGTCAGGAAAGTCTTTCGCTTTGGGAACTACAGTATCCGTGTTCCTATAGGCGACGGCCCAACACGCACTGAAAAAATATCTACCCAGATCGCCAGGTATGTGACCTCGTGATTCATGGTTAAGAACTTTCGCTGGCATGTCATGATTCAACCAGCGCGCAAGCGCAGCGGACAACTTTCCAGAGAACGGAACACGTTCATACTTATCTGATTTTGTTGGCGCATTAAACTTCAACCTCGCAACCCGTTGTTGGATTTCTTCAAGCAACGCCGTCTGTCCCCGACCCTTCAGCTCCCTACTTAAACGAGACACTTGATCTTCAATGCTTTCCCGCCAATTATTGCCACTGTCTACACCTTTGGACAACCGGCTACGAAGCTTTGGCAATCCAGTAAGTACCTGATCCACAGGGACTCGAGCAGCTGCCTTTAGGGTGTTCGGCTCCCTGTCAATATCAGTGGCGATACCAAGCAAGATTACTCGGTGGCGCGCTTGTGGTATGCCATGATTCTCAGCACGTATCACAAACGACTTATCTTCACTGTAGTCCTGCTCAAAAAGACTGTTCGAGCCAAGTGGCATGACAAAAGAACGCAGCTTGTACGTTCGCCCATTCGAACGTCTCTTTCCGAGCGCCGAAGCTGGGTGCTCTAGGTCTTTCCTTATATTGGAGAAAATATGCTCACCGCCAACCTTGGCAGTGAGGATACCCTTCACGTTCTCCATCACAAACACATCTGGCTGAACAACATCCAGTATCTCCAAGTATTCGCGATACAGAAAGTGTCGATGATCATCCTCAGCACGGTACCCGGAGATACCCATGTTGCGAGATCTACCGACGAGCGAGTAGGCCTGACACGGTGGACCTCCAATGACGACCCACGGGTCTTTATTGTGAGCTTTAAGTAGCTGGCGGATTCTCCGGTGTATGCGCTCATTGTCGAGGCCAAGCGCAGAGGGTCGCTCGAGAGTTTCCTCAAGTGCCATTGACCATTCTTGCGGGACTGTCGATATCAGATCGTTCTTACTGATTTCACCCGTGACGTAAGTGTGATAATGCTTTGCCTCTTTCGTGCCTGCCAATGCCCTGTAAAGCGCACGAAGCGTCAATGTATCGTGGGCACTGGATTCTTTTTCCACGGACGCTCGTATTCGGAAAACCCCACCCGGCGCTGCCGACGTTTTAAAACTGGAAAACCCTTCACCAAGCCCTCCCGGCCCGGCAAACAAGTCGATTATATTGATATGGTGTGACATCATTCTTCCCTGCAGGTGTGTAACATCGAAAGCATACCAGGAAACGGACAGAAATCCAGGGCTGATGCAGTGTCTGATGTAGTCGATAAGGCAACTCGCTCCAGAATGATGGCAAACATTCGGGGACGAGATACCAAAATTGAAGTCTCAATTCGCAAAGCACTCTGGCGACGTGGCTTCCGATATTGCCTTCCCAAAAAGCCAGGTTTCCATGGACTGCCGGGAATCCCTGACATGGTTTTCCCTCGTTATAAGGCCGTCGTGTTGACGAATGGTTGCTTCTTCCATGGTCATGACTGCCATCTCTTTAAATTGCCAATGCAAAATCGAGAGAAATGGCAAGAAAAAATTTCCGGCAATCGGTTGAGGGACAGAAGGTTTGCGTTAGAGCGGCAACGCCAGGGTTGGAAAACCCTGGTGATCTGGGAGTGCAGTATGAGGGGGCGCTCTGCGATCAATTTTGACGAACTTATCCAAATTATTGAAAACTGGCTTCAGCACGAATCTGAGGATAAGGAGCTCGTCGGTAGTCATTTCCCTCCTCCGATTCTTCACCGTGATTGAAAAATTCCACGATATAGTCCCCTTAGCAGATGAAACTTAATCTGGCTATGAACAGTCACGGGTACCTGCATCCGTCTGGTATCTGCCAGGTAGGCTCGCAGACCGGCAGGTGTGTCAGTCTCGCGGGACCTAAGCACATAACTCAGGATCTGAGTGTCTGTGTGCAGGTCCATGACCAAGCCTCACCAGATATTATATGTATAGAAAACGCACTTTCTTATACATATAGATTGAAACCAGTATACCTGTCGTGAGTTTTCCATACGGATAGACTCGCAGACAGGTCATTGGGTTGGCAATGCGCTCACCACTGATGTCGGCCAATCGCGGCCTCATTTGGCCAGTGTTGACATTAAAACATCCCAGACATCCTCCCCAAACCCCAGCAACCATCTCTCCAGCACCGCACTATCCACCACCGTCGCCTGAATCCGGTAGTGATCCTCAAACTCTTCGATTACCTGATCTTCCGACAACCTGGCTTCCAGCAAGTGATACCCAGCTGCTTTGCTGACACAGAAGCCCAATTTGACCCGGCGGCCCTCCCCAAACCCAAAGCGGCCAGCATTGTCATATTCGCTCAGATCGAATTCCTTGGGCCGCTTGAAGGCCATGGTACCAGCGGCCGCAGTCACGAATCGGTGCAGCGCCAGGCTACGCTCGTTATTAAAGCCTTCGAACCGGCAGACCAGATATAGGTGCACACCCTGCTGCGCCAGACCCAACGGCATGACACGCGCCTCAATCTCTTTGCCAGACGCATTGTGGTAAACAATTTTCAGCCAAAAATTGTTATATAGCGCGTGGCTGATTTCGCTGAAAATGACTGAATCGACTGCTGGTGGTAGCAAGGGCTGGCTGACTGCTACCACGCGGACTTTCTCCAGCCATTGCTTCTCCAGCACGGCCTTGCTGGTGTGTTGCAGATTGCTGCGAGCCTGCCGAAAATACGCATCCATTGATGCAACTAACCTAGGTGGTAATAGGTTGCGCAGGTGTTGTTCTGCCAGCGCGAGTAATAGGGATTCGTGTTGGTTAATGCCCGGCAGGGATAGCCCCTTTGCGCGTTCCTTCCAGCGATAGCCGAAAGGCTTGCCCCGGTCATCACACTCAACATCAAAGTGCTCGGTGATCTGCTTCAGGTGGCGCTGGATGCTGCGCAGGTCGCGCTCGTAACCGGCCGCCGCCAGTTGCTTCTGCAGCTCAGCCGCTGTGATCTTACTGTCTCTGGGAATACGGTGTAGTAATTCGATAGTTAAATGCACCGTTTCCATGCTGTCCCGGTTTTTGGGCATGCGCTTCCTGCTTGAGGCATTTCACGACAGTGTGTGTCGCGTGGTTACCGATACTAACGCCCGGTGAACCCTCAGGCAAGCACTCGAGCGGCCTCCCGCCGATTGTCGCCACCAACGCAAATCATCACCGTCAACTTTGTGCGAGCCGCCTGGATGCAGTACCACCATTTCTGGGGATGACGCCCCAGGCGCAATCCGCTATCCTCGGTTGGCCCTCCTCAAGGTGTAAACCAAGAACAAGAAACTATTGGAGAATCAACATGACGGTTTCACTTGCAGGCAAACTGAACGCCCTGCTCGCAGACCCGCGCTTTGAGCAACTAAAGCGCCTCGATCTCGTTATCAATTCATTCGATATCAATCCCACCAATGAACGCAGCCACAGCGCAGTACTCGCCTGGCTGCTCGATCCCGAGCAAGCCCATGGTCTGGGTGACAGATTTCTCAGACGCCTGCTAATGGAATGCTTTACCGCTCACAAAAGGCGCACTGATGCGCCAGCAACCGATAAGAAATCAGGCCGTCCACCGAAGCCGGATTACACCCTGAATGGACTCGAGATTGGCTGGCTTCACGCGCAGTCACTGAATCAGGCACTGGTACTGACTGAGCTGAATATCAATACTGGCAAGGTAAATAAGGACGAAAACCAAGAAGCCAACCTCAAAAAACATAGCGGGTTTATTGATGTATTCGTTCTGGACCCTGTTTATGGAATCGCAATCGCCATTGAGAACAAATATGGCGCCGGTCAAACTAGCGACCAACTAGAACGCTATCAAAACTGGATGGAAACACGCTTCAAAAATTGTCATCAAATCCTTATTGTTCTGGATGCCTTTGATTCACTGTCTAAGTCCTGCCCCGCTCCCTGGATTGGTTTGAATTACAATTGGATAGAGGACTTCCTCGAATCCACACTGGCCACTGAACGCCTGGATGACCGCGTACGGACACTGCTGGATGACTACCTCGCCTGCATTCGTGGTGAGGATTACGACAAGTGGAACAGCTATGAGCATCGAACTGTGGTGAAACTACATCACGACCATAATGCTGTCTTCGCCGACCCCCACGTACGAAAACTCATACAAGAATGTGTTGATGGGGAGTATGACTGGGAGGCTCTGGACAAGCCTTGGTCGGCAGCAAACTATCAAATCGAAAAATGGATCATTTACAAAAACCTGTCAGCATTTGAAGCATTGCTCAGCGTCGAATTGCTCGAGCCCTATCAACTCAAGATTCAGGCCATGGATCCCAATTGCGAGACCTCTATAGGCAAGGACTATATCGAATACTTCCCTGCCGCCTGGCGATATCTGCATAAAACGGGGCGCTGGCCGTTTTACCTCACCATCACGCTCAACAAGGAAAAAAACGGCCTGATGGTGGTCAAGTCGATATACCTGAAAATCAATTTCAACGCCAATGAAGATAACAATCCCCTGAGAGAGCTGCAAACAGCCCTCGCTGAGCACTACGACATGCGGGGACGCAGGCTCGCAAAGCGGCAACTGCAGAATTTTGATGACGGCTATACGATGGAAGAGGATGAGCTAGCAAAAGTTCTTATCGAATACGGTCGAGACATTGGTACTGTTGTAAAGCAACAGCGTGGCCTTTCAGCCCCTGCATAAACATCCAAGCAGGCAACACTCCAAAAGCGACACACATTGTCGCACTCTGGCGTAGTCTGGAACTCCCATCAAACGGAGTTGTTTATGCCAACAAGACCCTTTCCTCACTTGCGAGGCTCTCCGCAGGAAATCAGCAGCTCTCTCACATCTCGCGTAGCGCTGTGGATCTACCGCGCGCTCAAACAGTGTGGTGGGTACCGGGATTTTATTCAGCCCCATGGTTTCGATGATGACCGCCTGGCCTCTGCCATAGGTCTTGGTCACTGGGTAAACGCTGACGATTTTGATGACAGGGCCGTTCGCGCGGAACTGACGAAGTTGTCGGCACGTGCCGAGAAGCGTGCCGACAGCGCAACGCTGCCGGCCACACTGCAGGAAAACATACGCAAGCTGGCTGCAATGGTGGGTCTGAATGATACCGACTGCCGTGTGCTTGAGTTTGCTGTGATGATTTTTAACAACGACTTTTTGACTACGGCAACAGACACACTGGGCAATGTGTCGAGCAATGACCTGATCCGGGCGCTTTCAGTAATGCTGGGCATCCCCGAACCAGACATACGTAGTTCCCTCGGTAGCCAGGGGTTGCTACTCAAGTCAGGACTGGTATCCATCGACCGTAGCGGCACGAATAGTATCGGCCGTAAGCTGGACCTGCTGTCCACCAACTTTGCCGACTGCCTTCTTAACCTGGATTCAGAGCCTGTCACTCTAATCCGCGATACTGTGACACCCGCTTCTGCACCGGAGCTGACCTGGTCTGACTATAAGCATATCGAGCAGGATATGATCATTCTGCGCAGCTACTTGGAGGCGGTATGCGCAGAGTCCAGAACAGGGATCAATATCCTTCTGCATGGAGAACCGGGCACTGGAAAAAGTCAACTTGCACGGGTCATTGCGCGGCACCTGAAGCGCGAACTGTATGAAGTGGCTTTTTGCGACGATGACGGCGACTCGGTAGGAGCAGAACAACGCCTGCGCGCCTACCGTGCCGGCCAGTGCTTTTTCGCGAACTCAGATGCGATGCTGGTTTTTGATGAAGCAGAAGATGTGCTAACCGGCGAAAACGATATATTCAGACCCAGGCGGACCCAGTCGCGCAAGGCCTGGCTCAATCGCATGTTGGAAGAAAACGCCGTACCTGCATTATGGCTATCCAACAGTACATGGAACATTGATCCTGCCGTGATCCGACGTTTCGATATCGTCATTGAGTTACCGATCCCGTCACGAAAACACCGGCGGCGCATGCTGGGTGATTTTTTTGGAAACATGCTGAGTCAGGACGATATTTCCGAATTCGCTGAACTGTCAGACTTGTCCCCCGCTGTAGCACGTTCTGCCATCTCGGTGGCCTGTTCGGTCAAAGCGCAATTGCCAGATTGCCAGTCAGCAGACGTGGTCAAGAGCCTGGTCAACAACACTCTGAAGGCCCAGGGTTTTCCCACACTTGAGAGAAACAGGAAAGCTTTGCCACTGCCTGCTGTGTACGATCCGGCGTTTGTGAATTGCGACTCCGATCTGTTATCGCTGGCACAAGGCATCGGCCAGGCCAGCAATGCCAGACTGTGCCTGTATGGCCCGCCCGGGACAGGCAAAACAGCCTACGCTCACTGGCTGGCAAAGCAATTGGATTTGCCCTTGATTGTAAAAAAAGCCTCAGACCTGCTAGGTATGTTCGTCGGTCAGACCGAACAGAATATCGCCGAGGCTTTCGAGGACGCGAGCGAGGAACCAAGCGTCCTGTTGATTGATGAGGTGGACAGCTTTTTGCAGGATCGGCGATCACTGCGCGCCAGTTGGGAAGTAACTATGGTCAATGAACTGTTGACACAATTGGAGGCTTTTCAGGGAATTTTTATCGCCTCCACCAACCTGGCCGACAATCTGGATCAGGCCGCGCTACGTCGCTTTGATCTGAAGCTTCGCTTTGGCTACCTCGCACCCGAGCAGGCCGTATCACTTGCGCGGCGCAGTTGCGAGTCACTGGGTTTGCCGGCGCCGGACAATGCGCTGATTTACGAGATTCGAAGCCTTACGAATCTAACGCCCGGTGACTTTGCTACAGCCACGCGTCGGCATAAGTTCTCCCCAATCGTATCTGCTGAGGAATTTGTAGCGGCGCTGCAGAGCGAGTGTTCATCGAAAGAAGATGCGCGGCGGCCAATCGGGTTCGTGCATTGCGACGTTCATTCTCAACAATAGAAGGGTTGGAAAGTGACTGACTATGATCCTGATTTCGAGCAATTGCGGCTGACAATGCTGGCGCGGCAGAACCCAGAGATCGTTAAGACTCAGGGCAAGGTCGTATTCTTCGCAGAAGACGATGAGGATCACATCTCCTGGTCCAGATGGTTCTTGCAAGACGAAAAGGTCAGCGCACTTTGCAGTGAGACGGGATTCACCACAGACCTGATGAATCTACTGGACATCTTTATCCAGTATCGCGCGCAGTGTCATCAGCTACCCAGGAAAACGGGTGTGGTTCTATTCAGCGAAGACAAGTGGCGTATCGAATGGCATACAAAGGCTAGCGCAGAAGTTCTAATTGACGCCAACCAACCCCAGGGGGCTTAAGTGAGCGAAAGAGCAAAGAATGTTGAATATACTCAGCCTGATGAATTTTTCCTCTGGCTGCTTCAGTTTGAGATGGAAACAATACTGCAGATTACTACAATATCCTACTGCTATTTTGCGGACGATAGTGCTGATATCTACGGCGATGCTCTAGCCCTGGACGGAATAGGTTTGGTTTTCGAGCTTGATCTTCACTTTAGCATTACCCGCCAGGAAGCAGAGAAGATAGAGTCATTCGTCGGTTCCGGCAGCATAGTGAACGCCAAAGGCTGTTTCTCATTCATACCAGGGGCAGACGGCGGCATTACTCTGCACAATCCCAAGCTTTCACCGCTCGACCCCGAGGTCTCGCTCAGCTATATGAATGATATTTTTGTGAAGAACAGGTGGAAAGTGAAAGACTGACTTTTGCCTCAATTTAACGCTCGCTCAGTAGAGAGCTATGTGACAGACTGTTCTGATTTCCGACTTACGTACATCAATACAACATCCGAAAGGAAAGAACATGGCCAATATAAATTCTCAGCTAAAGGCAATTTACGATAGCCATTGACAGCGGCAAGATGGAAATCGAATGGCATGAATAGTTCAGACATCGCCTCGGAACAAGGCGACTTTACGATCAGGTTTCATCGCCTGAACGCGCTAGTTGAGACATGCAAAGAAAACGCAAACCGTCACGGCGAACGGTTCAATATTTTTTCGATCCTGAGCATGCAGCGCGATGAAACACGTACACACTCACGGTTTCTGGCTGAGTTGCTGAGCCCTGACGGTCGACACGGCGAAGGTGGGAAATTTCTACAACTTTTTGTCAGGGATGTTTTAGGACTCCCTATCACACTAAAAGGCCGTATTACAGTAACCAGGGAGCTAGCAACTACTGAAGACCAGAGAAGAGTTGATATCGTTGTTGATTCACCTTCCCTGATTATAGGCATCGAGGTAAAAATTGACGCCAATGACCAACCGGCTCAGCTGCGAGACTATTACAAAGAGCTGAGCCAGCGCGCTAAAGGTCGAAAAACCGTCGCACTTACTTATCTCACGCTGGATGGAAAATCCCCAACGAACGAAAGCCTGATGGACCTCAATCCGGAGAATGTACATTGTCTGTCTTTTTCGCAAGACATTCGCCAGTGGATTGACAGCTGTGCATGTGCCATTCCGCAAAAACCAGAATTGTCTTTTGCATTGATTCAATATAAACGTCTACTGGAATCACTAACAGGAACCGGAACGTCAATGAACTCCCTTATCGCGGATAGATTGTCCAAGAACCTCAGCAATATGAGAAGCGCTCTGGATGTAGAAAAAGCATTACCAAAGGCGAAAGCCAGCATCATGCTCCGATTTTGGGAAGATCTGTCTAATGAGCTTGGCACAGCGCTGAACGAAACACCCATTGTTTACGGTGGGAAAAACCTGAAAGCCATTTCCGACAACTACTTTAACAATAGGCGTGGTGGCAAACATGTAGGTATCAAGTTCCAGATTGGGTCGTTTAACAACAAGAAAGTGATGTTATACGTGAATTTGTTTAATGCCATACACTACGGATTGCGCATCGATGACGAAAATAGCGCGCCGTCTGCCGATGCGATAAAAGCTAAATTTCAAGAAATGATAGATGACGGAAATGCCAAGGCGAATGACCACCCTAGCTGGCTAGTTTGCTATTACTATAACCCTGCCCCACAACAAGAGCCGATCATCCTCAACTTTCAGAAATTTGATGAACCTGTGCTCGCCATGATAGACGACAACACGAGGGCGACGATTATCAAGAATATGGTTGACCACCAAGCAAATCTGGTAAAAAAAGCCAAATCTCTCTTCGAGACCATCGACTCTTAGACTCCAATGATGCCGTACCCACGCGAAACTCACCTCATGCCAGATCTACTGGATTCGACTATTTAGCACCTTTAGTCCTAGGCTCCAGCCTAGGTTCCGGGCAGCGTCTCACCAAACCAAATGAAACGCCTCCTGCCTTCTAAACACCCAATGCCGCTCCCCGTTTTCATCCAGATAGGCCTCTTCCTCCTGCCGGCAGTTTGCTGCCTGGCCGCCCCACTCCGGGATAGCCTTGGTTGCCTGCAGCTCAATCGAGTGCCAGGTTGAGGGCAGCAAGACTGCATCGCCTCTAACCGGCACGCCTTCTTGGGCATCCCAACGTCCGATCAGGGGGCCGGCGCCGTGGCCGTGGTCACCGATGGGGTGGGTGTAGACGGTGCCGGTGATGCCTTCGGCTGCCATGCGCGCCAGCGTCAGGGCGAGGATGTCGTTACCGGTTCGGCCGGGTTCCATTTCTTCCAGCAGCAGTTCCTGCATGCGGTTGGAGTCGGCCAGGCAGGCTTTCAGACCGTCGGGGGCGTCGGTTTCGCCGGGTTTCAGCACATAGCCCAGGTGCTGGGTGTCGGTGTGCAGGTTCATGGCGACCACGCCGAAGTCGGTCCAGAGTAAGTCACCTGGCTGGATGACGGTGTTGCCGCTGATGCGACCGTCGCCCTCGCGGGATACGTCTACCGAGGGCTGGAACCAGACCTGGTAGCCAAGTTCCTGCACACGCTGGCGCATCCACCAGATGACATCTTCGGTGGTGGTTTCTCCGGGAGTGATCACGGCGTTGGAAAAGGCCTCGGAAATGACCGAGTGTACCGTCTCCATGACCTTGCGGTAGCGCGGCATCATCTCGGGGATGCGCAACGCAATGTAGTTCATGGCCAGACGTGGCTCGCGCACCACACGCTCCAGATAGGGACCAAGTGCCTCTTCCAGTACTTCGCGCTCACCGGCATGCAGGCCGTCCGAGAAAGCCCATTCAGAGTCGATGTTCAGCGCAATGTTGTCCGGGTCGCGATCTTCGATCAGTTCGCGCAGCAGGCGCCACTGTTCATCACCCACCAGCTCGCCGGTATCCTGGGTCGGCGCGGGACGGGTGGAGCGGAAGGCTTCGAACACACCGCCCTGGCTGGAGCCACCCAGTGCAAGTCGCTCGACGCTGCCATCAGGCTGCAGGCTCATCACATAAATGGAGCGACGACGCGCGGCGAATGTGGTCGGCGAGGTAATGGACCAGAACACCGGATCCTCGGCGTACTCGCGCATGGACAGAATCCACATGTCGACGCCGTATTCCTGCATCAGCGCAGGTAGTACACGATCCATGCGCGCTTCCAGCCAGGCCTGCTGTTCGGCGGCCTGCTCACGCAGTGTCGGCAAAGGGTGCACATGCGCCGGTGCTGACGCGGGCACATTGATCGGTGGTTGGGCGTGTAGTGACAGTGACGCTACCAGGGCGGCCGAGGCAGCAAGGCAGGCAGGAAAGAAACGGCGGGTAAGCGGCAATCGGGACATGCGTGGATTCTCCGATGGATAATTCTTTTTAGTCAGGCTTGCCTTGGATATTCACAGAGCTCGCGGAGGCGGTCAAGCGTGCAATCAACCGGCGCTTAACGAGTCTGGGCGACTTACTTCAAGCCCCAGATCCGCGCCACCGCGGTATCGTTGCCCAGCGTGGCCACCACCAGACTGACCAGACTCACCAGACCAAAGATCACGGCAGGAATCAGCGATGCCAGCTGACCAGAGGTGAACGCCAGATACGTGGACACCGCGCACAATGGCAAAAACAGTAGTCCCAGCGCCAGCAGCACTTTGCGATGCGAGGGTCGGTAGCTGGCGGCCGGTTCACCTTTCTCAAAATAGCCCAGCACCGGGGCAAAAATGGATCTCAGTTGCTCTTTCATACAGTCCTCATTGTTGATCAGGTTCGGCTGCTACCGGGTCTTTTGTCAGGGTCGTCAGTCGGACATCCACGGTCACCTGCAGCTCGGTCAGCTGCTCGGCGCGGGCTCGCCCTTCTGCGCTGGCCCGGTACAGGTGGGGTGTCATGACCAGCAGATTGCCGATCTGCTTTGCGTCAGGCAAGCGTACCGAAAATCTCAGCTGTTGTATGTCTCCCATCACAAAACCGGCTGGTGCCTGGTTCTGTGGCGGCCGGGCCGGTTTGAGCGTCGGGTAGATGATCTCACGCAGCTCCCGCAGATGATCGGCGCCAGCATCGACCATCAGCAGTTTGCCACCCGGTTTTAACACCCGCAGAAACTCCGGATACACAGGAAAACCAAACATACAGAGTATGCGATCCAGCGTGGCAGGTAACACTGGAAGATTGGCGTTGTTGCCTACGACCCATGATACGTTCCTGGTCCCGGCATCGGATACTGGTGCGCCCCCCTGCCCAGACGCCGACGCTGCCTCTGAATGTTGGGCATGCCTGTCCTGGCGGGCAGCCGCCTGCACGGCCCACTTGGAGATATCCAGACCCAAGAACCTCAAGCTTTGCTCGGGCTGACACTGCGCAGCCAGTTGCCGCAGGTAATACCCCTCACCACATCCGGCATCCAGGCAATTCAGTGTGGCCGAAGGCTGTGCACCGTTCAGTATTGCGCCAGCAACCGCTTGGGCAATTGGCTGGTAAAAACCTGCTGCCAGAAACTCCTGACGTGCGACCACCATGGCTTTGCTGTCGCCTGGATCGCGTGAGCGTTTGTTTTGAACCGGCAGCAGATTGACGTAGCCCTGCCTGGCAACATCAAAGCTGTGGCCTTTTGAACAGCGCCAGGTGTTATTTTCGTATTGCAGCGGCTCGCCATCCAGTGGGCAGGCGAGTTGATTAAAAGGCTTGATAGCCATTCAAAGTTCCTTGTTCATCACTAACTCAATCGTCACAGCATCTGCCGTCATTGTGGCTGCAGCCCGCCAGCAAACGGTGGACCCGGAATGCTGCCGCGAACGGTCACCTTACATCCGCCTGGTCATTCTGCGCGTATTCTCCATATCACTGGCCGCTGCCCAAATCGTCCCATACCCACCAGGAACTCAAGATGTTCAATCTCTTCAAGTCCGATCCTCAGAAAAAGCTGCAAAAAGCCTACGAAGACAAGTTGTCCGAGGCCATGAAGGCACAGCGCAACGGCGACATCCGCGCTTATTCCGCCCTGCAGGAAGAGGCGGAGGCGATCTACGCGCAGCTGGAAGGTCTGAACAAGTCCTCCTGACCGGTCGTCTTCACTGTCCCGCTGCTATTCCACCTCGCCCATGATCACCGCGGTCAGGAATACGTTCTTGGCCGTGCGCTGCATCACTTCAATGCTGGCCCATTCATCGGCAAAGCCACGCTGACCGCCGCGTTCGCTGGCAATGCCGATGGCCAGCGTGCCGCCGGCAATGGCGACGTTGAGGTTGGCTGAACCGGCATCAGACAGACTGGGTGTGGAGCCCAGGTAATCGGAGATGTCCAGAGAGGTCTGCACCAGATCGCTGTCGCGGGCGCCGTCGATCTGACCGGGTGGCATCATGGAAAATGGCTCCATGCGAAAAGTGATGCCCAGTTCTTCAGTAACGTCGCTGAGTATCTGGCGCACCTGGCTCTCCATCGACTCGATGTGCTCCGGATCCAGCGACCGCACATCCAGTGAGAACCAGCCAGTTTCGGGCTTGTGGTTAAACACCGCGCCGCTGTTGAGCATGGCGACATTCAGGCGCGTGCGGCGATCATCGTAGAGCTGTGGATCCCGGATCTGCAGGATGCGATCCACGGCGCGGCCAATGCCCTGATTGACGTTCGGCAGACCGCCGTTAAGCGTGTGCCCGGCCGGGCCCTCGGCATGCACGCGCCACCAGTGGATACCCAGTGCGCCATAGCTGATGCTGCTGCCCTCGCCCAGAATGTCCACGAAGGCAATCGCCTGGTCACGGTAGTCGGCGTACAGCGACTTCATACCCAGCAGGCCGGTTTCTTCCTGCGCCACGGCAGCAAATACCAGATCGTGCTCCGGCACCAGTTGCTGGTCCAGCAGGGCCCGGGCGGCGGAGAGCATGGCGATGGTGGTCAGTGAGGTGTTGGTACCAGGGCCGACAACGCGATCGCCATCGATGACCGGCGGACCATCGGCAGCGCGCTGATGCTCGGCGACGGTAGCCAGATCATCCAGCGTGGAAACAAAAACCAGCGCCTGGCCGGAGCGACCCGGGATACGGCCTGTGACATTTGGCGCGTCTGACACAGACACATCACTCAGCCCCATCTCCCGCATCAGCTCGGCCACCGCAGCGGCGCGCTCGTGTTCCATGCCAGACGGAGAAATGATGCCGCCAATCTGCACCAGTTGCCGGGCGGACAGGTCGGCGCTCTGCTCTATCTGCGCCAGCCCCTGCTGCACAGCCGGGTCGGCCAGCGCCAGATCCAGCGGCCGGGGCTGCGCCTGCAATGACAGCGGCAGCAGCGTGATGAGGAACAGACAGACGAATGGCAATCGGGACATGACTCGGGCTCTCCGGGGGCTATGGCGTACTCTCCGCCCGGCGTTTACACTGAGCCTGGCGATGACAATTTGCGTAAGCAGGGATAATAGCAACCCCACCCCACGGACACCATGGCAGACTCCCGGCGATATTCGGATATTCTCTACAGCAGACTCAGCTTTGCTCTGGTACTGTGGTTCGGCATCACAGCCGTGATCGTTCACATCGTGCGCGATGACCTGGTCCTGTGGGAGCGCAACCTGAGCATTTACGCAGTCGGCCCCGCTGGCTGGCTATTGGTCACCGGTTTCTACGCCATTGGCCTGGCCCAGCTGCTGATTGCCTTCAGGCTTTACCAGTGGCGCCGCTCCGCTGGCGATCTGATTATCGTCTTCCTTCTGACTCAGGCGGCCCTGGGTGTACTGCTGGTGGCGTACTTTCCGTACAACATCCGTTTTCCGCATAACTTGGGGGCCGCCATGCAGCTCGGTCTGTTTCCGCTGTTCCTGTGGCTGCGGGTGTTTCTGCACCGCGATGATCCGCTGTTCAAATTTACGGTCATCATCGCCACGCTGAGTACCAGCACCTTTGTAGTCCTGGTCTGGAACGGAGAAACCAACTACGACATTGGCACCACCTCTCTGGCGCAGAAAGCGGAGATCCTGGTGAACAGTCTCTGGTTGCTGGTTTATGCCTGGTATATGCCGGGGCGGCCTGGACACAGAGCCAGATCCTTACACCAGCATTAGAGCGCGCGGCTCAAGCCGTTGAGCCAAGACCCACAATCCATCAGCTTGCATGAGCCACCCGAAAATATTTTTCAAACCCCCGCGACGGAAAACAAAAAGGCCGCCGTATACTCTGATGTGTTCCCCAATAATGAGAACTGAAGAGCATCATGGCGACCTACTCACCCTTTATCGCTGCGAACAAATTTGGTCTGGGCCTGCAACCGGGAGAACTGACCGAGATAGAAGCTGATCCGCGGGCCTGGCTGCTGGCTCAATTACCCCTGGCCGACCGCCTGCCGCCGCGCTATCAAGGCATGGAAGGATCCGCCCGCCTGATTGAGCAGGCCAACGATGACTACCGCACCCGGCAGATGATTCAGCAGGATGGCCAGGTCAGCGCCAATGAGGTGCGACCGCTGCGCGAGATTCGCGAGCGCAATGCGGCGCTGTTTGCGGACCAGGCCAATCAGCGGCTGGCCGTGGCCATCGAGTCGGACACGCCGTTTGCCGAACGCCTGGTGCGCTTCTGGTCCAATCATTTCAGTATCTCACTAGCCACTAACAAACCGACAACGCTCTACGCGGGACTGGCCTATGAGAACGAAGCCATTCGCGCCAATATCAATGGCCGCTTTGAGGACATGCTGATCAGCGTCGCCAGCCATCCGGTGATGCTGACCTACCTGGACAATATCACCTCCATCGGCCCCAACTCTCCCGCTGCCCGACAGCGTGAAAATCTGGGACTAAATGAAAACTATGCGCGCGAAACGCTGGAGCTGCATACGCTGGGTGTCGATGGTGGTTACACGCAGGACGATGTGATCGCACTGGCGCGGATTCTCACCGGGTGGACGGTGAACCTGCCGACGCGCAATGGCAACCTGCCCAACCCACAGATGACAACCGGCGCCTTTGTGTTTTATCCGGTGCTGCATGAACCGGGAACCCAACAGCTGCTGGGCAAATCGTATCTCGGCACCGGACAACAGCAGGGCATCAGCGCGCTACGTGATCTTGCCCGCCACCCGTCCACCGCCCGGTTCATCGCCAGCAAGCTGGCACGGCATTTTATCGCCGATCAGCCGCCGGCCTCGGCCATCGACAAACTGGCCAAAGTGTTTGCCGACACGCAGGGCGATCTGCCGAGCGTGCACCGGGCGCTGGTGGATCTTGAGGAAGCCTGGGACCCGAGCATGAAAAAACTAAAAACGGCCGAGGATTTTATTGTCTCCACGACCCGCGCACTGCCCGGCGTTCCATTAAGTGACGAGGTCCTGAAAATCCTCAGCGACACGCTGGCCAGTTTTAACCAGCGCGCGTTTACCGCACCCTCCCCGGCCGGCTGGCCGGAACAGGCTGAGCACTGGGGAGGACCAGACGCCCTGCTGAAACGCGTCGAGTTTATCAACATGGTCGGCGGCGCTGTGGGCACGGACTTTGATGCCCGGGAAATAGCCCCTCTGATTCTGCCAGACGACTCGGCACTGCAAACCGCCGTGCGACGCTCCGAAAGCAGAATGCAGGCATTGACGCTGTTGCTTGCCAGCCC
>Ga0189278_10424_pt1 | contig 18912 bp, 17 predicted proteins | sample N26A9minimetaG_FD_130326 | JGI IMG/M metagenome (GOLD analysis project Ga0189278, IMG submission 130326) | Marine microbial communities from the Costa Rica Dome - N26 A9 mini metaG | ecosystem: Environmental > Aquatic > Marine > Oceanic > Photic zone | place: Costa Rica: the Eastern Pacific...
CAACAGCCAATTTAAAGCCTAAATTATAATCTCGCTGAGTACGCTTTTTAGAGTTGGCTTTAATTTCAAGTTCCTTTTTCATAATAAGTCGATTTTGTGTCAACTTATTTCAGGACGGGACAAACATATGAAAATGAAAGGCTGCCATTTGGCAGCCTTTTTTTATTTCTTGTCTTTTTGTTTAAGCCCCAGAGTCAGCCCTTAAAGAAGCCCTTAAACAATAAAAACATTAAACAATTTTGGTTTTAACCACTTATTACTATATAATCTATTAAACCAAAAATTAAGATAATATACTATGGCTAAATGTTTTGCACTTATGGGTTGGAGCTTACCTGTAATAGAAAGTATGCAAAAGCTCAATAAACCATTTGTAGTTGTATCGTTTCCCGATTTTGAGGAATACGCTAGAGATAATAATATCCCTTTTGTTTCTTACCAGTTTAACGAGTGGAGTGACACCTCCAACGCCATCGACTTAGCTGAAAAGCTAAAACCGTTTGATGCAGATGTGGCCGTGCCTCTTTTTGAAGAAACTGTAGAATGGGCTGGAGCACTTAACTCTATGTACAGAAATGATCCGAGGGTTTTAAACCGGGCATTCCTATTTAGAAACAAAACCATGATGAAGCGAAAGGCACTTATAGGCGGTCTGCGTGTTGGTCTTTTCGAAGAAGTGCACAGTCGTGAGCAAGTAAAAAGTTTTATGAAACGACTGAATGAAGCTAACCTGCAGCTCGATGGAGAGGAAGACAGTTGGGTGCATATCAAACCTTTTGCCTCAGCTGGTACTGTAGGACACCGACTATTAAGGTCTATGAAAGACATTGATGAAAAAGTCGAAGACGATGATTTTCCTTGTCTGGCAGAAAGCCACCTTTCAGGCAGAGAATTCTCATGTGAGGCCTTCGTGCATGGTGGTAAAATTAGGTTTTTAAATATTACTGAGTATGTAAAACTAGGCTATTCAAACTTCATCCCAGAAGGCAACTACCTGCACACCAAAAGAGACCTCATCAAAAAGCATATGCAAAAACTGGTCGATATCTTCGGAATAGAATACGGAATGATACACCCGGAATGGTTCTTAACAGATGAAGACGAACTCAGCTTTGGCGAGGTGGCCTGTCGTATACCCGGTGGACACATCCTCGAACTTTCTGGTAAGGCCTGGGGTTATGACGCCCTGGGAGCATTTGTATTGTGTCACGACCCGAGTTTGACAGAAGAAGAACTGAAGGAAATTTTGCCAGATGATAGTCAATTGCCAGAAAATTATTACGGCAACGTGATGATTTACCCGAACAAAAGACAATTTTCTAAGCTGGAAATACCAGAAGAGTTAACAGAAGAGCCGTACTTTGTAGATCATACCTTGGTGCCGCCAATGACTACACAAAAACTAAGCGATACTCGCGAAGGGTTTGGTAATCATTTTGGAACAATTAACTTCAAGGGAGAAGACCCAGACCGAATTACGGAGCTGTTGAAACATTACGAAAACGTAGACTTCTACGTATAAATAAGGAGTATTTACTAAATGATAGAGAGTTTGACCGAAAGAGCATTTGATCATTTCGAAGAGGCTATCGATGCGCTAAGAGAGGCAACCAGCCTCACAAAGCCTGAAAAAGCTAACAAGCTGGTAAGCCAGATAGATCAGATCGCTCAAAGTGAAGAAGGCATTGCATATTTATACAACAAAATCCCTGAGCTATTTAAGCTCGGGGTTTTTGAAAATACGGCATGGCAAGAGTCTGATAGACTTGTGCCACAATTAGTTAATGGCACCCTTAAAGCTGGCCCGCCACACTCAAGTTTTGAGGTACTGAGTGAGTTGCGTATGCTGGCCATTGCCTTAAAAACAATAAACGTGAAAACCATTTCTGCCGTAGAGGCCAGTGCTTATTTAGAAGAAGTATTGGTACATAATCTCGAGTTTGTATTCGAGACATTGTCTGAAGAAACTCGGTCGGCTATGCATGACCTTGAGCAGAAAAAAGTTTTTAACCTGTTCAGGTTCTTACTGTCAAACTCAGACTTACAAGGCATCAAAGAAAAGTTGGCAGAAGAGATCACGCTTATTTGTGAGCAACGTCCTGTAGTTACCCGCAAGGCACGCGAAATCATTGCCCTGATACGTGAAAAGGTCACATTAGACAATTCAAACACAACTGATCAAAAACTTAGGTCGTTCATCGAAGCCGTTTACGAGCCTTCATTGGCCACAAGAGACTTTCAAAATGTTGCTACATACCATACCTATTTACAGCAGGCGGACAGTTCTCAGCTAACAAGTGAAGCTGAGCAAATAGGTTTGAGCATGAAACGCACCGGTTTGGTGAGCAACTTCCATGCAAGTCTTCTCAATTATCTAAGCGAGCATAATCATAATGATATAATTCCTTTAGCGCTCGGTTTGAATGATACAGGTGTTGCAGAGTGTAACAAGCACATCAAAGAAATAAAGAAACTCATCAACTACATTGTTCACCCAGACAATGCGCAGTGTGTTTATGGCTTGAGTCGTATGCTTGAAAAAGGGCTATTCTCAAGACAAGCCGTAAGAGCAGGTTTAGATAATATCAAGCGTATAAGGCTTCATTCTGAAGTTGAAAGAAACATTGTTAAGTCCATTGCCCAACGCAGTGACGAGCTCAGTGCCCTACAGTATCTCATAGGTGCGCTTATTCGCATCTTAGGTCAGCCATTGGGTATTGGTCAGGGAAATAACCCAACTTGTCAATCGGCCAGAGGTATTAGCATGTGGAGCCAACACGCGCCCGCCAAGTTGATCAACATGGTGATAACTGCAGCAACCTTAAATAACCTAAGCTTTAGGTTTGAGGGTAAAGAAATAGAAGCCGACAAGTTAGGTCATGGCCTTGTCAAGCAAATGGACTTCAGCTTGGATGCGGTATCAGTCGTGCTTGTTCCATTGCTGGATAAAATCTATAATGAAATGATGAAGTTAGCTGCTGGCAGAACGGATGATCCTCATAAGTGGGTAAACCCAGCCATGTATGGCCAGTGGATTCAAATCGGCTTTGCATCGGTGTATAATTATGCTCTTAATGCCATTCAGGATTATGATGGCTTTATCAAGATTTTATATGCTGCATGCCACCCTGATTATAACGGCCACCATCGATTGGTTTACCCCAATCCGGTAGGTATATTCATCACCTCTTCGCGGGGCGATATGGTGGGTTTTCATGCCATTTCATTGCTTAGAGTGAGAAAAGATGATGCAGGGCAGATGCGTGCCTATTTTCTTAACCCAAATAACGAAGGTAGACAAGACTGGGGGCAAGGGATCAAACCAGCGGTGATGGGACATGGAGAAAAGCACGGAGAATCTTCTTTACCTTTTGATCAATTTGCCTCACGTATTTATGCCTTTCATTACAACACATTGGAAGCCAAAGATCATTTAAACGAAGTGCCAAAAAGCACAGTAGCAAAAGTTAAAAAGATGGCCAAAGAAAGTTGGGGCCGATCTTATGCCTGGAACGAAATACCACGCGCATGGTAAAACACTCATCAAGAATATTTTTAAAACAAAGTGCTCTTAAAAGCAACTTCAACTTCCTTAGAAAAAAAGTCGGTGATGGCGTGAGAATCTCCTCTGTAGTTAAGGCAAATGCCTACGGTCATGGAATAGAGACGTTTGTGCCTATGGCCGAAAAATGTGGGATTAATCACTTTTCTACCGCTTCAGCATTTGAGGCAGAAGAGGTATTGAATGTGTGCTCTCATGATTCTAAAATTATGATCATGGGTATCCTGTATGATGATGATATGCCTTGGGCTATAGCAAATGACATTGAGTTTTACGTGTACAACTTCGACAAACTCACCAAAGCTTTAGCAGCTGCCAAGAAGATAGGTAAACCTGCGCATATTCATGTGGAGGTGGAAACTGGTGCCAACCGTACCGGTATGAATGCCAAAGAATTTACGAAAACACTTACATTTCTTAAGAAAAATAAAGCACACTTAATTTTTGAAGGCTTATGCACGCACTTTGGTGGTGCCGAAAGTCTGAGTAACCAATTCAAGATAGATTCACAGCATAAAAAATATAAGGAGTTTTTAAAAGAGTGTAAGACTAAAAAATTGTTGCCCAACTATAGGCACATTGCGAGCTCTGCCGCTGCATTGGCATTAAAAGATACTGTCTATGATATGGTACGTGTTGGAGTGGCACAGTATGGCTTCTGGCCCAGTCCCGACATCTACTATCTGCATTTGCAGGAAACCGGTAAAAAAGCAGATGGCAATGCGCTAAAAAGAATCTTTAACTGGAAGACAGACATCATGGACATCCGCTATGTCGATGCCGGGGAGTTTATCGGTTATGGTACGGCCTTCCAGGCCACTCAGGACATGAAAGTTGCCGTGATGCCCCTTGGTTACTCCAACGGTTATCCACGGGCCCTATCCAATCGAGGGCAGGTTTTAATTGGCGGTAAGAAGGCCCCTATCGTTGGACTTATCAATATGAATCTATTTATGGTCGACATTTCGCACATACCTGATGTGAACGTTGGTGATGAAGTAGTATTGGTCGGTAGACAAGGAAAGCAATTAATTAACATAGCCTCATTCACCAATTTTACACAACTACTCAACAATGAGATGTTGAGCAGGCTACCTGCTGCCATACCTAGAGTAGCGGTTAAATAGATATTTATACGTCTTATTAGCTAATAATTATAGCTTTTACTAATTATTTTAGTATTTTTGATATGTGGAGGAGCAAGCATATCATAAAGGTCGAGGGGCACAGATTTCAACCCCAAATAAATTTCACGCCCAGCGTGTAACGCGTGATGTGCCGGAAATGCTCGATGAAGACACAAGCACTGAAAAACCACAAACCGAAATCTTTTTTGAGTATCCCAAAACCATCGTCAACCAGGTAGACAGTGTGGATGTAGGTATGGATTACTCCATGAACCCTTACCAGGGTTGTGAGCATGGTTGTATCTATTGCTATGCCCGCAACTCACATGAATACTGGGGGCATGATGCCGGGCTGGGATTTGAAACTAAAATCATTGTTAAAAAGAATGCGCCTGAGCTGCTTGAGCGGAAACTGCTGAGCCCGGGCTGGAAGCCCAAGCCCATTGTATTGTCAGGAAATACAGATTGCTATCAACCCCTTGAGCGAAAATTTAAACTTACCAGACAACTGCTGCAGATATTTAATAAATACAAGCACCCGGTCGGTATCATTACAAAAAACACAACCCTTCTACGTGATATTGATATTTTAGAAGAGCTTGCGGCTGACAATTTAGTAACCGTGCTATTATCCATCACCACATTAGATGAGCAACTTAGAAGTGTGCTTGAGCCTCGCACTGCCAGTGCCGCCAAAAAGCTAAAGGCTATAGAAACGCTCCGATCGCACAACATACCCGTGGGCATTATGAATGCTCCTATTATTCCTGGCTTGAACCAATCAGAAATACCTACGATTTTAAAAGCTGCATCTGAACATGGCGCATTATCGGCCAATTATACTATTGTAAGGCTCAATGGCGCCATTGGGCCTATTTTTGAAGATTGGCTCCAAAAAACCATGCCTGATCGGGCAACTAAAGTGTGGAATCAGATCTGTGAAGCGCATGGCGGAAAAGTAAATGATAGCCGCTTTGGCACACGAATGAAAGGAGAAGGTAAACTGGTAGACTCTATTCATCAACTGTTTCAAACCATGAAAAAGCAATATTTTGGAGATCGCTCAATGCCTAAACTGAATACCTCAAAATTCAGAAAAGGTGGTAATTATCAGATTTTCTAAGCAGTCATTTGGGTGGCCTTGCAGACACCGGCAATATTACACCTGAGATGATCGATAAAATTAGCCAGGTATTGAGGAGGGTTTTCCTGATTGAGCGTTAATGCATACCAGGTTCTGTACAGCCCTTTTTTGGTTACAGGCACTACAGCCAACCTTTTATCATGTAAAAATGGCTCCACGATCCACTTGGCAATAACTTTTACCCCCATTCCAGCCTTTACCATCTCAACCGCTGCTTCGGTTATCTGAATGGCAGTTACCTTTTTCGGGTTAATCTTTTCAGGAATCAGAAGTCTTCGAAATAGCGTAACTGTTTCGAGAGGAAAAGAATGAATTATGACACTTTCATCTGCAAAATCTTTTGCCTCAACAAATTTTCGCTTTGCCCATGGGTGATTTGCTGGTACCAAAGCAAGCAATTCATCGGTAAAAAGCTCTGTGCAACTGATATTTGGGTTATCAACATAGCCACTAGCTATGGCAAGCTCCAACTTGCCTTCAAGAATGTTTTTTACAGGTTCGTTGGCTGTTTCTGGTGATATCTCAATATCAACATTTGGAAATTCACGATTGTAATCGACCATTATTGAAGGCAGCCAATGGTAACATGTGTAACACTCCGTAGCTACCCGCATACTTCCTTTATCGCCACCAACATATTGCTTTACGGCCCTTTCAGCACTTTCTATTTCATCTAATACTTTCTCAGCAGAGTTTAAAACAATTTTTCCTGCACCTGTGAGCACCAACTTTTTATTCACCCGGTGGAAAAGCTTCGCTCCCAATTGGGTCTCAACCTCTTTTAACTGATGACTTAAAGCAGACTGTGACAAGTATAAGTTTTCCATGGCCTTGGTAAGGCTGCCTTTTTCAGCTACTTCCTTTACCAGCTTTAAATGTTTTATGTCCATCATCTATTAATATTTTTCATACATATTAGTATATATATTCATCCAATTAATAGAACGAGCATTGGCTCATTTCGTTTCACTCCTTATCAATAAACTTTTTTGTCATGGAAACACAAACTTCTCAATTCACAAAAGACATCGTGATTGCTTGTCAATATATCGGTAGTACAGGGCTCTTTATCATAATAAATTCGAGAGCGTCTGCACTCAATCGATTTTACAAACGATACATCACACTGGTGTCTAAAAATATTGGTCTGTCATTTTATATAAAATAATTGTCATGAAAACTAAAAGCTTAATCCTACTTCTGATATTAGCCTCTCTTTGGGGACCGTCTTTTCTATTTATAAAAATAGCCGTGGCTGAGGTTCCGCCTATTACGTTAGCTGCCTTGCGCATTGGCATTGCTGCTTTGCTTCTATTTGCTTTTCTATATATGCGTGGCGGCAGGCTCCCAAAGTCTGCCTCATTTTGGACCCGGGTCACTATTGCAGGGTTTTTTGCCCATGCGTTACCCTTTGTGCTCATCAATTGGGGTGAGACCTATATTGCCAGCGGCCTTGCATCCATCCTTAATGGGTTAACTCCCTTATTTACCATTGTGATTGCACATTTTATGCTCGATGACGATAAAATGAACTTTAGAAAAGTGGTAGGTACAATCATTGGGTTTGGGGGCCTAATAGTGCTCATAGCTCCAAGTCTTTCTATGAGTATGGAAGCTACAGTATTAGGTATATTGGCTGTTAGCATTGGTGCCATTAGTTATGGCTTTGCCATGGCCTACTCAAGAAAATTTTTAACTAAGGCTAAACCTTTGCATGCTCCAACTGCTCAGCTGCTTGTAGCAACCCTATACCTGGTCCCTTTATCATTTATTGTTGATGGAGGTGTTGAACTAAACATATTTGCTTTGTCATCCCCTGTACTATGGTCTATTTTAACCCTGGCCACATTTGGGACAGCCGTTGCCTTCGTTATTTATTATAAGATCATTGAAGTGGCCAGTGCCTCTTACTTATCTTTAGTGACTTACCTGATGCCGGTCTATGGAGTTTTACTAGGTATAATATTTTTGAATGAAAGCTTATCGTGGTTTGCATATGCTGGTGCAGGATTAATCATTTTTGGAGTCATGATAGCCAATAAAACCATAAGGTTTGAATATAAAAGAACTAAAATAAACACCTCAAGCCTGGACTCATGCGTTAGTAAATAACCATTTTGTCATGTGCAGTACATATTTGGCGAAACAATACATCTGAGTTAGTAGTTTATATCGTAAATAGAAGACTATGAAACCTTTATCTCGATATACCGCTTTACTTATATTTTTAATCAGCTTTAGTGCCTGCTCGGCCAAAGAGTCTGACAAAAGGCAAACGGCTAAGGCCCAACTCAGCAGCGAAGTAAAGGCACGACTAGATACCGCCTATTTCGCCAGTGGATGTTTCTGGTGCACAGAGGCTGTTTTTGAACGTGTAAAAGGCGTTGAAGACGTAATATCTGGCTATAGCGGGGGCACTTCTAAAAATCCTAATTACCGACAGGTAAGCGCTGGCCTCACCGATCATGCGGAAGCGGTAAGGGTGGCCTACGACCCGGAAGTGGTTTCGTATAAAGACCTCGTTTATATCTTTTTTGGTTCACACGACCCAACACAACTCAACAGACAAGGGCCAGATGTAGGAAAGCAATACCGATCAGCAATTTTCTATACTACTTCAAAGGAGAAGTCTATAGCAACAAGCGTGATGCAAGAGCTAAATAAGAAGAAATACAATGGAGGTATTGTGACTGAGATCACGAAGTTCTCGGCTTTTTATGCCGCAGAAGACTACCATCAGGATTATTATGAAATCCACCCGAACCAGCCGTACATTGTATCGGTTTCAAAACCTAAGGTGGAAAAGTTTATGAAGGAGTATAAAGACAAACTCAAGGAAGAGTATAAATAATAACATTAACGCCATCGCGAGGCACGAAGCGATCTTAGACTCTTTTAATTCTATTTAGAGAGATTGCTTCTCCGCCTGGGGCGGATCGCAATGACGATACTATTTAAGTTGTCAGACGACTCTCTAATAAGTTGAAAGTCTTACCAGCCAGACCAGCTACCTTAAATGAACACCCACTTCATACCCTGGCCAAAAGTCATAGTTAAATTCAGCTGAAGTGATGTTGTAAGAAATGTTTTCGGGGGCAATCGGTGAAACTTCATTAGAGACAAACGCATTGGCACTTATCCCTCCATAAAGGTAAAATGTGAATAGCTTATTTCTGATTTTCCGACCATATTCAAGATCAATAGACGTCAGTAAATTTAAATGATCAGCAATGGCATCTTTGAAACTCACATGCTTGAAAGAAATGCCGTAGCTAATAAATTTTTTTGCATTTCTGGGATCTTCCGCACTCATGCTATTTTTATTATATCGCACTTTTTCAAAGCCATAGCCAATCGCCCATTGTGGGTCTTTCGATGATCTAAGAGAGGCTGGGTTATAACTAAAAATTAATGCATTCTGATTCATTATTAAATAATCACCCGTGAGGGGCATGCCACTTTTTGTATTGGTACAGTTGTAGCAATTACCAGTTGTAAATTCAAAATTGTAAAAGAAAGTCTCTGTAGTATAAGCCCGCTGGTGCCCACCTGCGCTGCCAAAATTTAACAACCCGATAGGTGTGCCGTTTTTACCATGTGTCTTATTAGGAGCCGTACTGTAAAAATTGATAAGCCCAATTTGAGTGCCCCTCATCTTTCGGGCGCGATTAACAAGCCCTACCTGAAGTCCATTCATTTTGCTCGCAAGATTGACCAGACCAATTTGCCACCCGGTTATCTTTGAGGGAGGATCAGAGTTTTTACCATTAATCCGCCAGGCCTTGTTTAACAAACTGATTTGGATGCCTTGCATTTCGCCATTGGTGAGATTAGAAAGCAGGGCCAATTGCATACCACTCGATGAGGTCATGGCCACATTGTACAATGTCGCTATCTGAATACCAATATTATAACTACCCACCATGTTGCTAAGTCCTGCCAGCTGCAACCCTCTGGTACCTTTATGCACAAAATTCAATCCGCCTGAGATTTGGATGCCGCTTACATTGTCTCTGATCAGGTTAAGCAAACCAGCGACCTGAATGCCTGTCATATTAGACTCAAAGCCTTCTCTTATCTGTGCTCGTTCCTCTCCGATTGTCAGGTTTAGAAATGTATTGCTACCCACCACATTAGCGATACCTGCCAGCTGAATACCAGTAGCATATTGCGTGTTTAAGTTAGATATGCCTGCAATTTCTACATATCGGTTGGCTGCCGAAAATCCACTAAAGATGTTTAACGAGTATTTGTTAACAAACCAGCCACTATGAATGCCGTTGGTACCTACTCCGGGGACTAGTCCTATTTGAAGTAATCTGTTTTGAAATCGTTTCTTGGGCTGCGTGTAGCTTTTAAAAGTAACTATTATTAAAAGGCCAACTATAAGATAGTTTTTCACTGTGAGGAAGGTTGATTCGCCCAATCAACGAGATTCTAGTTCCCCATATTTTGAGCAATTCGATGAACGCACCTTATAACAAGTTAAGCTGAGTATAAAGTCGTTGAATAGCTCCGGTCAATTATTCGTCAGACCACTTCGAGTGGTCAGACGACTCTCTAATAAGATGAAGCCTTACCAATTCAACTTTTCCAAAGTTCAAAACTTTGGAAAAGCTATAAGAGCCAATGATAATATTAAAGCTCTATCTCCACCTGATTTTTCAAAATGTCCTTCATCGTCTCCCGCTTTCGAATCAGGTGTGGTTTGCCTTTGTATATCATCACTTCAGCAGGTCTGAATCGTGAGTTGTAGTTTGACGCCATGCTAAAGCCATACGCTCCTGCATTTTTGATAGCCAAAATATCTCCTTCCCTCACTTCATTGAGTTTACGGTCCCAGCCAAAAGAGTCGGTTTCGCAGATGTAGCCAACAATACTATATACACGTTGCGTACCCTTAGGATTGGAGATGTTTACAATCTCGTGATAGGCATCGTACATCATAGGTCTTAGCAGGTGGTTCATACCTGAGTCTACTCCAACAAACACCGTGGCGGGTGTTGTCTTGATCACGTTAGAGCGTACTAAAAAATAACCTGCTTCGCTCACCAGGTACTTACCCGGCTCAAACCACATTTCCAGTTTTCTGCCATAGCTTTCACAAAACTTATCGAAGGCCTTACCAAGCTTTAAGCCCAGGTCATACACGTTGGTTGTGATGTCTCCTTGCTTATAACCCACTTTAAATCCACTTCCAAAATCAATGAATTGTAGGTTAGGGAAATCACGAGCCACACCGAAAAGTATTTCCGCAATTTTTAAGAAAATATCAGCATCCAATATGTCGGAACCAGTATGCATATGCAGCCCCGTGACTTCGATGTTTGTGGTTTTAATCACGCGCAACAAATGTGGTAACTGATAAATTGAGATCCCAAATTTAGAATCGACATGGCCTGTAGATATTTTTGTATTGCCCCCTGCCATGATATGCGGATTGAGCCTGATACAACAAGGCACTTTGTTGTGGTACTTGTGGCCAAACTGCTCCAATATCGAAATGTTATCAATATTAATCATCAGCCCCATATCTACTCCTTCCACGATTTCGTCAAAAGAAACGCAATTGGGTGTAAAGAGTATTTCGCTTGGCTCAAAGCCAGCTTTGAGTGCCAACTCAGCCTCTTGTATTGAGACGACATCAACGCCTACCCCCTGCTGCTTCATTAGTTTGAGCACAGAGATGTTCGTCAACGATTTAGCAGCGTACTTTATCTTTATCTTTTGATCAGAAAATGCGTTCTTAAGGCTTTGTAGCTGACTTATGATTTTATCAGCATCATATACATAGACAGGTGAGTCAAACTCCTTTACTACATCGAGTAGTTTGTAGCCTTGCAGCTGGTAATGATTGTTCTTGAGTTCCATACGCTTACTAAAAACTCAAATGTACAGCATATTAAAATAAAATGTATAATAGAATTTGTTGAGCGGAAGCTGTCAGGCGATTAGAGAAATTTTCGAAGAAAAAATGCCCTGCAAAATTGCAGGGCACCTGTTACATTTATTTTGAGTTATGAAAGTTTTTACTCTATCACCAATTTTTTGTTAATGGCTCTATCGCCTTGTATGATTTGTAAAATATAGATACCTGAAGGTTGACTGGATAAGTCGATGCTTTTGTCAAAAACACCATCAAACTCAGGCATTACATCCTGATGCACGGTATTGCCATTAATGTCTGAAATTTTAACTTCCACTGCTCCGGGATCTGCTTTAAATGCCAGATTAAGTGCTCCTTCACTCGGATTTGGGTAATAACTCAGACCATCTACACTCAGCTTCTTCTTGTTGTCTAAGTCAAGGTTTTCCAGCTCAGGATCTTTTTTAGAGATGTTCTCCACATGTATCTTCCGCACTTTTACATGTCTGATAACTGTTTTTTTGTGATCATCATCATCTGATTTAAAGAAAAATAGATTCTCACCGTTGGACATCCCTTCTTCACCAAACTCAAAATCTTCTATCACTTCTCCATCTTTTATAACTATTACATTGCCTTCATCATCTTTTCTGATTTCAAAAGCATGATCACCGGCTTTAAAGTCTACCGTTTGGTCATCATCAAATGACTTAAACATAAAGGTGTTATCCATATGCAGGTCACCTTCTTCATCATCGGTAATAAACACATGCACATCCTTCTCATGCAACCCATCTTCTCCACCAGCTCGCTTGATGATTACATGGTCTCCATCTTTTGATTTAAATGAAAACCCATCTGCCTTTTCTAAAAATTCGATATTCATGTCTTTTAAGGCAGGGTCATTTTTCATCTCTTCACGGCTTCCGTATTCTCTCTCTACTACCTTGCGTTCTCCATCTACCTCTTCAATGATTTTTATCTTGATTTTTTTGTCTTTAGTCTCCTCCTGAGCTGCGACACTTAGCACGCAAGCCAGCAGGATGATTAGTGTGTTTAATAATTTCTTTCTCATAGTTATCGTGTTTTGTTGATAGTTGAATGTACGCCCAAACGCCCTGTATGTCTGTTAAAAAAAGGTTAATTGATGTTAAAAAATGTTAAAATGAAACCTTAATGCCATTTTGAGGGTAATTTAGAAATATGAATAAGCGTACCACATGGTTTATTATAGGTTTAATGAGCATCGCCCTGGTGGGTCTCACCAGCTTTCAAGTGTATTGGGTAAACAATGCCATCAAACTCAACAAGCAGCGCTTTAAAGAAAATGTATTTGAGTCTCTCAATTATGTGGTGAATAATCTCGAAAATCGTGAGGTTATCCATATCGCAGAAAACGACTTCTATTTCTTTTCAGATGACAGTGTCAATGGGCATTTTCAGGTAAGACGTCCTCCAATTCCCAACCGAGCGGTTATTATACAAGACGGCAAAACGATAACTACCCACACCGATGACAAGGGTGGCTACCAATTTGAAGTGATTGCTGACGATACCGTAAGGTTTATAAAAAAGAGGCAGGCTGTCAACATTGTGGTGGATAAGCTCATAAGAGATAAAAAGTCGATTGAGCATCGTGTGAACCAAAATATTGTAGACTCTTTGCTGCAGCGATCACTGCACCAGCAGGGCATTGACATCAACTATCAGTTTGCCATATGGAATGCCGATAAAGACAAGGTGATATTTAGTAACTCAAACTTCGACAAGGAAGAAATAGCCAATACGGAGCTCAAAGCCAGCTTATTCCCCAACGACATCATGGATAACATGAATTACCTGGTCATCAATTTTCCCGCACAAGATAGTTTCTTATTTAAAGAAATATGGCTGACTTTGCTCACATCGGTATTGTTTATACTTACCATCATCGGCTGCTTCGGCTATGCCATCCATATTATTTTTAAACAAAAACGGCTTTCTAAAATTAAGAATGACTTTATCAATAACATGACGCACGAGCTAAAAACACCGTTGGCTACGGTGTCTCTCGCTTGCCAGGCGCTTACAGAAAATGAAGTGAGGCAAAATAGTGATCAGTTGGCGCGCTATGTAAGTATTATTAATGAAGAGAATGTGCGCCTCACTGGTCAGGTAGAAATGGTGCTTAATGCCGCGCAAATAGATAAGCAACATCACAAACTCAACATCAGGCAGGAAAATCTTAAGGAAGTACTCCAGGGCGTAATTGACAAGCACAAATTGCGGGTTGAAAAATCTCATGGAGTTGTTACGACTGATCTTTCTGCAGCAGATGTCTTGCTGTCGATTGATCAGGAGCATATGAGTAATGTTTTTAACAATCTGATTGATAACGCTATCAAATACAGCAAAGAAACGCCTGAAATTGATGTGAAGACAAAAAACATTGGCTCCGAACTGTTGATAAGCATTACAGACAAGGGCATTGGCATGAAACCCAGGGAAATTGACTATATATTCGATAAATTTTATCGCGTACCCACCGGCAACCGGCACGATGTCAAAGGCTTTGGACTGGGTTTAAGCTATGTAAAAAGTGTGGTAGAAAAGCATGGTGGCGAGGTAAGCGTCACATCAGCGCTTGGTGAAGGAAGTACATTTACAGTTAAATTGCCTTTAGTATGAAAAAGCTGCTGATTGTAGAAGATGACAATAACCTGGGCCAACTGCTGGCTGAGTATTTGGAGCTAAAATCCTTTGAAGTGGAGCTGTGTCGTGATGGTGCAGCGGGTTTGCAGGCTTTTAAAACCAGAGACTTTGATTTATGCATTTTAGATGTAATGATGCCCAAAAAAGATGGCTTTGAGTTAGCAACCGAGATCAAGCAAATAAAACCTCAAGTGCCGTTTATTTTTCTTACCGCCAAGTCAATGCGAGATGATGCCATCAATGGGCTAAAAATTGGTGCGGATGATTATATTACAAAGCCTTTTAGCATGGAGGAGTTGTTGCTAAGGCTTGATGTTATATTTAGAAGAAAGCCTCAAAACAAAGTGGCTGACCAGGAGATATTTACTCACAAAAATCTGACTTTTGATACACAAAAAAGGCTGCTCTGCATCGATAGCAAAGTGCAAAAATTAACCCACAAAGAAAGTGAGCTGCTAAGGCTTTTATTCATGCATAAAAATGAGATGCTGCCACGGAAAAACGCCCTTTACAGCATCTGGCAAGACGATAACTACTTCAACTCAAGGAGTATGGATGTGTACATTACCAAGCTCAGAAAGTACCTGAAAGCAGAGCCTGACCTGGAGATTATGACTATCCATGGTGAAGGATTTAAGCTTGTAAATTTGACATAATTTTATTACTTTACAAGTTCCCCAAAAAAGTAAAGCCTAGAGCCGCGGAAAGACCATTTGCAGGGGATTTTTTAAGATTTGATAATAACCATTTTACGTTTTCGTCATACTGAAAACGTACTTTTAAACCTTTTAAAACCAACGTGCTATGATTCAGATTATACCTTCTATTGCCATTGCCGAGGGCAAAGTGATCAGACTCGAACAAGGAGACTTTTCTAAAGAGAAGGTGTATGAACAAACACCCATTGATCTTGCCAAAAGCTTTGAAGACCACGGTATTGAAGTGGTGCACCTGGTTGACCTTGACGGTGCCAGACGCGGCCAGCCGGTTAACTATCACATACTCGAGGCTATTTCTGGCCATACTAATTTAAAAGTTGATTTCACCGGTGGTATTCATACCGATGGAGACATCAGCAAAGCATATGAGTATGGTGCAAGTTATATTACGGCAGCCAGTGTGGCTGTAGGCCGTAAAGAGCTGTTTGCTTCCTGGATTATTTCCTATGGAAGAGAGAAAATAACGCTGGGAGCTGATGCCCTTGATGGCAAAATATCAATCCGTGGTTGGCAAAAAAATACGGATGTAGATATTTTTGAGCACATCCAATATTTTTATAATCGTGGTTTGAAATACGTGAAAACGACAGACATTGCTAAAGATGGCCTCATGCAGGGCCCTGCGTTTGACCTGTATCAGCAGATCATAGATAAGTTTGAAGACATCTGTGTATTAGCCAGTGGCGGTGTGCGTAACATTGATGACATCAAGCGCCTCAATGATATGGGTGTATTTGCCGTCATTTTTGGAAAGGCATTTTACGAGGGCAGCCTCAACCTCAAAGACCTCGAAAGTTTTTTAGTAAAAGCATAACGACATAATGTAAGTATATGCCATTGCGTATACTCGGATGTTATGCTCAATTTAAGTAACCACCGATTGAAATCAATTAAATTCATCACATTAACATTTTTTTTTGCAACTGGAACATTCGCTCTAATAGTAGCTTTAACTATTTTTACTCCTGACGCTGAGAACTATTTTAACAGAATAGAATTTGATCGTGAACAATGGATTAACTGGGAGGAAACGGAAACCACCGCTTCATTAAGGTGGAATATGGTCCATGATTTAACCACAGAACACAAACTTTTGGGCATGACAAGATCAGAAGTAATCGAACTTTTAGGCCCGCCTGATGATGAATTTGAGATTAAAGGATCAATCTACTACTACTTGGGTATGGCTGGGTATGGAATTGATACTGGCACCCTAATGATCAAATTTAAGGACGACACAGTAATTGATTATAAAGTTTCACATGGCTAAAGTTAAAACTGAGCATAACATGCTGTATAGCGCATACGCTTAAGTGCAATAAAGTTATCAAGTGTAATTCGCCCATTCTTTCTGTGTTTTTTAGTGCTTTGTGAAGTTCTTTAGGTCTTCCTTAAGGTTAATCGGCTTTTCAGCCCTCGAGCAGACTCGGGCGGGGCGAACGCATTAAGTTCTTCGCAGAAGTCGGCACAACTTGGCTGGAAACACAGAAATCACTAGCTTTCATCTTTAATTTGCTTCTGGGGGCGTCCGCGCCATACAGGGGCGTTATGTGCAAGCTGAGGTACTCATGAATAGGTTATTAAGAATTCCGAATTGGTTGTTTTTCATTCTACTAGTCATTGTTCCTGCAACTTTTCCGAATAATGAAACAGGCGAATACATTCAAGTAGCATTTGGCCTACTCTTAATTATCTGGATGATTAAAGTGAATGAAGAGATGTTTCTCCGAATTAAAGGCAGACCGTCTATTAAATTTACTCTATTCGCCATTGGACTAATTCTCGCTTTTTGCTATTTCTCGACAGTAATCCTATTAACTGACGGATATAATATTAACACTAATAAAGATAATTATGCCAAGTATGGCTGGTTGCTTTATATTTACCTTCCAGGACATTTAATTTCATTTGCTGGATTTCTTTACGGTCTTCATTTTACCGCTTACTCAATACATGTTCTAGAAGATCAACTTTTTGACAAACGGACTAGCTATGGACTACTCTTAGCAGCTTTATTCTTCTTCCCAATTGGGTTATGGTGGACTCAACCAAAAATTAATAAAATATTAAAAACACCATTGGAGGACGAACCAGCACATAACATCATATAGCATTCATGCCTTTACTCACTTTTAATCGAGTCAGTGCGACTATGGAGCAAATGGCTTAAGTGATCATCAGTTCTGCCTGTAAAATTGATCCGCTTATCTGCCTTCTTCGGCCTGCAATGCTTCACCAGAAGCAAAGCGGGCTGGGCAGGCCAGAATACCAGGCGTGCCAGGGCCTGAAGGGTCGAAGGATTTATTCTGGCTTGATTTTTTGTTTCTTTTTCATCTAAGGAAAAAGAAAGTATTGAAAAAGCAGGCAGATTTCGCTACTTTGTTGCTTTTAAAATCCAGGTAAGGCCACTTGCCATATCTGGGCGTTACATGTCAGTTGAGCCACTACCTACAATCTTATGATACCATTAAACTCTAAGAAACTTTTTAAGAAAGAACCTAAGAAGATTATCAGAACTGTCGGAGCTTTTTATGCTGGAATCGGAGTGTGGTGTTTTTTCATACGCTTTTGAACGTCTTAACGCACAACGAATAGCAATCCAAACGGGAATACTTATAGCGTGTACAATTTGGGTAATCGCATACTCTGTTGCGTGCATCCCTTATCTTAAAGCTTTTCAATCAATGTCACCTGAACAAGAGGTATTTAACTGGATAACGTACATTTTCGCGATATTCGGATTCGGAGCAGTTTTCGCACTATTGACAATCCCGAACTTCAAAGTCCTAAAAAAACTAAAAGCTGAAAATGCCGACATGTAACATCATGTATGATCGCATGCGCTAAAGTGCGGTTCTGGTCGGTTCGTGCGAATGTCCGTTCTTCTGTGTTTAGAGCGCTTCTTCTATTTCGCTAGTTCTTCCTTGAGCTTCAGCCAGTTTTTCAGCCTCACACAAGTTCGGCTAGTCTTTGAAGTGAATGTGCTTAGCCAGGATCCGTGCTATTTGAACATAAACACAGAATTACTCATACGCGCATTCATGCCGCACAACCCCTCGTGAATCAAAAGATTTCACTACTTTCACTGCAAATCAGTACGGGTGGCGTACAGCGTCATACACACGTACGTTAGCGGTAAGAATGAAAAAGCAATTAATAGAAAAAGCAATTGACTTCGCCACTTCGAACAGGGTAGCACTTCAGCAGTCTGACAAGGCTGGATGTTATTATTGCAAAAAAATCTATAATGCATCTTTAGTAACTAACTATCTCGAAAGTGAAGAAACGGCATTATGTCCGAAATGTGGTATTGACAGTGTGATTCCTTCAAAATCTCCTATTGAATTGACACCCAGGAATTTAGCTGACCTAAATAAACACTGGTTTTAACCGCCTCACTATTTGGACTTCACCGTGCGAAGTCCTTAAATGCTTTGGTGCGTTCTGCCGCACGTTTTGGGTTGGTTTTTCACATCCACTTTCATCTATTAACTTGTAAGTAACTGCAATTCTGTGAGTGTCCGCGCCCATTCAGAGGTGCTAGCCACAATGCCCTTGCAATTGGTTCGTTATTGGTGTATTTTTACATCAAAATAAAAATTATGGCGCGTCAAAGCATATCATTTACTAAGCCGAATGACGAGTGGCTAAAAGCTCAAGTCGACAGTCAAGAATACTCAAGTAAAAGCGAATTGGTTAACGACTTAATCCGACAAGCAAGAAATCAACAAAAGCAAATCGACTGGATAAAAGCAAAACTCGAGAAAGCTGAGAAAAGTGGATTTACAAATGCTACTAAAGAG
>Ga0189278_10432_pt1 | contig 18363 bp, 18 predicted proteins | sample N26A9minimetaG_FD_130326 | JGI IMG/M metagenome (GOLD analysis project Ga0189278, IMG submission 130326) | Marine microbial communities from the Costa Rica Dome - N26 A9 mini metaG | ecosystem: Environmental > Aquatic > Marine > Oceanic > Photic zone | place: Costa Rica: the Eastern Pacific...
AATTCACGCCCTCCACCCGGTTGTCACGGCCCCGCCAGGCCGCAGGACGGGCTTTGCCCTTACCTGCTCTGCCCTTCGGAATGCATGGGCATTCCAAAGATCAGAACAGGAAGGCCCGCCCATTGGCGGAAAGGGGAAGAGACCCCGACCGCGTCACTCAAGGAGGGTCACAAATGACCGCAGAGAAGTTTGACGTTTATTCCCATGTCACAAATCAGATCATCGCGCAGATCGAGGCGGGAACGCCGCCCTGGCGCAAGCCGTGGACCGGCGGCGGGGCATCGGTCAGCTTGCCGGAACGGTTCAACGGCGAAGCCTATCGGGGCATCAATATCCTGATGCTTTGGGCCACGGCGATGGCTAAGGACTACAGCTCAGCCCGCTGGATGACGTTCAATCAGGCCAAGCAGCTTGGGGGGCATGTCCGCAAGGGCGAGAAATCCGCCACGGTCGTGAAATACGGCACCGTCGAGCGCGAGGACGAGAACGGCGAGGAACGCCAGATTCCCTATGCCAAGGCCTACCGCGTGTTTAACGCCGACCAGATCGAGGGCCTGCCCGCTGAATTCTACATCCTGCCCGATCCGCCCCGTGATCTTGGCACCAAAGCCGATCCTGCGTTGGAAGCGTTCTTTGCAGCAAGTGGCGCACAGATCGACAGCACCAAGGAGCCGCGCGCCTATTACAACATCAAGACCGACCGCATCCATATGCCGCCGATCGCGACCTTTCACAGGGCCGCAGGGTATTACGGCACCTTGGCGCATGAGCTGACCCACTGGACAGGGGCGACAAAGCGGCTGGACCGCTTGGGCCGGTTCAATGACCGTAAGGCCTACGCGTTCGAGGAACTGGTCGCGGAAATCGGAAACTGCATGCTTTGCGCGCAGATCGGGGTGGAGCCTGAGTTCGACCAGAGCGCGGCTTATGTCGAAGGATGGCTGGAGGCGATGAAAGAAGACGACCGCGCGATTTTCCGCGCCGCGTCTGAGGCGCAGAAAGCTGTGGACTACATCATGGACCGGACCGGACACGCCGAGCGGATGGCCGCTGAGTAACAGCCCGCCCCGCCGAATAATCGAGGCCCCCGTCAGCAGGCGGGGGCCTTTTGCGTGTTGTGTGATCCTAGGCAGGGGTGGGTTCAGAGTGACCTGTCGGCGGGCAACCTGAAGGTCACCCGGCGACAGGCCCGGCGCTTCGCGCGGACGGGCATGAAATGCCCGGAGGGCCGTTTGGGAATGTAGGGTGATGAGCTAAGCAGTTTCAGTGTGGCCTGTGACATCAAAAATTGCAGTAGATATGCCTACGCATAAATTTCTTGACATCAGCGCCTAGATGTCCTATTTGTATGAGCATGATCTACAGCATAAAAAATATCACCTTGGGCGAAGCGTGCGAAATTCGAGCGGGCTATGCCGCCAGAACCGCCCTCACAGAGGACGCCGAGAAGGGCGTCCCTGCTATCCAACTGCGTGACCTTCAAGGTGAGCGGGTCAGTCTAAGCGCGGCAGGGAAATATGCCTTGGATGGCAAGCTCGACCGTTACCTGGTTGAGCATGGCGATGTCCTGTTCCGCTCTCGCGGAGACAACAACACAGCCAGCATTGCCATCGGAGGTGCAGGTGAAGCAGCGGTCGCGTTGCTGCCAGTGATGGTGATCCGCCCGAGTGGAGACGATCTCCTCCCAGAATACGTCGCGTGGTCGATCAATCAGCATGAAGCACAACGGCACCTAGACTTGGGTGCGCGCGGAACAAAGCTTCGGATGATCCCGAAGGAGTGTCTTGAAACGCTACCGCTGCACATACCGAGTCTGGCCGTGCAGCGGATGATCACAGAGCTCGATGCCCTGTCCGCAACAGAAACCCAGCTTCTGCACGAACTGGCTGACACGAAAAGAAAATTCACGAGATTCGCCCTGCTTCAACAGGTGCGAAACGCTCAGCTTCACGGCAATGAAGCTGAGCATAACGGTGCCCACCGCTCCTCGAAAAGCTCGGGCAAATCGCAACGGACAAACTCATGAGGTGAACATGTCCATCAACATTGGAAGCTACCACGCCGAAGGCCCTTTCGGCAATGAAAACAACTTGCAGGCGCGCTCTGGCGTTTACGTGATCCTTGGACGGCACAGCACGGCGTCCACCTGGAACGTGGTCGATGTCGGAGAGTCGCAGAACATTCGGGAACGGGTGTCGAACCATGACCGCGCGCCGTGTTGGCGCGGGCAGGGGCACGCCGAGCTGTCTGTCGCCGCGATCTATGCCGATGCCCACAATCGGATGCTGATCGAGCGCCAGCTGCGCGCGCAGTTCAACCCGCCCTGTGGATTGATTTGAGAAAAAACTTGGGGCGGGCGCATGTCCCGCCCCACAATGAGACGAAAAAGGATTTTAAAATGAACGATAAACTGACACAGGCGGAAGTGAACAACGCAGCATGGGCTGCCTGCGACACCTTCCGGGGCGCGGTCGATCCCGCGCAATACAAGGACTACATCCTGGTGATGTTGTTCCTGAAGTACATCACGGACAACTGGAACGACCACTTCGAGACCTACCGCAAGCAGTATGGTGACGATGATGTGCGCATCCGTCGCCGCATGGAGCGCGAACGCTTCTACCTGCCCGAAGGCGCGAGCTTCTACGACCTCTACGAGCAGCGCAACGAGCCGAATATCGGCGAGCTGATCAACATCGCACTCGAAGACATCGAGGACAAGAACCGCTCCAAGCTCGAAGGCGTGTTCCGCAATATCGACTTCAACTCGGAATCGAACCTTGGCCGGACCAAGGATCGCAACCGTCGCCTGAAGAACCTCCTCGAAGACTTCAACAAGCCTGCGCTCGACCTGCGCCCGTCACGGGTGAAGGAAGACATCATCGGGGAAACCTACATCTACCTGATTTCGCGCTTTGCCTCCGACGCGGGCAAGAAGGCAGGGGAGTTCTTTACCCCAGCTCCCGTCTCGGGCTTGCTGGCGAAACTCGCCGCACCAAAGGAAGGCGACACGATCTGTGACCCTGCCTGTGGCTCTGGCTCGCTGTTGATCAAGGCTTCTGAAATGGTCGGCTCGAACAACTTCGCCCTCTACGGGCAGGAGGTGAACGGCGCGACCTGGGCACTGGCGCGGATGAACATGTTCCTGCACGCCAGAGACGCCGCGCGCATCGAATGGTGTGATACCCTGAACAGCCCGGCGCTGATCGAGGGCGACCACCTTCAGAAATTCGATGTCGTTCTCGCCAACCCTCCGTTCTCGCTCGACAAGTGGGGCGCGGATGATGCGGATACAGACCAATACAACCGCTACTGGCGGGGCATTCCGCCCAAGTCCAAGGGTGATTATGCCTTCATCACGCACATGATCGAGATCGCCAAGCGCCAGTCAGGGCGCGTGGCGGTGATCGTCCCGCATGGTGTGCTGTTCCGGGGCGGGGCAGAGGGCAAAATCCGCCAGCAGCTGATCGAGGAGAACCTTCTCGACGCCGTGGTCGGCTTGCCTGCCAACCTCTTTACCACCACGGGCATTCCGGTCGCCATTCTGATCTTCGACCGTTCTCGCGAGGCAGGCGGCGCGAACGCGGACCGCAAGGACGTGCTCTTCATCGACGCCAGCAAGGAGTTCACGCCTGGCAAAGCCCAGAACGTGATGGACGAGGACACCCACATTAAGCGGGTGCTCGACACCTACAGTGCTCGCGCCGAGGTCGAGAAGTATTCCCACCTCGCCAGTACCGCCGAGATCGCCGAGAACGGCTACAACCTCAATATCCCACGCTACGTGGACACCTTCGAGCCGGAGGAAGAGATCGACGTGGCCGCTGTGCAGGCGGACATCGTGCGGATCGAGGGCGAGCTGGCAGACGTGCGCGCGAAGATGTTGGGCTATCTGAAGGAGCTCGGGATTGATGCGTGACCTAGAATTTCAAGCAACAGACTGGCCTGACATCACCTTGGGCGAAGTATGTACGTTCCGGGGAGGAAACGGCTTTAAGGAGAGCCATCAGGGGCAGAGCAATGGCGATCATCCCTTCATCAAGGTCAGCGATCTAACTCTCAAGGGCAATGAGAAATATATTACGACCGCCCAAAATTGGGTGTGTGAAGATGTTCTACGTGAGCTGCGCGCGACGTTGCAGCCTGTTGGAGCTGTGGTGTTCGCAAAAGTTGGCGCAGCCCTCAAGTTGAACCGCCGGAGAATACTAACGCGCCCGACAGCCATTGATAACAATATGATGGCTGCCATTCCTGATACTGGACAGCTGGATGGGGACTTTTTGTACTACTTCTTGCTAGTTCAAGACCTTGGGAAATTCAGTCAGGAAAGTGCCGTTCCTTCGGTCAATCAAGGTCATCTGTCTGCTATCGAGATTAGCCTTCCCCCACTCCCCGAACAGCGCAAGATCGCTGCGATCCTGCGTACCTGGGACGAAGCGCTCGAAAAGCTCAACGCCCTGCGGGCGGCCAAGGCAAAGAGGCATGTGGGTTTGACCCACTCGCTTGTTTTCGGCGGAATGCAACTCGAAGAATTTCGTGGATCAAACGAGGCAACATCGTACCGTTGGTTTCAGCTTCCGGTAGTCTGGGGGTGCAAGCCTATCGGTGATCTTGCCGTTGAAATTTCGGAGCGGAACACTGACGGGGACGCGCTTGATGTTCTTTCCTGCTCCAAGCATGACGGGTTTGTTCGATCTCTCGAATATTTCAAGAAGCAGGTCTTCAGCGCCGATCTCACTGGATACAAGAAAATCTCGCGCGGTGATTTTGGCTTCCCTAGCAATCACGTCGAAGAGGGCTCCATCGGTCTGCAAAACCTGACGGAAATCGGTGTCGTCAGTCCAATCTACACCGTTTTCAGGTTCGATCCGAGCAAAGTGCTAGGCGAGTACGCTTTTGCCGTACTCAAGACCGAAATCTATCGTCACATCTTCGAAGTGAGCACCAGTGCCTCCGTGGATCGGCGCGGGAGCCTCCGTTGGAAAGAGTTTGCACGTCTACCCTTTCCAGTTCCGCCATTGGCGGAGCAAGAAGCCATCGCGGAAGTCCTGCACACATCAAAAAGCGAGATAGATGCACTTGATGCTGAGATCGAAGCTACCTCCCGCCAAAAACGCGGCCTGATGCAGAAGCTCCTGACGGGCGAATGGCGTGTCGAGGTCTCGGACGATGAAGAGGCAGCGGCATGACTGAGAAAACAAAAATGCGCACACTCAACGTCCGGCTCCTACGGAAAGGACGTACGCCCGAAGACGCCTTCACCGAGACATTTGCACCAGACGCTGATCGAGCACTTGAAGAACGGCCGTGGGGTGCGGGCGAAGGAGCGCGGCTGTTCATCGGACAGATTTACTCTAATCCGCCTGGCTGGCGTGATCTGTTGCAGCAAGTCAGCCCCGATTTGCCCGAAGGCATCTTCACAGGCGGTGCAGGCGCGGTTGTCTTTTTACCCGTCGGGGATCGCATTGCCGCCGTGTGTTTTGGTCATGCCCATATCGCGTTGAACGATCACGCTTTCGAGCGTCAATTCGGCTTGCGGGTCACGCTCAACAGCGTTCCGAGAGACAAGCTTCGATCCATTGATCTGGCAACACCAGATGCCGTCACGTTTCAGAAACGTGTGCAGGCGAGCAAAGACAGCGATGTCCAGGCTTTTGGTGTTGATATGCTTCGCGATCTCGCCCGGGTCGCGGGTGGCACGCCGCGCAAACCTGCCTTTGCCAGCTTCGTTGCCGGTAAGGACAGCCTGTCGATCACGTGCCGAGTGGAACCGGACAAGTTCCATGAGAAGTGCGCTGAGATCATCTCAGAGTACACCAAAACGACCTATCAAAAAGAGTTCGCATGGGTCGATAACATGCGAAGAGTCGAGGAAAAGGATACAATCGAGAAGCTCGACGCGAGTATCGAAACGGCGATCAAGGACTTAAAGGCGGGTAAGGCCAGCGATCTACACATGACGCCCCCAGAAATCGTAAATTACACTGAGGGGTCTCTGCTACACTACAACGGTTTTGGGAGCCACGGCACAAATTTCCACAGCCTTTCTATCAAGGACTATATCGCAGAGTTGAAGCGCTGCGCCTTCAAAGGCGGAATCTCCGAAGTCAAGGAGAAGCACCGCGTCAAGGCGAAGGCTGATGACGAAGGCGAGTTTTCTGAGAAGTGGCGTGTATATGATTGCTTTGTTTATGAAACAACACTCGGCACAGGTGCGAGCCAAGACTACTATGTCCTCTTCGCCGGTGATTGGTACAAAGTCGAAAAATCGTTCAAGAACCGTATCGAAGCCGCCTTCAACGCGATTGAGCGTGTTACCATTGTTGGCAAGACAACCTGCCGCAACGAGGAAGAACTGATTGACCACCTTGAGGCCAGTCGCGACGACCTGGTCAAGCTGGATCGTACTAAGATCAACCCGCAAAACGTGCGATATGCAAATATCGAACCTTGCGACTTCTTTTCGGACAAGAAGGATTTCATCCACTTGAAAGACGGAAACTCTTCAGGACCGATCAGTCATCTCTGGTCCCAAGGAGTTGTCAGTGCGGATGCCTTTATCTCTGACAAAGAATTCAGGAAGAAGCTTCGCGCCAAGGTAAAGTCTGTCAAGGCAGGCTTCGAGGTTCACCTGCCCAAGAGCACCGACAAAGTGGTTCGAGAAGACTACCGAGTTGTCTATGGTATCATGAGACCGCCGTATGCAGACGGGACTCTTGGTTTACCTTTTTTCAGCAAGGTGAGTTTCCAGGCTGCTGTCGAGCGCCTCGCACAGTTCGGTATTCCTGTGGCTATCGAGCTTATTGAGAAGCCTGCGTCTGATGCTGACGATGGTAATGGAGATGATGGCGACGAAGGCATCGACGATGTGATTGAGGAGGCAGCATGAATCAGCACCCTGCACCTCAAGGTTTCAACCCCGCCGAAAAGTACCAATCCCAGATACCTGCGATCCAGACGCTGGTGGCGCTTGGCTTCCAGCCCTTGTCACAGGGACAGGTCGATCAGCTGCGGGGGAAACCCCGCAACGTGATCCTCGACGACATCGTTGTGGAGCAGATGCTGAAGCTCAACAGCTACAGCTATCGCGGCAAGAGCTATGCGTTCGATCTGGAAGACGCTCACGAAGCGCTGCGCCGCCTCAAGCCCACCCCTGACAAGCTCAAGGGGCTGAAGGGCACGAACCAGGATATCTATGATCTCTTGGTTCTGGGCACGACGATCTCCAAGGCCATTGAGGGCGACAGCAAGAGTTATTCCTTCAAGTACATCGACTGGGAAACGCCTGAAAACAACATCTTCCATGTGACGGCGGAGATGAGTGTCGAGCGGACGGCGAGCACCGCGACACGGCGCTGCGATATCGTCTGTTTCGTGAACGGTATTCCGTTCATCGTGATCGAGAACAAGCGCCCGACAGAGTCACTCAAGAAAGCCGACAGCCAGCTGATCGGGTATCAGAACGAGGACAACATCCCGCAGCTTTTCCACTATGCGCAGCTCTTGATGAGCATGAAGCGGCAGGAAGCCCGTTATGCCACCGTGGGCACGCCGCGCAAGTTCTGGCAAATCTGGCGCGATGAAGAGGATCAGGACGCGGACATCTCCACTGCGATCAATCGACCTTTGACGGCAGAGGAAAAGAGCGCTGTTTTCTCGGGCGATCTGGCCGATGCGCGGGGCTTCTTCGAGGAATTGGCAGCGGGAGGAGAAAGGTCGATCAGTGAGCAGGATCGCGCCATCTACGCAATGTGCCGGCCAGAGCGCCTCCTCGACCTTGTGCGCCGTTTCACGGTCTTCGATGGGGGGGTGCGCAAGATCGCTCGCCATCAGCAATTTTTCAGCATCATAATAGCTCTTGCTCGCCTGAAAGGCTTCGATCTGGAAGGTCGTCGCAAAGGCGGCGTGATCTGGCATACGCAAGGCTCAGGGAAGAGCCTGACAATGGTGATGCTTGGGCGCGCTCTTGCCCTCGACAAGGACGTGAAGAACCCCCGTATCCTGATCGTCACGGATCGCGATGACCTGGACAAGCAGATCAAGGGCACGTTCAAGTCCTGCGACCTTGAACCCGTGCGCGCAGCCACGGGGGCAAACCTGGTCGAGCTGATCAGGAACCGCGCACCATTGGTTACGACAATCATCAACAAATTCGATACCGCCATCAAGGCGGATGACTTCAAGGATGATAGCGCCGACATCTTCGTTCTCGTCGATGAAAGCCATCGGAGTCAGACAGGCCGCTATGGCGGTCACGGCAAGTTCGCCTTGAAGATGCGGCGTATCTTGCCGAACGCCTGCTATCTTGGCTTCACCGGCACGCCGCTTCTGAAGAAGGACAAGAACACCCTCGATACGTTCGGGGGGTTGATCCACAAATATACGATTGATCAGGCGGTGAAGGACGAAGCGGTCGTCCCTTTGCTCTATGAAGGGCGCTTGGTCGCGCAACAGGTGAGTGGCGATGTCGTCGATACCTGGTTCGATAAGATCAGTGAGGGGCTGACGGAGAAGCAGAAAGCCGATTTAAAACGAAAATTCTCGCGAATGGATGCCTTGTCAAAGACGAGCCAAGCCATCCGCGCCAAGGCGTTCGATATCTCAGAGCACTACCGCCAGTATTGGCAGGGCACGGGTTTCAAGGCGCAACTGGTGGCACCCTCAAAGGCCGCTGCCGTGCGCTTCAAGGAGGTTCTCGATGAGATAGGCCATGTGACGAGCGAGATCATCATCTCCGCCCCTGACGACAAGGAAGGGAACGAGGAAGTCGATCAGGAATCCAAGGACTTGGTACGTAAGTTCTGGGACAAGATGATGGCCAAGCACAAAACCGAGGACGAGTATAACCGGCAGGTCATCGACGCCTTCAAGGGCTCAGGCGATCCCGAAATCCTAATTGTCGTTTCTAAGCTTCTGACCGGCTTTGACGCCCCACGAAACACCGTGCTCTACGTTTGCAAACCGTTGCGCGAGCACAATCTTCTTCAAGCCATTGCCCGCGTGAATCGCCTCTATGAGGACGACGACAAGGAAAAGCAGTTCGGCTTCATTGTCGATTATGAGGGGCTTCTTGGAGAGCTCGACGCAGCACTTACGACCTACAGCGCTTTCGAAGGTTTCGACGGTGATGATGTCGCAGGATCATTGCATGACATTCGGGAGGAAATTCGCAGGCTGCCGCAGCTGCATGACCAGCTGTGGGATGTCTTCAAGGAGGTTCGCAACAAGAAGGACATGGAACAGTTCGAGCAGCTCTTGGCTGACGACGCTAAGCGAGCAGACTTCTATTCTCGGCTGAAGGACTATGGCCGCTGCCTGCACATCTCACTTTCCTCAGAGAAGCTTTATGACGTGTTTGACGAGGCGGCGGTTTCCACCTTTACGAAGGATTGGAAAGCCTTCTCCGAGCTGAAGCGCTCAGTCCAGCTGCGCTATCAGGAAACCGTCGATGTGAAAGAGTTCGAGCCCAAGATTCAGAAACTGCTCGACGATCATGTCACGGCGAAGCCTGCGGAGGTGATCATTGACTTAGTGAATATCAACGATCCTGATGCGTTGAATGCTGTGATCGAAGAAGAGGGCAAAACTGCCGCCTCCAAGGCGGATCGCATTGCAAGCGCCACCAAGCGCACGATCACGGAAAAGATGGAGCAAGACCCCTCCTTCTACAGGCAGTTCTCCGAGATGCTCGCTGAGACGATCCGCGACTATCGCGAGAAACGGATTTCGGAGAAGGATTACCTCAAGACAGTCGTAGACTTGGCAGCTCGCGTTGCGCGTCGCGATCATGGCCGTGACATGCCCGAAAGCATCAAGGGAGATACGGACGCTCAGGCTGTCTTCGGCGTCCTTGAGCCGATCCTGAAGGAGATCAACGGCGGTGTTGAGGATACTGTGACAGCCGATGTCGCGCAGTCGATCATCGGGATTGTCAAGGATCACCACATTGTCGATGTCTGGTCGAACGAGATGGCGCAGAACAACATGCGCAACGCTATCGACGACTATTTCTTCGATGTCGTGCGCGACGAGAAGGGCATCGACATTCCCCTCGACCTTCTCGACGACATCGAGCTGCGGATCATGGATATCGCGCGAGCTAGGTTCCCCGGATGAGTGCCGAGGTTCTTGAGGCTAGCTTCGGCAGCGAGACGATCCGTTTTTCTGTCGTGAGGCGGGTTCGCAAGACCCTGTCCATAAGCGTCTTGCCCGACCAGCAGGTCGAGGTTGTCGTGCCCGAGGACGCGAGCTCTGAACGTATCATCGAGAAGGTGCGCAAACGCGCGCCGTGGATATGCAAGCAGCTGCGCTACTATGCTCAGTTCCAGCCCAAAACGCCAGAACGCCGGTATATCGGCGGCGAGACCCACCTGTACTTGGGGCGGCAGTATAAACTCAAGGTGATCCCCGGCATACAAAGCTCCGTCAAGATGCAGCGCGGTCAGCTTATGGTTTGGAGCACAAAGCCAGGTCGAGCCGCCCACACCCGTGAGCTTGTTCGAGACTGGATGTTGCAGCGGGCCCAGATCAAATTTGCCGAACGTCTGGATGTCTGTCGAGGACGCTTTTCCGACCCTGAGAAGGTCGTCCCAAACGGCCTCATCATTCGCGAGCTGAGCTATCGCTGGGGCTCGATGACAGGCCGGAAAAATCTAGTCCTCAACCGTGCTCTGATCAGGGCCTCGACGGAGGCCATAGACTATGTGATCACGCATGAGCTGTGCCATATCGAGCACCCCCATCATGGGCCCGCCTTCTTTGACCTCTTGAGGCGCGTCATGCCGGATTGGGAGGCTCGGAAACTCAAGCTCGAACGACAACTCGCGTAGCTGGTCCAGGACCGGCTAAACTCGATCAGTTTACTCTAGCCGCTCCGCGATCCACATCTTGATCAGCGCCTGACGGGTGATGCCAAGCTTCTGGGCCTGCCTGTCTAGACCGGCAACGACCCAGGTTGGGAAATCCACGTTCACCCGCTTGGCCTCGACATTGAGGCGGCGCGCCTTTGTCCAGTCGACATGGGCGGACATGTCTTCGCCCGCGTCGAAGCGTTCGTCGAATTCAGTCGCTTTCATAGTGGTCAATCTCCTGCGTGCGAGCGCGGCGCACGGAGATGATCCGCACCCGGTCGCTCCGGTATGTGTAGACAGCCGTCCAGTGTCTGGCCCCAATCATGCCAACCGCCAGAAAACGTGGCTCATCTGTGACGCTGGCGGGGGCCTCGATCAGATAAGGATCATCCCAGAGGGCCTGGGCCTCATCAAAGTCGATCCCGTGCTTTTCACGGTTCGCGGCGCTTTTGTCGGGGTCATACTCGAACTTCATAAGAGGCAATATATGTTGAAAATGGTATAATTACTATACCTTTCAGCCGCACTACAATGACGAGATTTACTCAGCTAAAAAGCAGCAACGCCGCCCGCATGTCCTAAGGACATGCGGGCGGCGTTGCTGGCCAGTCAAGAGGCTTGTGCGAGTCCGTCACGCTATCATCTGAACATCGCCAGCTGCTGAGGCTCCACCCAGTAGCCTCGCTGACGCTTGGAGGCTTCCAGTGTGACCAGAGCCGCAACGGCCTGGTTCTCGTCCTCGAACCAATCCATCCGAACCTGACCGCCCTGCCCTATGCGGCCCCATTCGCGGTACAGCGTCCATTCACCGAACAGGTTCGGCATGACCGCCATCCGGTAGAACCGGGCCATTTTCTGCGCAGGCTGGCGTTTCTCAAGATAGGTCTGCATGGCCGTCACAGGTGATACTTGCGCGCAATTTCGAGGGCTTCGGCCTGTTCGGTACCGATGTATTCTTTGGTGCTTTCAATACTGGCATGGCCGAGCAGCAGTTGGGCCGCACGCAGGTTGCCGGTCTGCTGGTAGATATGGGTCGGGAAGGTCCGGCGCAGCGAATGCAGGCCGTAGAGACTGGGATCGAGGCGGGCCTTCTCCAGCCAGGAGCGAAACAGCCGCCAGAGCTGGCTTTCACTGAGGTGGGTCTGGGACCACCGTGCCCCCTGCCCCGTGAACAGCCAGCCGTGCAGCGGCTTTTCAGAGGCGGTGAGATAGGCGCGCAGACTGTCGCGCGTGTTTGAAGACAATCGCGCCTGGACCGGGCGCGCATTGCGGGTCTCGGTTTTCTTCTGCCGGATTTCCACGATCTCGCGCACCCCGGCAGGCGTGGCGACATCGGCCACCCGCAGCCGCACGAGATCCGATCCCCGGAAGCTGGTGTCGAGGGCCACGTTGAACAACGCCAGATCACGCAAGGCTTTCTCTTGGCGCAAGATCATCCGGATCAGGGATACTTGGTCAGGCGTCAGCGGAGGTTTTTTGCCCACGACGCGGCCCTTGTTCCAGGTGGTCTCAACGGCAGCTTTCACGGGCAAATCCTTGCGAGGTTATATAGGCATAGTATCCATAAACCTTGCATGATGGAAGCAGCGTGTTGTGAGATGCTGCACTTTTCCCATATTTTATTGGGATTTCGGCATCGAGACTGATGCGAGCTTTTAATGTAAAGCTCGCATGTGGCCGATGGCTACGAACTATCTCCCCATGACAAGATTCCAGTTAATTTCAAAACCCGCTTCTTGCAGCTCTTGCCCTAGAGTTTGTTTCCATGCCCCTCCTCCGTCGAGCGGCGTATAAATAACGCCCGCGAAGTCAGAAGGGACTTCCACATCTCCTTTTTTGAATACGGCCACTCGCGCGCGTCCAAGGCGACCAACAAAGTAGCCTAGTTCGGCAATGACGTTTTGTCGTGCACGGGCTTTTGGAGCTTCATCTTTGGCATGACCTTCGTCGTCGGGCGTCAAGAGCACAACAGCGAAGCCGACATCTGCGTTAGCCTCGAATTTTTCGATTACGGTGCGGTTTGCACTCGCCTGTTCATGTAAGATGATCGGCTTGAAGCCAATCTGAGACAGAAACCGCGCCATGCCTTCCTTTGCGGCTTCATCGTGACCGTGAACGATGAACACCTTTCGGGCTGTTGAAACTGAACGTTCAGGCATAGTCGTAACTTCAGAAACGCCGGTTTGTTGTTTCACATAATCGATGAAGTCGCGCCCAAAAGGAACAAACACCTGAGCAATCATGCCTTGCAATTCTGGAGTGATCTTACGGCCGCCGCTGTTGTAGAATGTATGCGCAAAGTTAAATGCACGATCCGCCTGTTCCGCAAACCAATGTGTCAGGGCAATGGTAGTGCCAAGTTCTTCCTCTGGGTTTGTGGGCCAACTTAGGTCAGCGCTGCCAACCATTCCGCCTTGGGTCGCATGTCCAGCTTCTAGCCATGCCTCAAGATCAACTAAGGCAGCGAGCTTGTCTGTAATGTCTTGTAGGTCATCGGATTTCAGCAGATTTGATAGTTTCGTGATGTGTCGCTCAAATGTATTCATGTCTGACCATTTCAAGTCATCAATGGTGTTCTCGAGTCTTCTAAAAATAGTGCCGTCCATGTGATCTTTCTCAGCATCCGTTCGGGCATAGGTTCTTGCTTGTGCCGCGCGCTCACGGATTTTTTCGGCGAAACTCGCCTTAACGCTCTCCGCTAGCTCCTTGACCATTTCATTGCGGGAGTAGGTTGATATGCATGCATCGACCTGACCCTCCATCTTTGAGATGGCAGCCTGGATGCTCGCCGGTTGATCCGGATTAAATTCTACCATCGTTATTGTGCCGTCTAACTGACTGAGCGCCTTCCGAGCCTGCTCAACTTCTTTCAACAACTTGTCAAAGCCAGAAATTTTCATGATCGATACGCTCCAAGTAAGTTGTGGTGGCGGTAACTGAGCTACCGCCACCCACCGCACGACTTTACTTGCGACGGTGTTTTGTGGGGTCGGCAAGGCGGTACTTTTGCCCCTTACTCTCCGGCGGTGGTAACGGTTCGCCACGAGTAACAGTTCTTTCAACGCCCGTCTTTCCACCGCGTGGCCCGACAATTTCATATTGCCCTGAACGAGGTGCTTTCTGTCCCGGCTTTAAGTGCTTGTCAGACACGAGATGACCCTCCTTGTTCTCCAAGAAGTTTGGCGGGCGAAACATGCGCAAAGCGCTTACCCTTCGCAATTTCACTGATACGGCCTTGGTTCAGGTCATAGTCAGCGGCAATGCGATGCTGATAATCACCTCTTTGGAGGCGAGCTTTGATGATCGACACCTCATCAGGCGTCAACTTAGAAACAGAAGCCATTGGCTTTCTCCTTGGCGCAGGAAAATATTGCCCTCAATCCCGATCAAAGCTAAGCCTCAGTTGCGACAGTGAGTGCTCCGAAGATTGGGGCATTTCGCATGGGTGCGCTAAGCCCTTGCGAAATCTACGGAAAACGGGCCTTTCGAGGTCCGTTTTTTGTTGTCTACATCCATCATCATGTTGATCGGAGCCTCGATTCCTAGTTGATTAAGCAGCGCGGACACGGCGTAACTCCTCCAGAAGAGGGGCGAGATCTCGCACTTGCTTGATGAGCAACTGCGCCGCTTGCGTTGACATACGATACCGCAACTTCAGATCTCTGGCACGAGTGTGAGGGGTGATAACGTCAACGGGGGCCAGCAAGCCCCCGGCGAAGACGTTAGCCTCCTCTTCCTCAATGGGATCAGTGCGAAACGAAGTGCCGCTGTTCGGGACACCGCGTTTTAGCGCCTGCCCTACGCGCTTTTTCATCTTACCCGTGTGTAAGACGACATGGGCAATCTCGTGGCACAGTGTCGTTAGGGCCGAACCATCTTTAGGACCTTTAAGAACATCATATGGCTGCAGCGCCTCATACGCGCCCAAAACTACTTCATCAGTAACTTGCAGCAGTGGGAGGCGATCAAAGACTACTTGGCCATCATTTTCTGTGCCATCCTCTTCAACAAGTCGTTCCTCATACGCATAAACGCAGTGCGGTTTGGTAAGCAGCATGTCATGTTCGATATGCTTGAGAGGGTTGAATACGTCTTCATCTTTGCAGTAGCGGCGACGGTAATCTTGCGCTTCGAACAACAGCTTTGCCGTCCGCCGATCCGAGAGTTTCTTATTATTCACTGCTCTCTCCCGTGCTCTGGTTCTGTTACTTTTTACTCGCGGCGAGCGCGTGTACGGGTTCGGCAGCGCGTGGGCGCGTTCGAAACTCAACATTGGATTTGTCTATTGCTGTGCGAAGTTGGGATTTCCCGTATTCGTCGAGCTTCAAGAATTCAGCGACAATGGGAAACCATCTTTCGGGAACAGGCTTCCGCCCCAACTCTACGCTGCTGAGCAACGATGGTGTGCAATCCATAAAGACTGCCTGTTCGACCAGCAACCGACCCTGTTCCATACGCTTGATACGCATGAACCTCCCGTAGGGTGTTACTTGTTTCATGGCATTCCTCCTTCTAGTACAAAAATGTACCACATCTTCTGCATACAACGACACATCGCGGTTTGTCAATAAGGGGACACAAGATGTAGAAGGTGGAAGTGAAGAGTCCGTAAAGTCCTTGTAATATTTAAACGGGCTGTTGGTGGATCTTCGGTTGATAACCGCAACGCGGCTGGATCAAAGCGAAGCTGATTATCTGCATGAGCGAGCCGCCAAATTCATGGAACTTGCCAAGGCCATCCAGGCAGGCGGCTAGCAGTTTAGGTCGCCTTGTCGGTTGGACGGTGGGACATTAGAAATCTAACGCCTTGAGGCTACATATACGGCTTGAAAGAAAGCTTACGCTACTGTTTTAAAATTAAAAATCAGTCGAAGTTTATCGCTTCGAAAAACCCTTTCAGACCATTCTGGAACGGATCGAGGGCATGTGTTCGCTCTTCGGCCCAGACGATCCACTCGCTGAGAGGTCTACCTTCAATGGCGGTATCACCCTGAGTTTGCAGGCGGTGGCGTAGTTCGTCGATGAACGCCATAAGCCGATCGCGCTCCCGCCAGTTGTTTGCGTGCTCCTGAAACCGACACCAGCGCCTGTGGTCTATCTCCAGCTGTCTTTGGCGGTCACGGCGTTCTGCCTGCTCTTGTTCGTAGCGGCGGTGCCATTCTGCGCGCTCCCGCGCCTCCTCTGCCAAAAGCGGCCCTGCCGCGATAATGGCGCTTACAATATCAGGCAAGATAATCGCCATCTTCTTCTTGGGCGTTTCAATCCAATCGCGACTGCGGCCATTGACGTAGGTGTCGAACCTCACGCGCAGAAAGCCAGAGGAAACAAGGCCTGTTTGGTGGTGATGAGGAAGGGCCGTCCACTTCCCTGCCCCTTCCATGATCTTTGTCGCCCTCGACATTTTCTCAGCGATTACGCACTTGAGCTCTTGTTCGCTGACAAGGAACGTCACCTTGCCTGTAAGCTTGGCTTCGCCGATCTGTCCCCCTTGCTTCTCGATCGCGCGAAACAGGGTGCTTGTCACCCTGAAGCGATATCGGTCACGCGCAGTGAGGTCGCTGATATGAGGAAGTGATCCTCCCCAAAAGTCGCGCGACCGTTGCCGGTTTTCCGCTCGACGGCTCTCCTGTAGCTGACGGTGCTCTGCGACCCATGCCTTCACCTTCGGGTGCAGCGCTCGCATATGGTCAAGGCTTTCGTCGTCCTCATCGAAGGGTGGTAGTTCCGCAACGGACTCAGCGTCGCGAGATGGGACGGACGCAGGTACTGGCGGTCTACCACTGCCCCGCGCTGGCTTGATTGAAGGGGAGGTCTTTTGGGGCGGTTCGAATGACGGCAAAGGAGGCATTTCAGGAGCACGGCCAACGGCCTTTTTCTGCCAGTAGCCCAATGGGGGCGTAGGGATTTGGCGCTTTCGACAAAGAGCGGCCAAGCCTGGCCCGTTCGTCGCGAGTTGGGTGCCAAGCTTGCTCATGGGGGTCTGCCAGACCAGTTCGTAAAGTTCCTCGCGAGAAATTTTCTCTGCAGGGCGGGTAACGATGTCATCCATATGAATTCTTCCAAGTGCGCGCATGGACTGAGCAGAACAGGTTCGACGTGTCGGGTGCGCGCACGCAACTCCATCTGGCGAAATTAAAACAGCTACAGTAGGTTTAAAAGCATCATTGAAGATGGGCTCAGATGCTGAACAACCATAAGCAGTTCGTGGCGTGGCGGCGGCAGGTCTTCGTTCGCAATCCGCATCGCGATCTGAATACTCTTTACGCGGGCTTGAAGCGGAGAAGCGGCGTTTACTTGATCGGCTGTGCTGATGAAGTTGTATACATTGGACAATCATGGGACCTGACAGAGCGACCGATTGATAGCTTAGGCCGATGCTACCACCGTGTTCCTGATACCTCTCTGCCCTGGTCACTTGCCTTAGCCCCCTGCCCTCCTGAAGAAATGAACGAGAGGGAAAGCACAGCCATTCGTGCTTTAGCGCCCAAGTTCAATACATCGATTCCGAGCATCCTTGCGAGCGAAGGTAGGATGCCCGACATTATCGGCTACTCACCAGTGTTTCAAAATCAGCTTAGTGCCGGTGGCGCTTTCGACGAGGCCAACCTTTGCCGCCAGATCGAGTGCGCAGCGGCAGATCCAGCGCCACCTTGGAGGCAAGGGACGCAACGACGAAAGACAGTAAAGCGCGAGCCTAGACCCGATCTACAATCGCTTGAGCCTCCAGCACAGTTAACGGGAGATGAACTTCGAGAGGCTTGGCAACGCTACGGTGTCCCATCCGATGGACATTTAGTTTATCCAATCAATCTCTGCGACGATGGAACAGTCACAACCCGTGATGGAGAGATTGTTGGGGTATGGGCTACGGACCAATACGACAATGTTTCGTTTACGCCAGATGGAGAGGTCACCCCCTTATTTGAAGCGCCGCTCATTGGACTTCTGAGCATGTGCATACGCGAATGGTATGAGACCAAGACTGGTGAAAAGCTGTAGGCTTTGACAGTCGCAATCCGTACGAAACTGGCAAAAGTTAATGTGAGCTTTGAGCCAATAGCTCGCATCAGGGCTCGAACAATTCTCGTCAGTCCGTCTGCATCCTGTCATGCAGCGCCTTCACAAGATCGCGGGAGGTGTGAAATACCGCTAAGATTGTCACCGCCTCAGAGCCGACCTCGTAGACGATCAGGTAGGGCAAATCTGCGATGCTGAGTTCTCGCGTTTCAGGGTGGCGCCCGGGGCGACCCAAGGCTGGAAATCCAGGCAGCTTTTCTGCCGCACTTACAATTCCCCAGTACACTTTTTCAGCTGCAACCGGATTATCCAAAGCGATGTAATCCACGATCCCTTCGAGATCTCGGGCAGCAGGTTCCGCAATGACCAATTGGGCCCCATCGGAAGGTTTCTTCGTAGAACCACGCTAAGGAAGAACGAAGCATAAACATGGCTTATGGCGTGGTGTTTCTGATCACCTTGTAAGCTGTTGATCTGCCTATGCCGAGGTGTTTTG
>Ga0189278_10433_pt1 | contig 18359 bp, 7 predicted proteins | sample N26A9minimetaG_FD_130326 | JGI IMG/M metagenome (GOLD analysis project Ga0189278, IMG submission 130326) | Marine microbial communities from the Costa Rica Dome - N26 A9 mini metaG | ecosystem: Environmental > Aquatic > Marine > Oceanic > Photic zone | place: Costa Rica: the Eastern Pacific...
GAGGGATGGGACGGAACATATCTTGGAAAACCAGCAGCTGTAGGTAACTACTCCTACCTGATTTTTTATTCAGGAGTTGTAAATAATCGTCCTTTTGAAGAAACCTACAGAGGAAGCTTTAATCTTATTCGTTAATAGTACAGAGTTCCTTGTCTTTCTTTAATTTCAAGTCAAACAAATACCCATTTGGCTTTAACTGTTTACAAATCATCTGCAGGTTCAGGAAAGACCTTTACGCTAGTAAAAGAGTACATCAAACTACTGATTGCTAACCCTCAGGATTACAGGCATATTCTGGCTATTACTTTTACCAATAAGGCGACTGAGGAAATGAAATCTCGGATTCTTCGGAATCTGGAAGAACTAGCATCGGGCGAAACTTCTGATTTGGAGAAAGTCCTGATTTCTGAATTCGAAGGAAGGTTCGATGTAAGTCAGATAGCTGCCAGAGCGAATGAAGCCTACGACTTGATCATTCACAACTACAGCCGTTTTGAGGTTTCTACCATAGATAGTTTCTTTTCCAGGGTGTTGAAGTCCTTTGCTAGGGAACTGAATTTGCCTTTAAGCTATGAGGTGGAAATGAACCAAGATCTCGCCTTGAATGAAACCATCGATAACCTGTTCCGAGAGCTGGACGATCAGCCTGAGATCAAAAACTGGCTCACTCAGTATTCTAAAGATCAGGTCGAAAATGACAAAAGCTGGAATGTAGACCAGCAGATTCAGAAGTTAGGAAAGAACCTCTTTAAAGAGGAGTTTCAAGATGGGTTCAACGACCAGAAGGTTGAATTAGCCTCGCTGAAAAACCTGATTGAAAGCTTAAAGAAAGAAATCAAAACCTTTGAGAAAACAGCTAAATCATTTGCGAATAAAGCCTTTGAGGTGTTGAGTCAAAACGGGTTGACTGCGGCAGATTTTCATTACGGAACGTCAGGAGCCATTGCCGCTTTCTATGCGCTGGATAAAGGCGACTTTGAAATCGACACGAAGAAGAGGTTTCTTCAGACACTGGATGGAGAAATGCAGTGGGGAGCCAAAAAGAGTCCAAATTTTGAATTGGCCTGTCAGCTAGGAGAATCCGACTTGCACTATATCGGAACAGATGCTTTGGCCTTCGTCACTAAAGAACGAAAACATTATAATACGGCCAGAGCCATTCTCAAAAATATCTATGCTTTTGGTTTGTTGGAATCGCTTCATCAAAAACTAAAGGACTATCGCGATGAGCACAATGTGATGCTCATTTCTGATACCAATATCATTCTCAAAGAAGTGCTTCGCGAAGCCGATGCTCCTTTCATCTTTGAGAAACTCGGAAGTTTCTACAAACATATCATGATCGATGAGTTTCAGGACACTTCCAACTTCCAGTGGTTCAACCTAAAACCGTTAATCATCAATGCCTTGTCTGAGGGGCATGAAGTGCTGATTGTTGGGGATGTAAAGCAGTCAATTTATCGTTTCAGGGGAGGAAACATGCGACTGCTCTTGAGTCAGATTAAAGAAGAATTGGGGCTGTTTTATCCGAATGAAGCAGATAGAAACTTATCAGACAACTATCGCAGCTTAAGCGAGATTGTCAATTTCAACAATGCACTTTTCGATCGGCTGCCTTCTGCGTTAAGGGAGAATGACTCACTGACCGAAAGCAACCTTTTTGAGTTGGCCTTCGAAGGTCATGCTCAGGATATTAAGAAGCAAAAAGGTGGCTTTGTAAATATGAAGTTCTTTGAGGCAGAGGGCTGGAAGGACTTGGCTATTGATAACTTGGTAGAGAATATCAGGCAAAATCAGGACAAAAGCTACGGACTGAAAGATATGCTGATTCTCGTGAATAGAAATAGCGAAATCTCAGACGTGGCCAACCGATTGATGCTGGAGCAAATTCCATTCATCAATGGTGATTCGCTAAAACTACAGCAGAGCGATTTGGTCATGTTTGTGCTCGAATTGCTAGGCTATTTGCAGTCAGGAAAAGACGAAGTTCAGACACTAAGTCTAATCATCCTTTACAAGAGATTAACAGGTCAGGATTATTCAGAAGCCTTACTAACTTCCAAAAAACAAAGACTTACCTTGGAAAAAGCTGGTTTTCCACCAGAATTTACTCAGCAGACTCATTCCCTAAAACAGCAGTCGCTTTTCGACCTGGTTTGCGTGCTCCTGATCATTTTCGACCTGAAGGAGAGCGCGGACATCTACCTTCAACAGTTGCTTGATTTAGTGTTGGAACAGACCCAGAAAGGCCGAAACTCCATCGCTAGTTTTCTCGAGTGGTGGGAGAAGGAAGGAGAAAATCAGACCGTAAGCACCAGCGAGCAAACCAATGCCATTCGGATTCTTTCAATTCACAAATCGAAAGGTCTAGAGTCGCCAATCGTTTTTATTCCATTCACCAGTTGGGATTTGCTCCCAAGGCCTACCATACATCAATTCTGGACCAAGCATGTGCCGCCAGAATATGCTGAACTGAAATACATTCCTTTAGACTTCAGTAAGGGACTCCTTACAGACTCCTATTTCGAAAACGATTATTATAAAGAGGCAGAGGAAAGCGCTTTGGATATTCTCAACAAGACTTATGTGGCTTTTACCAGACCTAGAGAAAAGCTCTACTTATCGGCACCACAAACCAAGCCAGGAACAGCTCAAATTCATCAGTTGATGATTGGTTTGCTGGAAGAAGCAGGTTTGCAGAAGTCGGAAGAATCTGATTACATCCAGTTTTCCCTAGGTGAAGATCACGTGAAGGTTGGAAAGGCAGAAACGCATCAAGCGAGTGAGGTTTTGAAAATATATCCTGCAACCTCATTTCTCGATCAGCTGTCCATCCGAAACGACTCGGACCGATTCTTTATGCTTCAAGAAACAGAGCAGGCCAAGAATATCACCCTCGGAAATCAGGTGCATGATGTGCTGTCAGAGATCCGTGTGAGAGAAGATTTGCCTATTGTTCTCAGGCAAAGACTGCAGTCAGGTGAAATGAGTAGGGAGGTGGTAAACCAAGTGGAAGAACGGATTGAAAAATTGTTCGCGCAAGAGCAGATTGACGCTTGGTTTTCGGACGAATATGAAGTCTACAATGAAAGAAGTATTTGGTTCGAAGGGCGGGAGCACCAACCAGATCGATTGCTCTTCAAAGGAAATGAAGCAGTAGTGATAGACTACAAAAAGGAAATTGAAAGTGATAGCCACCATGCTCAAGTGCATCGATATATGCGAGCCATTCAAGCCATGGGCTTTGAAAAGGTTTCTGGTTATCTAATTTATGTTGAACCTGTTTTGGTGAAGGAGGTGGAGAGATGAAGAGTTTAACTCATGCAGGTTCCTTGCCAAGGGGACAAGAGAAGTGCAAGAAGACACTTCAACAGTCTCCATTGATTGATACAGAAGCTAAAATGGCTAGCGCGAATTATTCCCCCTTTTTTGAAAAGGGGGCTAGGGGGATTAGATTCAGAAACCAATCCTCCCAACCTCCTTCGCCAAGGAGGAGTGTCACTGCTAGAATCCGTCTGTTTAATTCCATAAGCTTGATTAATATCAATTTCAGTGCGAACCATTCCCCCTTTAGAAAGGGGGATACGGGAATTTTATCACCCCTAACCCCTCCTAAAACAGGTGGGGAATTGGAAGTGCAAGAGGGGAGTTTCTCGATCTCCAACTACATAGAAAGCTTACTAAATCAAGTACCAAGAAAGGAGGTTTTATCATGCTAACCTTCCACCAAAATCTTGTTGAGCAGATATCCGCAGAGCAGCTTCCTGAGTTGAAGAACCATTGTTTTGTCTTTCCTACTAAGCGGGGAGGAGTGTTCTTCAAACGAGCATTGTTGGACAAATATGGAGATCAGAATTTCATGCTTCCTGCCATCTTCAGTGTAGAAGAATTCGTGCAGCGAATGACGGGAATGACCATCACCGATGAGTTGACACTGCTTTTCCATCTGTACAAAATCTACCAGTCGAAAGACAAAGACCTAGAGTTTGACGATTTCTATGCCTGGGGTAAAATCATCCTCAAAGATTATGATGAGATCGACAGGTATATGGCTGATGCCAAAAAGATTTATTCTGCACTACAAGACATTAAGGAAATCGATAATGTCTTCGGATATAATGATGAGTTTCGGGAGATCATTGCTCGTTACAGAACCCTAACTGAAAAGAATGAGAAGACTAAACTGCTCACTGAATTCCTGAAAATATGGAAGGAAGTAGGAGCGGTGTATGAGGTCTACCAGGAGGAACTGGCGAAAGAAGAAAAGGCCTATGGCGGAATGCTCTATCGTAATCTGGCCAATGTACTTTCACAGGAGAATTTCGATCACCATTTTGCTCAATATCATTTCTGCGGATTCAATGCATTGTCTAAAGCGGAGGAGATAATTTTCGATGCTTTGGTGAAGGCAGGAAAAGCACAGTTATACTGGGATTTAGACGGTTACTATGTAGAAGAGAAACAGGAAGAAGCCGGAGATTTCCTTCGAGATTATCTAATTAAATGGCCAAACAGTGTGCTTTTCGATGCGAACTCACTGGAAGAGCCAAAGCAAATCACTTTGCATTCTGTACCACAGAATATGGCTCAGGCTCAGTTGGCAGCTCAGAAAGTGACTGAGCTTTTGGATGCTGGAGCTAAGCCTGAAGAAACTGCGGTTGTTCTTGCCGATGAAAAGCTGCTGATTCCGCTGCTCTATAGCATGCCGATGCAGCGACATAAAGTCAACGTTACGATGGGTTATCCCATGAAGGCCACGGTGGTATTTGACTTTGTGTTGAGTTATTTGGAACTGGTTAGAAAAGCACAGCTGAGAGATGGCGAGTTGGTTTTTCATGTCTATGATTTCCGACCTTTCCTTTCCAACGCTTATGCTGCCGTTTTTGAACCTGAAGTATATCAGCAATTGAACCAGTGGTTTTTGGTAGAGAAGCGCACTAGAGTATTAAAAAGTGAGGTAATAGAGAAATTGAATTCTCTGGAGTTGAAGTCGCTTTTAAGTTCAAAACTCGATTGGACAAGCATCTACAACTCTCTGAAGTCATATCTCACTTCTGTTTTTTACCACTTTAAGGAGACTGATAGCGGAACCACAGATCAGGAGTTTATCTACTTCTTTTTGAAGTCGTTGAATCAGCTGAATGACTATTTGCAAGACCGTCAGGATTTCAGCCTGAAGCTTATCAGGAAAATCATTCAGGAGCATTTCAGGGCAGCTAAGATTCCATTTGAAGGTGAACCAGTCAGAGGTGTTCAGGTCATGGGCTTTCTAGAAACCAGAACGTTGGACTTTAAACATCTAATAGTGGTTTCGGCCAATGAAGGCAAATTGCCAACTGCAAGGACGCTCAACTCTTACGTGCCGTATGGACTCAGAAGAGTTTTCGAATTACCGACTTTTGAAGAGCAAGATGCCATTTATGCCTATCACTTTAAGCGATTGATTCAGAGAGCTGAAGAGATTCACTTTGTTTATGACAATACAACTCAAGGCGATTCAACAGGGGAGAAGAGTCGGTTTATTCTGCAACGGTTAAAGCGTTATAAAAACCTGCCTCATTATACTGTTCAAAGTCAGAATTACGAGGGGTTGGTACCCAATGTGCAAACTGATGTTTCGGTTCAGGTTGAGAAAGGCGAAGATGTCATTAATCTGCTGAAGCGATTTACGGTGGAAGCTGAAGATGGTAAATTCCTTTCTCCAACATCTCTTACCAATTACATTACTTGTCCACTGAAATTCTACTTGAAGAATGTAGCCAGTTTCAAAGAATTGGAGGATGTTGGGGAAGATATTGATGCCCGAAATTTGGGGATTGTCGTTCACGAGGTGCTCGAATACCTGTATCAACAGTGGGTGGGGAGAGAAATTGGTTCTGAGCAAATCAAGCTCCTGAAATCTCAGGTTGAAAAGCAGTTGATCGATTCCTTAAAGCGCAATAAAATCGTGCAGGATAATCAGCAGCTAACAGGACGAGATTTGGTAACCAAAGAGGTAATGGAACAACTGATTCAGAAGGTGCTCGATCTGGATATAGCCGATGCACCATTCAAGGTTGTAGGCCTCGAGCAGGAAGGTTATGAGCAGTTGGTTTCAATCCCAAATGTGGGAACAGCAAGAATCAGCGGAACCATTGACCGTGTGGATGAGAAAGATGGTGTACTCAGAATTACCGATTACAAAACCGGTAAGGTGGATTTTGTACCTAAAGGCAGACCTGCTAAATCTGACGAAGAAATTCTAGAAACCCACTTCCAAGACCCGAAATACAAGTCCGGTTTTCAGGCTTATCTGTATGCTGTTTTGGTTCGTCCACATGTAGAGAAACCAATCAAAGTCGGTATCACCACAATGAAGAGCCTGAGCCAAGGAACGCAATGGCTCAAGAATGGTCAGACGCTCGCTGATCAAGAAATAGAAGCCTTTGGCGGTCGGGTGAATAGTCTGGTTCGGGAAATATTCAATCCTGAAATTCCTTTCGCTCAAACCGATGATTTGGAGCGCTGTGGCTACTGTGAATTTGCCAAGATTTGTAAGAGGGTGTAATCTCTCATTTTTTCAACCGACCATGGAGAAGGGGTTTATCTAATTACTTCTTGGCCGATTCTTCGATAAACTCAGAATGAAAAAGTAGGCTCTGAACTCCATGGTTACTACTTTTCCATCCCGAGCATAGTGGAGGGATCTGCCTAGTTATTTTCATATATGAGTACGATCCATAGAACGGAAGAAACTACTAGAAGCACTCAATTTATAAATTGGCGACAGCCGGGGGATTTACTTCTTCACAAAAACAAACTCTCCACCACCTTGCAGTAATGTAAAACGCTTTTGATCTAAATCGAACTTCATGGTAATGCCAGCGGGAATGAATTTAAAAGTATCGTTTTCGTAACTGTCTAAATTGAAAGCTGATTGGCCATCGGCTTGGGCCATTAAACTACCATTCTCTTCCCAAACCTTAATGTTCATTTGAATTTGGCTGTTAGAATAGGTACCGCTGAAGGCTTTAAGTTCTTCGGCTGTACGTTTAACTGGTTTTTCTGAAAAATTGGGAGCGTCAAAAGGTTTGCCAAACCAATTACTCAAAACTCCCAAAGCTATGTTGTTAAAGCTGTAATCAGATAATGCATTAGCCAACATTACAACTGTTGTTTTGGAGTCTGGAAAATAAGCCAAGCTGGACTCAAAGCCGTCTATTGAACCGTTGTGTCCGAAGGCCATTTGTGAATAGAAAGGGAAAACCATCATGCCTTTTCCTAACCCATCCTTTATTTCTTTCATCTGCTCCAAGCTTTTATCGGATATTAATTTCCCAGTGAATAAGGCGTTGATAAAAGCTGATAAATCTGCTGTGTTTGATACAATAGCTCCTGCGCCTAACGGTATTCCCATATTGGTTTCACTGGCCTTCGCCCATTTATTGTTAGAAACACTGAACTTGTAAGAATATGCCTCGTTTTTGGTAGGGTCAATTTCACTTCCGTAGAATGTGTTTTTGAGTTTGAGAGGTGCAGTAATTCCTTGAGTAAGGAGTTGATCAAAGGTCTTTTGCGTTGTTTTTTCAAGAATTTTGCTCAGTAAATAGTAGTTTGAATTAGAGTATGAGGTTTGTGTCTTTGGTTGTATTTCAACCTTCATGCTTTTAATGATTTTTAAGACTTCTGATTCACTAAGGCCCGATTCCATTTTTGCTATATATTCTCCTGTATTAGTGAAATTGGGAATTCCACTCCTGTGTTCTAGCATGTCGGAGATGGTAATTTTCTCGGAATTACTTATTTCTGGATAGTAATCGGATAGAGGTGTATCTAAACTTAAAAGCCCTTTTTCTATTGTTTGAAACGTAAGAACAGCGGTGAACATCTTGCTGATAGAACCAATTCTAAATCGAGTATCGGTATTCAGCTTTTTTCCATTTTGCACGTCAGCATATCCGCTTGCTTTAATGTATTGTTGTTCGCCATTTTCATAAATAGCCACCACGCCCATAAACTTGTTATGCTTATCTAGTGTGGTTAGAAACTCATTAATGCCGGAGACTTTTTGTGATTGACCAAAAGCCGTTACCGAAACCAATAGAGTAAGTATAAGAGTGTAGAGCTGTTTAATAGATTGAGTTTTCATCGCTATAAAATTTTTAAGATAACCTGACCAAATGTATACTTTGAAGAAGTGATAATATCTTTAGAAATCACTGCTTTAAATGATGAGCTATTCATAAAAGTCAATTAGAGGTTATATATATGCCTGAGGTAGCCCAGATTCATTCTATAAGAAAAAATCATTCAAGGGATTAAGTCATTGGGCATTACGGATTAGATGAGTCCATCTCCTAAAGGATAATTACCTATACGTCAATAATATAATTTATTCTGAATATTGTAATATAGAGCTTGTGGCTTCTCAATAGAGCCACTTACCACTTATCTAAAAGGCCTCCCGTAGGTTTGAGTTAATTGCTACTTTTTGAGTTTCGGAAATCAACCATAAAGCAATTAAAAATGACTAGAAACAATTTTTTGAAGTCTTTTGGTGGCGCATTATTCGTTATGCTGTGCTTTGCAGCCTCAACGTTATCAGCCCAAACCATCGACTTCTCCAAAATGGAGTCACTCAAGCCAAGGAACATTGGACCAGCAGGAATGAGTGGTAGAATTACATCGGTAGATGTAATTAGAAGTAGCCCAGAGATTATATATGCAGGTTCTGCTTCAGGCGGACTTTGGAAGTCTGAAAGTGGCGGCCTAAGCTGGGAGCCTATTTTCGATTCTGAATTACCCCTTTCAATAGGAGCCGTAACACTTAGCCAGAAAAACCCAGATGTTATTTGGGTGGGAACTGGTGAAGGTAACCCAAGGAACAGTTTAACTGGCGGTTATGGAGTATATAAAAGTATAGATGCTGGAATGACCTGGCAGCTTATGGGCTTGGAAAAGACTCGTAACATTCACAGAATCATTATTCATCCAGACGATCCTAATACGGTTTTTGTAGGTGCTATTGGTTCGCCTTGGGGTGACCATGAGGAGCGCGGTGTGTATAAAACTACCAATGGCGGTGAGACATGGGAGAAGATTCTTTATGTGGATCAAATGACTGGAGTGGCCGATATGGTCATGGACCCGTCTAATCCAGATAAGATTCTTGTAAACATGTGGCAACACAGAAGAGAGCCTTGGTTCTTTACTTCTGGTGGTCCAAGCTCAGGCTTGTACATGACACTTGACGGAGGTAAGACTTGGACCAAACAAACGCCAGAGAAGAACGGCTTGCCAGAAGGCGATTTGGGTAGAATGGGACTTGCCTTTGCGGAGAATAAGCCAAATAGAGTATATGCGCTTATCGAAGCAAAAAAGAACGCCCTTTATCAGTCGAACGATGGTGGTCATACATGGAAAATGGTCAACAATAAATCAGAAATTGGTAACAGACCTTTCTACTACTTCGATATTTACGTAGACCCAACCAATGAGAATAGGCTATACACTATTTTCAGCAATGTAAACGTGAGTGAAGATGGAGGGAAGTCTTTTGAAAGACTTATTCCTAATGGCCTGATTCACGTAGATAACCATGCTTTGTACATTAATCCAGACGATCCGAAATACATGATTTTGGGTAACGATGGTGGTTTGCACATTACCAGAGATATGGGTAAAACCTGGCAGTTTGTCGAAAACCTTCCGCTCAGTCAGTACTACCATATTGCAGTAGACAATGAGCTGCCATACAATGTGTATGGAGGAATGCAAGACAACGGAACTTGGACTGGCCCTGCCTATAAATGGGTAAGCGGAGGTTTAAGAAATGATTACTATCAGCCTCTACTTTGTGGTGATGGCTTCGATGCTCTACCAGATATTGATGATTCAAGATACGGCTATGCCATGTCTCAACAAGGAAATGTGGTGCGTTACGATAAGCTGACCGGAAATACTAAGTCTGTCAAGCCAATGCATCCAGACCCAGACATGAAGCTTCGATTCAACTGGAACTCGCCAATAGCTCAAGATCCTTTCGACAATAACGTGATCTACTTTGGTAGTCAGTTTGTGCACAGAAGCCCAGATAAGGGAGATAGTTGGGATGTTATTTCACCAGACCTAAGTACAAATGATACCACTAAGCAAAGACAAAATGAAAGCGGTGGCTTGACCATAGATGCCACTGGTGCCGAGAACCACACTACCGTTTTGGCTATTGAGCCTAGCCCTGTAGAGCAAGGTGTAATTTGGGCAGGAACCGATGACGGTAACCTTCAAATAACTAGAGATGGTGGTCAGACTTGGACTAACGTAATTAAGAATATTAAAGGTGTGCCAGCAGGTAGCTGGATTCCTCAAATTCGTGCTTCTAAATACAATAAAGGAGAGGCAGTAGTAGTCATCAATAACTACAGAAGGTTCGATTTTAAACCGTATGTATTTATGACAAAGAACTACGGTAAATCTTGGGAGTCACTGGTAGACGAAGAAGATGTATTTGGTTATGCTTTGTCTTTCATCCAAGACCCAGTTGAACCTAATTTGATGTTCTTAGGAACAGAGCACGGCCTTTACATATCACTAGACGGTGCTAAAAACTGGACTAAGTTTAACAACGGTTATCCGAACGTTTCTACAATGGATTTAGCCATTCAAGAAAGGGAGTCAGATTTGGTAATTGGTACTTTTGGTAGAGCTATTTATGTGTTAGATGACATTCAACCATTAAGAGTTCTTGCTAAAAATGGTCAGAACGATGTACTTAAAAGTGCCGTAACACTAGTGCCAACCAAAACGGCTTATCAGGTGAGTTCAAGGGCCGGAAATGGACAGAGACACCCTGGTAGCGCTACTTTCGCAGGCGAAAATAGGCCTTACGGTTTTGCAGAAATTAAATTCTTCGCAAATACTGAAATGGATGATAACGCTAAGAAGAAGCAAAAGGCCAAAATCGAAATCCTAGATATGAATGGGAACTTGGTTAGAGATTTTGAATCCAATATTGAAAACGGTTTGAATGTAGCCAGATGGAGATTCGATGAAAATGCTCCTGAGCAAGAAGATGCTAGTAATCAAGGTGGTATTTCAAGATTCTTAAGGCAAGGAACACCAGCACTACCTGGTACTTACAAGGTAAAGGTTACTGTTAATGGAGAGTCTGATGAAACTTCGTTGGAATACAAAACAGATCCGAGAGAGGATATTTCAATGGAAGTTTTGGTGGCTAAAAGAGAAATGTTGAAGCAGATAGGAGAGGTTTCTCGAGAGGTTGCTTCAATGTCTTCTAAGCTAGCTGAAGATTTGAAAACCGTGCAAAGTGTTCTAGATGCACTTAAAGGTAAGAATGGCGAAGAATATGCCGAGTTGAAGAAGAAAAGTAACGAAACCAAAAAAGAGCTAGAAGAGATTCAGGCACTTATAGGGAGTAGTAGTAGAGGATTTTGGGGTAGCTCAGATGGGCCAACTCCGCTTATCTCACATGTTTTCTCGGCAATGAGGTCTGTAAGCGGTACTAATGATATGCCTGGTAGAACTCAGAAGATGCTGATGGAAAGAATTGAAAAGCAGCAAGCCGAGGTTCAACAGAAAATGGATAGTTGGTATACTAGTAATTGGAATGCTTACCTGAATGCTGTAAAAGCAGTGAACTTCTCTCCAATAGGTAGTAAGTAGTTTAGTTAAGAAAAATTGTAAAGAGGCTACCTCAAAACATTGTCAATTATGGCAAGTCGTTTTTGAGGGAGCCTCTTTTTTGTTACCCTTAAGAAAGGGTTGATCAATCGCCTTAAACCAATAAGTGACTTGTTTTGGTCAACAATTGACCATTCATACCATTTTCCTTCAGCAGACTAAACTTTTGAATTACTTATCTGTCCAAATTCAAATCAACCTTAATTAAAATGCAAAGACTAGAAATTACTGCATTCCGAAAGATTAGCAAAATGATCTTCGGATTCGTTGTTCTGGCTGTGTCCGTTACACTTAACGCACAGCAAGTAGACTTCAGCAAAATGGAGTCGCTTAAACCAAGGAGTATAGGACCTGCCAATATGAGTGGTAGGGTTACATCAATAGATGTAGTTAGAACACAACCAGACGTTATTTACGCAGGTTCGGCCTCAGGTGGCCTCTGGAAGTCTGAAAGTGGTGGAATTGCTTGGGAGCCTATTTTCGATAATGAGCTTCCTCTTTCTATTGGTGCAGTTGCTGTGAGCCAAAAAAATCCAGATGTAGTATGGGTGGGAACTGGTGAAGGTAACCCAAGAAATAGTTTAACAGGTGGTTACGGTGTGTATAGAAGTTTAGACGCTGGTAAAACCTGGGAGCTGATGGGGCTAGAAAAAACCAGAAATGTTCACAGAATAATCATCCACCCAGACGATCCGAATACAGTTTACATTGGCGCTATTGGTTCTCCTTGGGGAGATCATGAAGAAAGAGGTGTTTTTAAAACAACCGATGGTGGAGAAACTTGGAAAAAGATTCTCTATGTAGATAAAATGACAGGTGTTGGCGATATGGTGATGGATCCAGCTAACCCTAATAAGATTTTGGTGAACATGTGGCAACACAGAAGAGAACCTTGGTTCTTTACTTCTGGTGGCCCAAGTTCTGGACTTTACATGACCTTAGATGGAGGTAAAAATTGGACCAAACAGTCGGCAGAAAAGAATGGCTTGCCTGAAGGAGATCTCGGAAGAATGGGACTTGCCTTCGCAACTAACAACCCAAATAGAGTTTATGCTCTAATTGAAGCCAAGCAGAATGCACTTTATCGTTCAGACGATGGTGGTTTCAATTGGGAAATGATCAACAAAAATAGAGACATTGGAAACAGACCTTTCTATTACTATGACATCTATGTAGACCCGAAGAACGAAAACCGTGTTTACAGCATTTTCACCAATGTTCATAGGAGTGAAGATGGTGGTAAGTCTTTTGAAAACATTATTGGCCGAAACCTCATTCACGTAGATAATCATGCCTTATATATTCACCCAGATAACCCCAAGTATATGCTTTTGGGTAACGATGGTGGCTTAGCCATTACCCGAGATATGGGTAAAACTTGGCAGTTTATTGAGAACCTTCCATTAGGTCAGTTCTATCATATTGAGGTAGATAATGAATTTCCTTACAATGTGTATGGAGGTTTACAAGATAATGGTACTTATACTGGGCCTGCCTATGTATTGACTAACGAAGGAATAAGGAATGACTATTTCTTGCCAATTGGTGGCGGAGATGGTTTTGACGTAGTGTCAGATCCAGACGATTCTCGCTATGGTTATGCTATGTCTCAACAAGGATATGTGTTTAGATACGACAAAGTTACTGGTAGAAGTAGCTATATCAGACCTACCCATGAAGACCCTAAAGTAAAACTTAGGTTTAACTGGAATGCAGCTATCGCTCAAGATCCATTCGATAATAGCACCATATACTTCGGTAGTCAGTTTGTACACAAGAGTACAGATAAAGGAAGTAACTGGAAGGTAATTTCTCCAGACCTTACTACTAATGATACCACCAAGCAGCAACAAGATAAAAGTGGTGGACTAACCATTGATGCTACTGGTGCAGAAAACCATACAACTATATTAGCTATTGAGCCTAGCCCAACTGAAAAAGGTGTAATCTGGGCAGGAACAGATGATGGTAATATTCAGATTACTAGAGATGGTGGCACCACTTGGACCAATGTTGGAGGCAATTTAAAAGGAGTACCTGCTGGTAGTTGGGTGGCTCAAATTAAGGCTTCTAGGTACAACAATGGTGAGGCAGTGGCAGTCATAAATAACTACAGAAGGTTCGACTTTAAACCTTACTTGTTAAGAACAAAGAACTATGGTAAAACATGGGAGCATCTAGTAGACGAAAATGATGTCTTTGGTTATTCACTTTCCTTCGTTCAAGACCCAGTTGAGCCAAACTTGATGTTCTATGGAACAGAACACGGCTTGTACATAACAATAGATGGTGCTAAAACTTGGAGCAAATTCAATAATGGTTACCCAAGTGTTTCTACCATGGACATGGTGATTCAAGAGAGAGAAAGCGATTTAGTGATCGGAACTTTCGGAAGGTCAATCTGGATTCTTGATGATATTAACCCATTAAGAGTATTGGCTTCTAAAGGGCAGAAAGAAGTAATGGACGCCAGTGTAACTGCTATTCCGGCCGTAACTGCCTATCAAGTGAGTACCAGATCGGCTCATGGACCTGCAAACCCGGGTAATGCCACTTTTGAAGGAGAGAATAGAAGAAACGGTATAGCATCTATCAAGTTCTTTGCTAAGAAGCCAGAAGCTCCTCAGAGGCCAAATAGAGAAGCTAACGCTAACGGAGCGCCTGCAAGAGGTCAGTTTGCCGAAGGCCAAGGCGGCAGAGGTGGACAAGGAAGACCTGGTGCAGCCGGTGGTAGAGCAAGAGGCCCTCAAGCTAAAATCGAAATATTTAACCAAGCTGGTGAACTTATTAAAGACTTTGAAACACCTGTAGAAGATGGTCTTAATGTGGCTACATGGAGATTCGATGAGAACATACCAGGTCAGGAAGACGAACCTCAAGGAGGAAACAACAGGTTCAGGTTTGGCGGTAGTGTACCTGCTTTGCCTGGTACTTATAAGGTGAAGATTACTGTAGGTGGAGAGTCAGATGAAACTACGCTAGAGTATAAAATGGACCCTAGGGAAGAGTATGTAATGAGCAACCTCATTGCGAGAAGAGACTTCCTAAGAGATATCTCAGTGATCAATAATGAGGTTACAAAAATGTCAGGTAAAATCTCTGAAGATATGGAGTCGGTAGATAAAGTGATTAAAGCTTTAGAAGGCAAAAGAGGTGAGGAGTACAACCAACTTAGAACCAAAAGCAATGATATAAAAAAGGAGATGGAAGAACTTCAAGGGCTTATTGGCCGTGGAGGTAGAGGCTTCTTTGGTGGCGGAAGTGGCGATGGACCAACTCCGTTACAAACAGAGGTGTTCACGCTTTTAAGAGCCGTGAGTGGTTCTTACGATGCACCAGTGCAAGCTCAAAAAACTTCATTGAAGCAAATTGAAGATAGACGTAAAGAATTACAGCAGAAAATGGATGCTTGGTACGCTGAAAACTGGAGTGCATACCTTTCCGCTGTAAAAGATGTGAGCTTTGCTCCTATAGGTACTAATTAGTGATTGAGAGTGTTGATTGATGATTAAAGAGGGGGTGCGTGCCCCCTTTTTTATTGTCACAAAAGGAGTTAAAACTATGCACTTTAGTGTATTTCGCTTTAGCTTCTAAAAAGCATCCTAGAATTTACGATGTACGCCCCGATAATGCTCGGGGTTTGATTGACGTCAATCGTAAATCTAATCCCGAAACTTTCGGGACGTACATTTTCTAAGTCGGCCATTCAAAGCCACTTTCAGATGCTTCTAAAACTATGGTGCTTTCAGTCCATATTGGTTTATTTATAGGAGTTTTTTGTCTCTTCCAAGATTATCGAGAAATCAATCCAGTTCAGTTTTTAGGTAGAAAACTCCTGATAATTCACCTATTTATAAACCCAGCAGAAGCCAATTCTACTCCTGATTCAGGAGGGGTTAGGGGTGGTTTTTCTCCGGTCATAGCCTTCTCGCTTTTGTTGGTCTTGTGACCGACAAACCACTAACCAGTGCTCACCTGTGGTAAGTACTTTTCTTACAGTCTTTGTTCATGTTGTAACCAACAAACCATTGAAATAAGCTAGTTGGAGACAACTTCTATGAGGGGTAAATTTTTGGGTGCATATAAAACCTGTCCCATTAGGGACAGAATTTAGGTAGCCATATAGATTGTGATATTTAGATGTGCCTTTAGGTACATCATATTTTGTACCTAAAGGCACAAAAGGGTTCGGTATCATTCCAGTTCTACCAATATGTAGTCCCTAAAGGGACATGGGAATCAGTTTTTCCATGCCGTCAGATGGCTATCAGCAAGCTAGAGATCGGCCTAATTCCATTACCTGTTGAGTATCGTAATTGATTTAACCATCTATAAACACAGCAGAAGCCAATTCCCCTCCTGATTCAGGAGGGGGTAGGGGTGGTGGTCGCTCCAACCTTTGTTGGTCTTGTGACCAACAAACCATTGAAATCAGCTCGTTGGAGACAACTCCAATGCGGGGTGAAGAAATCTGAACTGTTGTTTTCATCCCGAGTTTACTGAGGGATCGACCCAGTTTAGTTTTATATAAAAAGCTCAAATAATTCAGAAGTCTATAAACCCAGCATAGGCCAATTCCCCTTCTGATTCAGGAAGAGTTAGTGGTGGTTTTTCTTCGAATCAGTTTCCACACTTAAGCTAGAAAATGTTGTAGATTAGACAATTACTAAAACCTCATCATGGTACGAAGCAGACTACTAACCGTTTTTGTATTACTTTTTTCCTTTCGACTTTCTCAGCTCAAGCCTTTGTTGATGACAATATCAACAAACATCAATACCCAGATGGCTCGTTTCGCCTTTGTTGGTCTTGTGACCAACAAACCATTGAAATTAGTTCGTTGGAGACAACTCCACCGAGGGTTAAAATTATTGATGCTTCTTACACTATTTACGTTCTCTCCAGCCTTGGCGCAGCAATACCCATATCAAAACGCTAAGCTTCCAGTAGAAGAGCGGGTAAAAGACCTGCTTTCTCGCATGAGTCTGGAAGAAAAGGTGCGCCAGATGGATATGTATGACGGTGCCAGACTCAAGGAAAACGAAGCGCTGAAACGCTCTGCCGTAGAAACAACCTTTAGCGATGGGCTTGGTGTAGGCTCCATCCACGATCTCTACCCGAGAAATGCCAAAGACATTAACGACCTGCAGAAGTATGTTATAGACAATAACCGCTGGGGAATTCCTGCCATCATTTTCTGTGAGTTTTTGCATGGCTATACAGGTGAGGGAAGCACCGCTTTCCCTATGAATATAGGCTTAGGCGCTACCTGGGATGCTGATTTAATGAAACGTGTGGGCGAGGTTATAGGTATGGAAGGAAGAGCGCATGGCGTGCATTTTGGTTTGGGTCCGAATTTGGATTTAGGACGTGAACCCCGTTGGGGCCGTATTGCTGAGACTTTGGGAGAAGATACCCACTTATCGGCTACTTTGGGAACGGCCTTGGTTCAGGGAATTCAAGGGGATGACCTCACTAAAAATACAGCCATGGTGGCTGAACCAAAGCACTTTGCAGTGCATGGTTCACCAGAAGCTGGAGGAAACTCAGGCCCGATTCTCTATGGTGAAAGATCGGTAAGGACAGACTTTTTGCCGGTTTTCCGAAAAGCTTTTCAGGAAGGTGGCGCCTTGGGAACCATGGCCGCTTATTCGGAGATCGATGGAGTGCCAATGGCTTCCAACCAGCATTTGCTGACGGAGATTTTACGTAACGAGTGGGGCTTTAAAGGCATTGTGGTTTCCGATCTTGGTGCTATCAAGTTTTTGCAGACTAGTCACCGATCTACTGCTTCGCCTAGAGAGTCTATCAAAGCGGCAATTTCTGCTGGTATCGATATGCAGTTCTATGATTTCCCGAACAAGCAATATCAAGAAACCATTATCGATTTGGTAAAGTCTGGTGAAATGGATGTGGCTCATGTAGATAGAGCTGCATCGGGTGTATTGCGACTGAAGTTTATGCTCGGCCTGTTCGAGAATCCATATACCGCGCAGGCTTTGATCGATGACAGACATCATTCTGAAGGTAATCAGCAGGTGGCTTTGGAAGCTGCGCTGAAGTCGATGGTGTTGCTGAAGAATGAAGATAATTTGCTGCCGCTGAACAAAGGAATGAAGAAAGTGGCGGTGCTAGGGCCGTTGGCCAATGAGTCAGTTTTAGGTGGCTATTCTGTAAAAGGAGCTAAAGCCATCACGGTATTTGACGGAGTAAAGCAGTATTTGGGAAGTACGGCTACTGTTCAATACGAAGTAGGAATTCCTCTGATCTACAAAGGGCAAACAGTGCCTTCGGCCAATCTTCTGACTCCTGATAAATCTAAGAAAGGACTGAAAGCTACCTTCTTCAATAATCGTGATTTAGAAGGTGAGCCAGTGCTCACCAGAATCGATGAGCAAGTTGGTTTTGAATGGGAAGAATCTCCCGGTGAAGGAGTGAATGCTGACCATTTCTCCATTCGTTGGGAAGGTTGGTTGGTGCCTGATACTGACTTTGAAGGTTGGGTTGGGGTCAGTTCTGATGATGGCGTACGACTGGAAGTAGACGGCCAAATGGTGATCGACAACTGGCGCAAAGGAGCCACCAATATTGAAACCGCACCTATGAGCTTTAAGGCAGGTCAGGAATACAAAATTGTGCTCGATATGTGGGAGGGAGGATATGGAGCTAAGGCTTTCCTA